>Ga0316620_10000061_pt1 | contig 44695 bp, 42 predicted proteins | sample OWC_Aug_M1_C1_D5_FD_207651 | JGI IMG/M metagenome (GOLD analysis project Ga0316620, IMG submission 207651) | Wetland soil microbial communities from Old Woman Creek delta, Ohio, United States - OWC_Aug_M1_C1_D5_B | ecosystem: Environmental > Terrestrial > Soil > Wetlands | place: USA: Ohio...
GCGCGTGAGGGGGTGCCGCCCCCGCCGCAGCGGCCGTCGGCAGCATTGTCGACCGGCCCGCAGGCGTCGATCGTAAGCGACGACACCAGATCGAGCATCCTTGAGCGAACGTTCGACCGCACGCGTTACGAGGACACAGACCCTGTTTCGACCGCCGAAACGCTGACGCGCGGAATGTCGCGCAGCTTCGATTCCGCCGAAGCAACCCAGCATCTCGCCGCTCTCACCGGGCTGCAGCCGGGCGAAGAATCTGGAGAGCAGACGCTGACCGCCACGCAGATCCTCAGGTCGGTGCCCAAGCCAGAGCGCCGCGGCTGGCGGCGGCGCGACTGGCTGGTCGTGGGCGTCGCCGGACTGCTTGGGGCCCTGGTGGCGCGCGGGATCGTAAGGGGGAAGCGCGTTGAGTAGGACTCGCGCTTACAGTCGCACCGCCAGCCGCAGATGTATCTCCCGCACATAAGCTCGCTGAACGCCACCCTAGCGCTGGCCTGCGCCTGGCTCGCGATTGGACTTTGCGGTCTCCTGGCGCCAGGGAACATCCGCCTCGCCAGCCGCGTGTTGTTCCCGGCCGGCGCGCTTGTCGGCCTCGCCCTAGCGCTGGTAGCGCTCTCCGCTATATTCGACCAGCCACAGGCTCGCGTGCTGCCGCTTGGACTGCCGGACCTGCCCTTCCATGCGCGTCTAGACTCGCTTTCGGCCGTGTTCCTGCTGATTCTCGGAGCGGTGTCGGCAGCCGTTTCGGTATTCGCTTCCGGCTATTTTCGCAAGGGCGAAGGCACTCCGCCCGGATTGCAGGGCCTCTACTACCACATCTTCCTCGCCAGCATGGCGATCGTGCTCATCGCCGACGACGCATACTTTTTCATGGTGGGCTGGGAATCAATGGCGCTTTCGTCCTACTTTCTCGTCACCAGCGATCACCGCCTTGCGGAAATCCGGCGCGCCGGCTACCTCTACCTGCTGCTCGCGCACCTGGGCGCGATTGCGATTCTGCTTTGCTTCGGCGCACTGCAGGGCGGCAGCGGCGACTATAGCTTCGCCGGCATGCGCGAAATCGCGCCATCGTCCGGGTGGGCGACCGTCGCCTTCCTGCTGGCGCTGGTCGGCTTCGGCGCCAAGGCAGGACTGCTGCCGCTGCACGCCTGGCTGCCCGAGGCGCACCCCGCGGCGCCCTCCCCGGTGTCTGCGCTGATGAGCGCGGTGATGCTGAAGACCGCCGTGTACGGAATGCTGCGCGTCACCTTCGATCTGATCGGATTTCCGCTTTGGTGGTGGGGCGTGGTGGCACTTGCCGCAGGTCTCATATCGGCGCTGTTCGGCGCGATTTACGCGGCGGTGCAAACCGACATGAAGCGGCTGCTCGCCTACTCGTCGATCGAAAACCTGGGCCTGATCGTGGCCGGGTTCGGGCTGACGATTCTGTTCCGCGGCTTCGGCATGAACACGCTCGCCGCGCTTGCGCTCACAGCGACCCTCTACCACTGCCTCAATCATGCATTCTTCAAGAGCCTGCTGTTCCTGGCCACCGGCTCCGTTCTGCATGCGACCCGCGAACGCAGCCTCGGCAGGCTTGGCGGGCTGATTCACAGCATGCCCTTCGTCGCGTGGACCGCGCTCGTCGGCACCGTGGCGATCGCCGGGCTGCCGCCGCTCAACGGCTTCGTTTCCGAGTGGCTGCTGCTGCAGGCTTTTCTGTTCAGCCCGGGACTGCCCCATTCCTACCTGAACATGCTGGTGCCGATCGCCGCAGCGTCGATTGCCCTGACCGCGGCGCTCTCGGGCTACGTAATGGTGAAGTTCTACGGCGTCGTGTTCCTCGGCCAGCCGCGCGAGGCGAAACTCGTGGACGCACACGACGCCGGGGCCTGGGAGCGCGTCGGCCTGCTGTTGCTCGCCGCGGCCTGCATTGTCCTCGGGCTTGTGCCGGCACTCGTGATCGGAATGCTCGATCCGACGACCAGAGCACTCACCGGCCACGGCGTGGCGAGCTTGGCGCAGGGCTGGCTCTTCCTCGCGCCAATCGAGCCGCAGCGCGCAAGTTACAGCCCGTTGCTGTTCTTCGTGCTCACCGCCGTTCTGGTCGGGCTGGCGTGGTTCTCGGTACGCACCTTCTACCACGGGCGCGTCCGGCGAACAGGCCCATGGGATTGCGGATTTCCTCGCCTCGACTCTCGCATGCAGGATACGGCCGAGGGGTTCGGCCAGCCGGTCAGGCAGATATTCGAGCCATTCTTCCGCGTCGAACAGTCGGCGCCGACACCGTACGATGCGCAGCCGCGCTACCGTGAAGTGGTCGAGGACCGCTTGTGGAGCTGGCTCTACCTCCCCGTCGCCCGTGCCGTCGACAGAGTCACGTCCCTCATCACCGTGCTGCAGCGCGGGCGCATCGCCGTTTACCTTATGTACAGCTTCGCCACGCTGCTCGTGCTGCTGTTCCTCGTGCGATGATGAATCTTCCCGGGATCGCAGCGCAATTCACGGAGCTCGTGCTCGCGGTACTGCTAGCCCCCCTGCTGACGGGGTGGGTCAATCAGTGCCGTGCCTGGTTACAGAACAAGAGTGCTCCGGGGCTGCTCCAGCCGTACCGCAACCTCAACAAGCTGTTCCAGAAGGAAGTGGTGCTCGCCCGAAGCGCGAGTCCGCTGTTCCGGATCGCCCCTTATCTCATCTTCGGCAGCCTGGCGCTCGCCGCCGCCATTGTGCCGACGCTGGATACCGACCTGCCGCTCAACGCGGCAGCGGACGCGATCGCCCTCGTGGGCCTGCTGGCGCTGGCGCGGTTCTTCATCGCCCTAGCAGGCATGGATGTGGGCACGGCGTTCGGCTCACTAGGCGCCCGCCGCGAGATGATGGTGGGATTTCTCGCCGAGCCGGCACTACTCATGGTGCTTTTTACGGCTTCTCTCATCTCTGGCTCCACCTCGCTCTCCACCATCGTGGAGACTCTCGCGCACAAGGAATTCGTGATCTACCCGAGCATGGCGTTCGCCGGCGTGGCCTTCACCATGGTGTCGCTCGCGGAAAACGCGCGCATTCCGGTGGACAATCCCGCCACTCACCTCGAGCTCACCATGATCCACGAGGCGATGGTCCTCGAGTACTCGGGACGCCACCTCGCGATGATCGAATGGGCGGCGAGCCTCAAGCTGTTCGTCTATTCCTGCATGGGCCTCGCCGTGTTCTTTCCTTTCGGGGTCGCACAAGGTGGCGACTGGTTCGGGATCGTCCTCGCGCTGCCGGTAATGCTGGTGAAGCTTGCGCTCGGAGGCGCAGCACTGGCTCTGATAGAAACCCTGAACGCCAAGATGCGCATCTTTCGCGCCCCGGAATTCCTCGGCACTGCGTTCGTGTTCGCGGTGCTCGCCATGCTCGTGCACGTGTTGCTGGAAACTTGACATGCTGGCTCACTACGGCTCGCAGTTGATTAATCTGTTCGCGGCCGTTCTGTTGCTGTTGGCGTTCGCGATGCTGGCGCAGCGCCGCATGCTTTCGCTGATCAACCTTTTCGCGGCACAGGGGTTCGTACTCTTTCTCACAACCAGCCTGGTGGCCGCGCTCACCGGCCAGAGCCATCTCTACTGGTCGGCGCTTCTAACCCTGCTGCTCAAGGTGCTGCTCCTGCCGTGGATTTTGCACCGGCTGATCCGGCGGCTCCACGTCAAATGGGATGTCGAGACGCTGATCAACATTCCGACCACGATGCTCGTCGGCATCGTGCTCGTGGTACTGGCGTTCAACCTCGCGCTGCCGATTTCGGAGCTCGCCGGAACGGTCACCCGCGCCACGCTCGGCATTGCGCTCGCCACCGTCCTGCTCTCGTTTCTCATGATGATCACCCGCTCCAAAGCCATCCCGCAGGTGATCGGCTTCCTTGCGATGGAGAACGGCCTCGTCTTCGCGGCCACGGGTGCGGTCTATGGCATGCCGATGGTTGTCGAGCTCGGGGTCGGCCTCGACGTACTGGTGGGGGCGCTGATCCTCGGCATCTTCATCTTCGAGATCCGAGAGCGCTTCGACTCGCTCGACACCCGTCACCTCGAGAAGCTGAAGGAGCACTGATGGTGGAGATGGCCATGTTACTGGGATCGCCGCTACTTGGTGCGGCAGTGCTCGCGCTGTACGGGCACCGCGAGCGAGCGGCCGAATTCAATGCTGCATTCAGCGTGCTGACCTTTCTCAGCGCGGCTGCGCTTACCGAGCGCGTCATCGAGCATGGTCCCCTGCGCGTGCTCCACCAGCAGTTCTTCGTCGATTCGCTGAACGTGTTCCTCGTCGCACTCACTGCGTTCGTCGGGATGACCACGGCAATCTTCTCGCGCCCGTACATGCGCATCGAGCGCGATCATGGACGCGTTTCGGCGGCCGGGTTGCGCCTTTATCACAGCATGTATCAGATGTTCTGTTTCACCATGCTGATAGTTCTGACCACCAACAATCTCGGAATCATGTGGGTGGCGATGGAAGCGGCGACGCTGACGACGGTGCTGCTCGTGGCACTGTACCGGACCCATGCGTCGCTTGAAGCCGCGTGGAAGTACTTCATTCTGTGCGGGGTCGGAATCGCACAGGCGCTGTTCGGCACGATTCTCGTCTACTTCGCCGCCGAAAAAGTGTTGGGGCCCGGCGTCAATTCCCTTCTGTGGACGCATCTCGACGCAGTGAAGGGCAGCCTCGAGCCGACCGTGATGTCGATCGCCTTCGTGTTCCTGCTGGTGGGCTACGGCACCAAGGTGGGGCTTGTGCCGCTGCACAACTGGCTCCCTGACGCACACGCCGAAGGCCCGACGCCGGTGTCCGCCGTGCTCTCGGGTCTTCTGCTCAACGTCGCACTCTATGCGCTGATCCGCTGCAAGGTAATTACGGACGGATCGCTCGTCGAAGTTGGCGGAATGCCGTTCGCGAGCTCGTTGATGATGGGGTTCGGGCTCCTGTCGGTCGTGGTCGCAGCGTTCTTCCTTTCACGACAGCGCGATATCAAGCGCATGTTTGCGTACTCCTCGATCGAGCATATGGGCCTGATCACTTTCGCATTCGGCATGGGCGGGCCCGTGGCGAGCTTCGCCGGGTTGCTTCACATGACGGTGCATTCGCTGACCAAGAGCGCAATCTTCTTCGCCGTTGGCCACGCCGCGCAGAAGACAGGCACCCAGCTGATGGAAGACATTCGCGGACTTATCCGCATCAACCCCACCGTCGGATGGGGTCTGATGCTTGGCACGGTGGCGATTCTGGGCATGCCGCCATTTGGAGTCTTCGCCAGCGAATTTCTGATCCTTACGCAAGCGATTGCGCTGCACCCCTGGGCCGCTCCGATCCTGCTTGGCGCACTGGGCGTAGCGTTCGCGGCCATTTTCGGCAAGGTTCAGCCGATGGTGTTCGGCGACACGACCGCCCGGCGCCTGCCTCACCCGCCAGCGCTGCTGCCGGTCTTTACCCATCTCGCCATCGTCCTGCTACTCGGCCTGTACATGCCGCCCTACCTCGCCGGCTGGTATCGCCAGGCCGCGCGCCTGATCGGGTGACCATGAAGCCCGCATTTCCCGGCTTGGAGCTGATTCCGGTCCCCGGCACCGTGCGGGCATGGCGTGCCGAGGTCGACGTCCGCGGCTGGCGCGACACAGCCGAGGCCGCGTTGTCTGCCGGTGCCAGGCTCGGTGCCCTATGGGCGAGCGACGAGCGGGATCTCGGCGGTGGTTCTCGCGTACGGGCGTTGCTTGTCTGTTTCGAGGGCCTCGTTTGCATCGAGCTGCGCTTGCCGGACATCGCTGCGGCATTTCCGGACCTGTCGGATCTGTTCCCGTGCGCGGCACGCATGCAGCGCGCCGCCCACGATCTCGTCGGCGTGCGCGCCGTGGCCGCGGACGGCAAAGTGGCCGATGAGCGGCCATGGCTGCGGCACGGCGCCTGGCCCCAAGACGTGTTCCCGCTCCGCCGGGACGTCGCGAATGCCTCGGCCTGGCCGGCCGGTGAAGACCGCTACGCCTTCGTGGCCGTCGAAGGCGATGGCGTGCACGAGATTCCGGTCGGTCCCGTGCACGCCGGAACGATCGAACCGGGACATTTCCGTTTCTCGATCGTCGGCGAGCGCGTCTTGAAACTCGAGGAGCGCCTCGGATACAAGCACAAGGGCGTCGAGAAGCGATTTGAACAATTGGGGCTCGAGGATGCAATTCGGCTGGCCGGGCGCATATCCGGCGACAGCACCGTCGCCTACGCGTGGGGATATGCCATGGCGCTCGAGTCCATGGCCGGGGTGAACCCCGGCGAGCGGGCAATTCTTCTTCGGGCGCTGCTGCTCGAGCGGGAGCGCATCGCCAACCATCTTGGCGATCTCGGATATCTGGGCAACGACGGCGGGCTCGCGTTCGGCTTGGCGCAGTTCTCACGCCTGAAGGAGGATCTGCTTCGCACCAACGACGGGACCTTCGGCCACCGCTACCTGATGGACCGGATTGTGCCAGGCGGAGTAGCCGTGGACGTCGATTCGGCGGCGATCGCCTTGTTGCTGGACGAGGCCGACCGGTTGGAGCGCGAATTGGGCCGCCTGCGTGCGATCTACGACGACCACGCAGGGCTGCAGGACCGATTTGTCGCCTGCGGAAAACTAACTGCCGAGACGGCCGCTCGGCTGGGCGTTGTCGGGCTGGCGGCGCGTGCGAGCGGGCTAGCGTTCGATGCACGGGTCTATCCAGCCCATGCTCCGTACGACGCGCTCGAGCCACGCATGTGCACGCGCCGGCACGGTGACGTCGCGGCACGTGTCAATGTCCGGTTCGAGGAGATACTTGAATCTCTCGGGCTCGAGCGACGTATCCTACGGCAACTGCCGTCTGGAGAAAGCCGCGTAGCGCTGCCCGCCATTACAGAGGGCTCGCTGGGATTGGGATGGATCGAGGGCTGGCGAGGTGAAATATTTGTCGCACTCGAGGCGGGTCCGCGCGGGACAGTCCGCCGCTGCCACCCGCACGATCCGTCCTGGCAAAATTGGCCTGCCCTGGAGCACGCCATTCTCGGGAACATCGTGCCGGACTTCCCGCTAATCAACAAATCGTTCAACCTTTCCTACGCGGGACAGGATCTCTGACGATGCACAAGCTGCTGCGCCAGATCGCAAGGGTCGGGATCAGGACCGAGGCGCCTCCCAAGCCCGATGAGTCTCTGCGCCAGCGCAGCGACCGCCTAAGCGACGAAGTATTGCGCCTGCTCGGCAGGGCACTCGCGATCCGCCACGTGGACGCCGGATCGTGCAATGGCTGCGAGCTCGAAATTCACGCCGTCAACAATCCGTACTACAACCTCGAAGGCCTTGGAATTCGCTTCGTCGCCAGCCCAAGGCATGCGGACATGCTTCTCGTGACCGGGCCCGTGTCGCGCAATATGGAGTCGGCGTTGCGCCAGACCTACGATGCGGTGCCCGAGCCAAAATTGGTGGTTGCGGTCGGTGACTGCGGCTGCACGGGCGGGATTTTCGGTGAGGGCTACGCCAGTTGCGGCCGCGTTGCGAACGTCATCCCGGTGGACGTTGCCGTTCCGGGCTGTCCCCCTCCCCCGGCGGCGATCATGCAGGGCATCTTGACCGCCGTGCAACGCAAGCGCTAGCGCTTAATCTGCTGGACGCCTTCCCGGCGGAGCGCCGAGCCACTTCGATCGTCAGCTACCACCGCAGGACGCAGGCATGGCATCGTTCGGGTACCCCTTGCAGCTCCAGCTTGCCTTGCCGCCCTGCAAGCTGGGAGTCATGGAAATTTCTATGGCGTTTTGTGCGTTCCAGCCGCGAATCGTGCCGTTATCCTCGACGAGCCATTTGAGCTCGCCGTGCTTGGGATCATTGATTGCGGCAAGCTTAATGCCCTTTCCGGATCCCGAAAGATTGCCGGCCTTTTCCGCCGCGGCGGCCACCTGCTGTTTGGCGCCTGCCGCGCCCGAAATCAAGGCTTCCGCCGCCGCTCGCGACTCCGCACCCGCCATCCTCGGCAGCACTACCGCAACCACGATAAAACCGATCAGCGCTAGCACCGCCAAGCCCAAGAGCACGTTTCTCATTTTTCCCTCCCCCGAATGCCGAGAGCCGGTCCTCGGCCAAGCTACTGGTGTCAGAACACTTCAAACATTATTCTTCCGAAACTCTATCATGGAGTGAAAATACATTCAGGGCGTTGGAACAACACCACGGATGGACGACTTGCTCACCTACCACCTCAGCGTCGGGGGCCGGGTTCAGGGGGTCGGCTACCGCGACGCGCTGCGCCTGGAGGCGGAAAGACTCGGCGTGACGGGCTGGGTGCGCAACCGCGCAGACGGGACAGTGGAAGCGGTGATCCAGGGTCGACGCCAAGCACTCGAAGCTCTGGTGCAATGGGCACGTACCGGGCCACCAGCCGCGATCGTATCCGGCCTGACGGTGCGGAACGCCGCAGGGCTGCTGCCGCGCGACCACAACGGATTCAAGCGCCTGCCCACGACCTAGCCCGCCTGTCGCTCGCCTCGTCGCTTCAGGGCGTTGACCACCGAGAACTGCCATGGTCGGCACGCAACCAGCAGTGCGACGCCCATGCGATGCTCCGGCCCCGCGCTGGTATCCACCTCGGCCAGTTCGTTGAATTCGGCGACTAGCTTTTCCAGCCGCCGCTTCAGCACCACCGCCGATTCCGCCGACATCTCGCGCGTCTCGAAGCGCAACAATTCGAGTGGCTCATCAAAGCGCCCGTTCAGGAACTCCTGCGTCACGCGCCGCCCGTACGCCTTCTTGACCGGGCCTCCGGCGCGCCAACGGAAATTCTTGGGCACAGTTAGCCGCGCGCGCTCTCCGGGGCCCCAAACGATCAGCTTCAGGCGCGCAAGACGCGCGTAAGCGAGCGTCAACTCGCTCTTCGAAATCGAGAACGCCGCGAGAATCTCGGCGAAGTGCCAATCGTTGAGCACCAGCCAGAACACCGACAGCAGCCGCTCGTCCTTGGCCAGTGCCGTCTCCTGCTCCCGCGTCAACTCGACCGGCCCCTCCCGCACGCCGTGGCTCATCCGCGCGACCTCGTACAGGTCCATCTCGAGCAACGCGAGGATCTCCTCGATGCGGGCAAGAGTGAAATTGCCACGCGAGAACATGCGTTTCACGCTCGGCTCCGAAACGCGCAGCGCGCGGGCAACGTCGGCATAGGTCATGCCACGCGACCGCAGGCATTTTTTCAGCGTCTCGACAAATCTGCCAGATGCGGGCATGACACTCAAAGTATCAGATTTTGATACTTCTTTCATAGGTATTGATTGGGTCCTGTCAGGACACCAACAATTCACCGCACGTCTCGAACCGGGAGGACACCATGCTGGCAACCCTGTCGCTGCCCTCGCTGCCCGATCCCCACTTCGCGCCGTCGCGTACCGTGCGAGCCCGTTCGGCCGACGAATTGCGCCAGGCCATGCGCGATCCCGACAGGGCCGCCATCACACTCGATCCGTCCGACCTAGACCGGGTCCTGCGGCTCGATGCGCCCCGCCAGTTGGTCGAAGTTCAGGCGGGCACGCCATGGTCGGTGTTGTGCTCATATCTGGCCGACGCTGCGCCGGACCTGGTACCGTTTGCGAATGCGGACGGAATGCCGCGCACGATCGGTGAATGTGTCGCCACGAACGCGGCTGGACCAGACGGGCGCCCGATGGTTGCGCACGTGGAATCCCTGGCCCTTGTTACCCCCGATGGAGCGCTGCGACGCACCAGCCGCTTCGCGCACAGGGAGTTGTTCGCCTTGGCCGTCGGCGGCCAGGGCCTGTTCGGTGCGCCGTATAGCGTTACGCTGCGCCTGGACTCGCTCACGCGCGCCGCGCGCGACTGGAAGCCGCCAGCAACTCTGGAATTCCCGGCCGCCGATTCCGAAGCTCAATCCATGCTCAAGCTACTCGTGCCGCCTCAGAAGCTCGACAGCCTGCTGCCGCAAATTCGTGAACGCTGCGCGGATTGGCGTATCCCGATATCCGGAATCGCGGCACGCCGCGTCCTTCCGGAGCAGGAGACCGTCCTGCGTTGGGCACTATTCGAATGTGCGGAGCTGACCTTGGGCCTCCCGATTCCGCCCGCGATCGGCGGGAGCGTAAGATCCGTGCAATTACGTCGTGAGTTGATTGACATCGCGCTCGCGGCCGGCGGCGGCTTCCCGATCGCCGGCACATTTGACGCGTCCCGCGAGCAGGTGGAATCGTTCTACCCCGAGCTCAAGACGGTGCTCGCCGAGAAACGGCGCCGCGACCCGGAAGAGCGACTGCAGAACGCCTGGTACGTTCACTATCGCGGCTTGCTCAGCCGTGAGATCTGCCCGGTCCGATGGTCGACCTGAGGCTAGACGCGGCCGCCGGCGTACACCAGGTGGACGTTCTCAGGGGTAAGCCAAGCCGCGAGCTGCTCGAGTAGCTGCGCCTCCGGACGCACGCGCCAGCCGTTGCCAAGCTCGACGTCGCAGGAGGCGAGGCCATTCCTGTAGTGAACGAGTACCGAGCACGTGCCGTCACCGGCTCCACGATATGGAGCCAGCAGGTCAGCCAGCCGTCTCGCATCGGCTTGGCCGTTCATCTCGATGCGCAGGCGCGCTCCAAAGCGTTCACGAACGCCGGCAAGGTCGAGCAGTTCCTCGGCCATCACGCGAACGCCTCCCGAAAATTCGTCCCTTTGCACCTTGCCCTGAACCAAAAGCAGGGCATCTTCCTTGAGCTTGTCGCGGTGCTTCTCGAACAGCTCGTTGAACACGGTGATCTCGAGCTGAGCCGTGCCGTCGTCCAGAAGCACGACCATCATCCTCCCGCGCCGCGTCATCTGGCTGCGCGCCGAGGCGACGATCCCCGCCAGCCACGGGCGCCCCTCCGATGCCTGCACCTTGGCGAGCGGTAGGCGCGGAAAGCCCGCGAGCTCCCGTTCGTAGACCGAGAACAGATGCCCCGAAAGGCAGAACCCAAGCGCCGCCTTTTCCTCCGTCAGTGTCTGCTTCCGATCCCAGGGTTTCGCCTCGACCGGCCGCAACGCGGACCCAGGCGCCGCATCGGAGTCGCCGAACAGGCTCACCTGTGCCACCTGCCGCTCGGCTTGTTCGGCAGCCTCCATGGCGCGGCCGACCGTTGCCAGCATGCTTGCACGATTCGCGTCGATTGAATCGAATGCACCCGCCCGCACCAGCGCCTCGATCGCCCGGCGATTGACGATGCGCTTGTCTACGCGAGAACAGAAATCGAACAGGTTCCCGAAGGATCCCGACTCGCGCGCACGCACGATTTCCTTCACGGCGGACTCGCCCGTGCCGCGAATCGCGCCCAGCCCGTACCGAATGGTCCTTGAGTCGACGGGAACGAATCGGTATTCGGAAGAATTGATGTCCGGTGACAGCACGGCGAGCCTAATGCCGATGCTGTCCTCATGTATTGCGCGAACCTTGTCGGTATCGTCCATGACCGCGGAAAAGTTCGCCGCCATGAAGGCCGAGGGATGATGCGCCTTCATGAATGCCGTTTGGTAGGCGATCAGCGCGTAGGCGGCCGCATGCGACTTGTTGAAGCCATAGCCTGCGAACTTCTCCATCAGGTCAAACAGCTGTGTTGCCTTGCCCTTCGACAGTCCCCCTTTCTCCGCTCCGGCCACGAAGATGTCGCGGTGCTCGGCCATTTCCTCGGGCTTCTTCTTGCCCATCGCCCTGCGCAGCAGGTCTGCGCCCCCAAGCGTGTAGCCGCCGATCACCTGCGCGATCTGCATCACCTGTTCCTGGTAGATCATGATGCCGTACGTCGGGCCCAGGATCATCTCGAGACGCGGATCGAGATACTCGACTCCCTGCTGGCCGTGCTTACGCGCGATGAAATCCGGGATAAGGTCCATCGGTCCGGGGCGGTAGAGCGCCACTAAGGCGATGATGTCCTCGAATCGGTCTGGCCGGGCACGCCTGATGAGATCGCGCATGCCCCGCGATTCCAGCTGAAACACAGCCGTCGTGTTTCCGGAAGAAAGCAGCCGATAAGTTTCAACGTCATCGAGCGGGATTTGCTCAAGCGAGAATTTCGCCTCGCCCAGTCTGCGCACATACCGTTCCGCCCAGTCGAGCACCGTGAGCGTCGTCAAACCGAGAAAGTCGAACTTCACCAGCCCCACCGCCTCGACGTCGTCCTTGTCGAGCTGCGATATGACGTTCGTCGTCCCCTCCGCTGCGTAGAGGGGGCAAAAGTCGGTGAGCTTGCCCGGTGCGATGAGCACGCCACCCGCGTGCATGCCGACGTTCCGGGTCAGGCCTTCGAGCTTCTCGCCGAGCTCGAGCAGCTGCCTGACCTCGTCTTCGTTGCGCTCACGCTCGGCCAGCAGTGGCTCCATTTCGCGCGCGTCACGCAGCGTGATCGTCTTACCGGGCTGAAACGGAATAAGCTTTGCGAGCTGGTCGCAAAAACCGTATCCGAGATCGAGCACTCGTCCGCAATCGCGCACAACCGCTCGCGCCGCCATCGTGCCGAAAGTCGCGATCTGGGAGACGCAGCCCTCGCCGTAGCGCTGGCGCACGTAGTTGATGACCTTGTCGCGGCCGTCCTGGCAGAAGTCGATGTCGAAATCCGGCATCGATACACGCTCTGGATTCAGGAATCGCTCGAACAGCAGGTCGTACCTGATCGGGTCGAGATCGGTGATGCCCAGGGAATAGGCGACCAGGGAGCCGGCGCCGGATCCGCGCCCCGGGCCGACCGGCACGCCGTTCGACTTCGCCCAGTTGATAAAGTCGGCGACGATCAGGAAATAGCCTGCGAATCCCATCTGGACGATGGTTTCCAGCTCGAACGCCAGCCGTTCCCGGTAGCGGGCCGCGTCCCGCGCACGGGCGGCATCCTCCGGCGCGGCTTTCGCCAAACGGCGCTCGAGTCCCGTCTGGGCCTGCTCTCGCAGAAACTGCTCCAGCGTCGTGCCCGGTGGCGTAGGAAACGCGGGTAGGCGGTTCTTGCCGAGCTCGATCTCGAGATTGCAGCGGCGCGCGATCTCTACCGAGTTCTCGAGCGCCTGAGGAATATCGGCGAACAGGCGCGACATCTCCAGTTGCGACTTGAAATACTGCTCAGCGGTGAACAGCTTCGGGCGGCGCCGGTCTCCCAGGACGTAGCCCTGCGCGATGCACACCCGAGCCTCGTGCGCCTTGAAATCCTCGGCAGCGACAAACTGCACCGGATGCGTGGCAACCACCGGGAGCGCAAGCGATGCGGCGAGCTCGGCCGAACGCGCGATCAGCGTTTCACCCTGGGGTGCGCCGGCGCGCTGGAGTTCGATGTAGTAGCGACCAGGGAACAGTTTCGCCCACTGTGCTGCGAGCCGCTCCGCAAGGGGGGCATTGCCCGCGAGCAGCGCCTGCCCGACGTCGCTTCCCGACGCCCCGGAGAGCGCGATCAATCCTTCGCCGCCGATCTCCTCGATCCACGACTGGCTGATTTCTGCGCGCGCCCGATGCTGGTTCCTGAGCCAAGCCCGCGTAAGCAACTCGGATAGCCTCAGGTACCCGGTGTGGGATGCACAAAGCAGAACCACACGAAATGGCTTGTCTCGGTCGGCCTCGTTCTGTATCCAGCAATCGGCCCCGATGATCGGCTTGACGCCCGCACTGCGGGCCGCCTTGTAGAACTTCACCATGCCGAAAAGATTGGCCGCATCGGTGATGCCCAGCGCGGGCATTCCATCGGCGGCGGCACGCGCGACCACGTCGTCGATGCGGACGATTCCGTCCGTCACCGAGTACTCGCTGTGCATACGCAGATGGACGAAGCGCGGCGCTGTCATGGCAACGAAAAATTCTAACACCGCGGTGCGACGCGCATTCGCCTGCGCTTCGCCCATTGCGGGTACCATCGCGCGTTCCATGCGACCTTCGGACGCTCAGACCAAGCTGGCCGCGCCTGGCCTCGCGCTCGTTGCGCTGATGCTGGGAGCGACATGCATTGCACTGTCGCCGATCTTCGTGCGCGTATCGGAGGCAGGCCCGACCCCCACCGCGTTCTGGCGGGTTGCCATTGCAGTTCCGGTCCTTTGGCTGGTCGTCGCCGTCGTGCCGCGAGAGAAGGGCGCCCAAGCGACCGGCCTGTGGCCCCTGCTGCTTGCGGCCGGCTTCGCCTTCGCAGGCGACCTGGCGTTCTGGCACACCTCAATCAAGCTCACGTCGGTCGCAAACTCGACCCTGCTTGCCAATCTCGCGTCCATCTTTGTCACGCTGGCGAGCTGGTTGCTCTGGCGTCAACGGCCGACCAAGCTGTTCCTGTTCGGGCTCGCCGCCGCGCTCGCCGGCGTGGCCACGCTCGTGCGCACGAGCGTAGCTACGTCCTCGAGCGGCCTCGCGGGTGACGCGCTAGGCATCGTCACGGCGATGTTCTATGCCTGGTACCTGCTTACGGTCAAAGGCTTGCGCAACAGGGGCGTGACAGCCCTGCGGTTGATGGCCGTCACCAGCAGCGTGACGGCGGTGATCCTTCTACCGGTGGCGCTTGCCTCCGGCGAGCCGTTCTTGCCCCAGACTGGCTTGGGCTGGCTCAAACTCATCGGACTTGCGCTCGTTTCGCACGCCGCAGGCCAGGGACTGATCGCCTACGCACTCGCGACTCTGCCGGCCGCCTTCTCGTCGGTTAGCCTGCTGTTTCAGCCGGTGATGGCCGCCGTCCTTGCCTGGGTGCTGCTCGGCGAGCCGCTGACCCCGCTCCAGGTGGCGGGCGGCGCCGTCGTGCTGGCGGGAATTTACGTCGCGCGGCGCGCTTCGGCCTAGCGCACGAGCGCCTGCGGCTCGCCCGGGTCGCCTGCCTCGACTACGCCGATTTCGTACACAGTCTCGCCCGTCGCACGCAGCACCTCGACCGCTGGCGCCGCGTGCTCTCTCGCGACTACGGCGACCATCCCGATGCCGCAGTTGAACACGCGGTACATTTCGTCGTCGCTCACGCCGCCCTGCGCCTGCAGCCATTGGAACAACGGGGGACGTGGCCAAGCACCCGCGCGAATCACGGCGCGCATGCCCGGAGGCAGGATGCGCGGAACATTTCCGGTAATGCCGCCGCCGGTAATGTGCGCCAGCCCCTTGACCGGCACCCGGTCGAGCAGCGAAAGCACGGGCTTCACGTAGATCCTGGTCGGAGCGAGCACCGCCTCGCGCAACGGAACGCCCTGGAACTCGATGCTGGCATCGGGCTTCGCGCGCTCCAGTATTCTGCGAATAAGCGAGTAACCGTTGGAGTGCGCGCCGCTGGACGCGATTCCGAGGATCGCATCGCCGGCCGATATCGAGCGGCCGTCGAGGATGCGGTCGCGCTCCACGACGCCAACGCAGAACCCGGCCAGGTCGTACTCGCCCTCGGGATACATCCCGGGCATTTCCGCGGTCTCGCCGCCGATCAGCGCGCACCCAGCAAGCTCGCACCCGTGCGCGATTCCTCTGATTACTTCCGTGGCGATGCGCTGATCGAGCCGGCCACACGCGAAGTAATCGAGAAAGAACAGCGGCTCGGCGCCCTGTACGAGCACGTCGTTTACGCTCATCGCAACCAGATCGATGCCTACCGTATCGTGGCGATCGAACGCAAAGGCGAGCTTGAGCTTCGTGCCAACCCCGTCGGTCCCGGACACGAGCACCGGGTGGCGGTACTTTCCGGGGATCTCGCACAGCGCACCGAACCCGCCGATGCCCGCAAGCACTTCCGGACGCATCGTCCGCTTGGCGAACGGCTTGATCGCCTCGACGAGAGCGTCCCCCGCATCGATATCGACGCCTGCGTCGCGATAGGAAAGACTGTCGGGCATGGAGGTGGGCCGCTCGGCGGCGCGCCGCAGCAGCATGATAAAGTTTCGTGTTTGCCGGAATTCTACCCTGCAAAGGGAATACCGGGCTCTCCGGCCCGCGAAGCCGCGGGATCGGCCATATCCCTCCAAGCCTCCGATGAAACAACTGCCGCTCGCGATTTCCCCGACGCCGGAGCCCACCTTCGACAACTTCGTTCCGGGCGAGAATGTCGAAGCACTCCAGCGCGTGCGGGACCTCGCAACCGGCCGCCTGCGCGAGGCCGTCGTTTACCTGTGGGGCGCGCCGGCATCCGGGCGAACCCACCTGCTACGGTCCGCCGCGCATGCAGCAGGGCCCGACCTGGGACTCACAGTGACCGACGACGTGGAATCGCTGGACGAGACGGCGCAACTGGCCCTGTTCAACGCCATCAATGCGGCCAGAGAGGGAATCGGCGCAGTGCTAGCCTCGGGCGCGTCGCCACCCGCGCAGCTCGCACTGCGCCCCGATCTCCGCACCCGGCTGGCGTGGGGCCTTGTTTACCACCTCAAACCCCTCACCGACGACGACAAGGTCCGCTACCTCAACGTCGAAGCCCAGCGCCGCGGTTTGAGAATCGGCGAGGACGTTGTCTCGTACCTTCTTACCCGGCTGCCGCGCGACCTTCCCTCGCTCGCCGCGGTGATCGCGCTGCTCGACCGATATTCCCTCGCCGAGCAGCGCCACATCACATTGCCGCTGGTGCGCGAAGCGCTCAAGGCGCACGATAAATGAACCTCAGCTTGTTCGACCTGGACAACACGCTGCTGGCCGGCGACAGCGACTACGAATGGGGACAGTACTTGGTCGACCGCGGCGTGCTCGATCGCGCGACCTACGAGGCCCAGAACCAGCAGTACTACGACCAGTACGTCGCAGGCACGCTCGACATTCACGAATACCTCGGGTTTGCGTTGCGACCTCTCGCCGAGCACACTGCCGAGGACTTGAAACGCTGGCACGCCGCATTCATGCGCGAGCGCATCCTGCCGATGATCGGCGCTCGATCCCGCGCGCTGGTCCAAAGGCACCTCGATGCCGGCGACCTGTGCGCCATTGTGACCGCCACCAACAGCTTCGTAACCGCACCTATTGCGCACGAGTTCGGCATTACGCACCTCATCGCTACGGAGCCCGAGTCACGTGGCGGGCGCTTCACCGGGCGCGTGGCAGGCACGCCGTGCTTTCGGGAAGGCAAGATTCGACGTGTCGATTCGTGGCTCGCCGTGCAGGGTCGCGGGCTGGAAGACTTTGCGGTAAGCACTTTCTACAGTGATTCGCACAACGACCTACCATTGCTTGAGCGGGTGAGCCGGCCGGTTGCCGTAGACCCTGACCCTCAACTGGCTGCCGAGGCGGTGCGCCGAGGGTGGCCCACGATCTCACTGCGCGGGTAAAATCCGGCCCCTCGATGATCAAACGCTTCATCCGACGTGTCTTGGGGCTCGCTTCGCAGGCTCCATTGCGCGTACCGAGCCACAAGCACGGCTTGTCACGCAACGACTTGAGCGCTGGGGCTCTCAAGGTATGCGATGCCTTGCGTAACGCCGGCTTCTCGGCTTACGTGGTGGGTGGGGCCGTGCGCGATCTGCTCCTCGGGATCGAGCCGAAAGACTTCGACGTGGCCACCGATGCCCGGCCGGAGCAGGTCAAACCCCTGTTCCGCCGCGCCCTCCTAATCGGACGTCGATTCAGACTGGTGCACGTGGTGATCGGCCAGGAGACGGTCGAGGTGTCGACGTTTCGCGCCACCGATACCGAAACAGCGCAGAAAGACGAACATGGACGTGTCCTGCGCGACAACGTTTTCGGCAACCAGGAAGAAGACGCGCTGCGGCGCGACTTCTCCATCAACGCCCTGTACTACGATCCGTCGACCGAAGAGATCGTCGACTATCACGGAGGACTCGCCGACCTGCGCAAGCGCACTCTGCGCATGATCGGCGATCCGGAGGTCCGCTTCCGTGAGGACCCGATCCGAATGCTCCGCGCCGTCCGTCTGGGGGCAAAGCTGGGCCTCACGCTCGATCCGGCCACGCGCGCCCCGATCCGCCGGCTGGCCTCGCTGCTGGAGGTCGTGCCACCGGCACGCCTGTTCGATGAAATGCTGAAACTCCTCCTTTCGGGCCATGCCAGCGCCTGCCTGCGCCAGCTGCGCGAGGAAGGGCTCCACCATGGTGTGCTCCCGCTGCTCGACGTCATACTCGAGCAGCCGCTCGGCGAGCGCTTCGTCACCTTGGCGCTCGCGCAGACCGACGAGCGTGTCAAGACCGACCGCCCGGTATCGCCTGCGTTCCTTTTCGCGGCGTTGCTGTGGCACCAGGTGCTCGCGGCGTGGAAGGCACGTGAGAAGCGCGGCGAGCGCACGTTGCCAGCGATCGAGGCAGCAATGGACGAGGTTCTCGACGCGCAATGCGAAAAGCTCGCCATCACACGGAAGCTCACCGCCACCATGCGCGAGATCTGGACCATGCAGCCGCGATTCGAGCAGCGCTCGGGTCAGCGCCCTTATCGCCTGCTGGAATCGCCGCGCTTTCGCATGGCGTACGATTTCCTGGCGCTGCGCGCGGCGAGCGGCGAGGTCAGCGCCGATCTGGAGGCCTGGTGGCGGGCATTCCAGAGCGCTGACCACGACACGCGTGCCGCCATGCTTCTTCCGGAAGACGAACCCCGAAAACGCCGCCGGCGCCGCAAGAAGCGGCCCGGCGCGACGTCCGCGCCGCAGTCACCGTGAGCGGCGCCATCGCCTACATCGGACTGGGCTCCAACCTCGACGCTCCGCGCGAGCAGGTTCTGCGCGCGTTCGAGGAACTCGATCGCCTTCCCAGCACGCGACTCGTACGTCGCTCCGCCCTCTACCGCAGCACGCCGCTCGATAACGTGGAGCAACCGGATTTCGTGAACGCGGTCGCGCGGCTCCAGACCAACCTCGAGCCCCGGCGCTTGCTCGCCGCGCTGCAGGCGATCGAGGCGCGGCACGGCCGCGAGCGCCCGTTCCCCGCCGCCCCGCGAACGCTCGACCTGGATCTCCTGCTCTACGCCGAGACCGCGATCGTTACGCGCGAGCTGACCGTGCCGCATCCGCGCATGCACAAGCGTGCCTTCGTGTTGATGCCACTCGCCGAGATCGATCCCCAAGCCGCGATTCCGGGCCACGGCCGGATCGACGAACTGCTTAGCCGCTGCATCGGTCAGAAGGTGGAGCGCATCACATGAGCGCGCAGTTCCGTTACATCGTAGTCGAGGGCCCGATCGGAGCGGGCAAGACTAGCCTCGCGCGGCGGCTCGCCGCACGCCTTGGCGCCGACCTGCTGCTCGAGCAGCCGGGAGACAACCCGTTTCTAGGGCGCTTCTATCAGGACATGCCGCGCTACGCACTGCCGACGCAGCTGTTCTTCCTCTTCCAGCGTGCCCGGCAAGTCGAGCCCCTGGCGCAGCCTGACATGTTTTCCCGCGCCACCGTGTCCGATTTCCTGCTCGACAAGGATCCGCTCTTCGCGCGCATCACGCTCGCGGGCGACGAGCTTGTACTCTACGACCGCATCTACGGGGCTCTGCGCCCGCACGCGCCGGCGCCCGATCTGGTGATCTATCTGCAGGCGCAACCCGATACGCTGATCGAGCGGGTAAAGCGACGCGCGGCCTTGTTCGAGCGCGGCATCAGCGAGGAGTACCTGGCGCTCCTCGCGGAGGGTTACGCGCGCTTCTTCTACGGCTACACGGCCGCGCCGGTGCTGATCGTGAACTCAGAGAACCTGAATTTCGTCGAGCGCGACTCGGATTTCGAGTTGCTTGTCGAGCGCATGCGTGGCATGAAAAGCCGCCGCGAGTATTTCAACCTGGGCTGAAGCGTTGATGCGGATTGTGCGCGACATTGCCACGCTCCGCCAAGCGCGCGGAGGGGGAACGCTTGCCTTCGTCCCCACGATGGGGAACCTGCACGAGGGTCATCTGGCGCTGGTCCGCACGGCTCGCACCGTAGCGGACAGAGTGGCGGTCAGCATCTACGTCAATCGGCTTCAATTCGCGCCAGGTGAGGACTTCGAGCGGTATCCGCGAACCTTCCAGGCCGACTGCGAGAAACTGGAACGCGAGAACGTGGATCTGGTTTTCGCCCCGGATGAGCACGTGCTCTACCCGGAACCGCAGCGCTACATCGTCGACCCGCCGCCAATCGCAAACGAGCTGGAAGGCCGCTTCCGGCCGCGCTTCTTCCACGGCGTGGCCACCGTAGTACTCAAGCTGTTCAACTGCGTGCAGCCGTCGACTGCAATATTCGGCAAGAAGGACTACCAGCAACTGATGATCGTGCGCTGCATGGTGCGGCAATTCGATTTGCCGATCGAAATCGTCGCTGGAGAGACCGTACGCGAGCCGGACGGTCTTGCGATGAGCTCACGCAATGCCTATCTGTCCGCATCGGAGCGCGCCGAAGCCCCGTACTTACACCGCGTGTTGCTCGGGGCAAGAGGTCGCATCGCTGCAGGGGAGCGCGACTTCGCTGCGCTCGGCGCGGAGGCCATCCGGTCGCTCGCTGCGAGGGGCTGGAAGCCCGATTACGTCGAAGTGCGCGAGAGGCGCACGCTGGCCCCACCCTCAGCGGAAGACCGCGACCTGGTGCTGCTCGCAGCCGCGCGCCTGGGCGAAACGCGGCTCATCGACAACGTCGAGGTGTGACTATCCCGGGTAGGGCTCGAACGTCATGGCTTCGACGGCGCAGCCCATCGCGCTCGCGAGCTGGTCCATGACCTCGTCGGTGAGCGGAACGGGCGAGAACTCGGCCTCGGCGCCCTTGGCGGCAATAAAGCTCATCGCCGCATTCTCGGTATTCCATGTGACGACCGGATCGGGTGTCACTCCAGGCACCTTTCGGCACACCGGAAAACCGTCCGTCTTGTAGACGATCGCGTACATGTTGCCTCCTTCGTAATTCCCTGCGCGCGAAGCCATCCGGCTTGAATCTAACCGATCGTCGCTGAATCTGCCAGAGAACCCACGGTGACGAAAAGTTGCACTGACGTAGACGTCGCGCGGCCGATCGTGGACCTCGACCGACGCGGCATGCGCCTAGTAGGCAACCCACCCGCTCGTTGCCACGCAGGGATAGCTGCATCGGGATCAAGGATGCGAGGAGCGGGTTCGATCGTCGAACGAGATCATTGGCTACGTTCTCCGGACCTCGGTTGCGCATATCCGTCAGAGCGATCTTACCGGGCGCCATCACATCGCCTTCCTCCTGTCAGGCAGCGACTCCGCCGGCAGGAGCAGAGCGGCTGACGAAATTGAAAAGAGTTACCTGAGGCACCCACAGAGTGCACGGAAATGAAGGTGCAATCGAGTCAAGCGGCCCTTCGATTTTCGCCGAATCTCCGACGCCTTAGCGCCTTCTGGCGCCCGTGGCGCAACAGCGGAAGAGGCCCCACGTCCCACAAAACGGCCCGCCAATGCCCCCATTCGGGTCGCTCGGGTCCAATAGGGGGGCATCGAAACCATCTTAGGAATTCGGACAATAAGCCTAATTTGTCACACTTTTCCAGCCCATGAAACATTGCACACCTTTACGTTCGGGCGTTTAATTGGCTCGTGAAGCCTAGGGTCGGCATGGCGCCGGACCCGGGCGGCGCCGGATCCGCCCTCATTTCGGGGGCTCTTTAATCGGGGAAGGAGAACCAAATGAGCAACATGCGCGACGCAATCGGCCTTCGTATGCCCTACGGCAAGACCAAGACCCAGTTCGAAACCGAGTTCGAACCGGCAAGCGGCACACTCTGGGGTTACTTCAACCCGAAGGGAACAGCTTGCTTTAGCCTCGGATTGTTGAAAGACATCCGCGCGCACGACAGTGCGCTCGCCGTTAACGGCGGTCATGTAGAAGTCGACGGCGTTTCGAGCAAAGTCAACTATTACGTTCTCGGTTCGCGGACCCCGCGCGTGTTCAATCTCGGCGGCGACTTGGCGCTGTTCGTTCTGTTGATCAAGGCACGCGACCGCGAGGCGCTCGCGCACTATGCCAAGCTCTGCATCGACAACATGTACCCGCGCATTCAGGACTTTTACTCGTCGACGCTTACGACAATCTCCTTGGTGCAGGGGGACGCTCTCGGTGGCGGGTTCGAGTGCGCTCTTTCTTCAGACGTCATTGTCGCCGAGGAAAGCGCGCAGCTGGGTCTGCCAGAGATCCTGTTTAACCTGTTCCCCGGAATGGGTGCATACAGCCTTCTGGCGCGCCGCATAGGCATGCGGGCGGCTGAAGAACTGATCCTGTCCGGACGCGTGCGGCCTGCGAGGGAACTCCACGAAATGGGCGTGATCGACGTGTTGGCGCATGACGGCCAGGGGGAAAACGCGGTGCGCGAATGGATCGCGAAGAACTCGAAGCGCCGAAACGGCATGCAGGCGGTCTTCAAGGCACGCAAGCTAGTGCAGCCGGTGACCCGCGAAGAGCTCGACGCGATAACCGACACCTGGGTGGACGCGGCGATGCGCCTCGAGGATCGCGACCTCAAGATGATGAGCCGGATTGTGCGCGCCCAGATGCGCCGCATGGAAGCCGGGGACGTCACCGACGTGACGGCCGAGGCTCTAGCGCTCTCTGCCTGAGATATCGGCGCCCTGATCCGGCCCTGCGGCGGCTAGCATGCCGCCGCAGCGATCCTCAGCCTCCAACGGCGGACGCAAAGCCGCCTTCGCCGAACATGTGGCTGAACTGGTAGAAGTTGACGCGTGTTGAGTTGATGATCGAGGTCTGAGCCGCCGGGTCCTCGATGGTCTTTACCAGCCTGTTTAGCTTCGCCATATGGTCGACGTCCATGGTCGCATGCGACGACAGGAACTTGAAGCCACCCGCGTCGACTTCGCGTCCGATGGCCCGCGCGATGGAGTCGGATACTCTGCCGCCGTAAACGGATGAGACGACCTCAAGCATGTAGAGCATGCCCAGCACTGAGCATGGGTGAACGCGCTCGGCGCCATAGTAGTTAAAGGCGATCATTGCCTGAACGGGGACGCTCGGCGGCTCGTTACGGGCGGCTCGGACGTCACCCCCCACCGCTTCGATGTCCTCCAGCACCCAAGTCTCGTGGTTCTTCTCCTCTTCGATCCTCTCGTATAGCTCGTAGCGCACGCCCCGAAACGAATCGTCGCAACGCGCCGCAGCCGCCGCCATGACCGGGCAGAAATGCCAGACGATGTGATAAAGGTCATGCAGAAACGCGCGGTATTCCGCAAGCGTCAATCCGTGGTGGATCATTGAGTGCACCTTTGGCACGTTCTCAAGCTCACGACGGTTCGCGTCGGTCATTTCGATGAGCGTAATGAAGAAGGACATGCAGCTAGATCTCCTGCTGTACCTGTGGATCGTGCGGCACCGCCGCGTGCCCGGCGATTGTAGCGCGACGGCTCAGCCGGTGGATTGTTGCCTGTCCTGCAGGAAGCGCTGGAGCTCTCCGCGCGCAGCCGCAAGTTCCGCGCTGATTGACTTGAATAACCCCGGTGCTTGAAGCCTTAGCTCGGCATCGCTGAGTTTACCCAGCTGCGTACACAAAGTCGTCAGACGGTCGGTGCCCATGCTCGCAGACGATCCTTTCATCGCGTGCAAATGGGTGCGAAATTCCTGAATGTTGCGGCCCGCAAGCGCCGCCTCGACTTTGTCGAGAAGCGCAGCGCTGTCGGCCAGGTAAACGCCGATCAGGTTCTCGATGAACACGGGCGAAGATCCGAGTTCTTCGAGATGCGAGAGGGTCTCGCTGTTCACTACCGGATCAGGCCCCGTCGACGCAGCACCGCTTGCGCGCGGCCCCTGCTCGATCGCAGGCGGCGGCACCTCGCCGGACTTTCCGACGACCATGCTTTGGATCTGCTCCAGCAACCGAGCCGCCTCGATTGGCTTCGCCAGAAACGCGTCGGCACCCGCTTCCACGCACTCGCGGCGCGCCTCGGGCGTGACGTCGGCCGAAAGGATCACGATTGGCAAGCGCGCCATCCCACCGGTCATAAGACGTATCGCCTGCAGCGCCTGGAGCCCCCCGACACGCGGCATGTTACGGTCAAGCAGCACGATGTCATAGCGATCCCGTTCGATCGCATCGAGCGCCTGCTCACCGTCATCTACGACCGTCGCCTCGTGACCTCCGCGCTCGAGGATTTTCCCGAGCACCTCGCGGTTCGTCGGATTGTCGTCTGCGACCAGCACGCGGAGCTTGCGCGGACTCGCGCCGCGGCGGGCGTAGTCCAGCAAACGCACTACGCCTTCTCGCACCTCGTCGCCAGCGCTAACGGAGTGCAGCACGTTGAACAGCTGTCGCTTGTCGAACGGCAATTCGAGAACCGCGGCAAATCCTGAAGATAGCGCCTCGAAGCGCGGCACGTCCGCATCGCGCGGCACCGCCAGCACGAGCGGTGGCGCCGGCTCGGGCGCGACGCGCCGAAAGCGCTGTGCGAGCTGCCAGTCGTCGGCGCCCGCGTGCAGCAGGGCGCTGTGATACGGCTTGGCGAGGCTAATCTCCGCCACGAGACGTGCGCTGCCCTCCGCGATGTCCAATGCCGAGACAGGGGCTGCCCCCCAACCGCTCAATGCCTGCTCAAGGGCCTCGCGCTCCTCGCGCGGGAAGCCGATGAGCATCACCCGTGCCCCCGAGAGCTCGCCGGCGCTTACCTCCACGCGCTCGGCTTGCTTTTCAAGCGCGATCTCGAACCAGAACGTACTGCCCAGGCCCACCGAGCTCTCCATGCCGATGCGCCCGCCCATGAGCTCGACCAGTTGCTTGGCTATGGTAGTGCCAAGGCCCGTGCCGCCGAAGCGGCGCGTAGTTGATTGGTCACCCTGGGTGAAACTATCGAAAATACGCGCTTGCGCGTCGGGCGAAATGCCGACACCGGTATCGCGCACCGAGAATTTCAGCCGCACGCGCGTCTCGGTTTCCTCTTGCGCGGTGACATGTACGGTTACGCTGCCACGCTCGGTGAACTTGACCGCGTTGCCCGCGAGATTTATCAGCACTTGGCGCAGGTAGTGCGGGTCGCCGCGCACCGCAGGTGGCACTTCCGGCATTAACGACACGACAAACTCCACGCCCTTGGCGGAGGCCTGCGCCGCGAGGATGCGGCAGGTACTATTGACCAACGCGTGCAGATCGAAATCCGTCCTCTCGAGCACCAGCTTGCCCGACTCGATCTTGGAGAAATCCAGAACATCCTCGACCAGCCCCAACATCACACGCGACGAACCGCGCAGAGTCTGCAGCATGTCCGCCTGCTCGCGGTTGAGTTGGGTATCGCGCAGGAGGTCCGCCATGCCAATAATCGCATTTAGCGGCGTTCGCAATTCGTGGCTCACGACCGAGATAAAGCGGCGCTTGGCTTGGTTCGCCGCCTCGGCGCGCGCGAGCGCATCGAACATGCGCTTCACCAGGGAGAGCACATACAGACTCAACGCGATAAGTCCGATTACCAGCCCGATGCCGAGCGACAAGTGCGCCCGCCAGAAGTCACTGCTCCATAGCACCATGGAGAAGCCCGCGATGCTGAGCACCAATGCGTCAATCAGGTAGCGCGGCCCGAAACGGAATCCATTGGCAAGAGTCACCCAGACGTAAACCAGGAACAGCGGCGCGGCGCGTTCGCCGAGGAATGCCATGCACCACGTAAGAGTGCCAACGTCGGCGGCAGTGGCCGCCAACCGCCGGAGCTGCGAGACGCCCGGCGAAGCGAGAATGCGCAGAAACAACAGCAACGCCACTGCAAGGTAAACGAGCATCACCTCCAGGGTAGGCTCAGGCCGGTGCTTCAGCGCGTCAGGCAGCAGGTAGAGGACGATCAAGGCCCCGATCACGAGCCGCACGATTGCCTGCTCGTGCTCCGTGTCGGGGCGCGCCGCCAAGCGGCCGCGCACGCTGTTAAGCGCGTCGCGCAACGCCTTCATCAGTTTTCGTCAGCCTCTTTGCCGGGGTCGCGCCACTCGTTCTGCACGCGCTCGACCTCCGGCCGAACGCCGAGGAACGCGTCGACCAGGCGCGGATCAAAATGGCCGCCCCGCTGCGAGCGCAGGTACTGCATGGCATCCTCGGTCGGCCAGGCCTTCTTGTACGGGCGTACCGAGGTAAGTGCGTCAAAGACGTCGGCCACCGCCACGATCCGCGCGCAGAGGACGATGTGGTCGCCGATCAGGCCGTTTGGGTAACCCGATCCGTCGTATTTCTCGTGATGGCCGAGCGCGATCAGCGCGCCCATGCGTACGTACTTGGAAGCACTGCCCTTGAGGATCTCGTGTCCCATGATGGGATGGCGCCGCATTACCTCCCACTCGGTATCGTCGAGCTTGGCGGCCTTGAGCAGGATCTGATCGGGGACGCCAATCTTGCCGATGTCGTGCAGCGGTGCCGCGAGCTCTATCGTCTCGCTCTCGTCGCGAGTCATGCCGATCGCATCGGCGATGAGCCGCGAATAGCGCGCCATGCGGACCAGGTGATAGCCCGTTTCGGCATCCCGGAACTCGCCCGCGCGTGCCAGCCGAAGCAGAGTCTCCTTCTCCCTCTCCCGCACTTCTCGGGTCGCCTCTTCGACCATGCCTTCCAGGAGCCGTTTGCGGTCCTCCAGCGCGAGCTGCTGACGGCGCAGGGTGAGCAGGTTCCTGCAGCGCGCCAGGCATTCGCGCGCGTCTACCGGCTTGGTCAGGAAGTCGGTTATCCCGGCGTCCAGTGCCGCGTAGCGCACCTTGCGATCGTCGTGCACCGTAACCATCACGATCGGGATGTGCTCGTAGCCGGGCAGAGCGCGCAGACGCTTGACGAACTCGATGCCATCCATGTCAGGCATCATGTAGTCGACCAGGACGAGGTCGGCGACGTGGCGCGTCGCCCACACCACCGCGTCCACCGGGCGAGCGAAACCTTCGACCAGGACGCGCTGGTCGAGGCTGCGCACGACCTGCTCAAGAATGGCGCGGCCGGTCGACTGGTCGTCGACCACCATTACGGTATTGCGGGCCATCGGCAGCGCTCTGAGCTGTGCCTGGGCCATGGCTGACTTCCCCCTTGGACTTTGCCGGGAAAGACTACCCCCCGGCGGGCCGAATGTCCACCGAAACCACCTTGAAAATCAGAGGCAACCGGAGGTATTTCTCACGCCGATTACAAAGTTCGCAGGGGATGCGGAGCTACGGCCTGGTGCCGGAAGTGGGACTCGAACCCACACGCTGTCGCCAGCACCGGATTTTGAGTCCGGCGCGTCTACCAGTTCCGCCATTCCGGCGCGGAGGGCGGATTATCCCGGAGTTCGGCGCCAGCGGGAAGCGGCCGCCCGAAAGGCGGACCCTATAATGCGGCGCCATGCGCGTCGCCGACTTCGACTATGCGCTGCCCGAAGAGCTGATCGCGCAGCACCCCGCGGGCGAACGGTCCCGCAGCCGTTTGCTGCACCTGGAGGGAAAGACCGGCGAACTCGAGGACCTCAAGTTCATCGATCTTCCTTCCTTGGTCGGCGAGCGCGACGTCCTGGTCGTCAATGACACTCGCGTAGTCAAGGCGCGGCTTGCGGGTCGCAAGAGCACGGGCGGACGGATCGAGATATTCGTCGAGCGGACGCTAGGCGAAAGCGAGGCGCTGGCCCTCATTCGAGCGAGCCATCCGCCACAGGCCGGCAGCTCGCTGCAAGTGGGCGACGACGTGCGCATCGAGGTGCTTGGCCGTAGCGGAGAACTGTACCGGCTGCGGTTCTGCAACACGCGCGTAGCCGACGTCCTCGAACGCCACGGCACGTTGCCGCTGCCGCCGTACATCTCGCATTCTCCCGACGCGCAAGACGCAGAGCGATACCAGACCATTTACGCCACGCAACCCGGTGCGGTCGCCGCGCCCACTGCGGGCCTGCATTTCGACCGCGCCATGCTCTCGCGCCTCGAAGCGCGCGGCGTACGCATCGCCCGCCTGACGCTGCACGTCGGGCTGGGCACCTTTCTGCCGGTGCGCAGCGAACGCATCGAAGAGCACCGCATGCACTCGGAGCGCTTCGAGGTTCCGCAGGCCACGGTCGACGCCATCGCAGCAGCGCGCCTTGCCGGCGGCAGGGTGCTCGCAGCCGGCACGACGACGCTGCGTGCCCTGGAAAGCGCCGCGCTCGATGACCGGCTCGAGGCCAAGGCCGGGGAAACGGACCTGTTCGTCTACCCCGGGTTCAACTTCAGGGTCGTGGACCGGCTGCTGACCAACTTCCATCTCCCGAAATCGAGCCTGCTGATGCTGGTGGCCGCATTCGGTGGATTCGAAAACATACGCAGGGCCTACGCGCATGCCGTCGAGAAGCGCTACGGCTTCTTCAGCTATGGCGACGCGATGCTCATCGAGAGGGCCGCTTGAGCTTCACCGTCTCGCACCGCGACGGCGCGGCGCGCCGCGGGCGCCTCCGGCTCGCGCACGGCGACGTCGATACGCCGGCCTTCATGCCGGTGGGCACCTACGGATCGGTGAAGGCGATGTCGCCACAGGAGCTGGTGGAGGTCGGCGCTCAAATCGTGCTCGGCAACACATTCCACCTGTGGCTGCGCCCCGGGCTGGACGTGGTAGAGGCGCACGGCGGACTGCACCGTTTCATGGGCTGGGGCCATCCGATACTCACCGACTCGGGCGGATTCCAGGTGTTCAGCCTGGGCGCCCTGCGCAAGGTCACCGAGGAAGGAGTCAGGTTCGCGTCGCCCATCAACGGCGACCGCCTGTTCCTGACCCCCGAAGAATCGATGCGCATCCAGGGCGTGCTCGATTCCGACATCGCGATGGTTCTCGACGAGTGCACGCCCCATCCCGCCACCGAGACCGAAGCCGAAGAGTCGATGCGCCTGAGCGTGCGCTGGGCGGCCCGGTCCAAGGAGGCCTTCCGCGATTCGCGGAATCTTCTGTTCGGAATCGTGCAAGGCGGCATCTATGAACGGCTGCGCGATGAGTCACTTGCGGGTCTCGCCATGATCGGGTTCGACGGCTACGCCATCGGCGGGCTCGCGGTCGGCGAGCCCAAGACGGACCGCAGCCGCATCCTCGCGCACATTGCGCCCCGCCTGCCTGCCGAGAAGCCACGCTACCTGATGGGAATGGGCACGCCCGAGGATATTGTCGAAGCCGTAAGACTGGGCGTGGACATGTTCGACTGCGTCCTTCCGACTCGGAATGCGCGCAACGGCTGGCTTTTCACGCGCTGGGGCGATGTCAAGATTCGCAACGCCCGCTACCGTGACGACTGCCGCCCCCTGGACGCGAGCTGCACCTGCTACAGCTGCCGGAATTTCTCGCGCGCATATCTGCACCATCTGCACAAGGCGAACGAGATCCTTGGCGCGCGGCTCAACACGCTGCACAACCTGCACTACTACCAGCAGCTGATGCGCGAGTTGCGCGAATCGATCGAGGGCGGCCGTCTGGACGCGGTGGCGGAGCGCGTCCTGATGGAGCGTCGCACGCCGATGCTATAATCCGCCGCTTTTCCCGCTACAGCAAGGAGTTAGACGTGTCGATCTCCTCCGCATTCGCGCAGGCGTCGGGAGGGTCCGCCGGCGATACCGGGCTCCTCGGCCTGCTGCCGATCATCCTCATGTTCGGCCTGCTTTACTTTCTGATGATCCGGCCGCAAATGAAACGCGCCAAGGAGCAGCGGCAAATGATCGAGGGCTTGCAGAAGGGCGACGAAGTGGTCACCTCCGGCGGCATCGTCGGCCGCATCACCAAGCTGGCGGACGCCTACCTCTCGATCGAAATCGCGCCGAACACCGAGATTCACGTGCAGAAGTCTGCGGTGCAGACGCTGCTGCCCAAGGGAACCATCAAGACCATTCAGTGAACCGCTTCCCGCTCTGGAAGTACGCGATGATCGCGCTGGCGATCATCGTCGCATTCTTCTACACCCTCCCGAATTTTTACGGCGAATCGCCTGCGGTACAGGTCTCGAGCGCCAAGGCGACGTTCAAGGTCGACGCAGCGCTGATGTCGCGCGTCGAGAGCGCGCTCAAGGCGGCCAAGATTTCGTATACGGGCGCGCTGCTGGAATCCAACGGCCTGCGCATGCGCTTCGCCGATACCGACACGCAGCTCAGGGCGAAGGATGTCATCCAGAAGGCGATCAACGACCCCTCGAATCCGACCTACGTGGTCGCGTTGAACCTGCTGTCATCGTCGCCCTCGTGGCTGACGGCGATGCACGCATTGCCGATGTATCTGGGCCTCGACCTGCGAGGCGGCGTGCACTTCCTCCTGCAGGTCGACATGCAGACGGCGGTCACCAAGAAGCTCGACAGCATCGCCGGTGACCTGCGCACAACGCTTCGCGACAAGAACATCCGGCACCTCGGCATCACGCGCCAGGGCGACACTCTGCGACTTCTGTTCCGTGACCCGGCGATGCGCGATCGCGCCCGAGAGCAGGTCCTCGCCACGGAGCCGGACGTCGCTCTCGCCCAGCGCGACGAGGGCAACGACTACCTGCTGGTTTGCACCCTCAAGCCTTCGGCCCTCAAGAGCACCGAGGAAAACGCGATCCGGCAGAACATCACGACGCTGCACAACCGCATCAACGAGCTCGGCGTCGCCGAGCCCGTGATCCAGCAGCAGGGCGCGGATCGCGTGGTCGTGCAGCTTCCCGGTGTGCAGGACACGGCCAGAGCCAAGGAAATCCTGGGCCGCACCGCGAGCCTCGAGATCCGCATGGTCGACGAGGACAAGATGCGCCCCGACATCCTCGCTGCCGCTGCCAAGGGCGACGTCCCGTTCGGAGACGACTATTACGTCGACCGCAATGGCCAGCCTCTGCTGATCAAGAAGCAGGTGGTCCTCACCGGCGACCGGCTGACCGACGCGCAGGCGAATTTCGATCCCCAAACGAGCGAGCCGGTGGTAAACCTGCGTCTCGACGGGCCGGGCGCGCGCATCTTCCAGGAAGTGACGCGCGAGAACGTCGGCAAGCGCATGGCCATCCTGCTGATCGAGAAGAAGGGTAAGGGCGAGGTCGTCACGGCGCCGGTCATTCGCACCGAGATTCCTGGCGGACGGGTCCAGATCTCCGGGCACATGACGAGCTCCGAGGCCAACGACGTCGCCCTTCTGCTGCGCGCCGGAGCGCTCGCGGCCCCGATGGAGATCGTAGAAGAGCGCACCGTCGGACCGAGCCTGGGACGCGAGAACATTACCAAGGGCTTCGACTCCACCAAGTGGGGATTCGGCATCATCGTCGTGTTCATGTCGGTCTACTACGTGCTGTTCGGCGTCATTTCGTCGCTCTCGCTGGCGATCAACCTGCTGTTCCTCGTCGCCCTGCTCTCGATGCTCCAGGCCACGTTGACGCTGCCTGGCATCGCCGCAATCGCGCTCACGCTCGGTATGGCGATCGACGCCAACGTGCTGATAAACGAACGGATCCGCGAGGAGATCCGCGGCGGCGCGACCCCGCAGGCCGCGATCGCCGCAGGTTACGAGCGGGCCTGGGGCACGATCCTCGACTCGAACATCACGACGCTGATCGCGGGACTGTCGCTGCTCATTTTCGGACAGGGACCGGTGCGCGGTTTCGCGGTGGTTCACTGCCTGGGCATCCTCACCTCGATGTTCTCGGCGGTCACGGTCTCGAGGGGAATCGTCAACCTCGTCTACGGCCACCGCCGGCGCGTCGCCAAGCTGTCGATCGGCAACACCGCCTGGAAATAGCGAACAAGGACTAGAGCCGGATGGAGTTCTTCAAGATACGCCGCGTCATACCGTTCATGCGGTATGCGCTGATATTCAACGTCATATCGCTCATCACGTTCCTCGCCGCCGTTTTCTTCCTGGCCACCAAGGGGCTCCACTTCTCGATCGAATTCACGGGCGGCACGCTGGTCGAGGTGAACTACAGCCATGCCGCGGACGTGCAGCGGATTCGTGACACGCTGGAGCACGCGGGTTACCAGTCGGAAGTGCAGAATTTCGGCTCCTCGCAGGACGTTCTGATCCGCATGCCGATCAAGAAGGGGCAGTCGAGTTCCGACTTGTCGCAAAAGATCTCCGCCCTGCTGAAGACGCAGGACAGCAGCGCCGAAGTCCGGCGCGTCGAGTTCGTCGGTCCGCAGGTCGGCGCGGAGCTTGCCCAGTATGGCGCGCTCGCGCTGATGGTGACCGCTCTGGGCATCGTTGCCTACCTCGCACTTCGCTTCGAATGGAAGTTCGGCCTGTCGGCGATCATTGCCAACATGCACGACGTGGTGATCATTCTCGGCTTCTTCTCGTTCTTCCAGTGGGAGTTCTCGCTTCCCGTGCTGGCGGCGGTGCTGGCCGTGCTCGGCTATTCCGTCAACGAGTCGGTCGTGGTGTTCGACCGGGTGCGGGAAAATTTCCGCAAGATGCGCAAGGCCTCGACGCCGGAGGTGATCGACGCCGCGATTACGGGCACCATCTCGCGCACCATCATCACGCACGGCAGCACCCAGGCAATGGTCACCACGATGCTGATCTTCGGTGGTCCCGCGCTGCACTACTTCGCGCTGGCGCTCACGATCGGCATCCTGTTCGGAATCTACTCGTCGGTCCTGGTCGCGAGCCCGCTACTGATGTGGCTGCGCGTGACTCGCGCCCAGTTCATCAAGCCCAAGCGCGAGCGGCGCGACGAGCACGAAGGCGCCGTCGTCTGACGGCCGGACTCAGACGCGCCTGGCGAGATCGGCTGCGCGGCCGGTATAGCTCGCAGGGGTAAGCGCAAGCAGCCGTCTTCGGGCCGCCGCCGGGATCGGCAACCGGCGGATGAATGCCGCGAGCTGGCGCCGATCGAGCCGCTTGCCGCGCGACAGGGCCTTTAGCTTCTCGTAGGCTTCGGGCACCCCGTAGCGGCGCATCACCTGCTGCACCGGCTCGGCCAGAACCTCCCAGTTTGCATCCAGATCGTCGGCCAGTCGCCTCGGATCCGCCTCGAGCTTTCCCAGTCCCCGCAGGCATGCACGCATGGCGAGCAGGGTGTGGCCGAGGGCGCTGCCGACATTGCGCAGCGCGGTCGAGTCGGACAGGTCGCGTTGCCAGCGCGACACCGGCAGCTTGTCGGCGAGGTGCCGCAGCAGTGCGTTCGCGACTCCGACGTTGCCTTCCGAGTTCTCGAAATCGATCGGATTGACCTTGTGCGGCATCGTCGAAGAACCGACCTCGCCCGCCTTCAGCCTCTGCCTGAAGTAACCGAGCGAAACGTAACCCCAGATGTCGCGGTCGAGATCGAGCAGCACCGTGTTGGCGCGCGCGTAGGCGTCGAACAGCTCCGCGAAGGAGTCGTGCGGCTCGATCTGGATGGTGTAGGGATTGAACTCGAGACCCAGCCGCTCGACGAAGCGCCGGCAAAAGCGCTCCCAGTCGATGCCAGGATAGGCGACGACGTGCGCGTTGTAGTTGCCTACCGCGCCGTTGATCTTGCCGAGCAGGCTGACCGCCGCGACGCGCTCCCGCGCGCGGCGCAGGCGGTGCACGAAGTTGGCCATCTCCTTGCCGAGCGTGGTCGGCGAGGCGGGCTGGCCGTGGGTGCGCGACAGCATGGGCACGCGCGCGTAGCGGTGCGCTATCGCCGTCAGCGCTGCGATCAGTTCGTCCAGGCACGGCAGCATGACCGTCGCGCGCGATTCGGCGAGCATCAGCGCGTACGACAGGTTGTTGATGTCTTCCGAGGTGCAGGCGAAGTGGATGAACTCCAGGGACCGCCTTACCTCCGGATTGTTGCCCAGCCGGCCCTTCAGCCAGTACTCGATCGCCTTGACGTCATGGTTGGTTTCGGCCTCGATGTTCTTGATGTGCTCTCCGTCGCGCTCAGAAAAATTCGTCACCAGGCGCTGCAACGCCCTGGAAGTCGCCGCGGAGAACGGCTTGAGCTCGCGAATGCCGCGCTCGGCCGCGAGCGCTCGGAGCCACGCAATCTCGACCCTCACGCGCGTCCGGATCAGCGCGTGCTCGCTGAAATACGGTCGCAGCGGGTCCGCCGCGCTGGCGTATCGGCCGTCGAGCGGCGAAAGTGCGGTGAGCGGGGAAGGCATTGGGTGCCCGGGATCGCTGTTGACCCCGTATTATAGGGTCCGCGAATGTATAATCCGCGGCCGTCCCACTCACCGCATCGCATGAAGCTACTCGTATCGCTCGCCAGTCCCTACGGCCGAAAGGTACGCATCGTCCTTGCCGAGAAACGCATCGATTGCGACCTCGAGCTCGTGGACGTGGCGCGCGAGGACTCGCCGGTGATCGCCCACAATCCGCTCGGCAAGGTGCCGACGCTCGTGCTCGACGACGGCACCGCCCTCTACGATTCGCGGGTGATAGTCGAATTCCTGGATAACGTCTCGCCGATCAGCCGACTGATCCCGGAGGAAAATCGCGAGCGCGTCGCGGTGCGCCGCTGGGAAGCGCTCGCGGACGGCGTCACCGACGCGGGCGCGCTGCTGCGGGCCGAAACGCTGCGCCCGCTCGGCGAGCAGAGCCAGTCCTGGATCGGCCGCCAGCGCGGCAAGATCGAGCGCGGCCTCGCCGAAATGTCTTCCGCCATCGCCGAGCACAACTGGTGCCACAACGACCGCTATACGCTCGCCGACATCGCGGTCGGCTGCTGCCTCGGCTGGCTCGCCTTCCGCCACCCCGCGATCGACTGGCGCGGCACGCACCGTAATCTCGCCAGGCTCTACGACCGGCTCTCGGAACGGGCCGCCTTCGCCGACACCGCCCCGAAATAGCCTCCTAGGCGATGATCGCACCGCCGAGACAGACCTCGGCGTCGTACAGCACCACCGACTGTCCGGGCGTCACCGCCCACTGGGACTCGGCGAAGTCCACGGTAATTTCGCCGTTCTCGACGCGCGCCAGCGTGCACGCCGCATCGGCCTGGCGGTAACGCGTCTTGGCGCCGTGACGCGAGCGCACGGGGGGCGCCTCGCCCGCGACCCAACTCGCATCGAGCGCCGCGAGCGTCGGCTTCATGAGCAGCGGGTGATCGTGGCCCTGCACGACGGTGAGCGTATTGCTCGGAACGTCCTTCGCCGCGACGTACCAGGGTTCGCCGGCTCCACCCAGGCCGATGCCCTTCCTCTGCCCGATCGTGTAGAACGCGAGCCCGATGTGCTCTCCGACGCGCCGGCCGTCCGGCGTGACGATCGGCCCCGGCGCATGGGGCAGGTAACGGTTGAGAAATTCCCGGAACGGGCGCTCGCCGATGAAGCAGATTCCCGTGGAATCCTTCTTCGCATGGTTCGGCAGCCCCGCCTCGAGTGCAATGCGGCGCACTTCGGACTTCTTCAGGCCGCCGACCGGGAACAGCACGCGAGCGAGCTGCGCCTGGTTCAGGCGGTGCAGGAAATAGCTCTGGTCCTTGCCCGGATCCGCCCCCCGGATCAGCTCGAACCTCGAATCGCGCTCGCGCACGCGCGCGTAGTGTCCGGTCGCGATCTTGCCTGCCCCGAGCCGCAGCGCATGGTCGAGGAAGGCCTTGAACTTGATCTCGGCGTTGCACAGCACGTCCGGATTTGGCGTGCGGCCCGCCGAATATTCGCGCAGGAAGTCCGCGAACACGCGCTCCTTGTACTCCGCCGCGAAGTTCACCGCCTCCAGTGGTACGCCGATCACGTCGGCCGCAGCGGCGGCGTCGATCAGGTCCTGGCGCGTCGAGCAGTACTGGTCGTCGTCGTCGTCTTCCCAGTTCTTCATGAACAGGCCGACGACGTCCCAGCCCTGCCGCTTGAGCAGCAACGCCGCGACGGAGGAATCGACGCCTCCGGACATTCCCACGATGACTTTCTCGGCCATGCCTGAAAAGACCGTTCCCGCTCAGGAGAATTCCCGCGAGAACACCTCGAGCGGAAACCGCCTCCCGGCCAGGTAGTCCTCGACGCAACGCTGTACGAGCGGCGAGCGGTGCTCCGCCCGCCGCGCCGCCAGCTCGGCCGGCGTGAGCCAGCGCGCGGCGACGATCTCCTTGTCGAGCGCGCGCCCCTCTTCGACCCCGTCGAGGCGGCCGGCAAAGGCGAAGCGCAGGAACGTCACCCCCGCCGGCTGGTACTCCCACCGGTAGATGCCGACCAGGGCGGTCGGCGTGAAGCGGTGCGCCGTTTCCTCGAGCGTCTCACGCGCGCAGGCCTCCACCAGGCTCTCACCCGGATCGAGATGGCCTGCGGGCTGGTTGAGCACGCGGCGCCCGTTCGCAATCTCCTCCACGAAAAGGAACTTCCCGTCGCGCTCGATGACCGCGGCGACCGTCGCGCTGGGACGCCAGACCTCGCTCACGCCGCCTTCTTGGTGTTCTTGCGGATGAACTCGGCCATGCGGGCGACACCCTGCTCGATCGCCTCGTTCGATGCCGCGTACGAGAAGCGCACGTGCTGCCCTTCGCCGGGCACCCGGGCTCCGAAATGGATGTCGGCGAGCACCGCCACGCCCGCCTCGTTTAGCAGGCGCCTGCGGAACTCCTCCGAGTCGACCGCGCCGATCATGCGGCAGGCCTCGGTGACGTTGGGCCAGACGTAGAACGCGCCGCCCGGAACCTGGCACGTGACGCCGGGCACCTCCCCCAGCAGCCGCACGATCAGGTCCCGCCGCGCGAGAAAGCTCGTGCGCATCGCCTCGGCCGCATCCTGCGGTCCCGTTACCGCCTCCAGCGCGGCCCACTGGCTAATCTGCGAGGCGCAGGAATCGGTATTGGTGATCCAGCGCGTGAACACCGGCGCGAGCACGGGGTTCGCCGTGAAGCCGATCCGCCAGCCGGTCATCGCCCAGGTCTTCGATGCACCGTCGGAGATGATGGTCCGCTCGTACATCCCCGGCACCTGGGCAATGGAGAAAAACTCGCCTGCGTACGCCAGCCGGCTGTAGATCTCGTCGGCGTACACCCACACCTGCGGATGCCTTTTCAGGATCGAGGCGATCGCCTCCAGCTCCTTCCTCGAGAGCAGCCCGCCGGTCGGGTTGTGCGGATAATTCAGGATCAGCAGCTTCGTCTTCGCAGTGATCAGCCGTTCGAGATCCGCCGGGTCGAAGGAAAAGCCGCGCGCCTCGCGCAGGTGGATCGGCACCGGCCTGGCGCCGTTGGCGATGATCTGCGACTCGTAGATCGGGAAGCCTGGATTGGGATAGAGCACCTCGTGGCCGGCGCCATAGTCGGTGGTCGAGAGGATCGCGTAGGCGATGAACGGCTTGGCGCCGGCGCCGACGACCACGTCCTCGGCACGGATCGGCAGACCCCCCCGCATCCGGCCGAGGTATTTCGCTGCCGCCTCGCGCAGCTCGCTGATTCCCGCCGAAGGCGTGTAGCCGTGGCGCCCCTCGCGGATCGCGCGTATCCCCGCCTCCTGCACGTTCTGCGGCGCGGGAAAGTCAGGCTGGCCGATGCAGAAAGAGATGATCTCCTTGCCGCGCCGCGCGAGCTCGTTCACTTCGGCGAGCACCACGAAGGCATTCTCCGTTCCGAGGCTTGCGGCTCGTTTGCTGATCTCGGGCATGGCGGTCGGTCCTGGCAGGCGAAGGGGCCGATTTTAGCCGATGAGGCTATGATTGCCCCATGCTGATCACCTGCGTCGCCTACCAGGACGGCAACAAGCTCGCCGAGATCGGCAAGGACGAGATCAGGTCCTACCTTTCTCGCCCGGGCTGCTTCGTTTGGGTGGCGCTGCGCGATCCGGAGCCCTCCGAGCTCCAGGAAATGCAGGACGAGTTCGACCTGCACGAGCTCGCCGTCGAGGACGCAACTCACGGCCACCAGCGGCCCAAGATCGAGGAGTATGGCGACTCGCTGTTCGTCGTACTGCACACCATCGAGGCCGTCGGGGACGAGCTGCAGGCCGGCGAGATCGACATCTTCGTCGGTCGCAACTACGTGCTCTCGGTTCGCAGTCACTCGCCGAAGGGCTTGCAGGAAGTGCGTGCGCGCACCGAGCGCGAACCCGAACTGCTGAAGAACGGCGCGGGCTACGTGCTCTACGCCCTGATGGACGCGGTCGTGGACCGCTACTTCCCGGTGCTCGATGCGCTCGAAACCCGGCTCGAGGCGATCGAGGAGCAGATCTTCGCCAACCGCTCGCCGCGCGCCAACCTCGAGGCGCTTTATGGCCTGAAACAGAAGCTGATGGTGCTCAAGCGCGCCACGGCGCCCCTACTCGAGGGGGTGAGCCGGCTCTTCGGCGGCCGTGTGCCCCAAGTATGCGCCGGAATGGGCGAGTACTACCGCGACGTCTACGACCACCTGCTGCGGCTCAACCAGTCGATCGACTCCGAGCGCGACACCGTCACCACGGCAATCTCGGTCAACCTGGCGATGATCACGATCGGCGAGACCGAGGTCACCAAGCGCCTCGCCGCCTACGCCGCGCTGGTGGCGGTGCCGACCATGATCGCGGGAATTTACGGCATGAATTTCCAGCAAATGCCCGAGCTGAAGTGGGCCTTCGGCTACCCGGTGTCCCTCGCCGCCATGGCGGCCATCGACGGCTATCTCTGGTACCGCTTCAGGAAGGCCGGCTGGCTGTAGCCTAGGCGACGGTGCGCAGCACCTCGGCCACCGTGCCGAACATCTGGTCGAGGTGCTTTTTCTCGGCGATCAGCGGCGGACAGAAGCCGAGCGCATCGCCGATCGGTCGCACGAACACGCCCTTGTCCCAGCATTTCTCGAACGCTTCGAAGGCGCGCGCGCCGGCCGCTCCGGGGCGCGGCGCGAGCTCGACGGCGCCGATCAGGCCCAGGTTGCGGCAGTCGATCACGTTCGGCAGGCCCTTCATGGCGTGCACGCCATCCTCGAAATACTTCGCCAGCGGCCCCGCCGCAACTTCGAACAGGCGCTCCTCTGCGTACGTATCGAGTGCGCCGAGGGCCGCGGCGCAGGCCAGCGGATGGCCCGAATAGGTGTAGCCGTGGAAGAACTCGACGCCGCCGCCCTTCGCCTGCATGAAGGCGTCGAAGATCGCATCCTTCACGATCACGCCCCCGAGCGGCACCGAGCCCGAGGTGATGCCCTTGGCAAAGGTGATCAGGTCCGGCTGGATGCCAAAGTACTGCGCCGCGAAGGGCGTGCCCAGCCGCCCGAAGCCGCAGATCACCTCGTCCAGGATCATCAGGATGCCGTAGCGCGTGCAGACCTCGCGCAGCCGCTCCAGGTAGCCCTTCGGCGGCACCAGCACGCCGCCAGCGCCCGACACGGGCTCGACGATCAGCGCTGCGATGTTTTCGGCGCCGTGCAGTGGGATCAGCCGGCTCTCGAGCTCGTCGGCGAGCTCCGCCCCGCCGCGCTCCGCGCAGCCGCGCACGAACGCGCGCGCCTCGAGGTCCTGCGTGTGGCGCAGGTGGTCGACCCCAGGCAGCAGCGCCGCTCCAAAAGCCCTGCGGTTCATCGGCACGCCGGAGACCGAGATGCCGGCGAGGTTGACGCCGTGGTAGCCACGCTCGCGCCCGATGAACTTGGCGCGCGCGCCCTCGCCGCGGATGCGGTGGTAGGCGAGCGCGATCTTGAGCGCCGTGTCGACCGCCTCGGAGCCAGAGTTGGTGAAGAACACATGGCCCATGCCCTGGGGCGCGATCTTCGCGATCCGTTCGGCGACCCGAAACGGAAGCGGGTGCCCAAGCGAGAATGACGACGCGAAATCGAGCTCGCCCGCCTGCTTGCGGATCGCCTCGACCACCCGCGGCCGGCAATGGCCGGCGTTCACGCACCACAGCGTCGCCAGGCCGTCGAGCACCTGCTTGCCGTCGGCGGTGGTGTAGTACATGTCCTTCGCCGCGACGACCATCCTCGGCGCCCGCTTGAAGCGCTGGTTGTCGGTGAACGGCATCCAGTAGTGCTCGAGCTCGAGCTGGGCGGCGTTCGGCATAGGAGTCATCGTGCTATGTTAACGCAGCGCACTGCCGTGGAATCCGCGATGTCGCTCAACTTCCGCAAGCTGCATGCACACTTTGTTGCCGAGGCCGGTCCGCTCGACCTGCGCCGGATCGCGGACCGAACGACGCTGGACGCGATCCGGGCCGGGATGGACGAATTCCTGGTGCTGGTGTTCCGCGACCAGGCCTTCACCGACGCCGACCAGCTCGCGTTCGCGCAGCGCTTCGATGGAACCCTGCACACCAAGACCGGGGCCGCCGCGCTCGGCGCAAACCGTTTCGGCAATGAGGCCCTCACCGATATCTCGAACATCGGGGCGGATGGCACCATCCTGTCGCGCGAGGACCGCCGGCGCCAGTACGCGCTCGGCAACCGGCTGTGGCATACCGATGCTTCGTTCCAGGACCCGCCCGGACGCTATTCCATGCTGCACGCGCGCGTCGTGCCCGCCACCGGCGCCGAAACCGAGTTCGCCGACATGCGTGCGGCGTACGAGGCCCTGGACGGCGCGACGCGCGCACGTATCGAGGAACTGCGCGTCCACCACTCGATCGCCTACTCGCGCCAGACGCTCGGCTTCGAGTTCTCGGCGCAGGAGCAGGACCTGCTGAAGGGGGCCGTCCACCCGCTGGTGCGCACGAACTCCCGCACGGGGCGCCGCTCGCTCTACCTCGCCTCGCACGCCTCGCACATCCTCGACTGGCCGGTGCCCGAAGGACGGCTGCTGCTGCGCGATCTCATGGAGCACGCCACGCAGCCGAGCTTCGTGTACCGGCACGCGTGGCGCGTCGGCGACCTGGTGATCTGGGACAACCGCGCGACCATGCACCGCGGGCGTCCGTTCGACGACGACAAGGAGCGGCGCGAGCTCCGCCGCGTCACCACCCTCGACATCGCGCCCGGCGCGACGGGCTGACCGCTTTCGCGTCCGCGTAGTGACTCCCCCGGCGGGGGAAGCCGGCCTTGCGCGCCGTAGAGCGTGGAAGCAGCTCGTCGTGGGAGACGGCTCAAATGCATCCGTAGGTCCCGTGTTGCTGCGTTGCCCGACCAACCTGCTGCATAGTACGCTCGCCGCATTTCGGCGCCGAGGGGACAGCGAGGAAAGGCGGATCATGAACTTGCTTCTCAACCGATGCGTCCGCGCATACCTGCAGAATTTTCCGATAACCGAGGGGAAGTCGCTGCTGCTGAGGGCCGCCAGGTCATATATCCGCCCGCACGACGCCATCCAGATCGGCCCGACCAAGCACGGCTTCTCGCTCCGGTTAAACCTGGACAATCCCGAGCACGAGCGAATCTATTTCTACGGGGAGCACGACGAGCGCTACGAAATAGCCTTGCTGCGCAAGCTTATCAGGCCCGGCATGGTTTGCTGGGACATCGGCGCGAACATAGGATTCTTCACCTGTCTTTTTTCTTCGCTCACGGGTCCGGGCGGAAAGGTGGTTGCGTTCGAACCCCTGTCGGCCACGCGCGAAATGCTTCGGGAAAACCTTGCCCTCAATCGATTGTCGAACGTGCAGGTGCTCCCAGTCGCGATCGGATCCGAGGACGGAAGAACGCGCATCTATTTTCACGACGCGCTTTTGGGCGAGGGAACCGCGTCCATGTACCCTTCAGGTGAGAGGCGGAATTCGGAGGAGATTTCGGTCGTCCGACTCGACGCGATCGCCGCCGGGCTGCCCGCGCCCGATTTTGTCAAGATCGACGTGGAGGGCGCACAGGAGGACGTCTGGCGCGGAGGCGCTCGGTTCTTCTCCGAGCGGGCTCCCTTGCTGATGGCGGAACTGAGGGAGTCCGCCGACCCCGCAAAACTCGGCGCACTCCAAGGCCGGATTCGCAGCCACGGCTATCGCATTTTTGAGATACTCAAGCGCGGCCGCGTGCATGAGATTCAGGACCTGGTGAAATCGAAAAAGCGGAATTTCTTGCTGGCAAAACCCCGCACCGAAGCCATGGTGTGGCTGGCGGGGCTTGCCGCCTGAATCCGCGGCGATGCGCGCCTAATGGGTTTCGAGACGCAGCCGTCCGCCGAGCCCGAGCAGCATGCCGCTCAGCGCCCAGAACAGCATCGACTGGTCCCGGATGAACATGTCGTTGACTTGGTTGCGCAGGACGACGCCCACCACCAGCACGATTCCGGCGATACCCACCAGCTTCAGCTTTTCGTCCGGCGCACTGCAGAAGCGCCAGTATTCGCGCAGCAGGCCGAGGAAAACCCACGCCAGCGCCAGCATGCCGGGCAAGCCCATGCCCAGTCCGTAATTCAGGAACACGTTGTGCGCGTGCGACAGCAACGTATTTTCTTTCGGGATCAAGTCGGGGCGAACCTTAGCCAGGACGCCGCGCCCGAAACCTGCGCCGGCGAGCGGGTGATCGGCGATCTGCCTCGCGACCCCGGGCCACAGACCCAGGCGCGAGTCCCCGCTCAACGAGCCAGCAGCATTGTCCTTAAAGCGCCAATCCTGGACGCTATAAAAGACCGCCCCAACCAGCACGGCGCCGAGGGCGACCGCCGTCAGAAGCCTCGCCGGGGAGAGCCTGCTCAATCCGTAGGCGCGAAGGAGTAGCAGGGCGAGCGCTCCCTGCACAAACAGCGTCACCCAGACGATGCGCTCCTGGGTGAAGAAGGCCGTGACGAGCACCATGAGAAAGAGCGCGGCCACTGCCGCAAGTCGCCGGCCGCCGGCGAGGACGCCGAACAACAGCAGCATCGGCGCAAGCACCACGGCATAGCCAACAAACGAGGCGCGCCCGCCGTAAGTGCTGGCGTCCATCCATGCTCCCAGCCGGGCGCGCGACTCCAGCGCCAGCACGCAGATGGTGAACGCCCCGGCGAACAGCGTGATCAGAAGCTTCCTCAGGTCCTCCTCGCGCCGCGTCACCGCGAAAAACGCGATGAAGGCCATCATCGTGTACAGGATCTCGTTCTTGATCTCGCCCGTGCTGTAAGCGGGATCCACGGCGCCGGGGAGCGACAACAGGGCCACCGCCACCCACGCCGCCAGCGCCGGCTTGCACGGAATCGGCGGAGGGGCGAATCTTCGCCACAGGAGCATCGCCACGAGAAAGGCGGCGGCGAGGCAGACGAGCCTGAGCGCGACCGTCCCCGGAAACGGCAGGATGAACAGCAGAACCATGAACGGCAGCAAATGCAGATCTCGCATCACGCCACCGGCTCGCCAGGGCCGCGTAGCCTTCCGGCCTGTCTGCGAAAGAGGTACTCATCGTTGCCGGACCGGAACAATCCCGACCGATTCCGCACATTCGGTTTGGTTAGGCCAAATGCCATGGGTCGCGTCGATCGGACCAGCTCATCCGATGTGAGGGACTCGCACTGATCGCCGTCGATCCGACCGCGAAAATCACGATGGAGACCTATGCCGCGCTTGCTGAGGTATTCGGCAATATGAGCCAGCGGCCGCGAGAGGTCGACATCAGCAATCTCGGCGACGGATTGTTCCGTGGCCGGCGATACACTCGCACCCATGCTGCCCCCTTTCCCTGTAGTGGCCCAGCGTGCAACTACCTTCCAAAAAAAACATGTTAGCAAACCGCGCGCGGCATCGAGCCTTCAGTTTGCCTCTGCGTTACCGCCGCCTGGCGGACAGCCGCTTGCGATCCCATCATCGGTTCTGATCCGGGCCGACGAGGTGATCAATTGACGAGTCCGCGAATGTCCGCCGCCGAAAGCACACGCTCAGACTGCACGCCTCTACCGCATCTGGCGACGCGGCACGATCCCCGCCGAGAAGCTGCCCCGCGTTGAACGCAAGCATGTCCCTGCTGCTTAACACAGGTCAGTCGCTCAAGCGCAGCTCGGCCCGCACCGTGTCCCAGGTGACCGCCACGCGGGAATCGCTTCGCCGCTCGACCAGGCCGAGCTCGGCGAGGCGTTTCACGTCGGTGTGCACGTTCTTGTAGTTGCGGCCCAGCCGTCGAGCGAGCTCATAAACGGACACCGGCCCCAGGGTCCGCAGCCGGGCGAGCAAGGCCCATCGCGCCGGCGACAGGTTCTGAAGAAATGTCGGCAGGTCGGGAAGCGTCAGCACCGCGAGCGGCAGCGGCCGCGCGCCCTCGAGCCTGCGGTTCCACGCCGCCTCGAAGCGGTCTAGCGCGTCGCCTGCGCCTCCGACGCGCAGCTCAAGCCGCTTCGCCAAGCCTGCCCCCCTGGAGCTCGACATCGCGCTCGAAGTCATAGCGCAGCTGCTCCACCGAGCGAAAGTCATACGGCAGCACGCGCCCGCGCACCCGTCGCCGGTGGTTCCGGTACTCGACCAGGTCGCCGTAGCGCAGCCGGTAGCCGCCGTCGGCGGTGAGCTCGACCTCGAGCAGCGTGCCGTCGCCGAGAACGACCCTTTCCTGCAGCAGCATCATATGGCATAAGATACCATATATCCGGTGGGCTAGAATTGCGTCCATGGCATCCCGAGACGACTTCTTCAACCTCTACCGGCACGGTTTCGTGCGCGTCGCGCTCGCGACCCCGGCGCTGCGCGTTGGCGATCCCGCCTTCAACACGCGGGGCACCGCGGAGCTGATGCACCTTGCGGCGCGCGACAAGGCGGTGCTCGTCGTGTTCCCCGAGCTCGGGCTCTCCTCCTACACCTGCGAGGACCTCTTCCACCAGCGGGCGCTCATCGCGGGTACCGAGGCCGCGCTCGCGCGGCTGATGCGCGACACGCGCGCGCTGCCGCTCGCCGCGCTCGTGGGCCTGCCGGTGCAAGTCGACGGCCTGCTCTACAACTGCGCCGCGCTCATCTGCCGCGGCCGGCTGGTGGGCGTCGCGCCGAAGACTTACCTGCCGAACTACCGCGAGTTCTACGAGTTGCGCCAGTTCACGCCGGGCGAGACCTGCACCCGTCGCGAGGTCACGCTCGCCGGGCAGACCGCGCCTTTCGGCACCGACCTGATTTTCCGCCTCGAGGAGCAGCCGGGGCTGAAGCTGTTCACCGAGATCTGCGAGGACCTTTGGGTACCCGCGCCGCCCTCCACGTTTGCCGCCCTCGCCGGCGCGACGCTGATCGCCAACCTCTCGGCGTCCAACGTGGTCATCGGCAAGCACGCGTATCGCAGCGAGCTCGCTT
>Ga0316620_10000062_pt1 | contig 44492 bp, 65 predicted proteins | sample OWC_Aug_M1_C1_D5_FD_207651 | JGI IMG/M metagenome (GOLD analysis project Ga0316620, IMG submission 207651) | Wetland soil microbial communities from Old Woman Creek delta, Ohio, United States - OWC_Aug_M1_C1_D5_B | ecosystem: Environmental > Terrestrial > Soil > Wetlands | place: USA: Ohio...
CGCGCCTGCGATGTTCGCGCCTGCGAGGTTCGCGCCTGCGAGGTCCGCGCCTATGAGATTCGCGCCTGCGAGGTCCGCGCGTGTGAGGTCCGCGCATGCGAGGTCCGCGCCTGCGAGGTTCGCGCCTGCGAGGTTCGCGCCTGCGAGGTCCGCGCCTATGAGATTCGCGCCTGCGAGGTCCGCGCGTGTGAGGTCCGCGCATGCGAGGTCCGCGCCTGCGAGGTTCGCGCGTGTGAGCGATCTTCCTTCCTTTAAAGCTATCCCAACAAGATCTTTTAAAGTTGCGGCTTCAGCGGAAAAGATCACCTCGTTGGTAAAACGATTACGTATTTTCATGTCTATTTAACCTTGTTCAATTCGTGCAATACACCTATCACCCTTGTCAACGACTCACGGCATTCCTTGAGTTGCTTTTCAGCATCACGCCATCGACCTTCAATGTCGAAGTAGGCTGTTCGCCAGTTGCCGGCGCATTTACGCCAGCACTTGACTGCATGCCGGGATTTCTTGGCGACATGTTTCCATACGAGCACACTTTCCTATCCTTCCTCGGATTCGGTGAAACATTCCGGCATTGCGGATATGTCCCAATCTGGATCCGTGATAATCCAAGTACAGTCTTTCTCTACCGCGAAAGTATTCATGATCTTTCGTCGCCAGTTGAAGGAACCACCAGGGAAGGCGGCAGTAGGCTTTCCTACATTCCACATCCCGGGGGCTATAATTCGGTTTAGTGGAACGCTAAGAATTCTGGCATTGCTTAGTTCGACAACGAATATCCATACCTTAGTAAAGGTTGTTTCTTGGAGTCTTAGGTATTGGTCTCGATAGTGAAGATCGAAACCATGAACCAATTCATGCCACCCTCCCCACATAACGGGTGCATCTTTCGTTTTAACCTCTACCCATCGGCGGCCATTAGGATTCGAGATGTCGAAGTCGGCAAGCACCGTGCAAAAACCGTTGTCGTTCTCAATCCTTGGCGCTCTTTCTCCATCGGGTCCGACAAAATCCTTGCTCGATATGATTGAACATCGACAACGTTTTAGAAGCATGGCTACAAGACTTTCCCCAAACTTCCCCCGTTCAACCTCCTTGGAGGTTCTGTCGTAACTCATGCTTCATTACCCCATCTTGTCCAGTTTCTTCTATTCCCTTCAGAAATAAGGTCAGCAGGGCGATTGCGGGCGAATAGTTCGATGTATGGTCCCGAAGAAAGACTTTCGATTATGTTGTAGAATTCAACTGGCTTTGCGCTATGTTTGCTGCGGGGCCACTGAAAGGCATGCCCGCGCTGGTTATATCTTTCAAGACCCTTTTTACCCTTCTCTGCCAGGATTAGGATTTCTGTAGAGGGTCTTAGCCAACGCCCAATTCCAAGACGTTCGCCCTTGAACCAAACTATTTCACCAACCCATCTGAACCCCCAGGCATCAAGGACACAATGGGGAGCAGCTTCACGGATCATTGGCCATGTGGTCCACATCCATAGATGTGCACCGTCTGGCAAGGCGAGTTTTCCAACTGGTAGCCTACAGATATCGTCTACAGACATAGTGGAATATTCGTGCCCAACCCCACCATCACATGCTTTATCGTTATAACTCCAAGGAGGGTCGGCATAGATGCACCCGAATTTACCAAATCCAGAATCCAAACACGGAAGTAAACCTTCGGCCTGCATCTCTATTTCCTATAGATGAACAAAAACCCCGGCGAGACCCGGACCATCCGAGTTTTTATTCCCGCCGGGGTAAACGGAAGAAAGGGGGAGAATGAGCGAAATAGAGGGCCGGGACTTTGGGGTTATTGAGTGAGTTTGGGTCGACAGGCTAAATGGAAATCGTATTCGTCCCGGCCCGAAGGGTGAGTAAAGACAAGGCCCCGGCGATGCATCCCGGGGCTTAAACGACCCGCAGCAAAACCGGATACCAACCGCCAACACGCCAACCACGTTCCCTCTCCGACTTCTCTTCTTGCACGCCCCCTACCCCCCTAAGGCGTGGTCCCACCTACGAACGAACTACGACGACTCTACCAACTCCACGTAGAGCATCTTGGCTGATTCCTCTGCCAGCCAATTGCGTTCGGCCATGGAAAGTTGCTTCAATTCCACGATCGTCACGGGACGACCTGGGATATCGAAGAATTTCTTTATGGCCGAAATGCGAGTTATCTTCTCCAAGATGAACCTCCTCTAATGATTGTTGCCTACGAACGAACTATCCGTTGCTTCCCGGTTCCGGTGGCTCCTCTGCCATCGATGCGGGTCTATTAAGGTCCAGGCTTCTCTTCACTCCTGGACTCCCGTTATTGTTTTCGCCGAAGATTTCCTCAACCGTAGAAGACTCCTCATTGATTGCCGTAGCGAATCCTCTAAGTATGGCAATGTCTTCGGCATTGATATCGCTAACGTTATTTCGATTCAATTTGTGGAGGATCTGTTCCTCTGTTACTCCCTTCGTACGGAACCATTTGATGGACTGTTCACGTTTTTTTAGGACATCTGAGTTCTTCCCGACCACACGATCCATGGCAGCCTGAAGTACCGGCTTCCATACCGTCTGGGGAACAACCTTGAAGATACTGTTACGGAAGGCGATAGAAGCCGCAGCGTTGCATGTCATAAGGATCATGTCATCGTTGTAACGGCGACCATCCTTGCTGGTGATTCGTCGTTTCACTTCGGACGATACCGCCACGTTTGATTCTAGGTCGTGGCAGACAGATGCGACGGTGACTTCCTTCTGTCCTATGTCCATCACCCGGGAAGCAACGCGCATATTGCCCCATGAGTTGGCGACGATCTCAGCTAGTCGTACTGACGGCCCCGTGATCGACTTGCCACCACGAGGCATGACGTAATAACATTCCGCCGCCGATTCTTCCGTATCTAGCGCGATAGCTGCTATCTTCCGTTTGCATGCGGTCAACTCTCGGGGGAACCTTTTGGCCGTGCTTATTTGCATATCGATCTCAGCACGACTAATCTGTTCCAGTGCATTCCCCTGGGTTACCGCTGGTAGCACTTCTACCTGTTGGGTATCTTCGAATTCGTCTCGCATGGTTCTCACTCCTTCCTTTTTAGATAACTTTGAGGAATTACGATTACCGCCCCTTTAGTACGATCTTTGAATCGTTCCTTTCCAGCCTTGAGAGTAGACCCGTCCTGATTCAGTTCCTTCCATTTGTGGGAGTACTTGTCTTCCAAGTCACCGATTCTTACCTCGGCGCATTCGAGGAACTCCTCTTGTGTGAGGATGTCTCCCACGGCGTTGAATGCCTCGCAGACATTAGCCACTTGCCGCAATGTCCTCTGAGCGAGTGTCCAGCCAGGAATCTCCGTGCCTTCCTGGATCATCTCCCGGGCGTGGTTCCGGACGGCCTTCGCCCATGGTTCAATCATCTGGGCGAATTCCAGAGCCTTAGCTACCTTGGTAGGGTCAAGGACCGCGAGCGATTCCTTGGTAGCCGGGAGAACGTTCATCACCTCTTCCCGGAACTCGGGGCAAATAGACTTACCTCGGCAATAACGGCAGGCCGTTGCGCTGGGGCGAAGAATCTCCGGATGCTCGAAGGCAATATTTATGATCTTTTGGATTTCGTCCGCGATCTTTTCCGGATGGGAGTAGGTTCCTATGAATTCCGTCTCCTCTCGGGGCTGGTAGACCCATACCGCAGCACGAGGAACGGCAAACTCCTGCATGGCAGCCCCGGCATAGGCTCTGGCCTGAAGTTCCACGGTATCTGTCCCAACTGGAATGCGCCCAAACTTGTTCTCTACAATGCGAACCTCACTGGGGTAGATACCCACGATATCGCAAGTTCCCCAGGTAACGGGTTCGTTGTCCTCGCCCCACAGAACCATGGTTTCTTCGTAGAGTACTTTAGAAGCCCCAGCCAACTTGTCGGCAGCGTATGTCCGTGCATTATCCACGGCATGCCGTTGTTCGTCGTTTAACCCCTCAAGTGAAATCGTTGGTTTGGTAGCGGAATGAAGAGTAGTTCCTTCAGCGGCTTCATCCGAAGACTCATCAGCCCTAAGCCCTTCGGTCATGCGATATGATCCGGGGCATAGTCTGAGGCGAGGAAGTTGCGAAGGCCCGCAGGGGTGATGCATAACTCACCCCCTCACATCCACAAGTTGGCCAGTAGGGGATTCCTTCTCCTCGGGAAGTTGATGGAGGAATGAAAGGATTTCTTCGAATGCTGGTATAGCCTTACGATCTATGTAGAATGCTAAATGATGATCGAAGATGGCCTGTACGTAAGGATTGCCTTCTCTGTCTGTGACAACAGAGACATCCGCATGAACCTTGGATCGTGACCTCTGGTGATATCCTACCGATATTGAGTTTTCCATGTATGTCACCCTTCCTTTCCTATGCCTGTCCTATGTCTGGTCCCTATCGTCTTCGAAAACGTGGTCCTCAATCATCTCTGGATCTATTGGTAGAAATGAGGTGTACGGAGTACATGATGGACAATTGCGATCGTCCATTTCTTCATCCAGAAGAACTGGGAAAATTACTCCGCATTCGGGACAACGCATGGCTATCTCCCGTGTTTCTTCAGGTACCAACGCAACCGCGATAATTGCCATTTTTGTTCGGCGGCCCCTGCGGCCCCTGCGGCGGCCCTTGCGGCCCCTGCGGCCCATGCGGCCCTTGCGGCCCCTGCGGCCCCTGCGGCCCCTGCGGCCCCTGCGGCCCATGCGGCGGCCCCTGCGGCCCATGCGGCGGCCCCTGCGGCCCATGCGGCCCATGCGGCCCCTGCGGCCCATGCGGCCCATGCGGCCCATGCGGCCCACCCTGCGGCCCTTGCGTCGTCCCTTGCGGCGTTTAAAGTTGCTATATCAATTTCGCCACGGGCAAATTTCCGTGCCGCTTCTATAGCCTCACGGGGCCGTTTGTCTTCGGGTCGTTCCTTCTCGAAGAACTTCAAGACATGTTCGGCGCAATCTGCTGCGTAGAGTCGCAACGCGCAATCGTCCAGGAACACATTCCGTTCGATTGCCCAAATGCGATCTGCGGCCGGAACCTTCTTGAGCCCAAGGATGTCTATGGCCGTGAGTTTCTTTTTACGACCAAAAATCTCGGTCAATACCTCGCGGCTGTATCCCGGACACGGACCCCATGACAGCACGTCATCGATGGTTACGGATACCATCCGGTTCGACGTGCGTTTCGTATCCGGTTTCCTCGTCACAACACTACGCACCTTCCACCTCACTTCCGATTTTCACCGCCCACGTCGCGGCAAGTCTTCCCGTCAGACGGTCCTTTCGTGGTAGCATCCGGATCACCACTCCCTTGCGCTCCATGCTCGCCAGCCTCTTGTGGGCTCCTGATACGTATTGATCCAATTCCGCCCCCGTCGAGGCGGTGCCAATCGCCTTCATGGCTGCGATTACGGACCGTTCGACCACGGGCAATCGCGGCTTTATTGCCCTGTATGCGAGCACGCTTGTTTGCTGCATTCCTATCCTCTTTCTTCCGTTGTATGTATGCTTTTATGTCCTGGTCCGCCTCTCGACCTATCCTCTGAATAAACGTTGTAAGACATGGACCGAAGTATAAAAGCATCCACTCCTTCATTGGTTCATTTGTCACCATATTGACGGTAGCTGAATATGTACATGCTCGAGCCTCTCCAAACTCGGGCGATATGACATACTCGCGGAACAGCCACTCCAGCAATTCGTTATGCAAATGCTGGAGGTCGACGTTTTTTCTTCCCACCTCCCTATTCCAATGGGAGGCCACGATTGTTATCCTTTCATCCAACAGGCAGATCATTAGAGGGAGAATTGATCGATACCACGCGCCACATCTGGTGATGCTGTTGTCACCGGATATTTGCCCGTGAGCCCTAATCAGACATGGTACCGACCATTGTAGAGTCCCTTTGTCTAATGTTCCGGTAACATCATAATGGACCTTATCGGACCGTACACAGGTCAGAGTAATTCGTTTGATAGTGTTCGTCATCAACTCCAGAGTGATAGGCGAACATCTGTTCTCAAAAAACCGTAGCCCCCGTGACAAACTTCGCGATCCAGTGGGTACCTCGGGGGCTACGGAGGCCAGAGCGACCTCCGCTCGGGCCGTTCGTGGACAAAGATGGCCGCAGTCTCTTGTAGTGGTTCTGTGGGTCGAGGCTGCGGCCTGCCCCTGGGTGTCAGGGGCTGTCAGAGTAGTGAGATCGGAGTTAAAAGCCCCAGCTCCCATGGAAAGGTAAACCATATGACCTGTCTCGATATTGGCAGGCTGGGAGCCGGGACCTATTCTTCCAGGATCGAGACAACTAAGAAACTCACTCATACGATTACCTTTCCTCGGGGAGGATACCATCCTGAAAAAGAGTGTCAAGGAAAAAAATTATTTTTTTCGCAAGAACGTGGTATGCTCCACGGAACGGAGGTAAACATGCAGAAAGTACGAGATTGGTTCCATAGAGTGTTGTTCAAGATCCTGCTCAAGACCGGGTTGATAGATAGGTTCTTGAGCGATGACGCAGAGGATGAGCTTGGGTAGAGATATGCTTGCAGCCTACAACTGGACCGTCGCAAAAATTTTGCTGGCCGTGGTGCTCACAAGCATCTTACTCGGGTTTGCCGGCGTCGCGGCAGTGTCGGGGTACATATGCTGGATGTATCAATCCAGGGAATCAAAGAATAGCAGGGCTGTAACCACCTCACAGACTGACCTTCTTCCATCTGGGAGGCCAAAAGGGTATTGGGATAAGTTTATTCGTCCGAGCACTTCCCCGACTTCGCCATCTTCTTCAAAGCGGCCATCTTCCCCTTCTTCTTCGCCTTCCTCATGGGGAGATCTTCCTGATCCGGATATTCATTCGCCCAACGATCAGCGATCTTAGGATGCTTCATCCACATGAATCGGCGTTGCTTTTCAGACTGAAAGGGCATTACTGATTTCCTCCTGCAAGAATTGCCCGCATGACCTGATTGGGAATTACCCTTTTGGCATACGGTGCTCCTGCGATCCGAATTCCCTTGGGCGCTGAATGCTGCAAGACTGCTTCAGCGACTCTACCAGCGACATCTGCGGCCCGGGTACCAGCTCCTATCGTCCCTCCCCATCCTAATCCAAGCCACTTGCGTAGCTCTCGTCCTCCTACTCCAGTGAAATACCGATCCATTTCATTTGAGAATTTCGTACCCTTGGCTCGTTCCCCTTGCGCGATATCTCGTTCGAGTCGGCGACGAATGAGCGTTTCCTTATAGGGGCGAATCTTCTCGATGGGTTCCGCGATGGCGTTCATGATCGCGTTTGATGCGACTTTCGCATCAGTGCTCGTCCCCTGTCCTGCAATCAGGTTTGCCGTCGCCTTCTGTTCAGCGTCAGACAGCACCTTTAGGTTTTCGCGCATCCATTCGCCCGTTCGTTTCGCGAGACTTTTGGCGATGTCATCAACTTCTTGTGCCGTCTTGCCCATGGCGAGCCCTTGGAGATAGCGATCGGCGTTCGCCATGGATTCGCTTCCGATTACATTCCGGAAGCCGTGCCCAAGTTCCTCCTGCCAGATTTTCCTTAGTCCCGGCACGTACTGGAGGTTCGCAGCCTTCACGCCGAAGGCGGGATGGACCACATCCGAGATCATGCGGAAGGCTGGCGTTTCCGTGCTGGAAAAAGCACGTTCGATATTCTCGGGTGTGGCTCTTTCAGCTTGCCGAATCCAACCTTCCCCGGCAACCTTGGGCGCTATCCGTTCCGCAGCTTGCGGGGGCAATCTCATGGCGACTTCGGTACCCGAGACCACACTTGAGGTTTCAGGCATAGCCGCGAGTCGTGCCTTTGCGAGATCTTCGGCAGCCACCTTAACGGCATTGGAAGCCTCACGCGCCGCGATTTCCTTGTCTGATCCGGTGATTGCTCGTTCCAGGGCGTAAGGCATTCTCAGCGGGTTGGCCGTACCTAATTTTTTAAATATCGGTTTTGCCGCCGAGGCAACCCCTCGCAATGCACCTTCCGAAATCCCTCCTAGAGCCGTTTCAACTCCGATATCGCGTAATGCCTCGCCTCCAGTCTGCTTGAATCCAAGTAGTCTACCAAGGCCTTGTTTTGCTGATTCTGCCAGACCACTACCGAGAGCCGCGCCACCAGCTCCAGCTGCAACAGCCCCAGGTCCAGTAGCCAATGCCGCCCCACCGGCCATAGTTCCACCAACGCCAGCGGCTACTCCCTTACCGATGTCTGTTCCTATGTCCGTGATATCCTTCCAGTCGAAACCGGTGGGATCGAGCTTACGCCATACCTTTTCCCCAGGTCGACGAACATTGAAGTCGTAATCCGCGCCGAGTTCCTTAACCTCGAATCCCTTTTCACGAAGATATTGCGCTGCGGCCCGTGAATTGGGAGCAAGGTTCATGACGTAGGTGCGCGGGACTTCGGGATGCTGTTCGTCGACAACGTTAGCATTTTCCTTCCTAGCATATTTGGACCAAGTGTCATCCTGAGGAACAGAAGATGCTTCCGAACGAATATATGAATCCCATTTATCAGGCATTAGCGCTCCTCGGTTGCATTGGGATGATCACGCAAAAAAGCCTGTACTTCATTCACGGGAATGTCGTAGATCACACCATTCACAGAATAGGCTCTCGTATTTCCTGCCGATTCACCCTCATCCATGAGTGGGGCCACGTTATAGCCCATTTTCCCGTACATCTTGAGTACGCCATTCTTACGTGTCTTGACGATCTCCTCGAAGTTGTCGAGCAGGGCTTTGAATTGCTCCGGATCTTGCGCGATATTTGGTCCAGCCTGTCGCAATCGATTGAACTCTTGATTGCTCACGGCGACACCCGAAATGCTTTGAACCTGCCGGGCCATGAGTTCCACGAGATTGGCATTGGTGACGGCCATGTTGGGTTCGGCAATTCCGACATTCACCAGGATGTTTTGGATGCGACCTTGAATCGGGCCGATCCCAGACTCAATCTCGGGAAGTTTGGATCGAATGCGATTGATGGCCGAAAGTGCATTATCTGCAAAAATCAATTGTTCCTGTCCCTTGGGTGGCAACCTGCCGGCCATCATGTCCGCTCGATCCTGGGACCGGAGTCGTTGTTCCTCCAGGAAGTTGCGATAGTCTTGATTGGTTGCCATCTGATCCCGTCGCAGTTCACGGTTCTCTTGCCCTTCCAACGCCTTCATCTGCATGCCGGCATTCCCGGTCATTGCCGCCCCGAGTCCGGAACCACTTTGAAGGTTGGGAACTGGTGGCGCACCGGTACGAATGGCCGATCCGGTGGTCAGAAGAAGTTTCATGGCATTTGACATGCCTTGTTCGCCGGCTTGCAGCCCTCGTCCCATACGATCGGCTTTAAGGATCTTCTGGAGTGTGTCCCGATAGCCGGTATCCCCCATCTCCGACTGCGGCCTATTCTGCGGCCTTTGGGGTGTTTGGGTAAGTTTGGGCAACGGTGATATTTCATCCGCATTGTAAGGCTTGAAGTCCGGCCCTGGAAATTGCTGAAATTGCTTGGCTTGTCTTGAAAATTCAGCATCCGGCAACGTATTTGATGTTGGCGTGAGCCAACCTTTCATCTGTTTCGGAATACCCTGGATGAGCACATTGGGCGGAGTAGATTTGCCAGCATCCTCAATGGCATTTCGTGTGGCTTCATCCATCATGTCAGGAGGAGGATAGCCAGTATCTTCAATGGCATTCTGTCGGCGAATCTCGTCAGGCGTCAATTCCTGTCGAGCCATGGGAGGAATAGGTTGAGTGTTTGAAAACCTTCGAATGTACTCGTAGATGTCCATGTTTACCTCTCAGAATCCGCCCAAAAGTCCGCCGCCGGAATAGGCTGAAAAGGCCGTATCGCCAAGACCACCGATTCCCTGTCCAATACCTGCAAGTGCATTGATCTTGCCTTGCCGTTCCGCATCCTTCGCCCATCCATATTGGTTATAGGCTCCGGACAATGCGCCAGCCTTGTTCATAGAATTTTGGAATTCCTGTTGGTTCATCTGGTTAGGATACTGTTGGTTGTAGACCTTGAACTGATTCGCCGTTTGCGTATTTTGGTTCGCGGTGTTTTGGGCATTTTGGGCATTCCAGAGGTTGGCTTGATTTTGCGATTGAGCATTCTGGAGGCCTGTCTGCGCGGCGAGTTGTCGATTAGCCAGGTTGTACCGATTGATGATTTCGGCGGCCTGTCGCGAGGTGTCCACGTCCTGGCCTCGAATCTCGCCGGCGAGGTTGCCTGACTGCATGATGGCGTTGAGCCGGTTCTGGATGGCCTGCTTTTGAAGGTCAGACCCCATTCCCCGGCCCAACTCCGCCGCTTGTTGGCCAGAGGCCAACCGGGCTCTTAGCTCGGATCCGCCCCCGAGCCTACCTCGTGCGGCAAGATCTTGTAACATAGACTCAGAGCCCCTATGCTGCTGCATCTGCATGGCATTCTGAGCCTCGATTGCCGCAAGTCGATCCGCCTCGCCTAAACCCTTATCCGCAATTTCCTGTAACTGCCCCAGGGCCTTGTATTGGGCTTGCTTCATTGCCGGCGTATCGACGAGGTTTTTAACCTCTTCCGGAGCCTCTTGCCGGTATATCTCAGGCTTGTATTGGGCGACAAGTTTCCATTGCTCGGGTGTGATCTTGGATTTGTCGAAATTGGGTTCTTGTACGGCCTTGATAACTTCAAGAGCCTTCTTGTATTCATCCATCCCACCGCCGCCGATGAGAAGTCCGCCGATTCCAGCCCCAAGAGCCCCGAGTGATTCACCTATCATTTTTCACCTCATGCCGGCTTATTGCCGCCCAAAGTCGTTTTATTAACCTTCTTCTTCTTGTTCGCTTCGATTGCACCGGAGACCATGAAAGGCTCTACGCTACTCACGGCCATCTGGGGGTTGGTAAGGTTCCCCATTAGGTCGCCAGTTGGCGTAGAACTTGAAATTGTCCTCGAAAGTTGGGAGGTCATTTTCCCGATGTCGAGTGGGTTGAAGGACCATTTATTTTTATCGTATTCCCGTTCGGCCTTTTTGGCCTTGGACCACCAATCCTGGACGGCCTCAGTCGGAAGGTCATTCCATAACTGTTGTCGTGCAGCCTCATCGGCAAGATACTTCTCTGTGTCGAGGTTCAAGGTTGGATCTCGATAGGGGTCGAGTTGCGTCATCCCTATCTGGTCGAGTAGTTGCGCAATGCGGTTGTATTGGGCGACCTCCTCGTCCGTAGCGACATTGGCTGCATTTGGTGCAATTCCGGGGTCGACCGTGGCATAAGGAGACAGGGAAGCCATCTCATAGGTGGCGGGCAACGTGTCTGCGGTATTGGTGTCACCCGCGCCGTAGAGTGGCATGTAAGACGAGTATTTCCCTTCAGTCCTAGGGTTGAAAAGGGCTTCCAAGGCGTCTTGCCGTGCAAGCATGAGCTGTCGTTGCGCCTTCGTGGACCCCGGATGCGCCTTCATCCACTTGCTCCAGCCGCCTTCAGGCTCACGAACCGGAGTTCCATGGGGCGATTGGGTGAGTTGAAGCAATTCCAGATCCTTGATAGGCGCGTACTTGGGATCATTCATAATCGTATCCCAAGCGTTTTTGGCCTCAGTCATGCCCTTTTGGATGTCCGAGCCGGTGATTGCCTCAATACCAGGGGCCACCTCTGCACTAGGAAGTTGGCCCGATGCCGTGAGTTGTGCCAATGCGTCTTCAACGGCCTTCTTCTTGGTCTCGTAGTTCGTCCCGGTTACCCGCTCGTTCCAGGTGCCTTCTATGCCGGTTTGGGTGGCCTTTGTCCATTCCTTGGCCGCCTTTTGGATATCCGACTCCTCTTGCGCTCTCTGCTTGGCAAATGCCTCGGTCTCAGTTCCTTGGGCCTTAGCCCAGTCTGAAGCCTCCTTGGCCTGCGCCTGGAGTGGGGTCAATTGAGATACCCACCCGGCATCCCTTGCAAGCTGTGCGGCGTCATAGCGGGCCTTCCCTGGCGTCTGGGACGGGTCTACTGCCTGGACATAGCCGGCTAGCTCTTTGCCCGCCCTAAGGGCCTGGGAACGGCCGTAGAGGTCTTCTATTGCCTGTTGGGACTTGGCGTATTCCTGCGCGTCAAGTGCCTGCGGGCCGGTGTAGGTCGTCCCGAGCAGGTTTTTGGCCTCGTCCAAACCAGTACCCGTTTGGACAGCCTGCCCGAAGAGGTTAGCCCCACCCATGCTTTCCCAAGTACGGGAAGGCCCGGCTTGCTCCTGGAAGGCATCCCGTAACCCCTGAATATTCTGCCGCTCGGTGGTCGTACCCGTCTTGATGGGGTTCAGCAGTTTTTCTTGTAGCGTCCCACCCGTTTGTTCATAGGCAGAAGTGACGGGGGCCGCGGTTGTCTGGTCAGCCTCAGCCCCCGTCTGGGGGGAAGATTGGGTGGACGGTCCTTGTTCATAGCCGGTTACCGAAGGGGCCTGCGATAGCTGGACGATATTCGAGGTGGGCTCTGGACCCATCCCCGTCAGGTAATCTTGATTCTGCTCGAATGGCGTCTTACCTTGTGCAGCAGAGGCATCCCATACCATTTTCAGGCTCCAAACACCGTTAGGTTTACCGTTGCACCGACCACGGAGATATCCGCCCAGTTAACGGTAATTGCAATCGTGGTCTCATCGATGACTCGCCAACAAGTAGACCAAGGGGAGTAGGCTGAAGTCCAATCGATGATTACTTTTTTGGCCTTACCACGGATATTGGTCTTTATTACTTTTTCCAACCCATGATTCGTGACGTAACTGATCTCAGCCGCATTCATGTTCTCGCGGAAGTTGGTGTTTCCCTGAAGGCATTGAGTGAGTTCATCAATCTGGCCTGATAGGGACTCGATATGCGGCCTTATCGCCGATGGGATCTTGCCCAACTCGTCCGTAGGTCTTTTGAAGTCAGATGGTCTCATCTCGGTAATTTCGTCGTGATGTCAGTCAAAGGTCTATACGTCAATGCCATACTGATTAAAGCGAAATGCTCTCGTGCATATGCATGCTTGTAGAGCAATGAAAGAGCGGCACACTTACGATAGTTGGTCGGAACCGAGTTGCGAAGCATGGCCTGAATCGAAGGGTCATCATCCCCCCAACCACCTTCGCCGTATAATCCAAGACCCCAGCCACGATCGGCCTCCTGCCGGACTGAATGGTAAAGCACATCCGATAGGTGATTATTGGCGAATCCAATTCCGTGATGGAATCCTACCTGATGATGCAGTGCTCCATCATCCTCGAACATGAATTGGTATGAGGTGAAGTCCTTGATGACGTGCGGATTGTTCGCCGTCTGCGGTCGCCACCGGAGAATCGACGTAATCGGCATTTCAGCCGTAGCCGCCCCATTGACGAGGCCGGGTATGTTCTCCGATAGAGTTACGGTGTAAGATCCCCCACCGTTATTTACGCAGGTCTCTACGCATGCGGCATCCGATCCCTGGACAATGACCCATCCCACGCCGAAAGTCGCTAGCGCGTAGGAATAGGCCACCGTCGCCTGACTCACCGTATATCCATCGGCATCGGTGGTCGTCGTGACGCCAGAAAGCGTAACGGCAATGGATTCGTCGGAATAATCGTTGAAGCTGGTTACGTAGCTTTTTCGTTCCTTGAGGACGTAATACTCATCGGCTTTGGCCAAGTAGAGTTTATCTTCCGTCCTCATGAGGTGAGTGCAACCGATGTTCTTCCTCCAAGGTCCGGACCATTGGCCGCCTTCAATCAGGAAGTTGTAGACCCATCCCACCGTTGCATAGGTGTCTATGGAGGATTCAGGTGCCCAAAGGATGTACAAACGTTCCGATGGGTAATGCGTGGCATGACAAATGGTCTGGAAATTTGGAGTGGCAAAAATCTCTTTAATGGTGTTGTCCACTTGGAAGCTGATAATCGCGACGCCGTTCTCATCTACCCGGACAACGCCTTGATCCGAAAGGCCCACCGCCTGATTGTTCAAGACACCCCAACTATCCGGAGCAAAACATCGGATGGTCGGGTCCATAGGCTTGATTGAGAAATTGTCGATCGTATCTCCGGATAGCCGGTAGATTCCTACCTCCTTGACGATGATGACCGAGTCTTGAAGAGGAATCACCCGCATGATCGCGGAGTTCTGACTTCCAACATCATCGTAGTTATTCCACGGAACTGCGTCGGGTTGATCCACCCTGGATTCACATAGTCGATTCGGATTCTCGTCAGCCTTGCTTTGAACCGTGGTTCCGCTGGTGGGTAGAACCGGAGTGAAACATGCGCCACATCCGGCATCATTCGCCGTAACGGCAAACTGCGCCGTTGCCAACGTGCGTCCCCAAATGGTGAAATGGCCCGGCTCCTCATTTACGTCATAGAAATACGTGGCGTAATAGGAAGACGAGGCAAGATTGATGATCTTACAAAGGGATTGTGTCGTGTCCTCGACGTTGTCGGCAGCCGTGCCACCTGTGAACAACTGGAATTTCTTGTTTGCTACGCTTTCCGCGGTGCTCGCCGTGTAGGTCTCCGAGCCGATTGTGATTGAATCCGTATCCGCTACGATTCCAGTCAATGAAATAAGGTGAAGGTCTAATATCTGCTCGCGTTTGGTCGCACCGTAAAGAGTGATCCCCTTGAAGGTGCAAAGATCCACGGCATAAGGAGGAGGATCATTCCCTTGGTCGATTGTATTCTCGTTAGGATTCGAATAGAGATTAGAACCATCAACTATCGATAGGTTGTCGGCGAATGAGATATACCCGTTGGTGATGTCCCCGGCGACAACCCCCACCTCTTGCACGAGGTAGCATGAGTCCCCCACATCGACGGCCAAGGCGGCATAATCGGTACGATATATGCGGTAGTAATCTCCGGCCTGAATCCCATCAGGAATCGAAGAGGTTAGGTCGATATCCTTCGCCACCGCCGCATCGCCGACGATGATGTAGAGGGGCGTCGGATAACTCTCTATCGGCCTGCCATTGGCATCCTTGATGAGCCATGTCAGACGATATCCCATGAACTTCGTTGCCGGCAGGACTGCTCCAGTCCCGGTGTGAAGGGCCAATGTGAGGTCCAGACCACGAGGACATCCCGCAGGTCTCACCGTCCCAGGAAGCGCATCGAGCCGTTGTATTCCAGTCGTAGTAGGGAAGTAGAGGCATTTTTGCTCCTCCATGAATCGCATCCGATGACCAGTCGGAGGAGAGGCGGAATACGATAACGTGGTCAGGGTTCCAGCCACGTCATACTTGAGCGCGGTTCCATCCAATGCGATGAGCGTGTCGTTATATTCCCCGAGTGCCACAACGGTACTTGTACTCGTGGCATACCGATTCATCCCCCGGCGGTTCTCGGCAATGCCCGGCCTGTTTGCGACGGAATTTTCCATCACCTCCAAAGAGCCTTCGGGATCGGTGATGGGATTGGAGTTGGTCCCGAGCCCGTTAATCTTGCTGGAGATGATCTGTAGTTTGCCCATCAGTAGCTCATACCCTTGCCGTAGATCGTTCTCCGAATTCCAGCCATGACATGGGGTGAGTTCCAAACGGAGACCGTGACATTTTCGCTTTCGTCACGTTTCGAGAAAAGCGTGTATTGCCTTTGGAACATGGCTTGTAGTTCCGCATTAGATATGGTGAACCGTTCGGGGTCCGTGCTCTCGAGGAGTCGGCATACGGTAGCCTGCGCAAGAACGGGGTGGAGTTCACGAGGGAGACCCGGAAGGGCGCAAGTCTCAGAAACGCACACCCAATCTCCTACCTCCACCGGCAATCGTCCGATTGTGGTCCCGTTGAGGTCCGCGGCGGTGAATGTCATGTCATCACCAGACGCCACACTGGCCGTGATATTCCACGCCTTGAGTTCAGCTCCGGAATACTGCGAATGGATGTCATAGGTCAATGAAGTCGTCCAGGTCGCGGGGAAATTAGAGGCAAGCACGATAGCGCCCGTCGCCGGCGTGTAGCTTGTTATCTGCCGGCAGGCAGTCGATAGGACGAGTTCACCTGGACGCAGGAAATAGATGATTTCCAAATATCCGGAGAAAGAGCCATCCACCGGTAGCATCTGGATGTGATTGCCTTCAAAGGTGTAGCCGAGCGGCGTCCCATCCCCGGTAGATGTGTGGCAAGGTTGTTCCTCTAAAGGAATAGGGTAGAGGTTATGTTTCGTACCATCGGCCTCTACCCATAGAACATCCCTGATTCGATTGTGCATGGCTCGCACGGGTAGACGATATTTCGTGGCGGTGGTAAGGGTCACTCGTTCCCTGGTGACGTAGAATTCCTCGCGGCACCTTTGGACAACCTCGTACATCGTGGTCAACGCCTCTTCGTTAATGACGTTGAGGATGTCCGAGTCGGAAGTGCCCGAGGAATCGGTATCATTGAAGCCGCCACGTTGCCGGACTACGGCAATTAGCTCCTCACCCGTGTAGAGTCGAGCCATTTGCTTCTACCCCTTGTAGTCAAACGATCTATTTACATCCGCATGCAGATCGGTCATGACATTCGACAGACGTTCTATGGCCAACGTGATTCGTTCGTTGAATTGCGTTTGCTCTTTCGCAATTCCAGTTGCCATAGTTCCGCCCATCCAGAAGGCTCCGACAGCTAGCACCGCCGCCGGCAGTTGTCCCGCAATTTTGGAAATTACACCCATAAATCCTTGTTTGTCTCCCATTGGATTTCTCCTATGCATTGATGTATGGAATCCATTTACTTAGGGTACTGTCGTAAATCAACTCAACCATATCAGGGCCAGTATCACTTAGAACAGTGCCCCTGTAGATATTCCCAGAGGTTCCAAGGGTGACATCGCCTGATCCCGGCGTCGGCCTAATCAGAATTATTTGTTCGTTGCTACCTCCTGTTATCGTTTGTAAGGTTCCCGTGTTCGATATCACCACGTAATGAGTATCATGATCGATCGTGATTTCATTGCTTGCAATTGCTCTGGAAACTTTCCCGGATGCTACGATAAGTCCTGTTATGCTAAGACTTCTAACGGTGGGATCTCCGGCCTTGGTAACATACCAAGTCGAAGAAGTACCCTCTACGTCGTAGCCAGTTCCGGAGTTGGAAATGTAGAGTGCAGAGCCAGCGCCAGCGCCTACCTTGTCGATTTCAAGGCCAATTTGGTTGGCATTCTGGACGAAAGCCACACTTGGAGAATTACCATCTTGGTTGACCCTGAATGCGATACCGGCTCCATCCTGGTGAATGTTCAATCCATCGCCCGTACCGTCGTTATGGATGCTTAGGGCATCGCCCGCACCCGCACCCGTCTTGGTAAGGGTGGCTACGGAATTGTTTGTTGACTGAGAAACCGTCAGTCCTGCGGCGGCTCCCGTCTGCGTCACATTGAGGCCGACTTCAGCCGCTTCATTCGTTATCGAGATCGCACCCACATCACCCAACTTACCCGCCGCATTCCTATTGCCACGTTGGATGCAGGTCTTGGGAATGTCATTGATTTCGGTGGTAGCCCCGGTGATGTAGTTGTTTGAGATGAGCCCTACGGCCGTGGTCGTTGCCGAGCTGCGAATTCCATTCGTTGAGCCTGAACCCTTGATTGAATTCCCCTGGATGTTCATGTATCCAGAGGTGGTCTCGACAAGGATTCCGTAAGTGAATGCGCTATCGATGTTGTTCGATGAAACGGTGACATCCGAGCCATCATTGACCCAGATGGCTACCTTATCCGTGCCCGTGTCCCCGCAGTTTTTCAGGGTGTTGTCCAGGATGGCCAGCAAGGTTGACTGAACAGCGATGCCGTAATTGTTGCAATCGTTAAAGTGGTTCCCAATGATCTTGGTATTTATCGCGCTTTCAATACCTATTCCGTTGTCGCAATCAGTGATAACGTTATTTTCAATTAGGGTGTTGGTAGGATAATAGGTAGTCGTTTCACTGACGTAAATACCGTCATTGAGCCAATTCTTTATCGTGTTGTCGTTGCAGTGAACATCCGTGCAGCCGATGAACTTTATCCCATGGCTGGCCGGATATGTGGGACTACCCACCCCAGGTCCGGTGATTCGGTTGTTACTTACGAAAACGTTAGAATGCCGAACGAGGTAAACGCCGTGTTGCCCGGCTGCTCCTATCGAAAAAGTGTTGTTATAAATATGAACATCACTGGCAATCGAACCGCTGATACCTATGCAGTTCAGGGTAGGACCGAAATAATTATCATGGATGTAAATCCTACTGCATTGGGTTGATGCAGCGGGATTGATTTCAATCGCAGAAACCGTGTTGGTGATTGCATCGGTCTGAAACTGGAACCCGCATATTTCAATGTCAGTGAGACCAGCCCCGATTGGGAAAATGTAGTTCGTGGTCGAGTATTGCTTAATGCAAGGATACCCGATGCCTACGATCTTGATGTTTGAGTGCCCAATCGAGCAATCGCCATTGACCTTGTAAAAAGAGGAGGCCCTAGGGACGATGAGCATCCCACCGGTTGCCGCAGCAATCGCCGCGACAAATGCGGCGGTGTCATCCGTGGAACCATCCCCCACCGCGCCATAGGCCCTTACGTCGACATATGGAATCGGTCCTCTGAGTTGTAATCCTCCGGTCCCGTTGATTTCTACCGGTCCGTCATCAGCATTGATGGCATGGTTCCCGTCATAGGCTGTGTCGAGTGTTGCGGAACCCGAGGTCAACGAAAGCGCTCCGGCACCGTTCGAGTACATGTATCCGGCTGCATCGGCTGCGGGTAGGGTCCAGACTACATCGCCGGCCAATGAATCAGGTGCCTTGATTGCGAGTTTGCTTGACCCATTGGCCAACAATTCGTAGAACTCTATCCGGCCGCCGTTCGTGACCTTCAGGTAACGCCCTGCACTCATCCCACTACCCTCAATTTACCGGTTGTGGCGTTGAATGACATCTTGATGACTTGGTTTCCATCTATGCAAGTGCCATACGTCCCGGACCCTGCAATGGGATCGGCAATCCTCAACGCATGAAGTGCTGGAACATACAACGCCTTGATGATGTGGTTGGCGTCAATCTTGAGACCCTTTACCACGTCCGGATCGGTATACGTTACACGAAGGGCGTGCGCCGTTGGGTCGTAGCAGTCTTTTATGATCTGTGCGGCGTCAATCATACAAACACCACTCGGATTGCAGCATTGGTGGGATCATAGATCTTTTGCCAAACCTGATTTTCGTCGATGTGCGTCCCATGGGTTCCACTTGCAGTCCCGGCATCCACGCATTTGATTCCCTTGTTCGTGGCGTCATAGACCTTCTTGAGAACCTGATCCTTGCTCATACGAGTCCCGTAATTTACCGATGAGGCGGGCAACGAAAAGGCTAAGGCACCTTGCCCTTGCATGAGGATTAAAGGATGCGCCATATTACACCGCCACCACTCGTATAGCCGAGTTGTCAGGGTCGAAGATCATTTTCCATACTTGGTTTGCATCAATCGACGTGCCGAAGTCGCCTGAAGCAACGCCAGCATCCACACACTTAACGCCTTTCTTCGTTGCGTCGTAGACTGTTTTTAGGACTTGGTTTTTGTCCATCTTCGTTCCGTAGTTGGCCGATGCTGCCGGAAGTGCCATTACACACTCGTGGGATCAATTGCCGTTACGGGGTTGCCAGCGGTCTTGGTGACTACCGCAGTCCAGCTTGCAGTCGAATCGTTTTCCTTGTAAACGGTCATGTCCGTCCCGGAGATCGCCAGTTTGTTGCGAAGCGCTCGTAATGCCTGAAGCGGAGTCCTTCTCGTTTCCGAGCTGGTATCGGAGACATCCGACATGTCACGGTCGAGATGCTCATCTGCTATTTTGCGAGCTCCGTCGGTTGCAATCGAACCAGCATCAATAGCGCCATCGGCAATCGCTGCGGCATTGATTGCACCAGCGGCAAAGGTCGCAGCCGCAATACCCCCTGCGGCGATAGACCCAACCGAACCCGTTACATTTCCGCCAACGTTTCCGGTGACGTTTCCACCGACGTTTCCCGTAACGCTGCCAACTGCTCCAACGACCGAGGCAACCGAGCCCCCAACGTTGCCGGTGACTGCCGCCACCGTGGCACCTGCCGTATGCGCATCTGCCGAAACCTTCACTCGCGCATCGGTCCCAAGTTGGATTTCCGCGTCCGTAGACGTGATATTGTCCGGACCCGTAAGTGTGCGATTGGTATAAGCCCACACGTCAGCCGTGGTGGCCAACGTAGGCAATGCGCCTGAATTCCAGTTGACGACATTTGCCTGGGCAACACCAGAAGCGGTAGCTATTTCTCCCGTTCCGGTTCCCGACTTAACCGTTACCTTGGGGTACCCTGCCGTGTCAGCCGCGGCCAAGGCCGTACCCTTCCATCCATGAGCATCCACCTTGGGGCATCCGTTGATGTCGGTGGCAATAACGGCATTCCCAGTCCATTGAGTGACATCGGCCTGGACCGTATCCGTTCCACCGATCAAGGAATCGTAAATGTTCGCCGGGACAACCATGCACTCTTGCCACACGGGCAATGCTCCGGCCATCGCCACTTGAACTTTTAGATTCCCCACCGTGCCTGTATCAGTAGTGGTAAGAGGAATTGGGTACCATCCATCGGCATCATAAGTAGTCGTTGGGGAAGCAGCGGAAGTCTGGGCGAAGGCTCCCCCATTTTTCGAAATCTGGATGTCCGCCTGTGCGATGGTCAATCCGGCCTCTGCGGTTTTGCCATCCGTGTCATCGAGGAACGGACCCATTTTCAAGATAACTGCCGTGCTTTGCTTAATCCAAAGACTCATGCCGAGAACCTCCTACGGTAAGAAGCCATTTTGCACGGCACGGCATTACCACCGGCCGCCGGTGTTGCACCCATTGCCAAATAACATATTTGACGAGCCGTCGCGTCAGCCGTACCCCATGTCAGGGTAAATCCATCGGAATCCAACGTCTTGAGTTCAGCCGAAGATTCGAGTGTTGGAGTACCAGGGGTGAAACTTTTGAAAATCTCGGTTCGATCCAAATCAGAATCGCATATCGTGGTTGCTTGATTGTCGGTTTCACCTGCCCAAATGCATCCACGAGCGGTTACAGATGTCCCTATTCCTATCGTCCTTCGGCTATTGGCCTGGAACCCGGTGGCTGCCACGGCCCCAAAACTCGTTAGGAACAGGATAGCCGGAGTGAAACCTACTCCAGTGGTGGCTTGGTCTCCGGTGGATGTTGCTTGGTTGATGGCACCAACCTTATACGATCCACCTTTGAGGGCGAGGAAGAGGAATCCATTTGTGACCGTAGCCGATGCGGAATAGCTCAAAGTGAATCCATCCGCATCCATAGAAGTCAACGTCGCTTCAATGGGAACGGTTTCGGAGCTGGTGGAAGGGACCGCTACGCATGAGGCAGTTCTTTGATACCCCTTGGCGCTAGAAACGTCGGATCTTCCATTTTCCGCTCGATTGCATGAAACCCAATTCGCCGAACCGGTGAACGCAAACATGCTGCAATTCTGCCCGGTGGAAGGAGAGGTGTTCGGAGCCGTTCCACATGCCATTCCGAGCACACAATCCGGCTGAAACCCAACTCCCGTTATCGAGCTACTACCAGCAGAGGCCGGCGAGGTGAATGTCCCACAATAGACATTCGAGATATCCGTTCCCCCGAGGGCTAAGTAATTAACGATCCTGGAATTTGTTGCGTCAGCCGTAGTGTTGTTGATCGTGAAGCCATCGGCATCTAACGATACGAGATCGGCGACGGCATTTGCCGTTGTGGACGTGAATAATGCAATGATCCTATCCGTGCGGAGGATTCTGCGGCATGCCGTCGGATCTTGCGCATCAAGCGAGGCAGTCCAGATACAACCTCTTGCCGTGCTGGATGTCCCCATACCATACATGGTGCCTGAAGACGCCACACTTCCATCGGCCGTTAGGTGGTTCCCTAAGAAGATGATGGCCTTCGGCTGGAATCCGACACCGGTAACCGATTGATTCCCGGTTGTAGTTGCCAGCGCGAACGAGCCTACCTTTGCAGACCAAGCCATTTCAACTCCTCAAGAACATGCACAGTTTTTCGTTGCTCGGGGGCTGCGGAACCACGTAATTCACGGCGAATGGGTATACGCTCGACCAATCCGACCAAAGGCCATTTGTTCCTCTTGAGGCCGCACGCCAGTAGTAGGCCCCATTTGCAATCGTTTCAGTCTTGGACGAGGAGACTAAAGCAGTTTCATTAACAACCGTAGTAGCGAAGTCTGAAACTTCGGATACCTGCATTTTGAAGAGGTCTACATCCCCGGTGAAATCCCAATCGAAGACCACGGTGTTCGAAGTAAGGATTTGTCCGTTGGAAGGGGCTACCAGATTTGGAGGATCAGGAGCCGTAGGCGTCGGAGGTGGAATAGTTCCATCCTCGTAGATTTGGAAGGTCCCTCCCCCGGTCGACGTGAAGTACAGGACTCCATCCACTAGCGCTTGTGCAGACCATTTCCTTGTTCCACCCTGATCCACGCTATAGGTTTTGGTTCCATCCAGATCACAAATGACGTGATCCATGGGCAATGTGAGGATGGTCGTCGCCGTATAGGTCACCGAAGTTTCAGCGGGGACAGAGGCATATTGCTTGGAAAAGGCCGCTATTTTGCCTCGAATGGGATCCTTGATCTCAACCACATGCATGGTTGAGGCCAGATAGTCAATAGTGTTGGCCGAAGGCGTTATTGAAGCCTTGGCCGCCTCTATGACGTTAAGGAAAGTTTCCTGAAGGTTGGCATTCGTGGAAGGTTCGATGTCGAGGTAGTAAGCCCCGCAATTGAATGCGCCATCCTCTTCAAGACTGCCATTCGGGTTTGTCAGATCGTTAGCCGGTACTCCACCTGGTGTATACGTCCCGTCATCCGACTCGAATTCATGGCCAGTTCCACCAACCTTGGTTATGACCGGGGAAGTAGGAAGCAAGCACTTTACGAATGCCTTGCCATCCGCACCCCATGCAGTCCCGTACGGATTTATGTCGGTCCCGTAATTTACCCCATCATAGGGATCATCAAGCGGGGTGTTAGGATAGACTGAATTGTTGACGTTGTTGAAAGTCAGAAGAGTTGAATCTGAAGTCTGGTAGTGGCCAGTTGGACTTGTCCTTGTGTAGCCATTCCAGGACGTTATTTCACTCCATGAACCATCGCAAAGGCAATCATAGGCGAATGCTAATTCCCAACGTTTCCTAATATGGTTGTTGGGGACAACGCATTTGTCGAGGATGACCACGTAGTCAGGTTGGGAACGAGAAGGACCACGAAATACGACGTAGTAACGATAATAACTAGTCAGGACTGTATCGCTGACATCGCGTGTGAAGTCCCACGCAACCGCATTGATTCCGGCGGTATCGTTCCGATACTTAGGCCCTAACTCGTAGAACAAACGTTTATTCGAGGAAAGGTAGACGCTGAGATCTGTTGAACTGGATGTCTGCCCCTGAAACCCGAAAGTGCTCACAATCGGGGTTACATTAGCATCCGTGAACCTCATCTCACAGTTCCGGAAGTCCATCTTGGAATCTTTGGTTGTAGCCTTCCGGAAGAAGATTGGTCCGTATTTGTGAAGCGAAAATCCCCTCGGTCTTACTCGAGGATTCCCCCATGAATGGTTATCCAGGCAGTAAAGGGGCGCTCCGATTTGGATTGAGGTGTCGGATACGTTCTGCCCGAATCCCGTTCGAATGGAGTAGATCCCATTTCCGAAGTAGAAGGATTTAGGAATCCCTGCATCTGGGGGTGTGATTGGAGTTACTCCCCGATCTCCAAGAATGAATTCGGGGAGTAAGTTGTAAAGAGCATAGTCCGTTGCCGACCCGTCAGGTTCATACCCGACTTGATTCGCATGCCATCGAGACACTCCGGACATCGTCGCATTCGTGTCCTTCAACGCGCCGGATAAGAAACGAATTATTTTCGCGTCCAGCGCGGTGTTGGCGTGCGTTTCTCCCCATTGTCCCTGCCGAGCTGCATCAATCGGCCGTGCGAAATGAGAATTCCAAACCGGCCTGTATTGGTAGAATGTTCCGGCCCATGGGTAATCAGGCGATACAGCCCCAGGGTTAGAAACCTCGCTGAAGTAGTTCTTATTCGTCGCAGTAACCCATGCATGCAGCATGTAGAGGAATCGCCTATGATGCCACGAGGCGTAGTATCCAATCTCGGAATCACATCCACCACCGTTACGAGCAACCCAATTGATGGATGTCAATGCGCCATCATTACCAAGTAACAACTTGGTGAAGATGTCCGCAATCTCGGATGCATCCGTGTCCCAGATCCCATCATTCATGATGGCGAGACCTGGTTCCCACATGAAAAGGCCTTCGAATAACTTTGATCCGAAGAGGCCCTCGGGCTTACATGTCACGGGGATCATGTTGCTTTCATCGCCATTTGCGATGTTGTAAAGCCCGTAATCCTTGAGCCAGGTTGCTATTTCTAAACGTTGCTCGGGGGTTAATTCGGGGTAAAGCCAATCGTAGACACGAGCCACCGAAAGATGGCAATAGCTTTCGCCATAACTTTCGCCCGCATTCCCGATATACCGCGGCATGGAAAGAGCGCGGATTAAATCGAGAGTCCTACTTATAGCCCGATCCCTGAACTGAGCCCATGTGTGGTTAGTAATCGTACCCAAACCCATCACATAGGCGAAGGCATACGACTGACCGTAAGGAAGAGTTACCGATCCTCCCTCCTGATCCCAAGTACGATTGAAAAACGTGTTGGAATCGAGAAGGTTAAGGAAGTACTGATAGGCAGAGGTTACAGGATATCTGGGCGTTGTTACTAAATAGGAAGTTTGGATTTTGGTGCGTAGAGCCGGCAGAGTCGCCGCGGTGAAATTGAGGCGCGGATGCTCCCCATTTGCCGCTGGTGATCCTGCCGGCGCTACATATGCCATTTGTTAGCTCGTCGCGGCCGTAATCGGAATGTAATGGACCGTGACGCGAACCTTTCCAGTCGAGAACACGCCGGCTGCGGCCGTCATAAGAATAGCTATAGCCGTAGCGTTGACGTGTGGAGCGGTATATCCCGTTGCCCCAGATGTCAGCGAATTGACCGAAGTGGTATCCGCAATCGCAAGCGTTGTTCCGTACCTGTCGGTATCGCTTGTGACTCCAAGACTCCAGGTTGTGAGCGACGCACCTGCAAGGATGGGATGCACGTAGGCCGTAACACCGATGACCTGGCAAAGTGCCGGAATCTGCATCGCCAGGGTAAGCGTTCCGGTACCGGTACCCGTTGCCGTTGCGCAGTCGACGAGTTCAGTTAAATACTTGATCCCGGCAACCTGCCCATTTGCGGCCGTTTGCGTGATGTTCCCGGTGAATGCACCTGTGGTTCCGCTCACGGCTCCCGTAGCCGCAACGGCACCCGAAACACCGCCAGTGAAAACTGGCGCATCCGTGAATTCGACATGTCCTCTCGACCCCTTATCGATATAATCGATTTGGGTCGTTTTCTTCGTACAATCAATTTTCATGAATTCCTTCCTTCTTCAACCCACAGAGCCAGGGTTGAATCCCATGTCAATGAAAGCCAATCGCCAAGGCCGCCAATCCAGGCCCCATTGAGCCTGGTACCGGCTGCGTCAAGAATGGTTACCGTGTTTGTGTCACTGGTCCCCATGAGTCGAAGCATTTCCCCCTGCGTCGTACCCGCTGCAATTGCCGTCACAACAGAAAGAGTTACCGCTCCTCCACTTCCTGATACGCGATGCCTGGCAGCCGTCCTCGTTAAAGTTGTTCCGGCTGCAAGTGCAGTTGTAGCTGAGGTGAGAACAGGAATACCTACCGAGGTGGCCATGGAATTCAAGGCCGTGGCCAAAGCGATGAGGAATGACCTAACGGTGGAGCCCCATCGTTTTTCCTTATTCTCCGGCAACTGATAGGTAACGCCGAAAAGGGTCGTAGGAATCATGTAGAATCGGGTGGGGCTATTACACCCCACCCGTCCCTATGCATCAGTTGACGATTCCGGTGACTCGGACACCCTGGCAAGGGGCATCAGTTGTCAAAACTTCGTTCGAGTAGAGTTGCATCGAATACGAACCCTTACCCCCGGTGAGTTGGAAGAGGTCATCCCCTCTACCTGGAACCTTCGAGGACAAAGGATATGCCTGCACCCTACCAAAGATCTCAGGGTTGAACATGTAGGCCGATCCCTCCCAGATGAACGGGTGGGACACGATGTCCACAAGCACACCTTGGCAATGAACGGTGATATCATTGGCCCCCACCGTGTACTTATTCCCCTCTTGCGAGGTGAACCGGCGGAGTCCCCCTATATCAGTGATCATCTTGGAAACTGAGTTTGGATTCATGTAGAGCTTTACGCGGCCCTCCATGCCCTTCGGAATAGCCTGCGCGGCGATTTCCTGGATCGCCTCGACACTCATAACCGTGGAGCCAACGGCATAAGAGTTGGATTGCCACAGGCTGTAGTCGGCGCACGTAATTCCGAACAAGGTGGTATTGGCAGCATTGAGAATGCTATCGATTCCCTGTTGCTCATTCCAATATGCAGTTCCCGTGACATCCCTCGTGTCCTGGAACAAAATCTTGTCCGTGGCAACAGTATCATGAAGGTCGTCTGCCTCTACCTCAGTAACATCGTTGTACTGGGAAAGGTAGAGTCTTCGATTGACCATATCCACCTTCTTGATACAGAAGGGATAATTGGTATGGTTCCTCTTGGTTGCAAAGGTAGTATCGAAGATGTCGATACGCATGCCTTCGGCTCCGACCCACATGGCAGGAGCCCAAGTAGCCTTTGAAATGACGATGTAGTCATTGGTTACAGTGGTATCGTCTGTGTAGGACACCGATTCGATCTCGGCCAGACCTGACTGACCATACCATCCGAGCATCTCGATACGTCGTTTGGCCGACAAGTCGAGCGACTCAATGATATGCCCAACCGAATCAACGAACGACTGACGGCTATTTGCCCCCTTGGCTGCGGTCTCGTAATCGATACCGCACCATCCGAACATCTGGAAGCCATCGGTCGTCGCGGACTTGATGATTCCAGGCACCGTATTGTTAAATGTTACTTCTCCACCCCCGGCTTTCTTGAAGGTGAAGCCCTGCTCTTGCTTCAGAACCACCGGCCAGTTGTAGGATTGACCAAGTCGGCCCTTCTTGGCCGAAATATCCCTCCAGTACCGGAATTGTTCCGGCAACAGGTACTTCAGCCGGTCGGAATAGAGAATCTTATAAGAGTCATTGAGTTGGGTGACCGTATTCGGGGTCATCGTCATCGGAGTTTCTTCCTAAACGCAGCGATTTACGAGTTCAGGAAGGTATGTTTCTTGGCGTCCCGGAAAGGTGGGTGGACGCCGAACGAGCTATCCGTGTTCCGCCATCTCCAAGATCGATTCGTGGAAATTTCGGCGTGTCTGAATCTTTTGCCTCGGGGCTCGTTCCTGCGTTTCCTTCTGACCCTCATCCTTTTTCTGGGTAGAGGTGAAGGGAGGAGTGGAGGGAGGCTTCCGACGTTCGATTAGCTTCTTTTCGATTTCCTCGGCTCGCTTAGGATCTGACAGCAACTCGTCAATGGATGGAGGCTGGGATACCTGAGCAGTTTTCGAGGATTCTACTTCGGCTTTTACTTGAGCAACGGCCTCCTCGGGAGTTACGCCCAAATCGTAATCGAGCGACTCTTTGAGGATTTCCGTTACCTTACGAACGTTTTTCTGATTGTCCTCAAGGCCGGACGCCTTGAAGGCTTTGATGATCTGTCGTGTGTATTCTTCTTGGGTACGTTCAGCCAGGGCGGCTTGCTTTTCGGATTGAATTCGAGCCTTTTCCGCTTCCCATGACTTACGTTCTCGATCGAGCTTTTGCTTTTCTTCGTACCGGGCTAGGTCCTCGGGGTTATCACTGACCATTGCCCAAGGCCTTAGATAATCGATCATGTCTTTTCGAAGATTCGACAAACCACGATTATCGTCTCCGGAACGGTGCGAGTAGAGTTGTTCCAGAAGCCCGAATGGATCTTTCTCGAACGCCTCCTTGATGCCCTCGGCGGCTTCCGCCCGTTTGTGCGCCTCGCGGAACCTCTTATCCGCCGCCTCTTCCTTCTGGTAACGCCGGATGAGTTCATTCGCCGTTACTGTCTGTTCCTCGCCATCGACCTTGAAAGTAAAGGTTTGGGGGGCGGTGGGCGATTTGGCCTCAGTTTTTGAATCATTTTTAGGCGTTTCTGCCTTATTTTCTTTTGCAGCTTCGCCGGGCTCGCCCCCCTCCTTCTTACCCTCTCCAGAAGTTTCCGGCGACGTTTGTATTTGACCATCCTTCTTGCCTGTTTCAGACTTGGCATCGGTGGTAGTCGCCGGATTCTCTTCCTTCACTTCTACCTTGGGCATAGTCTCCTTGTTCTCGGTTGCGGTTTCGAGTTCATTCGAAATCTGGTCGCTTAAACGTCCCATTACTTCCCTCCATAACTGGTTCGATGCATTATGTCAAACTGTAATCTACTGTTTTGGTGCCTGCGGTGGCGGTGTCGCCTGCTTCGGCATTTCTACAGACGAAGGAGTACCCGGGGGAACACTCACCGCCTGCGCCGTATTTTGAGTATTTGTTGAAGGCTTTCCCACGGCCTGTGGCGGTGCAGCCATTGGTAAACCCATAGGGCCAACAGGCATAGTAAACTGAGGTGGTACAGGGTATCCAAGTGCAGCCATTGTCCTCTGAACATCCGGAAGCATAAGCAGTTGCTCATGTTCCATTATGTGAGCCAACACGAATTGAAGAACCCGGGGGTTTGATCTCGTGTTCTTGGACCCCAGGACGGAATGATGCTCCTTAATGTGCATTACGTGGTTGTCGATACGAATAGCCGAAACTTGTTCGCCCCTTTGAAGGGCCTCATTCTCCTCGTTTATGACATTGCGTTGCGCGTCATCAGATCTGAGCAATGGTTCCAGGTTGCCAGTCTCATATACGGTTAAAAGTTGCTTGGGATTCTGGACCGCTCCCATCTGGATCAACTTCTCCGCTATGGCTTCCTTCCCGGCTGTGGTCTTCGACATTGCGTTTACAGAGTCGACCACCACCCTATCAACATATTGGAGGTCGGTTCCGGTGAACTTCTGTTGCTCGGGTTGGTTCGTCTTGCCGATGATCGTGATGATCCGTTCGTTGGTTCCATACTGGCGAAGGGTTCGAATGGTTGCAGTTGCCACATCCTCGCCAAGTCGACCATAGGCACGCACGAATGCCGTCGCGAATTGAACGGATTTAGCATCAAGCAATGCCATAGCATTACCTGCGGTGACGCCTGTTGGCGGCTCTCCTCGTGTGCTACCCGAGATCCCAAGCAAAAGGCCCATGGTCTGGTCCAGATACTTGGCGAAATTCCAAAGGTCGGCTTGTGGGGCCAACATGGGCAATGGTTCCGGTTTCGCAGCTCCGGAAAAAATCTGAACCCCACCCTTGGCCAAAATCGTCTTGACCTTTTCCGCACCTTCGGGAACCCATATCTTTTGGGTGGCACATGTGGAATGGTTTGTTGCGATGGATGTCAACTCGCCATTGAGCATTTCTTGCGGGCCTTGAAGGCTAAATGCGGGTGTCCACCCGGTTCCTTGACCTACCCATTCCCCGGGCGAGATCGTGGATATGGGGATGTCCTTGTAGGGCAACTCGGAATCAGTGAGATGCTGATCCTTGACGAATAGGGTGAAACGGCCCTTGGGAATTGCCTGTGTTCGCTTATGGAAGAACTTGTAAACCGGGATAAGGTCGTCTTTGTTGATCTCCTGTTGGCTACGGTACAGGTTGAGTCGTTCATTCTCCTCTTCCTGTACGCTTATGATTGCCTCTTCGTACTCGGGAAACTGTGAAGCAAGATCCCATTTGTTCTGGTAGACCTTCACAATAGCCCATTGGGATTCTTCCCACGGTCTTTGGTCGTTCCAACACACCTCATTGACCAAAGGATTACGATAAACGAGATCCCCGATTGGCTGGCCGGTCAATTGGTCCGGCTCACCGACTGATGGATCCCATTCGTGAAGCACTAATCCTCGAGCGAAGATCAAAGAATGCCATGCCGCAGCCCTTAGATAGTCCTCGAGGTTCTTCTCGCGTTTGTAGTAGTCCAAAACCCCATCTGAAATCTTGGCCGAGGCTAAAGACTGGTCATCTGAATTCGTGGCCCTGGACTTGAGTTCCAGTTTATCCCGTGCCGCCAACTGGAAGTAATGCTCAAGAAGGTTACGGAATTGGTTCGTTGCGAAGTGAAGCAATTCCCCCTGAGGCCCACCCACCTTGAGTTCCATGTCAATCTCGTCTGCTCCGGCCTGGAAGAATTGGCCGTGAACATAGGCAAGATTCCTGAGAACTCGTTCCCAGTAAAGAGAAGACCTACGTGTGCTTTTATGCTTACGCAACTTCTCCATCAGGCACAGAATCAAGTCCTCGGGTGGATCGGTTGCCCAGTAATGATCGGAGTAGGAATCAGACCCAGCGCCGGCATTATTTCGTACACGATTTTCCATCGTCAGTTTCCTATCATGTATTCATGCTGTTCAAGCACCTCCAAGGTATTAATGCCTGTGTCTTCCGTCGGGATAAAGATCGAGTGTTCACCCGTTCCGACGGTGAAACCTTCAACCGGATACGGATTGGACCTCCACATTGCCCTTCTGTGACCGTAGATTAACGCGGCGAGTGCATCGCAGTGCCCCATGTCTGGATCATCAACCTTCCTCACGAATTCCTTTGGATTTGATTCGGAGTACGTGCCATTGGCTAGTTGGTAAAGCAGTCGTGTGCATTTTGGTGCCACAATCCTTATTTTCTTCTGCCGAACCGTATCCCGTAACGCGATAATCGACGCGGCCTTTTCCGTCTTGTCCACCGGCAATATGATGAAGTTGAGGAGTTCCGCCATGTCCATCTGTAGTTGAGGTGTCATGTCTGCTTCGTAAAGAATGGAATGTGGCGGATTGGGGAACACCTCTGCTGCCTTGCCCATGATTACGTCGCGCAACTTCCTAGTGTTCGACCGGTTGATCCAAACCTCATCCTCGATGACGAGTAGTTGTGCCCTCCAGTCGACGTAGTAATATAGTGCAGCGGTGTAATCTTTGTTTCCGAAGTCTATGCACACCCTGGGGAAGTAAAATGGAGGCCTTTTATAAGATTGCACCACCACAACGGAGTATGCCGGCTGAGTCTTCTCGAGGTGTTGCAACTCGGCGAATTCGGGTATGATCAATCCCCGTGGATCTGGAATCAACTCGCATAACGCCTCACGTCTCCACCAAATCGAATTCTCATCGCCGTTCTGAAGAAGTGCCCTACGATCCTCTTCAGAGAAATCAGGATTTTCGGTGATGGGAATGCACTTGTATCCGCCCTTCGCCATACTTTCGGGTATGAACCTACGAACCATTGGATGGTCCATGGTCGCCGGCGGGGTTGAAATGATGAGTAGAAGAGGCTTATGTCTCTGCGCGAAGTGGAACCTAATGATATCGTCAATGAGGTAATCCGGATCTTCCATGTCCCGGAACTCGTCCAGGACAACGATATCCGAGGCCACACCACGTTGACGATTTCCCTTCTTGTGCTCGCTACCCTCTAAGTAGAGAGTAGAGTAAGCATCCTTGTTCCACATTGGATTCTTGAAGACGTACTTGTTCCCTGACTGATGTGGATAAAGATGGTTAGGGCAACGACGAAGGATAAGGTCTATTTGGGGACGACTTATCTTTTCGCAGTCCTTGTCCGTTGGTGCAATGAGTCGAACCTCTTGATCCGGCAAGGCCAAGCATCGTTCAATGCAGATTGCCGCAGCTAGATAGGATTTTCCAAGCCTTCGGTGGGAGTTGACGACAAGAGGTCCGAAATCGCGTGGGTTAGATTCTTTCCATCCTCGAATCCACTTGTAGATGCTTTTCTGCCCATGTGGACGAAGGATGTAGTCTAACTGTCCGTAGACCCATGACCAATACGGGATTTCATCTTTATTTATTGTTACCGACTCATGAGCCATTTTTCGCCCGTTCCAAGTCCTCTTCACTTGGATAGGGCAATAAGCTGGGTCCCTTTTGAGCCGTCAAGGTAGTTTTGTAGTTGGCTTGTTTCTCGGAAACGGTGATTCCAACGACGATGGCTTTAAGAGCCGCTTCCGCCGCCTTTGAGGCTGCAATTGCAACCTGTGGATCTAGCCCCTCTGTCAAAATGAGGTCTATGATCTTGATCATGGAACGATACACGCGCTTGGCCTGGGGGGCCAAGGTAAGTTCAGCGTTGTTCAACGCCGCGGCGCGTATAACCTCCCATTCACCTGCCATCAGTTGATTCCCAAGTGCGTTTGCACAAGCCCCATTACCCTCTTGATGTCCTTGCTATCCTTCATCCACGGCGGTTCGTCGTCATAAATCTGATTGACGACCTGGACGAAGGTAGAACACGCAGAGGAGAATATCTGCGGATCGATCTTGCCACGCTGCTTAATCTTATAAGCAAGCGACTTCGCCACATCTTCGAGAAGTTTCTGTCTCACAACTTCCTCGATCCCATGTTGAAATCAGGCGGCTCTGAATTGAGTACGAAATCCGAGAAATCTTGCTGCGCATCCAACTCGGATAGTTCCTTCAGCCACCGGATACGACGTAAGCAACGAACGTGTTTCCTGATGAACTGCGCAACTGAGCAAAGACGAATGCCTATGATATCCTCTACAATTTCAAGCCTCACACGTTTGGGGACGTGGTTCATGAACACTTTTCTAGGAATAGAAAACATCATCGTCTTATCTCGGTTCAAAAGGTCTATGGGCCTTGGCGCTGGAATCAGAACAAACCAGTTTCTGGTAGTCTCATTCCATATGTGTGCCCAACGACCAACCACGATCCACGTAGGCTCATCCTGCGAGTAGGTAGGTACGGTATCCGGCAAAGGACAACGGTAAAGGAAGATCATTTACCCCTTCCTGTTATATTTCTTCGAAAGGAACTGCTGCGCCAGTCTGAACTGCCACATTGCATGCGTGAGCATGGCATGCTCATCTTCAGTGACTTCGGCAAACCTACCCCACGTTGTACGGGTTGAATCCTCGTAGAAGTAGTAAGGGTTCAGCTCATCCTGCTTAATTCGTATTTTCAAAATTGCCCTCCTTTTCAATCTGGAGTTCAATCTCCGCCCTCATGGCCTGACGGGGCGACATCCGGGCGATATCCGCCATTTGAAGATCCTCCTCCAACTTCTTGACTTCGGCCTTTGCCTTCTCGTCGCCATCCAGGTAGTCGGCCTTGCACATCCTTTGGCACATGGCCCTGTACTTGGCCTGCCTTTCCTCGAACAAATCACTCATAGCCCGCTGATCTCTCTTTCAGCCGCTTGGTATGCCTCTAAGGCTGCGGCAACCATGGCACCTAACATTCCGGGGTGGATGAACATCGACTCTGGCTTGCGAACGTAAAAGCCGCCATTGGGTCTTCGTTCGATACGACAGTCCACGGTAAAGATACCCGACCTAATCCTCACCGAATCACCCTGCACACTAACTATCCGGAATTCGGCTGGCATTTTCCTATAGGACTTTCTCGATATGGATATCGCTTCATGATTCCTATAAGAGCCCTGGGGTATATTTGAAAGTTTTCCAGTAACCTATCGAAAGATACAGAACCTATTTCCCCTTCTTTGTCCAAGTAAAGCAAATGATAAATAAAACCTTCCCTTTTTTCTGGAAACCTAAAGAATTGCGGACATATTGGAATGGGATTAATACCAGCATCTACATTTACAGTTTCTTCATCTATGCTCATGTCAGGTAATTCTCGGTGTGTTGGCATAACTGTCTCTTTTCTTTTTGGTGAATCTCTCCCAGTCTTCATCCGACCATCCCTTGTCGTTGGGCTTAAGGTCTCGATAGTCGTAGTTGATAGGACCAGACCACCAGAAACGACAACCTTTAGAACGAGGGCCATCTGGTTTTCCTAGCTGGTTCACAATTGCACCTGTTCGCCCGTTTCCAAAATGTCGACTTCCGTCCACTTCCGAATAACCTTCGACATTCTATTGAAGTGGGTCCCTACCAAATCCTTGAATGTCACGAACACCAGTCGGCCCTTTCGCGTGTACTTGAAGTCTGGGTCCTTTGCGGCATGCGACAAAAGTCGCTTCTTGTGGCGGCGATAAGCACTCACTGTTTTGCCTCGTCGCATTTCTTCTTGAGTTGGTCCATGAGACATTCCAATTCCTCAATCCTCTTGTGAGCAAGGTCGAGGTCTGCTATGAGGTCGGCCCAACCCGCGTAGTCAATGGTGTGAGTCCAGGTAATATCATCAGGTGCTGGACCAGCGCTTACGGTGATACTCCTACCTTCATACAAGGGGCGTTTACGTGGGGTCATTGAACTTCTCCATAGGTACGAATTTACCGTTTCGCATATATCCAAGAGGCTCGTTTTGCTCTGCTGGAGTCCAATATTTACCGGTATTCAATTCCTTTACCGGCTCCAGGTTGGAGTGGTGCTGGCAACGACCATTTCTATCCCATTCAGTGCCGCCATAACCTTTGTCATAGTTATAGAAGCAATTCCCTTCCTCGAACCAGTAACACGTATCGCAACAAACCTTGTCAGTCATTCTCAGCAACCTTGTTTCTTTTCAGCCTCATTGCTTCCGGCTCAACACCACATAAATCGTGTTCCAAGAAAGCCTGGATATACGGAGCGAAAATGCCCTTAGGAGAATGGTCGACTGGACACCCTTCCTTTTCGCGTTTGGCCGTGTCGGCCTTGACCTTAGCCCAGTCTATGTGACCGTCTTGTTTGAGATAGGTCATTGTCATCACTCATCGAAGAACAGATACTCTTTCTGGCCCATGCTTTCCCTGTAGCTACGTTCGAGTTTTCCTGTGTCTATTTTCACGTAGTGATTCAAGCAAGCGACATCATCCTCTTTTCGGAACTGGTTTTGGACATTCGCCTGACAACGATGCCATGGGTTCTTCGGTAAATGGTACGGATCGAAGAAATAGCACGTCCCACATGATGGTATAGCCATGCCCCACCTCCTGCGCAAACGGTCGACGACAAACCATTAGACTGCCTTGATAATCAAACCGGCGAACCTCGCCACGGCTTCGATGATCTTCCAAATGGTATCTGCTGCAATAGACTGCTCCTCATGTGCAATCAGTGCAGCCACAACCAATGACCGTGCCTTGAGCAGGTCGAAGATGTTTTTCGCCTCTGCATTATCGCCGTTGGCAGATGCAGCCATGGCATAGGTCACTGTCGTCTTCGCGATGTCCTCTAACTCGTCCTTGTATTTTACAAGCACATCCTTGGACGAAGAAAGTGAGGACTGAAGGACCTCGAGGATGTCATCCTTGAGTTGGTTTGGATCGTACGTCATGTTTCCTTTTGCTCCATGTTTTAAGTACCGATACCAATACGATAGAACCCCATAACGGAGCAGTGACCCATAACCAGGACCAGTCAATGACCCCACAAAGACGCAGAGTCAAAAAGACTATAAACGTAGCCCCGGAGAGATCAATCCCCGAATTGGACGAAGAACTTGAGTCACTCATTCACCGCACCACCATTGAATCTGGGGAGTTAATTTCCTGACCACCATCAAACAGGTTGCCTTTGATCTCGGCATAGGCAAATTTCGAAAGATCGCTTAAGTCGAACACCACACCATCTAATAGTATTTTGCAGTCTTGTATAATTAAAATTCCTTTACCTTTTTTTTTAGGACAAAACTTTACAATACGTTGGCGTTGATTGGTAGCTGAGTGATTAATGATATTTCTTGTCATTGCTTTACCTTGGCCTCCAATAGAGCCGTGATATCCGCCACCAGTGCACGCCGTTGCTGTTTTTGCGCATCGGTCAATCCGACATCCGACTCAACATAGGTCAGATACTCAGGCGACATGAGCCGCCAGCTAGTATCAATGGCCTGAAACGCCAGTTTATCCGCCGGCGTCGACGTACAACCGGTCATGCAAAAAACAAAAACAATACTCAAAAACAGTTTCACGATGATGCCTCCAAAATACGTATTCCTTGGACATCCCTGCGCCGAGTTGCCACATCTATTCGCCATGGGCGTACATCGTCGATATCAGATGCGGTGTGTCAAACCGATTTTTGTAAAGGTGTAAAATCTTTGTTACACCAAAATGTAAAATGGCCGTTTTTAAGGGCGTGTGCAATTTTTGCAACATGTTTATCCAAGACAACTTACAAAACCTAATTTTTATGATTTTAAGGGCACGGAAATTGCTAATAGTTAATCAGCGCAGATAGTGCGCGGAAAGGTAAACCGATGAAGAGACCGATGACCGTCCCGATTGCCCAGCGTATAGACCAGCTTATCGAGCGTAGGGGATACAGGGCGATGGATCGTCAGATCCATGCTGCCTTCCCCGGGATGGTGAATGTCATTACCATGATTCGGGAGGCGCGTGAGTATGCCGCGCAGCGTAGGGCGGTGGCACGCAGGAGGATCGAGGAGTTAGGATACGACGTGGACGCTGCCGAGAGGATCGCTATAAGAGGGGAGGAGTAGCCATGACACAGCATACCCATCACATCTACTATCGACGAGTGGATGAGTTCCCTGCCCACCATCCGGATGATATCGAGATCTCAGGGACGCCGCATCCAATAGGTACCGGCGATACAGATTGGCGCAAGGTACGCAGCGATGACGGACTCGCTGAAGATCTCCGTATCGCAGGGTCGCAACGATACCATGAATGTGTCCTACTCGCGGATGCTCTCGTGATCTATCGCGCTCTCCTTGGTAGCGGACTCGTCGATGATCATTGGACTCCTGGCTCGTGGACGCTGTACACGTATGACGAGCTGGAGGCCAGCGATCCAGAGGACTATGCATATCTCTGCGACGCTCTGCAGTTATTTTCGCGCGAGGACGCCATCGCACAAGCTCGAACTCTCGTCCGCACATGCTCCGATGACACGCACGGGCATGACGTGCGAGAAGCATTAAGCGATAGGATAAAGCCATGACACAGCATACGCCTGGACCGTGGTATTTCGATGCAAATACCTTTGATGAGTTAGATGTTATAGTACAAAATAAATACAAAACAATAATAATTGCAGATTGTTGTGGATTATTGAACCTTTCCCCACCTTTACAGGAAGCTATCGCCAACGCCCGTCTAATCGCCGCTGCGCCGGAGTTACTTGAGGCGCTACGGAAGGTAGTAAATATGCACTGTGTTAAACTTCCGGTGCCGGGCGGAGAGGTCATCTATAGTTACCGTGATTACACCGGAGTTATGGATAAGGCACGCGCCGCCATCGCCAAAGCGGAAGCGGTAACCAGGAGTTAATTAAATCATGTGTGATTGTCGAATTGTTAAATCTACACAACGCGTAGGAACCATAACTGGAGAACTTGTCCCCCAAGGAGAAATCATCGTCTATTGCCCGTTGCATGCGGCTTCTCTTGAGCTTCTCACAGCACTCAGAGAACTCCGTGCATGGGTCGCGTTTGATCATCCATTGCGGTCCAAGGTAGATGCCATCATCGCCAAAGCGGAAGGCAAGTAGCCATATCCATGCGTGTCCCGAGTCTGAAGTTGAGACTAAAACCTGGGAAGCGCCAACTTAAGTGGCATCGTCTGTACGAACGATGTGCGTTGTGCTATACAGGGGATCCCACGAGGCCGATGACAATGTTTGAGGGTGTGGTTCCTGGTCACGGTCCGGCATGCAAACGTTGCTACAATCGTTGGTACTACAGGGCGCATCCAGAACCTTGGATAAAGGCTGGACTTAAGAAGCCGAAGTAGTTAGATTTATGACAATCCCCCTGGCATAAGCTGGGGGGATTTCTTTTAAAAACCTAAAACCTTCACATTTGCCCCACAATCGATTTTCTTTGGCTTTAATGATACATGTATCGTTAGGACTCATTATTTTCGAACCTGGGCCAATTCTGTGCGTTTTACGGCCATATCAGAACGGAACGTCATCAACCAAGTCGGAGTTTGCGAAGTTTTCAGATGGGATTGGATTTAGAGCTTTGGTGTCAGGAAAGATCCTTTCTACAACCACTTCGACCACGTCCGGGTTCTCGGACAAAACATTCTCTAAGAGTGTACTTTTCCCGGTGCGGCGTTTGAACTCAGAGAGGCTCATTTCCTCTTCATCTTTGTAGTTCCTATGTCTAATGTGCGCCTCATTTTCTCGAAGCACATCCTGCAACATTTCTAAGCTACACCATGGGAGGCCAGTTTTGGAATCTTCGCCGTTGAACGGGACGAAAGATTTCTTGGAGGGGCAATATAGCCCGTCCCATTCGATTATTCCCTCGACGCCATTCGAGGATGTGAACTTGCTACCCCGTATCGTGCGGAGTCTTGCTATTAGCCGTTCTCGGTCGCTTGTCGGTTTCGGTGCCGAATTCGAAGATACCGGGTGTTCTACGGGTGGTAGTTGGCGTCGATACCTGGCCATAGGTTATGTCCTTACGACGATATTTGCCTTCGAGGAATTTTTGAAGCGAGGCCGGTCGCATGAGGAAGTCGAAGTCTATGAACCGTTTATCATGCGCAAACTGGCCCAATCTGCCTGCCTCGTCGATGATTCTCGTCCAGAGGTCAGGAAAGTCGGTCAGTCGACCGCGCATGGCAATCTTGCGGTTCTCGGTGAGCTTCTCAATCCGTGGACAACCGGGAAGTTTTGGGGCCACCTCCAGGTTGTAGAAGTCCATGTGGTCTTGGAAGGTGGTTTCTTTGGTTTCTTCTTTACTACCAGAAACGGTAGCGTCACCGTTAGGTGACGATGATGTTTCGCTAGAAACATCACTAGACATCATCTTCTCTTCTCTTCTCTGGTGACGAGAAAGTGACGGAGAAGTGACGCTGGGCTCGTCACTCCCCGTAACGCGATTTCTATACTTCGCCTGCCGTTCTGAACCCGTAAGCGGAGCGTTGTATTTCTTGAAATTTGGTAATCTTATGCGATTTTCATTTGCCTCGTAAATCAGCCATCCCACCTCCTCCATAGCCGCCCCAAACCCCGGAGCTTGGGCAATTGAGTCGATGTCTTTGGGGTCTAAACCAACCAAAATCAGGTCATCCCCATCGAATTGTCCGTGTTCGCGTGACGCGCTCCACGTCACTCCAAGTAACGCGGCCGTCACGCACCGTAACGGATAGTCTCCTACAACTTGTCCGTTGATTGGTCCACCTCCCCCTGGAGTGAGCCAATCCCGAAACTCCTCACTCTTCATGAGGATCTTTGACATCCGGATCACTTCCGGAAGCGAAACGAGGTCATGCCGCCACTTGATCCAATCACCAGCCATCCCCCACCTCAAACTTCTTTCAGCTCATATTTCCTATGGCACCTTTGGCAACCTAATAACTCGCCAGTCGCTTCCAGATGCCCTATAACGCAAACAGGGCATGGGCCATAAGTTAGATGCCTGGTTAAGAGTTCATCCCGTTCTCGCTCGGCACGTTGACATCGAGCTATCCAATCCCCCAAGGTATGGCAATGCGAAGGCTCGAATGACTCCCTGACCGCGCAACTGGAAGGCTTATGTGCTGCGTCGGGGTTGTGGCTCATGGTTCTGGCGTCCCTCGTATGCGTCAATCGCGTCTTGCAGCGACCGCGCAACCGTGACCATTGCCCCACAGTCGGTAAGATCCTTGAGTTGGTCTTCCTGGCCTTCCTGGTACTTCCCTTTTGGGGTTTTGACCTCGATGCACCACATACGACCTCCGGGAAGCAGAGCGGTTATGTCAGGCCAACTTTTGCGCATCTTGCGCCGGCGAAGTCGTGCATTGACTCCGGAGTCGGTTATCGTATGCTGGATATGCAGAGTTTTGAGGTAGGCGACGATATCGAGCTGGATCTCGCGTTCGGACTTTACGTATAGCGGACCAAATACTTTTCTCTTCATTTTTCTTTTCCTGACTAAATTTGTTTAATCAATGACTAACGACACTTTCTTAATTTATCTGTGGCTTTTTGGAAATCTCTTGCATCTAAATGCAACGAACCTATGATTGAATTAATTATATCATATTTTGCTCCAAATAATTCATCCGTTGCATAACGAATATCATTAAGGTCGTCTAATGCATTAATAAGACTAATGAAGTATTCCCGAGTGTTAGAAGTACATTCAACAGGTTTTCCATACTTTACCCTTTGGATATCGGATACAATACGATCACGTAATTCTTTAAGTTGGCCGTCACTAACTCTTGCCATTACTCTTCCTTTCTTTTCCCAGTGGGTTCAGGTGGGCCGGTACTTCCACTATCTTTACCTTAACGAACCTCCAGCCGCGTTTCTTAGCATCGCGAATGCTGGCGTCCCACTTCTTCCAATACTTGTTACGCCACTCATCGCCTTCGATCCGAGAGACGAAGTCAAATCCATAGCCCCATACTAAAGTTATATTGCTCCCAGTCAGTTCTACGATTAGACGGCCTTGTGGGTCCTTGAGCGTCCAGAGCATTACTCCACCGCCTTTCGCAGTGCGACGATGGCGGCGTCTCTACGATCCATGCTCTTGGCGAGTTTCAGAACGATATTAGGCCGTTCGCCCTTCTCCCGAAGCTGCGCTCTCATCTTTTGAATCTCTGCGTCCTTCTCGCACATCGCCCGCGCCAGCTTGCGGATGTTGTGATACCCCTTCATTAGTTTCCCCAAAGTCAAGCGCCCGATGTCTTCGTCTATGCCGAGATAATATGCATAAGGCTCAAATAGTTTAGTCATCTTCTTTATCACTGTTTCACCGCCTTCCGTAGTGCGTTTTCGGCTTTTGCATATTCCCGCGTGTCCGGTTCATCGTCCAAAGACAACATCACTTTATCACGTTCCAGGAAGTACTTTCGTGTTAGCTCGCGGAGATCACGGAGGTCGAAGGCAAGGCTATAAAATGTATATGACTGTGCCTCCTCAGTCTTCTTTGCTCCGTCGAGGATCTTGGATAGTTCCGTTTTACTCACTCTTTGCATCGTCCGTCTCCTTCGGCTCGGGGGTGGTCATTCGATTTCCTCCAGTTCTTTCCGAATCGACGGATCATCGAGGTAGACTTCGATCGCGCCTCGTACGCTACCCGCGTCGAATTCACCAACGGCCCAATCGAGATAGCGAAGCCCCCTATCGCTCTCTGCGATCTCGTCGAGCGTCTTACCCTTGTGCTTGCCGAATGGCATCGTGAACGTCTTCGCCTCCTCAAAGGTCATCGCTACCCCCTCTCCCCCTTGCCCTCATGCCGTATCTTCGCAAGCCGCTTCAGGTTTTCTCTGCACTCATCGAAAGCCAACGTGTCTTTAATTTCTTTTGCAGCACGGATCTCCGTGGTCCAATACTTCTCCTCTTCAGTCTTGGGGTCCATGGTGATTTGCATCCAACGTGGGATTCGTCGAATCATTACTTACTCCTTGATTTTGATCATGGGGCTTCTCAAACGGACATCCCGGCACTGGGAATGCGCAGCGAGGGCAATCCATTTTGAGTTTGACAACTTTGAATTTACATAAACGGGAATTGGAGCATACGCCGTAATAATCCCATTCCATTATTACGTCATAACATGTGCTCGGCATGTTACTCCCCCTTGCCCTCGGCGGTCTTCACCAATCTTGCGGCGCTCTCTTCCCGCCACTTGCGGTTCCACGTTGCCACCTTGGCCCATGCGATTAGATCGCGCAGGCTTTCAAGAGCGCCTAAGGACAACTCAACCCGGTAAGTTCGATCGCCATTCGCAGCAGCGATGCGAGCGTCGATCCACCGTTCCCAACTCGGCAGGTTCTTGTACGCCTTTGCGGTAACGATCTTCATCGCTACTCCTTCCCTTCCGCTCCCCCCTTCGTCTGCTCGGGCGAAGCCTCTTTTAATTCTTCAGGAAAAGCATGTTCCCGACATACATAATTTCCGCGCCCGCTACTGAATAAAATTGCCTGTTTATCACAACAGGCACAACGCAATGCCACAGAGGATTCATCTTTCTGTACGGCATCCCGCAACAGCATCTCCCTCTCCCGACACCTCTTGCACGGCTGCGGATCGAGAACTTTGTTTTCTTCGGCTAATGCGTCATTGAGCATAGCTTCGACTCGCGCTTTCGGGAGCCGTACCATGCCAGTCCATTTCACACGGGCCATCCTTTTTCGTGTATCTTCGAGGTCCGCCTGGTCTGTTCGAATCCGTCCCTTGTCATCAGTCCACATGGGGATTCTCCTCTGGCCGTGACCTTGCCGGTTGAACGATCCGGCCACAAGCTCGACACACGTAGTTCCCACTCAGATCGTTCCACATGAAGGCACGCGCTCCACACCGAACACAGTCCATGGGGAGGTCATGCTTTTCTGGGAGTGGCTGCTTCGTCTGCTCGGGCAAGAGTAGACTGTGCTCGTGTCCACTTCTCCATGACGTCACAGCGGCAACGGCATCGATGATGTCAAGCACCCACTGTTTCCACAGCTCCCCCGAAGGTCTGTTTTGGAATGCCGCTTTCCGCGCCGCTTCTTCGACCTTGAGTAGCAGGGCGATCTCCTCACCCTTCAGTTTGCACCGCTCGCACGGCTGCGGCGAAGCCCCAGAAGATTTCTTGGCGCACAGCGGGCATACAGTATCCCGCAACGTTCCATCACAATCGTCATCGCCCTCTGCATTGAAGCAACTGGGCATATCTCTATGGTGATATCTTCCACAGTCATCACATTGCCGAACTACTCCAGATCCTTCGCAAAGTTCGCACGGTTGCGGCGTGGGCGAGTCGGCGATCAGCGATCGCGTCCGTGTGATGAGGTCGCATTGATCGCAACAATCTACGGAGCATCCCACGGGCATCAGATTGCCCGAAGAATTCTGTGACCATCGTTCATGATCCGTCTCAATCCAGTCGAGACATTTCCTCAGCGCCTCGACCAGCCGCGCATTGTGAGAGCGGAGGTCTATATTTTCGTGGAACAACTTCAGCGCAGACAATCCCGCCGTCTTCGTTGCCTTATCCTCGGATTCCGTAAGCTCAGGAAGTTCTTCTCCTGGCTTCATTCCGATAGAAGCACATGTCTTCTTTGCTTCTTCGAGCTTCTTACGAAGACAAATATTTTCGCTAACCAGAGCTAAAGCCACTTCTTTCGCTTCTTCTCCAAGATCATGAAGATTTGACCATTCAGATGTCACACCGAGACTGCGAGCTACTTCTGTGATCTGTCTTTCTCTAAAATCACGCTCATCAATGGTACGATTGTGGGTTCTCTCCTCTTCTTGTAGTCGCTTGCGAAGATCCGCAATCTCAACGGCCGCTACCTTCCTTAGTCGAATCACCTCGTCGGGATCTAACTTCTCGTATGTACCATCCGCCTTGTACCAGAGTCGCGATTGCGTCTGAAGGATACTTACTTTATTTTCAAGACATCGAATACAGTTACCGCATGCAGCAGGATCATCCGATGCTATACCACAACTTACCTGCTGCCGCGCCTCATCTCGTTCACAGATCGCGGCGTCACGCTCGGACTTCAGTTGCTCGATCTCACTGGACTTTTCCATCACTCCTCCCCAAATGTCCTTAAGCAATGCATTAGCTTGCTCGCGTAGTGTTGTTGCGTCTTCTATAAAACGGACACGATATTTTTCGATTAGTTGAGAAAGAGCCTCCTCAATAGTCTTGCCCTTAGAAAACAAGGCTCTACCCACAGCCAGGGGAGATGAGGTTTCTGTTGTGGCAAGCCACGAAATATTTCCATCCTCATCGAAGCTGTTCGAAATCTCTATTCTCTGGTAACGCATATGACGAAGCAGGGCGTCCTGTTTTTCTTCTCTCTTTACCAGCTTGTCGATTTCCCCTTCAATTTCGGCCCGAAAGGTGTCGTAAGCTTTTTTGCATGCATACTCGTTGCAAAAGAAGTTGGGCCACGGAGCGAACCTTTCGCTCATCACTTTATCTACATTGGGAAGCAGATTACGTAGTGTCTCAATGATTGATTCGTTTTGTTCGGTCATTGGTCCTTCTCCTTGCGCGGACTCACCAATTTAGAAATATCCTTCTCGCCCACCACTTTGCATCGAAATACGCGAAACTTGCCGTCCGTAGCCGTGGGGATTGCCGCGATGTCCTTGGCCTTGAATTCGACAATAAAGACTCGATATCCATCCTCCCAATTTTTTAAGCACCAATCCAAAGTAGCTAAAGAAATTCCCACCGCGCATTGCTGATTTATGTCCGTGCAAGCGTCCAATACCTCGTATTCCTTACCTATTTCGTAATTGATGGGTGTTCCCCCATTTTGCTTTGCCATTGGACTAAGGCCTTCATTAGTAACCATCTTATAGGCATGTATTTCTCCTGGTTGATCCAATAGCATAAGGAGCGGAGTGCAACGTTCTGGTTGTATGCCATTAGCGCCTGCGAGGTCCGCGCCTGCGATGTTCGCGCCTGCGAGGTTCGCGCCTGCGAGGTCCGCGCCTATGAGATTCGCGCCTGCGAGGTCCGCGCGTGTGAGGTCCGCGCATGCGAGGTCCGCGCCTGCG
>Ga0316620_10000063_pt1 | contig 43910 bp, 30 predicted proteins | sample OWC_Aug_M1_C1_D5_FD_207651 | JGI IMG/M metagenome (GOLD analysis project Ga0316620, IMG submission 207651) | Wetland soil microbial communities from Old Woman Creek delta, Ohio, United States - OWC_Aug_M1_C1_D5_B | ecosystem: Environmental > Terrestrial > Soil > Wetlands | place: USA: Ohio...
CCAGACGTGGGGCACGCCTTTCTCTTTGAGGTAATTGTGGACTCCCTGGCTGACGCGGATCAGGCCGTCCTTGTTGCCGCAAGCGATCCACAGCAGCTTCAGTTTCTTCTTGGCGGCTACGGGATCGGGCAGGAATTCAAAGTCGGTGTACATCCCACCGAACTTGTTCGTGTTCGGGGCCGAGGAAAACCCACCGACATAGGCAAAGGTCCCGATGTTATACATGCCGATGTTCAGGGACTGGCCGCCGCCCATCGACAGTCCCGCCAGGGCGCGATTTTCGCGGTCTTTATATACGGAATAGTGGGACTCGATGTAGGGGATGATGTCCGTTATCAAGTCGTTCTCGAAAGGCTTTCCCCAGCTGTCGAATCCCCCGCCGAACCCGCGGCCGGCGCCAGCCCCAACCGCGGCACCGCTACGTGCACCGGGGGCACCGCCACGCGCTCCGCCTTGCCCGGGGGGTGCATTCAGGGCGTCGGCTGTTACACTTGAATTGCCGTTAGGGAAGACGACGATCATCGGCTTCATCTTGCCGTCGGCCAGCAGATTGTCGATGACGTTATCCGCGTGGCACGCCTGCAGCCATTCGCGGTCGTCGCCGCCGATCCCATGAAGCAGATACAGCACCGGGTATTTGCGCTTGGTCGAATAGCCGGGCGGCGTGTAAACGCGGACCTGCCGACGCGTTCCGAGTGTCCTGGAATCATATTGAACGGCCGTTATCTCGCCGTGAGGGATATTGTCGCGCTTGACATTGAACGCGGCGGGTGGATCGGGGAATGCGGGCTTGTCGTCCGGACCCAGCTCGATCGGACCACCGAATCCGCCTCGTCCACCGCCTGCGCGAGCACCTTGTCCGGGCGCAGCACCGCGCGCAGCGCCCTGCTGGGCCGCAGCCGGCGCAGTAGGCAAGGTTGAAGAGCTATCTCTGAACAGAAGAGGAGCAAAAACATATAGACTCCTTCTCCAAGTCTGCCATTCGTGCGAGGTGCCGGGAGAGATATACACGTAGCTGTTCGTGATCCCGGCGGCAATGAGCTGTTCCTGGTGTCTCTTCAACCCTTCGGGATTCTCCAACGGGGGTTCCGAACCGAAACTCATGAAGAGGACCCTGACCTTCTTGTTGAATTCTGCAGGGTCGGCCATGGCGCCGCTATAGATCGTCTTGAGGTCGAGCGGTGCAGGCGCGGCCGCTGGTGCGGCGCCCGGCGCCGTGTTGCCGCGTCCCCCGGCACCAAACCCGGTGGCGGCGCCGCCGCTGAACAGTCCAATGTACGAGAACTTGTCGAGGTTGACCATGGTGATGGAGGAGGTCAGGCCGCCTCCCATGGAAAGGCCAGCCATGGCCCGGTTGTCCTTGTCGGTCAGGGTGCGGAAGTGGCTGTCTACCCAGGGAATCAAATCGTTGATCATAAGCTGCCCGTAAGCGCCGCCGCCAGGACCTCCAAACCCGGCTCCGCGGCCGGCACCCGCCGCGGCGGGCGCACCTGACCCGGCGGTACCTCGGCCTGGGCCGGCGGCGGCGCCAGCACCGGTGCCTGGGCCGGCAGCGCGGCCCGCGCCACCCACGGCACTGGTTTCCATGACCACGACCATGGGTCTGACCCTCCCTTCGGCCAGCAGGTTATCGAGGATCACATTAGTCCGGCCCATTTCGATCCAGACCCGCTCATCCTCGCCGCCGCCGTGCTGCAGATACAGCACCGGGTATCGGGTGGAGGTGTTGGTGTCATATCCTGGCGGGGTATAAACAAAGATGTGTCGCCAGGAATTGGAGGTCTTGGCAAAGTAATTCTTGATCCACACACTTCCGTGCGGTACGTCTTTGATGTCATAGAAATCGACGCCCGGTTCGGGGATTTCAAAGGCATTGCACATGTGGCCGTAGCCGATGAATGTGTTGGTGGCCGGGTCCAGCACGGCCGCACTATCTACGAGCATCCAGTAGTTGTGATACCCGGGGCTCTGCGGTGCGCTCGTGTAGGTCCACGCGCCGTCGTCCCCTTTGGCCATGTCAAACGGAAGGGGCTGGAGTGAATTCTGCCCGGAAGTGACAAGGGCGACCTGCACCTTCTGCGCGTTGGGGGCGTTGAAGCGGAAAGTAACCCGCGAGTCGGCTTCAATCCGCGGATACTGAACACCCGGGAAATTGTACGGTGAAGGATGCGCCGGAACGGCGGGCGCGGATGCGGAGCGCAGCGGAGCGGGGACCATCTCTTGCCTCGCGGCGGCCTTAGAATCGTTCGAAGCCTTAGTCTGCGCTAAACAGGTTCCACCAGCCAAAACGGCCGTGAACAAAGCAAAGAACAAAGCTCGTCTCATACGCTGCAACCTCCCCCAATAGTCTTAAATATTATCCTCTATAAAACCGATCTGGTTTTATTCAGCCGATGGTTCAATCCCGAAACAGACGCGGTGCGAGTTCGCGCAGATCACGTCGCCACGTCAACCATTCGTGAGCGGGTCCGGGCGACTCGCAGTAAGTGTACCGGACGCCTGCCGTATCCAGCGTCGCACGAAACGCTCCGATCGCGCCCGGGAAGGGGTTTGGTCCCTTCGTGCCCATGCCGATCCACAGGAGCTTGCTCTGCTTTTTCAACGCCTCGCCGTCCTTGAACCTGCCGTCGAAGGCAGTTGCCGGATCGAGCGCCGCCGTGCTAAGCCCGTTCATCGTGCCGCTGAAGGCGCCGATATAGGCGAACGTGTCGAGGATGTGCATGGTCACCCGTACATCTTGTCGAACGCCTTCTGTGCGCTGACGACCGCATGGCGCATCATGTCCTCGGCCTTGGCGGTTTCGCGATGAGTCAGCGCCTTCACCAGGGCGTCGGTATCGAGTTCTCTCGCCGCCTGCTCGCACGCTTCCCAGCTCAGCACACTGCGGACCACGCGGTCGATGCCCTGTATGGCGTTGTCGTAGGCGCGGGTTTGCATGTCGTGACCTTTCCATCGATTGTAGCCGGCCTTCTGGATCAGCCCGGCGATGGCGATATTCATCCCGTTGATGCGGGCACCGTGGTCGATATCGTACTTGCCCGGGCCGCCCAGGATGATCCCGTCGTTGTAGCCCTGGCTGTTGAGGTGCATGTGTACGCACATGCCGTTGTCCAGTTCCTCGACCGTATCGGATACGTGATCCAGGCCGATCATCTCGGAATGGCCGAACTCCTTGTTGACCCCCTTGTTCTTGAGCGAAATGCCGAATTCCTTCTCGACCCTATACCAGAACAGCAGGGCACTGGCGACCGTCGGGATCAGCATGGCTGGGTGCCCTTCGTTGGGCTTGGGCTCGAAGCCGATGTGGAGCTGCCCGCCTTTGGCGGCCTCGTACTGGCACAGACCTGCGACGCTCTCTTTAAGGTTCTGGTACATCTGCTTGATGCCGACGGTGGCGATGTCGTAACCGAATGAGCCGTTCCAGATGATAAACGCCGGGGCTTTCTCGGGGTGCCAGGCTCTCTTGAGAGTGCCATAGGCCAGGTCCACGGCCCTGGTACCGAGTTTCTCGGCGGCCTTGCGCTCGTTCGGATCGAGCGAGGCGATACCGCCGTAACCGAAGTGGGTGTGCGCCCCGGGCGTGATCATCGCCAGGTACAGCTTGTTGCTCACCAGCGCATCGGCCACGGCCTTGGCGTTAGCGTCATCGACCTCGGCGTCGTAGTGCATCTCGATGCCGAGTACGACATGTTTCGGCATTCGCGGACGAATCCGCTTGGCGACCAGTTCAATCATCTCAGGGGTGCCGAACCTGCCGCCCCATTCCGGCCGCATGTCCCCCGGCACAAACCCGCCCTTGCCCGGATTAAACGTCCAACGGCATATGCTGTGCAACGATTCTCTTGCCATCCCAATCACTCCTTAGACTGATATATCCATCAACTTGGCCCTTTTATCGAGTTTGCGCCCGATCATAGTTCAAAATGACGCTACAGGATAAGGGAATTTAAGCACACCCCTGTTATGCCGTGTGGATTAGCCCCTTTGGTATTCGGTGCGGATTAGCAGCTTCCCGAATGAAAAATGAGCCGGCTGTCGACGTTGCTGCGGCGATCGGAAGAGCACAGGGAAAATGAGAGCGAATCAGCTCTGGCTTGATGTTTCTTCGGTCGCCTATCGGTTGCTGCAGGCCTAAATGCTCTTGCGTTCGAAGACATCAGATGACGATTCTCTCCCCACCAGGTGCATCAGCATCCGCAAATTTGTGGAATTCTGACCGATGAATCATTACTATGGTCCTATGAGATACTCACTTCCAGCTGCAGTTCTCACGCTGGCCTCGCTTGCCTTCGCGCTGGACGGCCAAGTCGTGATCCACGATCCCTCCACCATCATGCTGTGCAACGGCAAATTCTACACCTACGGCACCGGCGGCTCTTCTTTGGTCTCCGACGACGGCTGGACCTGGCGTCGCGGGGTCACGCCCCCCCGTAGGGGAATGGCCCCCGACATCATTCACATCGGCGACCGCTACTACATGTATATCGCCGCGAACATCGGGGCGCAGCCCAAGGCCGCGATCAACATGATATGGAGCAAAACCCTCGATCCGGATTCCCCCGACTACAAGTGGGAAGAAGGTGGCGTCGTCGCGTCGTCTGACGGCGTCGAAGACTGTAACGCCATTGATCCGGGCCTCTTTCTTGATCCCAACGACGGCAGGCTGTGGCTGGTGTACGGCTCCTATTTCGGCTACATCCGGCTGGTCCAGCTCGATCCCAAGACGGGCAGGCGTGTCAATCCAATCGACCAGCCCCGCAACATCGCCATCAACTGTGAAGCCTCCGTAATGATCTATCACGATGGCTGGTATTACCTGCTGGCCACGCACGGCAGCTGCTGTCGCGGCGCCGACTCCGGCTACAACATTCGCGCGGGCCGCGCGAGGAAAGTCACCGGCCCATTCCTCGATAACTCGGGCCTGGATATGCTCCAAGGCGGCGGCAAGCTTGTGGTTGGCTCCGGCGGCCGTGTCATTGGCGCCGGCCATTTTGGCCTCCTCGATCTCGGCGACGGTGTGCAGAAGTTCTCCATGCACTTTGAAGCCGACCTGGACAGGGGCGGCGCCAGCGTACTCGATATCCGCCCGCTGTTGTGGAAGGACGGCTGGCCCGTCGCCGGCGAGAACTTGAAGGAAGGCACGTATGAGATCGAATCCGTGCGCACCGGTACGGCGCTCGAGCTTGCCGTGGAGGGAGTGCCGGTCGGCGGCCGGCGCGCCGGCAGGGGGGGCGGCGGCGCGGGGATTGGCGGGCCAGTCGGACCCGGCGGTGGACGCGGTGTTCCGGGCGCAACTGGTGATCCCGGTCAAGCCGGCGCAGCTGGTGGGCGAGGTGCAACAGGCGAACCCGGTGGACGGGCCGCACAAGGCACCGGAGCTGGCGCTGCCGGCGCTGGCCCTGGACGAGGAATGTTCGGCGGCACGGGCAGCCCGATTCCGCCGCAGGATGTCGCACAGGTCTCGACGAACTGGCCCGCGAGCAACGTTGACGTCCGCATGTCCAATTACCTGTGTCAGGCCCAGCAGAAGTGGGCGATTACAGCCGTCGCCAACGCCGGCGGCTACCCCGGCTCACCGTATTTCAAGATCACCATCGCCGGCACAGACCGTACGCTGGCCGCCTCCGAAGACGGTGAATTGGTCGTCCTGCCCGCCTTCACCGGCGGTCCCGAGCAACTGTGGCGTATCGACCAGCTTGCCGACGGCTCCTGGCGCATCATGCCCAAGTCGATTCCCAATTCCAAAGAAGCGCTGGCTCTTTCGGCCGTGGGCAGCAGTTTCGCGACACTGGCCAAGTTCGATCCCAAGAGCGAGAAGCAACGCTGGTTGCTCAAGACGCCGTGAACGCCAATCGAAGATCGGCACCCAATATTCGCGAGAGGCAAAGAGTCTGCGAAGGATCACCCATAATTGCGCTCCGCAGACAGCAGATGCCGGCACTCGCCGCATTGGCCTGCTCGTTGCTTCTGGCGACTGCCGCGACCGGCGACACTGCTCCAGGCCAGGCGCCCGCCCTCATGCGCCCGGCCTCCCCTACCAAGGCGCCCGATCCCAACGGGTTCCTGCAGAGGTGGTTGCTTCTTGAGCCGATCCGCGTGCCGATCCGCAGCAATGCTGAGCTTACCGACAGCTTTGTCCAGGCGGCCATAAAGAAGGAATACTTTCCCAGCCAGTTCACCGTCATTCCGCACGACGGTGACAAGGTAACCGTCGGCGACGCGGAACTCGCCTGGCACGCCGTCGACACCGGCGACTACAACGTCAACCTGTTTCACTTTGCCGTCGATCTGGGCAAGCCGACCTTCAACGTCGTGTTTTGGGCCGTCACCATCGTCAACTGTCCGCGGGAGATGCCCAACGTGCGCCTGGCCGTCGGCTCCAACTCGGCCTCCATCTGGTGGGTGAACGGCAGGGAAGTCATTGACCTCTACGGCGACCGCCACATGATCGTAGACGATGGCGTATCAAAACGCCTCACGCTTCACAAGGGGCCGAACATCGTGCGTTGCGCCGTTATCAACTCCCCCGGACTGAGCAATATGTGCGCCCGGTTTCTCGACGCGGAGGATAAACCGCTGAAGGGGTTCACCGTGAGCGTGGGCGAGGTCGGCAAGTGAGTTCTTCCGGGGCTGACTTTGGAAAACTCGCTCTGTAAGCGACAAGCAACGATGGTTCTGGAAAACGCCGTGACCACCTATCAAAGACTAATGGCAAAGATCAAGAATTCGATGGAAGGTTTCCTATGATTACTCTCCGCCACTTCTTCCTGTCGTCCGCCGCCTTGGCCGTCTCGGCGCTTCTTACGATTGCCGTGCCCTCCGGCCAACAGGCACGCGGTCCGGCGCCAACCTTGACGAGTCCCACCCTGCCGGAAAGAGCTCCCAACGCCGACGGCTTCATCCAGCGCTGGCTCCTGCTGGAGCCGATCGGCGCTGACGGGCTGACAGACAGCATCGTCCAAGTGGTCGTTAAAAAGGAGCACTTTCCCAACCAGTTCACCGTCATTCCGCACGACGGCGACAAGGTGACCGTCGGCGGCACGGAACTCACCTGGCACGCCGTGGACACGAAGAATTACAATGTCAACCTCTATCACTTCGCCTACGCGCTGAGCAAGCCGACGTCCAACGTTCTGTTCTGGGCTGTCACCATCGTCAACTGCCCGCAGGAGGTACGCGGCGTGCGTCTGGCCATCGGCTCCAACGCGGCCTCCGTCTGGTGGGTTAACGGCAAGGAGGTCATCGGTATTTACGGCGATCGCCAGGCCGTCATCGACGATGGTGTCTCCAAACGCCTCACGCTCAGGAAGGGGCCGAACATTGTGCGTTGTGCCGTCGTCAACGGCGGTGGCGCCACCGACTTCTGCGCCCGGTTTCTCGACGCCGAGGATAAGCCTCTGAAGGGTTTCACGGTGAGCGTGGTAAACGCTGCAAAGTGAGCCTGCGAGTTGGGCCTGGCCACCGCCGCGGCCAACACGCAATTACTCGGAAGGAGAAACCATGAACCCAATCCGCCATGCCCAGTTGTTGCTCTTTGCCGGACCTATCATAATTGACGATCGGAAACCATTATTCAGAAATCGAAATCCAGCAGAGGGCTTTCCGTGATTACGCTACGCAACCTGTGCATATCGGCACTCGTCGTCCTGACCGTCTCAACGTTTCCGGCCATGGCTTTTGCACAAAGCAAGACAGCTCCCAGCCTCGCGCCCTTCCTGGCGCGTCCTGCTTCCGCCGCCAGGGCTCCTGATGGCAACGGGTTCATGCAGCGATGGCTTATCCTCGATCCGATCCCCGTCAGCGGACAGACCGAAAGCGTCGTTCGGGCGGCTGTCAAGACTGAGTATTTTCCCAACCAGTTCACCGTCATTTCACACGACGGCGACAAGGTGACGGTTGCCGACCAGGAACTCGCCTGGCATGCCCTGGACTCCGCCAACTGGAACGTCAAGCTCTTTCGCTTCGCCTATGGCCTGAACAAGCAGTCGTACGGCGTCCTGTTCTGGGCCGTTACCGTCGTCAAAAGCACGCGGGAGATGCAGAACGTTCGCATGGGTGTCGGCTCCAATTCTGCGTCCATATGGTGGCTTAACGCCAAGGAGGCCGTCATCCTCTCCGGCGACCGGCGCATGGTTATGGATGACTGCATCTCCAAACGCCTCACGCTCAACAAGGGCCGGAACGTCATTCGCGGGGCCGTCATCAACGGCCCCGGCTTAAGCGATTTCTGCATCCGATTTGTCGATGAGAGTGGTAAACCGATCAAGGATCTCACCCTGAGCCTCGACAACGCCGGACGCTAAATCCTGCCGGGTTCCGGGCCGTGACCTCCCGGCTGCTGTCTGTTGTCCAGGTACTATGGCCACATGACGCGATGTTATGGTCGGTTTTATAAGTCGTCCTATTCTTGGTCTCGATCGTTTGGTTCTCGGAGGTTCTTTGAAATCCCGTATTCTGGCTGCAGCAGTTCTCATCCTGCTCTCTATCTGGGGGTATAGTCCGGCATTGCCTCTGGAAGGCGAACCCTATATTCACGATCCCTCGACCATCATGCAGTGCGATGGCAGGTTCTACACTTTCGGCACCGGCGGCGGAGGCTTGATCTCCGACGACGGCTGGACCTGGTACAGCGGGGCCGTGCGTCCCGGCAGCGGGGCAGCCCCCGACGCCGTCAAGATCGGGGATCGCTACCTCGTGGCCTACGGCGCGACCGGCGGCGGTTTGGGGGGTGGACATAACGGGAGAATTCTTAGGATGTGGAACAAAACCCTCGATCCCAAATCCCCCGACTTCAAGTATTCAGATGCCGTCGTCGTGGCCTCGAGCGACGGCGTCGAGGATTGCGATGCCATCGATCCGTCTTTATTACTCGATCCTACTGATGGCCGGCTGTGGCTCACCTATGGGACTTTCTTCGGTTACATCCGCCTCGTCGAGCTCGATCCTAAAACAGGAAAACGCGTCGCCGGTCCCGGATGCGGGCGGATACGCCAACGCAGCCGCGCAGGACGCGTTCTGCGCCAACACGTACTGCTGGATCACCACCATCTACGACCAATCCCCCAAGCACAACCATCTCATCCAGGCGCCCCGCGGCGGATTCAGCGGCCCGGCTATGGGTGGGTTTAACAACATCCCGGTCGCGGACATGGCGCCAATTACGATCATGGGCCACAAAGCCTACGGCGTCTTCATCGAGCCGGGCATGGGCCTCCGCAAGGACAACCCGAAGGGCACCGCAGTCGACGACCAGGCCGAGAGGCAGTACTGGGTCATCACCGGCCACCACTACAACTCCGGCTGCTGCTTCGACTACGGCAACGCCGAGATCGACAGCCGCGACGACGGCAACGGCACCATGGAAACCACCTACTACGGCAACGCTACCGGCTGGTATCGCGGACCCGCCCGTGGATCATGACCGACCAGGAGAACAACCTGGTCGGTTGCGTCAATCTGGATGGCTCCAGAAACTGCCCGAACCTGCCGATCATCACCTGGCGATTCGTGACCGCCACGGCCGACGGCGAACCTCACCACTGGAGATCCATGGGCGGCGATGCGCAGAAGGGCGCCCTGTCGGTCATGTTCGACGGACCGCGCGTCAACGCCACCTATGACCCGATGCGCAAGCAGGGAGCCATCCTCCTGGGCAACGGCGGCGACAACAGCGTCGGCTCGCAGGGCACCTTCTATGAAGGCGCGATGACGGCCGCAGGCACCTTCCCGACACAGGAGACCAACCAGAAGGTGCAGGCCAATGTCGTGGCTGCCGGGTACGACGTGCCGCGGCTCGGCCTGGCGCCGGCGAATGCAACCGCCACACCGCCGGGACTTCAGACGTTGTCACCGGGCTCCTCGCAGGACACCACCATGACGTTCACCAATACCACGGGGGCGCCCGCGACGGGCGTCCAGTTGAGTATTTCCGTGCCCAGGCAGTGGACCTCCTTCGTTCCGGGCACCACCAGGACGTCGGAGACGTTCCCGGGCCCGATCGTGCCGGGTGCGAGCGTGAGCGCGACCTTCAGGATCACCTCGGGCCCGGCGGCCTTCAACAGCGACCTGGTGGGCAACGCCTCGTGGACGAACTCGACGAGCGGCCGGACGCAATCCGAGACGACGGCCCAGAAGGTGCGGAACGTCAGTCCGATCAAGATCAACGAGTTCCGCATTAACGCCGGTTCTCCCGCCAACCCGACGGACTCGTTCATCGAGCTCTACAACGCCGGCGCCGGTGAAGTCGACATCTCCAACTGGGCCCTGACCCAGCACCCGACCCAGCAGCCCATCTTTTCGTCGGTGAAGATCCCGGCCGGGACGAAGCTCGCGTCTCACGTCTTCTACCTGCTCGGCCTCTCCAACTCCGGGCTGGCGGTCCCCGCGCAAAAGGGTGATACCACCATCCACGTCAGGAGCACGACCGGCATGTCGGCCGGCGATACGATTGAGATCGACACCGGCTCCGCCGTGGAAACCCGCAGGATCGCAAGCATCGGGACGGCGGCCGGCAACAGCACGACGCTGTGGCAACCCCTCCCCGATGGTCCGGTGATCACGATCCCCGTCGGCTCGACCAGCGTGCCTGTCACGAGCGTGGCCGGCTTCGAGGTCGGCCAGAAGATCGGCATCGGCTATGGCGCCACCTACCCCACCGTCGCCAAAGCCGTGGAAAAATACGAGGTGGTCACCGTCACCGCAGTCGGCAAGCCGGGCACGCAAGCCTGGCTGTCGGCGGACGCGAAAGCCGGCGACACCAACATCAAGGTATCATCCGTAGCCAACATCTCAGTCGGTGACAAGATCAGACTGGACATCGACAGCGTCGGACATGGGATCGAAACCGTCACGGTTACGCGCGTCGGCACGCAGTCAGCTCGTAACACCTTCGCCGGCCCCTTAAAGGATGCGGAGGACAAGGGCACGGGCCTCGACCTGGCCACCCCGCTGAAGTTCAACCATGCGTCCAACCTCCCCTTCAGCGTTCGGGGAACGGGGATCAGCTTCCAGCCGGCGACGGCCTTCGCCCACTCGAGCAACGAGCCCGTCCAGCCGCTCGGCACCGGCATCACCCTCGATAGCCCCCTGGTCAAGGACCACGGGATCAACGCGGTCGTGCGTGACGCCGTGGTCACGACCGCGGGCTATCAAGGGACTCCGGCACCCAACCAGTGGTTCGGGGGCCCCGCCCTCTCCAACGCCGGCAACATGGTGCTGCGTGACGCCGCCGGCCTGGTCGTCGACAGCCTCAATTACGGCGGCCTCGTCGACCCATGGGCCGCCGAGGGTTACCAGGCCGAATCCGGAACCGGGAAGAGCGGCTGCAGCGTGCCTGCGCCCGGCGGGGGCCGCGGTGGCTTCGGCGGGCCGGCCGCTCCGCCAGTCAGCGCGCCCCACAGGAGCGCGGGCCGCTTCCCGGACGGCGTCGACGCCGACAGCAACTGCACCGATTTCCTGGTGCAGCCCGCCACCACGCTGGCGGCCGCTTCGGCTGCCGGCGCGAACAATATCAAGGTCGCCAGCGTGACGGACTTTGCCGCCGGCCAGACGATTATCATTGACACGGGCGCAAACCTCGAGACCGCCGTCATCGCGACAGTCGGCACGCCGGGCGCCACCACGGTGGGCACCGCCACCGTTGTGGGCGCGACCGTGATCCCTGTCGCCGGCGGGATGGGCTTCAGCCCCGGCCAGACCATTACCATCGACAGTGGCGCGAACCAGGAGACGGCGGTTGTCGCCGCCACCGGCAGAGGTGCCCCCGGCGGCGCCACAATCACCGTCACTGCTCCGCTCAAGTACGCGCACGCGGCCGGCGCGCAGGTCTCCGGCACCGGCATCACCCTCACCGCCGCATTGACCCGGGCGCATGACAGCGGGGCGCAGATCTCCAGCAACGTTCCCACGCCCGGCGCGCCCAACCAATATCAACGGCGCCTTCGTTGAGGGCCCAGACTGGCCTGGTGGCGGCTCGGGAAGAACTTCCGGCCGCCACTGGATCACGCTTCATTGGTCGCTTTTGTGCTGCTATGAAATCAGAACAAAAGAAAAGACGAACCACAGAGACGCAGAGGAAACCGGGCAGGAGGAACGGGTATCGGCGTCTCTGAGTCTCCGTTTTCTCTTTCAAGACGCCGCCTTCGTGCCGGTCGCTTTTAACGCCGGCACCTACACGTATGACGGCGTCAGCTTGCCGCGTGTGGATGCCATTGCCGCCAAGGATACGTCCGGATAGCTGTGGCTCGAAGCTACGAACCTCGATTTGGAGAATCCAGTGGAGATCCTGGCCAATCTGGCAGGCATCAGCGTCAAATCGGCCGCAGGGGAAACGCTGACGGCACCCAAGGTGGATAGCGTCAATACCATCGACGCTCCCAGCACCGTCGTGCCGAAGCCGATCCCGGTGAATGCTCATGGAAGAAAGCTCACGGTAAAACTGGAGCCGAAGTCGGTGACTGTAATCTTGATCGTGCAATGATCCGGGAGGGACACAATGAAAACACGTCTGGCGTTTTTCGCGGGAATTGTTCTTGCGGTGGTCGTTGGGACCGCCCGGGCGGAGAAGCCGCTGAAGGATTACAGCTTCATTCACGGCGTCAATTACGGTATGCAGGGCGACCAGGCAGTCCTTGAGAGGGACCTCGGCTACGCAAGGCGGCTCAACTTGAACAGCACACGAATCTGGCTGAGCTACCAGGGCTATGAAAAGGATCCGAAAGCATACCTCGACCGGCTGCGGAATTATATTCGCACTTCACAACGGCTGGGCTTCACGACAATCCCCATTCTGTGGAACGGGAACAGCCTGAACCCGGACACCCTCAAGCCCGAGTTCCGCGCTCGGGGCGACGCTTACGTCAAAGCCATCGTCGAGGGGGTAAAGAACGAGCCTTTTACCAACTCCTACTGGGAAAGGGCGACCGCCGAAGAGAAAAAGCAGCGGGAAGCGGAAATCACGGGATTCCTCCGATACAACCTGACCTACGTTAAAAAGTTGGACCCGGCGAATGCAATCACGGTGGGATACACGTTTTCGCGCGAACTGGAGCCGACCGCCGATCTGGTCGACGTCCTGACCTTCCACGACTACACCATGACCCGGGCGAGTGTAGAGGATGTCTATCGCATAGCGGAGGAGGTTTCCAAGAAGTTCGCCAAGCCCATGCTGAACACGGAAACCGGATGCATTGCCCGTGGCAATCCGTATGATATGGTCCTGGTGATTGCCCAGGAACACAAGACGGGCTGGTATCTGTTCAACCTGATGATCCAGGGATATTGGGGCGAAATCCACGGGCTCTTCTATCCGGATGGCACGATTCGCGACCCTGCAATCGTCGCGGCCGTGATGGGATTCTACAGAAACCGCGACCTGAACACGATGATCAAGCCGGTTCCGAACCGTGAAGGCCATGCCGAAAGGGCTCTGAAGGCGATTGAAGCGGCTTTGAAAGATAATCAGAGCACCTTCGGCGCGTCAAAAACGCCGACGGACAAAATCCTGGACGCGGCGGAAGCCGCGGCGAACCTGCTCGAGGCGGCCGAGATGGTTCCCATGTACGTGCCCCCGGCCGCTCAAATCAGGTTCTGGCGACAGCAACCGCCCGAGAAGCGTGACCGGGACGCGATTCGAGCTTTCGCCTATGACTTGGGTCTGACGCTGAAGAAGTATTGTCTGCTCTACTAGAGGGCTGCTGAAGCTGATCGCGGATTGGCGCGGTTGAGCGAGGATTTGATCTATGGAAACCACGGTTGCCGATTGAATGGAGCCGCGAAGGAACCGCCACACGAGGAGGCCAACCCTGCCTATCCATCGATTCCGGAAACATCGCAAGCAACTAGTCGCTGGCCTGGTCCTGGTGGGCCAACGCATCCTGGCTCCAAAATAGTGCCACGTATAACCAGGTCTATGATGTGAAGACAACTCGTCTGAATATGCGCGGCGCGCAAAGCAAATTCCTGTCAGCCTTTGAAAGGAGACGCAATGTCAAATTTGGATTCTGAGGCACGCAACAAGCTCAGTAGACGTCAGGCACTGCTGATTTCCACCGCAGCAGGCATGGGGGCAGCGCTGACTGGGACAGCTCGCGCTTCGGGCAGCGCCAAGGCAGCCGCGTATCAGGAGAAGGGGAACTGTTCCACGCCTCGTTCGACAGTCGTGAAAACGCAATACGGGAAGGTGCGCGGCTATGTCGAGGATGGCGTCCTGACGTACAAAGGCGTCCCGTATGGCGCGAACACGGGGGGCGAGAACCGCTGGCTTCCGGCGAAACCGCCCGCGCCGTGGGAGGGCGAATACCCCGCCTTGACGTATGGACCCAATTGTCCACAGCGCCTGCATGACTGGTCGAGCGAACAGACCTTTCTTCAGCAGTGGACCGACGGCTGGCAGAGCGAGGACATGCTCAAGGTGAACATCTGGACGCCCGGCCTGACCGGCAAGCGCCCGGTGATGTTCTACATTCATGGCGGCGGCTTCACCTTCGGCTCGGCCTACGAACTTGCCTCGCAGGACGGGGCGCAGATGGCCCGTCATCACGACGTCGTTTCCGTGACGGTCAATCACCGTCTCAATGTCCTTGGATTCTTCGACCTGTCGGAGTTCGGCGGGCCGGCTTATGCCGATTCGGTGAACGTCGGAATGACCGACCTGGTGGCGGCGCTTCGCTGGGTTCGGGACAACATCGCCAATTTCGGCGGCGATCCGGGCTGCGTGATGATTTACGGCCAGTCGGGCGGCGGCTCCAAGGTGACCACGCTGTTGGGGATGCCTTCGGCGGAGGGACTGATTCATCGCGCGTCGGCGCAGTCGGGCGGCGGCGGCAATCCTCCCAACGGCGAGCAGTCCAGGGAGTTTGCCAAACGTGTGATCGCTGAATTCGGCGTCAAGGACATCGCCGCACTCCAGAAGATGGAATGGGCCAAGTTGAACGAGATCGGCAATGCCGTCGTGGCCAAGATGAACCCGCCGATGGGCCCGGGCGGACCGATACCGGCACCGGGTACAGCCCCACCACGCGTGGGTTGGGGGCCGACTGTCGACGGCCGCATCATTACCATGCGGTCCTTCTTCGAGAGTGCTCCTGAGATCTCGAAAAATGCGCCGCTGCTGATCGGCTCGGTGAGCGAAGAGGGGAATTCCATGCGTTCCCGGCCAACGGAGGCGGAGTGGCTGGCCAGCCTCACGAAGACTTACGGCGAGACCAAGGCCACGGCGCTGGTCGCCGCGCTGAAGAAGGCGCATCCGGAGAAAAGCATTCGTACACTGTCTTATATGTGCAGTGGCGGCGGGTTGAACAGCCTCAACATGCGCAATAACGTCACGCGCATGGCCACGATGAGGTGCGGCCAGAAGGGCGCGCCGGTGTTCACGTGGTATTTCACCTGGCAATCGCCGATGCTGGAGGATGCGGGTGCATGGCACACGGCCGAGCTCGCCTTCTGCTTCGACAACACGAGACGCTGCATGCAGGGTACAGGCAACACACCGGAGGCGCAGGCGCTGGCGAAGAAGATGGCCACGGCTTGGGCCAATTTCGCTCGTACGGGCAATCCCAGCCAGCCCGGATTGCAATGGACGCCGTTCGAACCGGTTCGGTGCCCGACCATGATATTCGACAACAAATGCCGGATGGTGAACGACCCCGAAGGGGAGGTGCGCAAGATCTTGCTAAGCTAACGGGCCGCTCCAGCGAAGCCTTATCGTGGCTTGCCATCAGGTATGTGCACAAATGACCGAGCGAGGGCGGTTAATCTGTCCGGCATAAGGGCCAGGTGTGAAAACAGGCGGATTCGAGATCACAGTCAGGCGATGAAATGCTCTGCCTGTCCGGGGCAAAAACGCCGAAGCAAGATGATTGCTTTTTATCGGAAGCTGGGCAAAGGAGAGTCTGAAGAGGCAGCCAGGCGAAATGGCAACCGATCCTTCGTGTCTTTCGAACCGGCTCATCCGAACTCAATTATCACATTTTGGATTCTCTACTTATTTTCTGGCAGCATATCCCAGGAACCTCGAGAACTCTGGATGCCGGAATTAACCAGGCAAGCCAAATAGGATAAACATGAAAACGAGAATCGATGTTGTACGAATGCTCGCGCTGGCGCTCACGCTGGTTGGCGCCACGTTGACGATGGCCACACCGGCCGGAGTGGCTCCGCCCCGGCCGCTGGGTCCGTGTGACATCTATGGCGCAGCGGGCACCCCCTGCGTAGCCGCCCACAGCACCACGCGCGCGTTGTACGCCTCCTACAACGGCCCGCTCTACCAGGTCAAGCGCCAGTCGGACGGAAAAACCTTGGACATCGGCGTCGTCCGGCCCGTCGCATCGCCGGTCCCGGATGCGGGCGGATACGCCAACGCGGCCGCGCAGGACGCGTTCTGTGCCAACACGATCTGCGTCATCAAACTCATTTACGACCAGTCCGGCAAAGGCAACCACCTCTACCAGGCACCCCCCGGGCCATCATTCCCGGGCCCGGCGAAGGGCGCATTCGACACCCAGCCGATCGCGGACATGGCGCCCATTACGATCGGCGGCCACAAGGCCTACGGCGTCTACGTCATGCCGGGCATGGGATTCCGCAATAACAACGCCACCGGCATCGCGATCAACGACGAGCCGGAGGGCATCTACTACGTCGTAGACGGCACACACTACGACAGCGGCTGCTGCTTTGACTACGGCAACTCCTCGACGAACGGCCGAGCCGTGGGTACCGGCACCATGGAAACCACCTACTTCGGCACCGCCACCGCCTGGGGCAGAGGTAGTGGCCCCGGCCCGTGGATCATGGCCGACATGGAGGCCGGCCTGTTCTCCGGATACGACGCGAAGGTGAACGCCGCCAATCCTACCATCGATTCCTGGCGGTTTGTGACCGCTGTCGTCGACGGCGGCGGCGGCAACAAGTGGGATCTCCGCGGCGGCAACGCGCAGAAGGGCGGCCTGACGACCTTCTACAGCGGAATTCGCCCCGGCTCACTTACCAACAACAGCTATTACCCGATGCACAGGCAGGGGGCCATCCTCCTGGGCACGGGCGGTGACAACGGCAACGGTTCCTCCGGCACTTTCTATGAGGGTGCGATGACGACCGGATATCCGACCGAAGCCACCACGGATGCGGTGCAGGCCAACGTCGTAGCTGCCAGGTACGACGTGCAGCGGGTGAGCCTGTCGCGGATCACGACGTTCACGCCGAGATCGGCGCGGGACGTCACCGAGACGTTCACCAATACCACGGGGGCGCCCGCGGCGGGCGTCAAGTTGAGCATTTCCGCGCCCAAGGGGTGGACCGTCTTGGCCTCAGGCGCTGCCGGCACGTCGGTGACGTTCAACACCCCGGTCGCTCCGGGTGCCAGCGTGAGCGCGACCTTCAAGGTCACCTCGCCGGCGACGACCGGCGCAGGCTTCCTGACCGGCAAAGCCGAGTGGATGGACCCGGCGATCCGCAGGATGCAATTCGAGACAACTGCCGCGAGGGTGCGGAACGTCCTCCCGATCAAGATCAACGAGGTCCGCTTCAGCACCAGTACCAACTCGACCAGCCAGTTCATCGAGCTCTACAACGCCTCTGCCGGTGCCGTCGACCTCTCAAACTGGACCCTGATCCACACCCAGAGCCAGTGGGCTCCCGTCAAGCTGGCGACGATCCCGGCCGGGACGAAGCTCGCGGCCGGCGGTTTCTACCTGTTCGGCCTCTCCAGCTCGGGGCTGGCGGCTCCTGCAATCCCGGGTGCGACCAGCATCCACGTCAGGAGCACCACCGGCTTCGCAACCGGCCAGAAGATCGACGTCGACGGCGAGGCCCGCACGATCGTGAGCGTCGGGACGGCGGCTGCGGCCATGACGACGCTGTTCATTCCCGTCTCCACGGGGCCGTGGATCACGATCCCCGCCGGCTCGATCAACCTGCCTGTCACGAACGCGGCCGGCTTCGCGGTCGGCCAGAAGATCGGCATCGACATCGGCGGCAACTACGAGTTGGCCACGGTCACCGCGGTCGGCAAGGCGGCCACGCAAACGACCCTGTCGGCGGCGGCGGGCGCGGGCGCGACCAACATCAAGGTCGCGGCCAACTCCAACGTGACGGTCGGTGACACGCTGACAGTGGGCACCGGCGGACGCAAGGAGCTCGTCACGGTCACGAGCGTCGGCACCACCGGCGCGAGCGGCACGGGCGTCGACCTGGCCGCCCCGCTAAAGTTCGACCACATGTCCGGCGTTGACGCGTCCGACGAGGGGACGGGGATCAGCTTCTCGCCGGCCACGAGATTCCGGCACGTGAGCGGCGACGCGGTGCAGGCGCTGGGCAGCGGCATCACGCTCGACGGCCCCCTGGTCAACGGCCACGCGTACGGCGCGCCCGTGGTCAATCCCCTGGACACCACGGGGGGTTACCTGGGGCCGCCGGCGCCCAATCAGTGGTTCGGAGGCCCTCTCTCCGCCAGGGCCGGCTCGATCGCCCTGCTGGACGCAAGCGGCGTGGTGGTCGTCGACGCCATCGTCTACGGATCCCAGCAGAGCAGCTCGAGCGCGAACGGGACCATCACCAGCCCCGAGATCGCCACCCTCGAGGCTGACCAGGGCAGGGGGGGCTGCATCGTGGTGGTGCCCAGCGCGGGCCGAGGCGCCGGGCCGGCCGCTACATCCGCCGGCGCGGCCAATAGGAGCGTTGGCCGCTTCCCGGACGGCTTCGACGCCGACAGCCTCTGCACAGATTTCCTGTTGCAGCCCGCCACCACCCTGGCTGCCGCATCGGCCGCCGGCGCGGCCAACATCAAAGTCGCCGGCGTAGCGGACTTCGGCGCCGGCCAGACGATCATGATTGATACGGGCGCGAACCTCGAGACCGCCGTCATCGCGACGGTCGGCACGGCAGGTGCCACCACTGTGGGCGCCGCCACCGCCGAGGGCGCGACCGTGATCCCTGTCGCCGGCGCGATGGGCTTCAGCCCCGGTCAGAGTATCACCATTGACAGTGGAGCGAACCAGGAGACGGCGGTTGTCGCCGCCACCGGCAGAGGTGCTCCCGGCGGCCCTGGGGGCGCCACGATCACCATCACCGCGCCGCTCAAGTCTGCTCACGCGGCAGGCGCACAGGCTTCCGGCACCGGCATCACCCTCACCGCCGCATTGACCCGGGCGCATGACAGCGGGGCGCAGGTCGCCAGCAACCTCCCCACGCCCGGCGCGCCCAACCAATATTCCAGGAAGGAGGCAAGCGCTAAGAAGTAGCCTCCCGCGGACCAAGGCACAACGAGCGGGGCAGGAATGCTCCGCTTGTTTCAGGTTCGCAATGCATGTCACGTCAGTCGCGATAGGTTAGGGGAATCTGTTTCCCTCCCATCTCTTATTGCCGCAAGTGACAAATCGAGCGACAAGATCACGCTAATGAAATCGTCTATCGGAAAACGTCGCCATTTTCCACGATTTTGCTGCGGAGAAGCGTGTTATCATGTTTTTTATGACAAAGATCGTGGCCGCTAAAGTACTTGACGGATATCGTGTCTGGTTGCGGTTCGAAGATGGTACCGAAGGGGAAGTGGATTTTTCGGCGCATGCAGGCAAAGGAGTTTTTGCGCCATGGACCGACTATACATTCTTCCGCCGCGCCGCCATCGGAGGACAAGGCAGAATCCTGACGTGGCCCGGCGAACTTGATTTTTGCTCCGATGCCCTTTGGCTGCAGGTCACCGGCAAGCAACCAGAGGAATTGTTCGCCAAGCTGCGCAAACGGCATCCCGCCCATGCCCGCACTTAGCAGTTTCTTCGGCATTGTCATCTCGATGAATTGGAACGATCACGAGCCGCCACATTTCCACGCGCGATATGCAGAAGATGAAGCTCTGATTCGTCTGGACACGCTCGAAGTTTACGCAGGCCGATAGCCCCGACGCGCCATGGGTTTGTTGCTCGAATGGGCGGGCGACCATCGCGTGAAACTTTGGGAAGACTGGGGGCGGGAGCAGAACCAGCAGCCTATCCTTCCGATCCCTCCACTGGAGTAGGCGATCCAACGGCTGAGAACACCGTGACGCTCTCCAACTTAGCAGTAAGGCGCGGGTTGGCGAGAGGCGATCGCTCGTTCCATCATCAGTCCGTCCCCATTTTCTCTTAAGGCGGTGAACACCGTGCGGCGCGAAGGGGATCGGTTGATCGGTGAGAACACCGACGGCAGAGGCTTTCTGCACTGTGTGCGCGAATCCGGCGTCGATCCGCGCGGCAAGCGGATCGCCCTGTTGGGCGCCGGAGGCGTGGCCCGGGCCATTACCGTTGAACCTGCCCCGGCGAGGGCGGCCGAACTGGCCGTGATCAACCGCAGTGTTGAGCTCGGTCGAACGCTGGCGGCTGATCTCAAATCGCGCGCCCAGGCCAAAGCGCGATTTCAGCCGTGGAACGCAACATTCACGATCGGGCCGGAGGTGGACGTATGGGTCGACGCTACCTCGATCGGCTTATACCCCGACATTGACGCGGAGCCTGCAGTCGAACTGAAGTCCGCGCAATCCGATCTGCCGGTCTGCGACGTGATCCCCAACCCGCCGGAGACACGCCTGGTGCGGGCCGCGCGTGCGCAGGGTCTGAACACCGTAACCGGCCTGCCGATGTTGGTGTATCAGGGCGCGATTGGCTTCCGGATGTGGACGTGTCAGCCGGTGCCCGAGGGGCCGATGAAACGCGCGCTCGAGCAGGCCTTTGGCCTGACGGTTTAAAGCCAACGGTCCCGTTTCCCGCAGGCGGAGTCTCTTGAATTATTCGTATCTCAGCGCCACAATCGGGTCTACGCTCATGGCCCGGCGCGCCGGCAGCCAGCAGGCAAACAGTGCAGCGGCCATGAGTACAGCGGGCGCGACGGTAAAGGCGACGGGATCCAGCGGACTGACCTGGTAAAGCATGCTGCTGAACGCTCGGGCAAAGCCGAGGGCAAGCAGAAGCCCAAGCAACGCGCCGCCGAAAGTCATGATCAGCCCTTCGCGAAGGATCATGCGCCGCACTTCGCCCGGTTCGGCGCCGAGCGCTCTGCGGATACCGATTTCACGGGTGCGCCGTACCACCGCATGAGCCATGACTCCGTAGACGCCCACGACGGCAAGAGCCAACGCCAGGCCGGCAAAGAGTGAAGCCATTGCGGCACCGGAACGGACGACCCAGAGTTGCGCGTTGGCATCCACGTGCTGGCGGAACGTTTTCACGGTAAGAATCGGCAAGCCCGGCGCAGCCGAGCGTACCTCGCGGCGAAGCAGATCAAAGAAAGCAGCGTCGGCTGCGGGCGCGTTCGGCGCTGTGCGCACCTGGAAGAAAGCGTTGCTTCGCACGCCTTGCGCGAAAGGCACGAAGATCTGGCCGCCGATTGCAGACTGAAACAGTTCCCAGCGGGTGGCGGGCACGATTCCGACGATCTCGATTGATGGGGAATCCTCGGGATTCCTGGCGACATCGTTACTGACGCCCATGGTGCCGCTTCCGCCTCCGGCGGCCGTGGGAGCGCCGGATTCGGCCCACTGGATGTGCCGGCCCAGTGCGTCGCCACCGGGCCAAAGCCTTCTGGCGAGAACCTCGTCCACGATCGCCACCGGCGGGGAGTCGGCTATCTCAGCCTCGGTTTTAGTGAAGGCGCGGCCGCGCAACAAGGGGAGGCCGACGGTAGTGAAGTAATCGGCCCCGACGCTGCTCCAGCGGACATTAAAGGCCAGGCCTTCAGCGGCGGTCGCCGGGTGAGAATTGGGCGTGGGCCTTGCTCCAGCGCGTTGCACGGGACGGTTGATGGTGACGAGACCGAACGGCACGATGGAAGCGATGCTGGCGGACTGTACCCCGGGCACCGCTGCCAAACGGTCGCTTGCGGCGCGATAAAGCTGCAGCACCTGGGTCTGGTCGTAGCCGCCGAGACCGGCGTCGGCCTCGATCAGAATTGTGGCATCGGCGTTGAAGCCAGTTTCGATGCTGCCAGCTTTGAGAGCGCCACGGATGAAAAGTCCCGCCGTGGTGAGCAAGCTGAGCGACAAGGCGACCTGCCCGATGATCAGCGGATTGCGCGGGAACCAGCGGCGGCGACCCGAAACGGGGTTCTGGCCTGCCTGCTCCTTGAGATCGGCAAGCACACCGGAGCGCGTGAGTTTGCAGGCGGGTCCCAATGCAAAAAATACTGTGGCCAGCGCGCAGAAGCCGAGAGTGGCCACGAAAACGGCGGGATCTAAGCCGCCGCGGAGAGATATCGTCACCGGCATGTGAGCGCTCATTGAAGCTGCCGACAGATCGGATGACAGGAGGCCGATCAGGAAGCCACCGGCGCCACCCGCGAGGGCGAGCACGAGGCCCTCGGTTATTAGCTGTTGCATGATGCGGCCGCGGCCCCCGCCCAGCGCGAAACGAACGGCAATTTCCTTGCGACGCGCCAAGCCCCGAGCAAGCAGCACGTTCGCCAGATTGAGGCAGGCGATGAACAACGCGATTGCCGCCAGGGCGAACAGCATGACGCCGACCACCTTCAGATCGCGCTCGTCGGAAGGGTAAATGCTGGTGCGCGAGCGCGGCAAGGGACGGATGATGAAGGTCTGATCCGTTTGTTCGACGGGAAATGCCTTTTCCAGATTGGCGGCAACTCCTCGGAGGACGGCCTCGGCGGCGGTGGCAGTAACCCTTGGCTTCAGGCGACCCACCAGGAACAGTCCGTTGAGGTCCCGCTTTTCCAGGCTGCCCTTGGATTGAGCCTGCGCACCATTCGTCAGCAAATCGTAATCACCGAGAGGGAAATAAAGCTCCGGACCGAAGAGCATCATCGTTCCGGTGAAATGCTCCGGCGCGATACCGACGACCGTGAATGGGCGCTCGTTGACCCGGATAGTCTTGCCGACGAACTGTGGCTCGAAACCGGTCTTCTTCCAGTAAGTATGACTTGCGATGACGACCGGGACCGCGCTGCCCGGCTTTTCCTCCTCGGGGAGGAAAGCGCGCCCTTGCGCCAGCGGCACTTCGAGTGTGTGGAAGTAATTCGAGCTGACTGCCGAAACGAACGCGCGCCGCGAGTCCTCACCCTCTCCTATGCCGACGGTCATTGAATTGTGGGCGAGAACACCCGAAAAGACGGCGCCTACGGCGCTGTCGCCGCTGACTTCGATGTAGGCGCGATAGGAGAATAATCGGAACTTGTCGGGATGTCCCTTGTCCTGCGAATAGAACTGGACTACCTGAGCCTCGTCGGGATATGGCCGCGGACTGAACACCAACTCGCGCACAATGTTAAAGACGGCGGTGTTCGCCCCAATCCCGAGAGCAAGGGTTAGTACCGCAACGGCGGTGAAACCGGGCGATTTGGCCATGGTGCGGAAGGCGAAACGCAGGTCCCGGGCCATGTCCTCCAAAAAGCGTGCAGGCCGTGCCGCCCGAACTTCCTCTTTGACTTGTTCGATGCCGCCGAGATCAATCAGCGCCTGCCTCCGGGCTTCCGCAAACGGCGAACCGCACTTCAACTTTTCTTCTGTGAGGAGATCCACCGCAGATTGGAGCTCCTCGTCCAAGACTTGTTCCACCACCCTCCAGCGCACGAGGTTCCGAAACAACCTGGCGATTCGACCTGGCATGACGCCTCCGTTTTGAACTCAGGCGGATTCCACAGCTGCCGTCATTATCTTGACTACCTCGTTCCAATCCCGTTCCTCGACCTTGAGCCGCGCCCGTCCGGAGGAAGTGAGTCGGTAGTATTTGGCCCGGCGATTGTTCTCCGACGCCCGCCATTCGGCCTCCACCCAGCCCTTCTCCTCCATACGGTGCAGGGAAGGAAAGAGCGAGCCGAAACTCACTTGAAACGCACCCCGGGTTATCTGAGTGATCCGCCGCGAAATGGCGACTCCGTGCAGGGGTTCCAGAGACAGTGCTTTCAAGACCAGCAGGTCGAGCGTGCCGCGCAGGAGATCGGTTCTCTTGGTTTCCATGGAGCCTCCTATCGAGATACGATAGAAGACGGCAAAAAGTTCCAAGCGATTCCGCTGGATGTCGTTTGTGCTCGACAGGCCACCGGGCGCTCTGCCTGCCCTTGCGCGACTCGCAGAGGGGCGGGAAGGATAGGATAAACCGCGCAAATAGCGGAATTTCGACGTGTGATCGCAGGCATCCGGAAGGCGGCAATGGAAATCCTGGATGAGAACATTTTTTACTGGGTCTGCTGACTGTCGCTCAGTTATCCACTGGACCAGCTAAGGAAGGAGTATGCAACGACGGGCTTTGCTGAAGGCACTAGGCGCCGTGATACCGGGGCTCGCTGCCGCTCCGATTCTCAATACGCACGGGACCCGGGAGCGGGGCAGGGTTAAAATAACCGACGTCAAGGTGATGCGGGTCCGCATAAGGGGCCACGAGGTGCCCCTGGTCAAGGTCGAAACCGACGCGGGGTGTACGGCCTCGGCGAGTGTTGTCACGACATCACGGGCCTGGGAGCGAAGGATGTCGTTCTGAAAGGATTCCGCAACATGCTGATCGGCCGGGATCCCTTCGACATCGACAAGTTGACGCCCCAGATGATGTGGCGGGTATCGTACCTCGGGGGAAATCATGGGATCGCCGTCCACGGCGTCACGGGCGTGGAGATCGCCCTCTGGGACCTGACCGGCCAACTGCGCGGCGGCGATAAGTGACTTCATGGGCCATGAGACATTCAACTTCAAGGACGGAGTGAGGGCAGGGGAAGGGGACCTGATCGTTTATGATGGTGAGATCATCGCCGACAGCTACATCCGGCTCTCGAACAAGCCGGGTTTGGGGCTGGACCTCAACAAAGACGTCGTATCGAAGTACCTTATGGAAGGAGAGAAGTGGTTGGGCCATGTGCCCCCGCTGATTCCCGGACGGGCACCTTGTCTTCCGGCGACGATTACATCAGACGGAATTGTTGCCTTGATGGTTGTTGACCCGTATTGTTAAACAATATTCACGCTGTTGGAGGATTTCCCATGAAACTCGGACAATTGCTTTATTCGTTATGCCTTGCCTGCTTGGCCGCGCTGATTCTGTGTTTTTCAGCCAATGCTCAGCCAAGTTCACTGACAAAGGATCAAATGCTTTATTACACCTCCCTTTGGAAAGGCGATCGTTTCCCGGATGGCAGGCCAAAAGTCTCCGACGACATCATTCGGCGGATGAAGTACGTGTCAGTTACCGAAGCCTGGCAGATTCTCAATGGGCTCAGCGATACCGAAGGGCAGGGCCCCGCAGGCCTCGGAATGAGATCTACCTATTCGAATCAGTATTACGGCGGTTTTAAGATGATGCGGGAGAACATCGTTATCTGCGGCCGGGCTTCAACCATCCACTTTCTTCCTTTCCGTCCCGATGTGAACGGTCTGATTCAGCAGCAGGGGAATAAAGACGGAAGGTCAAGAGGGCAATATACCTGGGGAATCGATCAGCTGCAAAAAGGCGATGTCTACGTTGCTGATGTATGCGAGGGCATACTCGATGCATCCCACGTAGGAGACAATCTCGGCACTACCATTTGGACCAAGACAGGCAATGGCGCTGTCATAAGGGGAACGCTGCGAGATCTGTACGGCAATCTGGCGGTTGATCCAAACTGGAATGTAATGGTACGCGATTTCAGGCCCCAGGCCAACAGCTCGAACATGGTAATCGGAATCAATTGCCCGATACAGATTGGCTATGTGACCGTCATGCCGGGAGACGTCGTGCTGGGGACACGTGAAGGAGTGGTATTTATTCCGCCCCAGCACGCACAGAGAGTTATAGAAACCTCGGAACGAACCCGCATGCAGGATGCCTTCGCTCACGACGGAGTTAAAAAAGGACGATTCACCGCCCAGCAGGCAGACGGCGCTTTCACGCCGGAAATGAACAAGGAATTCACCCAGTGGCTGATCGACAACGCTGATTCAATGGGAAAATTCCTTGAAGATCCTAAAGCCGCACCTTCGCCTGAATTTATCAGGGCATATGCAAAGGAACGCCAGACAATGACTCCTCCTAAAAAGTAGCGATAATACGGGGATGTCCGGCCAGTTTTCTGCATCGCTTTAATGACAGGATCTTGTAGCCCTCGAAAATCAGTCGGTTGTCCCCGATTTTCCCCCGTTTTCGGGATGCCTCTTGCTTGTCAGCCGGCCCAGACCGTCATAGACAAAGGACGCGTCTGCACTCCTTGCACGATAGCCGTCGGCCCGGCCGGCGCATCGTAACCGTAGTTCGTCGCCACGGTCCACTGGCCGGACGCGTCCTCTTCCATTACTTCGCTGATCTTGCCGTCCTGCTGATACGTGCAGAAGCAGGAACTTCGGTTGCTCCTCAAAGCAGGCGTTCCTTATTTGTTGTTTCGTTCACTTGATCAGCTCGGATTTCCAATCTTTCCAGACCTTGGCGGGCAAAGACCAGACCACCCGGTCCTAGTTTTTCAACATCGGCTTCTTCAATTTGCGCCTGTACACCGCCAGCTGCTGTCTTAGCGCGAGAATTCAGGTCCATGCCGTCCGATTGAACCGCACGAACATTGCCAGATTGAACAGCCACGATCGTAAGTAAAATCTTCATGCCAGGAGCATGAAGCTGAGAAACCCCAAAAACCAATGAAATCAAGCCGGACAGAATTTTCGCGGAGCACGGCCCGGTTGTTGCTCCAAAGCCGCTGTGCGGCTCATTGCAGAGCGCCTTCGATTATTTTCTGACAAGCGACGGTGCAGGTAGAGCAGCTTTTGCGGCGATCACGCGGCCCAACTGGGAGGAACTCACCGGCACCGGCTCGACAATTAGCTCGGGGACATTGTAGGTCAGGGTGCACGATTCGTAGAATGAGGGATCTTCCTGTGGCATGACAAACGGCTTGTGAGCCTGGCCGTTCCGGTCAAAATAACTGAAATAGATCCGCGCCAGGACACCCCCCTCGCGTTTGCTGGCAAAAGCGATCCATCTCCCATTGCTCGACCAGCAGTGCCACGAATCACTCCACCTGCTGTTCACGGCAGTCAGAGGCTGCGGCACCCGGCCCTTCGGGTCGCCGACGTACAGATCGCACGTCGGCTGAAAGATCGGGAAATTCCCGTGATGCGAAAGCGAAAACAACAGCCAGCGGCCATCCGGCGACTCCCTCGGCTGCGCCGCGCTCAGGGCTGTTTCGGCGGCGGACAACACCGTTTCCCTTTTGCCCCATGTTCCGGTGGCCGCGTCAAACGGAATCCTCATCAGGTCGTACCTCACCTCGTACAACTTGGTCATCGGCAACTGCGGTGCGCCGCAAAAATACAGGTATCGGCCGTCTGCAGACCAGGAGGGCCAGGTTTCGCGGCGGTCCGGATCGGCTATGTCGTGCGTAGTCGAGACCTGGTTGGCATCTGTGTCATAAACAGCCAGGTCAGAATCGTGATCCCACACATCGCGGTGCTCTCCGATCGTGTGTTCCAAAGGCGTGACCATGTTCACCGAGTAGGCGATGTGCCTTCCGTCCGGATGCCAGGCCTGGTATGCCGCCGGCGATTTGCTGAAGCCGGACGCGGAGGTGTCGACTGTCTGCGACACTCCGTCCTTGATCACGACCATGGGCCTGCCGAAGCGGGCGCTGCGAATCTGGAGGCTCATGCGGTCCGGCCGGTTGCGGCAAAAGCTGTGGCAGTTTACGCACCCGTCCCACCCGACGCTGAAGTTCTGGTTCTCGATTACCGGCCGTTCTGAAAATCCTTCCAGGTCCCGTTGATAAATTCCTATTCTCATCCACAGGTGGTCCATGGGCGGAATGAGCCGGTAGACGACATAGCGGTCCACATCTTCCTGCGCGACGTCGATCCGCGCGGGGTCAAACCTGCGACAGGCGCCGTCTTTATCCTGAACCGTGATCGTCACCCACACGGCAGCGCCGCGATTCTGCGCGATCAGCGGCTGCCAGGCGCGCCCCGGCCATACGATCCTGCCGTTGCGGCTCGAGATTTCAACAGAACCGCCTTTCTCGCCCGCAATTCGTGCATGAAATCGCACCCCTGATTCCTTGATCTCAAAATTGAGCGGCGCAATGTTAGGCGCTATGACCGTTTCACTATAATCCGGGTACAAGGCCGGACCCCGTGAAACGGGCTGTGCCTTTTCCGGCCAGCGCGCCTGGCACGCGGGCAGCACAAACAAAACCGGCAGGACGAGCGTTGCGGCAAAGCGACCGTGATTCAAACAGGGAAACTTCATTACGGGCCTCCCCTTCGCTGCGATGCATCGGCAGGGAATTGATGGGGTTGCCCGGCTGCGGTTCGGCCGAAAATATAGAAGAACCAATACGTCCCGCCAAAAGCGGGCGCCAGGGCCTGCCACGCGGCTTCGGGAGAGTTCTGGTGTTGCAGGTATATATCAAGAAAACTCTGAAAGCGGGATTCGGTCTGACGGTGGATCGCCGATCCGTCGACGCCCGGCGGCAGCGATCCGTTCACATTCCTGAAGCCGAGCAGCGCCTCCTGCACATGGGTCGGCAGATCGTGATAGAAATCCTTCAACCGCGGAGCCAGCTTGGCGAAGCCTTCCATGTCGGAGGTGAGCATATAATGCGCAAGCAGGTACTCGAACGCCATCCTGTTTGACGGGTTGGCTTCCAGGCACTGCTCGAGGATCTGCTCAGTGCTCCAGGCTCCGACATAATCCTCGCGCAGCATCAGCGGCCGAATGCGCGCGACGAGCGGGTCGGCCCGCATGCCGGGATCCCGGTCGAGCGCCGCCAGGTACTGCCGTGCGCGCTTCGCTTGAAACGGAACCGTTGCGAGCGCGCGCACGAACGTTTTTGCCGCCTCCGGGTTGCCGCTCAGGATGTAAACCAGCGCCATGCGTTCGAGCACGCGCGGCGTTTCCCCTTCGACGGCCAGAGCCTCATGCGCCCACCGCTGCGATTCGCTGACCCTGCCGAGTTCCAGGTATACGTCGCTGCGCCAATCCGCGATGCCCGGGATCGGATCCCATGTCGCATCTCGAAACAGCAGCGCATCGGACGACGGCAGCTGGGGATATTGGAACATCTCCCAGGGGAGGCGCCCGGCGCGCCCCAGCGCGTAGAACGTCAGAAACCTTACCGGGTCGCTGTCGTCCGGCGACTGCGCTAGCGAGGCCAGCGCTTCGTCCGGCCTTCCGTCATCAAGAAGGTAGTCCGCGTACATCCACCCCGATTTGTCGAAATGAAGCGCAACCAGTCGCGAGGCCAACAACGCAAGCGCTGCGAATCCGACTACCTGAGCCGCGCGCCGGAAATGAGGCGTAAGACGATCGCGGATGCGGAACCTGCCGATGAGGAAGGCAATTACGGCTCCGACAGGAACAAAAAGGTACATGGCCGCGAGAAGACCGTTCGTTATCGCGTCGAACTGCGGCATCCTCGTCCAGCGGAGGTATCGAGCGGCGATATCCGGCTCATAGTAAACATAGCTCATGCCCCAAGGCGCCGCCGCGCCGAAGGCGATCCATGCCAAGCACCATACCGGACGTTTCCGGACGAGCAACTCAAAGAGGGCGCACGTCGCGCAAAGGTAAAGAAAACCTGATGCCAGCAGGTAATACAGGGGAATCGACATGATGAGGGATAGAACCACCACCGCTGACTGTGCCCAGCCGTTGTGCGGCCTCTCGCAGAGCACCAAATACAACCAGGCTACCGCGAGGCCGGCTATCATCGGGAGGATATACAAAACCGCCACATAACGGCTGGCAAGAATTAATAGAATGACGGGAAATGCCGCCGCCGGCCAGTAGCAGGATCCCGACGAAAAACGGCGCAGAATGCCGCGCGCGATCGCCCAGGCGGCAAGGGCAAGGAGAGTGAATGCCAGCACTCCGGCCCAGTGTCTCGAATAGGCTTGGCTAAAGAGGTTTGCCGAGTATTGAACCGGCCCGCCTACGATGCGCGAATACCGGCGGTAGAAGGCCATGTCGGCCAGAAAGGGCAGCGGGAAACGATGCGCAATGAATGCAACGTCCACTAGCGGCCAGAGGCCGCCATACAGGAAAGCCGCTACCAGCAGAAAGCGCGGATCGATTCGCCGCGACCTGACACCAGTACCACGCATCAAAACCACGCGCATTCCCCGGAAATTCCGGCCAAAGCTATCATCAAGCCACCCCAAAAGCAACATCCGGGTTGCGCTCAGCTATTCCAGAATCCACGGATTCCACTGAGAATTTTGGGTGTGCCTCGCCGAAACCTCGTCCGACGTTTTGGGGAGGCAGATGCTGGTGCAATCACGCCGCGGCTGATTTATTCCGGTGGATTACCTTCCCGTCGCGGTGCGAATTTTGCAGCTTGCGCAAAGCCTGACGATAGACGTTCAGCAATAAATGGGCAGGCAATATTGAATTGCTCTGTTCCGTACAAGCGAGCCTTGCGGCAGCTCTGGCGGCGGTGCCACACTCACCGTCGCGGCGCCGCTCAAGTCTGCGCACGCGGCCGGCACACAGGTGTCCGGCACCGGCATCACTCCCACCGCTCCCTTGACCCGGGCGCATGACAGCGGTGTGCAGGTCGCCAGCAACGTTTCCACGCCCGGTGCGCCCAACCAATATTCCAGGAGACGTAATTGAGAAATACGGGGACTTCCGACATTTTTTCGGAACTGCAATGATGAAAAGGACAGAGAAGGATCTAGAGAATTGGTCGGATGTTCCCGTATCCGCGAATTTGCGCGTCATCATCTTACTGCGAATTCGTACACGCTGATGCTGGCGGGAGGCAGGGTGATTTTGCGCGGCACCTCCGGCAGCGATCTCTCGGCCATCGTCGCCGGCAGGCCGCCAAATCCGCCTCGTGCCCCGGGCCCGGCCGGCGCTGCGGGTGTTCCCGCCGGCGCGGTCAGCCGCCAAAGCCTGGCGTCGCCGGCGGGCTGAACGCCGGTGAAATCCAGGTCGCAATCCTGCGACGTCTCGGTGGGATTCACCACAGAAATGGCGAGCGTCTTGCGATCGGCGCTCAGCGCCGCAAAAACGTCCAGCGGGTACGTCGGACTTCCGGAGGGACGCGCTGAAGTGTCTATCCCGACAGCCCCCTTAATGGCGCGCTGGGGAGAGTCGCCGGTGACGGCAACCGGCAGTGCGCCTGCAAAGTGGTCGTGCAGGACCTTAATAACGAGCCCCTCCATGCGGAACCCGACCGCATCGCCGTGAGTGTCATTCGCCAGCGTACCCATACCTCCCGTGGCCACGGCCAGTCCCACCATGTCCGAGTGTCGGAAGAACTCGTGGTAGACCAAGGCATTGGTCATGGGATTCAACATCGCATGGCCGACAGGAACAGCAGCACCGCCACCCACCGACCGGTTCCTGGGCGACCATTCGTCGAAGGCGAACTTGATGATTTTGTCCTTCAGGTAAGGCATCTTTTTCAGGTACTCCTCCCAGGCCTCGAACTTGTATTGGACCTTGTTCGACAGCCGCCGAACCCGGTCCTGGAGCGGATCATTGGCCTCCACGAACGCCTGCTTCTCGGCGTCGATCGCCAGGTTTGGGTAGCCGTAGAAATGCTCACCGAGGTAGTCGATGTAGTCGGCGGAACGCGCCAGCAGCGCGCCTGTCCAGTCTTCATTTGAGCCAAAGGCGAAAGGCATCCTAACGTTCACCTCTTCCCGCCCGGGGAAGCTGCCTAGCTGCCGGTTCTCGATGTAGCACCAGGATGTCTCCTCAGGCGTGGCGCTGGAGGCGATCACCTTGATGGTCGGGTCGACCTTCCTCATCGCCTTGACGATCAGGTTATGCTTGTCTGGGTACTGGGTGATGGACATGTGGCCCCACTGCCAGGGACCGTACATCTCATTGCCGATCCCCCAGATCTTCACACCATAGGGCGCGGGATGTCCGTTGGCGGCGCGCAACTGCCCTAGCCGGCTCGTGGCGGGACCGTTGACATACTCGACTTCCTCCGCGGCCGAATGGGCGTCGCCGAGGCCTGCATTCACGGCGATGTAAGGCTCTGCACCGATCAGGCGGCAGAAGGTCATGAAATCGTCGATGCCCATGTCGTTCGATTCCATGCCGTTCCACGCCAGCTCGCGCCGGGGCGGTCGCTTGTCGTGGTCGCCGAGCCCGTCTCGCCAGTCATAGGCGGAGACGAAGTTTCCGCCGGGCCAGCGCGCAATGCAGATTCCCATCTCTTTCAGCAAGCGGACGTTCGCGGCCTTGAAACCCGACACATTGTCTGCGGGCATCAGGGAAACGGCCCCGATGTGAAATGAACCGCTGCCGGTTCCGGCAATCTCCAAGCGGCCTTCGCTGCTGTCCGCCTTCGGGGTGAACTTCAGCGGAAACTTGGCGTATCCGGCGGTGATCGTATTGATGGTGATGGTCTGGCGGTCGCCCGCATTCGGTCCCCAGATCAGGCTGACGTGCACTTTGATGCCGGGGCTGCCCTCCAGTACCACTCGCCCCGCATAAGCCCTGCCGCCGACCAGCACGATCCCGGATTGGCTGATGCCGTGCGGTACCGCCGCCTCCAGCCGGACGAGCGGGGTCCATTCGCCTGCGTAGGGGTTCTTCCTGTCCATGACCACAAACGAGTCGGCGCCCACGGACATCCAGCGGCGTAGCGGCCCCCTCATGCCAAAGCCTCCCCGACCCGTTGCGGGAGGCAGATTCGAGGTGATCTCGTTGAAGAACTTGCGGTCCGATAGCATTTCGGCCCAAACGCCGGTCGTGGCCGGCTCCATGAAGCCGCCGAATATCAGTTTCGTGATGGGCTGCCCCGTGCGTGTAGCGTCAATGGTCGCTCCCACGGGCTGGGCTGTCGCCATTGGTGCAAAAGGAACCATGAGCGTTAGCACCAGAAACCACTGCCTGCTGGGATGCATGTCTGTCCTCCAGTCGTATTATTTGCGGCCTTCCGTGATGCCGGGCCAGTCGTCGGTACGGAACGGCGAGGCGGGAAGACCGACGCCGTTGAACAGTGTTGCCTTTGGATTGGACTGCCAGGCGTAGCGAACGAACTTCGGATCAGGGACCGACTTGGACGATACGATCACGGAACGGCCATCAATCCATGCGTCCGCCCAATGCCATTTGCCGTCATTGCCGGCAACCGAGAACTCGCCCAATGTATCGCCCTTGACAACCAGTCTCCCATCCGCATGATCGAAACGCAGCTTCAAGGCGCCCTTGAGACGTTTCACCGAGGAGAGCGTCGGCCCGATGTAGGGGACCTTCATGCCGTAATGCTCACCCAAGGCGCATGCGGCCAGGCGTTCACCGGGTTCCTTCTTGTCCACAGGGTGAATATTATCCGGGTCGCCCGTGTCGACGATGACGGCGAGACAGGTGTGGGGCACGTTCTTCGCCGTAAGCGCCTGTGCTTCCCGAAGCTCGGCCCACGAGTCGTCTCCCGGGACGTCGCGGCGATGCATATACGCCGGCAGGCCCACGATGTAGAACGGAAAATCGCCATGGCCGAAGAGCTTCCGCCAATCGCCGATCAGGGCCGGCATCAGCCTGCGGTATTGGTACGCGCGCTCGGTGTTGGACTCCCCCTGGTACCAGATCGCGCCCGTGATGGCCAGCGGAGCGAGCGGCGCCAGCATGCCGTTGTACAGGACTCCCGGCATGCTCGGCAGGTTCTCGAATGCGACCGGCAGCGGCTGCGGCGGCCGGCCGTCCACGGCGACTTTGCCCCTCCACTCCCCGCTCAGCGGGATCACCGTACCGTCGCCCAGAGTCAGGCGCAGCTCGCCGGCCGGGCTGATGAAGCCGCCGTCGGGTTTCAGCTTGAACAGACGAATAGCGATGACATTCCGCCCAGGTTTCAAAGCCCCGCCCGCGAAATAGACCCGAGGATTCTCAACCCAGGAGCTGGCACCCACCTGCCGGCCGTTTATGTACGTGGTGTCCATCTTTTCGACCGACCCCAGATGCAAACGGGCGGTGCCCTGCGGCAAGGTCGCCGGAAGCATGATTTCCTTCCTCAGCCAGCAGAGGCTGGGAACGCCGGCAACACCCAACTCCCTGAAGTCGCCCGGTATCTGCAGGATCTTCCACGACGAATCGTCCATGGCCGGATCCGCCCAGGAGCCATTCTTGGAGCCGACGTCGTATTCGTCGTACCAGTGCATGATGTAGTTGCCGTACTGCGGGCCGCCCGCCTGCCGCCGGCGCTCGACTTCCGCGATGCCGGCGTCGAAGTCCTTTATTGCCCGCAAGCCTTCGGCGCTAACGAAGGTTTCGGCTGGGACTCCGCCCACCGCTTCCTGAATCAAGCCGATGGGCACGCGCACCGACTCGTGCACTTTGCGGGCAAAGAAATAGGCCACCGCGGAGATTCCGCCGAAACCGCCGACCGTGCTCGGCGAAACGACCCTCCAGGAGCCGCGCGGGACATCCGCTCGCGAATAGGACACACGCTGACCGACCACGTAGTAGCGAATCTGGGGGTAATTGGCGTTCTTGATTTCGTCCGCCCCGTTTCGGGCCTGCCCCAACCCGAACTGCATGTTCGACTGGCCGCCGCAGATCCACACATCGCCGACCAGCACATCCTGCAATTCGGCCGTCTGCTTCCCGGAGATTCTAACGGTGTAGGGCCCGCCCGGCTTGGGAGGATCGATTTGCGCCTGCCACCGGCCATCCGCTCCGGCGGTCGCCGTCGCGGAATGCTTTCCGATCTCCACGCGCACGGTGTCCCCCGGCCGCGACCATCCCCAAATCCGGTTTGGCTTGCCGCGCTGGAGCACCATGTGGTCGCCGAAGATCGGGCTGACAAATGGAAGCGCGGAGGCGTCCTGCTGGAGCGTGGCGCCGGACGCAATTCCATTCATCAGCGCGAGCGCCGCCAGCACCGAAAGCGAAATGAGACTTCTCCTGATGTTCGTCAATCCTGCGCACATGCCTCTGAATCTCCCTATTCTCGCGAGACGATTTGAAATGCCGCGTCGAATGACTCCGCTAATGCTTCGCGGTCTCCACCGCCTTCCCGAACACGGTGAACTCCATGATTCCCAGCGGGGAGCTGACGATATGCGGCCAATCGGTAATGGTCAACCGCACATAACGGCACTGAGTAGGAGGAAGTCCGTCGAACTCCGTGTACCTGGTAACGTTGTTCCCTGTCTTATCCAGGATTGTCGTGAAGGTCTGGCCGTCGCGCGAGGCCTCGATCCTGTAACGGAATGCCACGCTGCCCGCCGGCTGCTGACTGGCAGGCTGCGGAGCGGCAGGCTGACCGCCGGCGCGCTGGCCGCCGGCGCGGCCGCCCGGGCCGCCGAAGGCGCCGCGGCCGGCAGTGAACTCGATGCGGCTGGAATCCACCGTAAACAGTTGCTCGCTCTCGAACTCGGTGATCGAGCCCAGATCGATGGTCAGCGTCGGCTTCGCGTCGTCTTCGGCAGGCTCCCACCAGGTTCCGTTCGAGTCGTCGAGCGCGTACGCTGCTTCATGGCCGGAACGCTGGCTGGAGAAGGCGCCGCGCTGGTTCATGGCGCGGAGTTTGTTGACGGTGAGGGGAATGGAGCCCGAGTCGCCGTTGCGCGCCGGGTTAGCCACAGCGCCTGGCGCCCATTGGGGCGTGTCGCTGGGGCCACGGGAGAACATGTTTCCGTTGGCATCGAAATCCACGGGGTCCATGCCGATGCGCCGGCCCCCCGGAGGATTGGCCAAAACGATGGTGTAGAAGACCCACCAGTTTCCATCCGGCCCCTGTACGACGCAGCCATGGCCCGGTCCGGTCACGATGCCGGTGGTCTTCCGCAGAAGGGGATTCCGCGGGGAGTACGTGAAGGGACCAAGCGGGCTCTTGGCCGTGTATATGCCGCTGGCATAGGACAGCCATTGCGTGCCGGAAGCGCTGTATTCCATGTAATAGGTTCCGTTGCGCTTGAATACCCAGGGTCCTTCGATCCAGGCTACGTTCGCATACTCGTTTTTATCGCCCCAGCGCTCCCAAACGTGCGAACTGTCGAAGCCGAACAGGTGCCTGGGCGCGGCGGCGAACCTCGTCAGGTCATTCGGATCCAGCGGCGCAACGTAGATCCCGTCCGTGGAACGGCCGGGGAAGTACAAATACGGCTTGTTGTCGTCGTCGACGAAGATATCGACATCGAATGCGCCGGTCCACGGCTTTCCGTTCGAGACGCCGGTCCAGGGTTCCCCCTTTTCGTTCTTCCATGGCCCCAGAACTTCATAGGGGCCCAGAATGTCAGGCGCCCGGTACAGCGGGGCGCTGTTGCCGGACATATAAAAGGCGCCTTTGTACCTGGCCACGTGGGGCGCCACAGGAAGGCGGCCTCCGCGAACCTCAACTGCCTGGTATTTCCAATTGAGGAAGTCGGCAGATACCCATGCTCCGCCGCCCGTTCCGAACAGGTAGAAGGAGTCGCCCTCACGCACCACTGTAACGTCCCCCAGGCTGACGCCTTGGGGGGAACCGTCTCGCGACGAGGTTTCCAGCGGAAGCGGGTTGCAGTACCGCGGAGACTTGCCGGCGACGGGCGCCGCCGCGGAGCGCGCGGCGGGTTGGGACCACAGCGCCGGAGTTGCGCCAAGAACGACGAGTGCGACCAGCGGAGCTGCTGCAGAGCGGATGGAAGATGGAATCATCATTAACCTCCTGTGAAAAGACGATTCAACGGCCTTTGGCCAGCCGTTGATACAGGGCCTGGTCGAACTCTTCCAGGCCGGTGATGCCGTGCAGGTGGTTGACCGAGACCCACGGCAGCCAGGTGCGGTGGGCTCCAATGCCTCTGACGCCCGGTCCCATCCGCCAGTGTTCCTGCTGCCATCCGGGGCCCAGCAAGTTGTACGTGCGTCCGGGCAGCGCCAGCATGGCCTTGGTGCCGTGCAGGAGCACGCGCGCCACATCCAGGTAGTGCTCATCTTTGGTGTGCTTGTACAACCTGGCATAGGACGGCACGGCCCAATCCAGGTACTGGTCCACGTGGCCGGCCACGTTCGACGCAATCCCCTGGACGCCCACGGTGGGTACGCCGCGCTTCCAGGCCAGCTCGGAATCCTTGGCGTCCAGCGGCATGGGGACGTTCCAGATCCAGATCCAGCTTTCGGTGTAATCGCCTGCCGTCTTGGCGCGCTCCAGCCACTTGGGTTCCTTTGTGTTTTCGTACAGAGCCAGGAAGGCCTCCAAGGACAACATCCCGGACTCTTTGTCGGCGACCTCACCGCCGGTTGCGCCGAGGAACACGCACCGGCTGCCAAAGTTCGTCCAGATGTAGTCCGCGGCGCGAATTGCCGAGTTGAGATATTTCTTGTCACCCGTCTCCTCGGTCATTCTCACCAGCACGGGCACGGCGGCGTAAGTGGTGACACCCGAGGTCACTCTCACCTGTCCCGTCCCACCCTGCCAGCTCCCGGGGAACGACCCGTCTTCCCGCTGCCACGCCCACCGCCACGCGTCGCGTTCCATGCCGCGCAGCGACGCGCCCTGCCCGAACCCGAACCCCACCTGGTAACTCTGTGAGAACCCCGCTTTGACCGGGTGATAGCGCCGCCGCACCACGGGAGCGCTGGGAGCCCCGCGGCCGCCTCCAAAAAACCCGCCCGAGAACTCGTTCGTTGTGCCCGGCAGCCAGAAGCCGAACTCGACTCCGCCTTCGGGGACTTCGCGCGCGCCCAGGGCGCCGAACTGCAGGCGCTCGTCAATAATCGGCGTGGCCGCCGGCGCGGTGGTCTCCGCCTGGGTGGTGTCGCCGCGCGGCGCCATGTCCAGCACAGCGGTCCAGTGCCCGTCCCGGAAGGAGAGCGCAAAGACCGGCGCGGGCAGATAGTCCTCGCGTATGGAAAGGCGTTTGGCGCGGTAGTACAAGCTGCCGCCCGGCGCGCCGGCGCTGGTGTGCGGCTCGCCGTAGAGCAGGCCCGGCGCCAAATAGTCAGCATCCGTCCAGCCGAGCTTTGGCTCGGTCACGAGCCGGATCGCCGAGTAGAAGCCGGCGTTGTTCTCCGCGCCGGTCACGCTCACCTTCCGGCTAAGCGACAACACGGCGCCCGAGATCTTCCAACGGTCCTCGACGGCAAATGCCGCCCCGCCTCCGCCCGTCACCTTTGCACTCGCGACCACCGCGTCGGCTTCTTTCTGCACGGACTGGTAGCCGGCGGCAAGCTGGCGCACGTTCTCCTCGGCTTGATAGACCTCGATCTGTGCGGGCTTCGGTTGCATCAGGCGCGGTAGGGCGGCGCCGGAGATTTCGATACCCCAACCACCGGAGCCGGTGCGGACAAACGCGACGGCGGCGCCGTTTGCGAGCCGTCCCAGTACTATGCTGTTGGCTGTAGTTATTCCCGTCTGCTTCTGCTGAGCGGGCGCCAGAGGCGCGATCAAAAGCCACATGAGCACGCCGAACGGCGCGTATCGGATCACGATAAGACCTCCTCGTAGACGATTGAAAAAACGCTCCAGCGCGCTGACCGCTATTGTGAATTGATCTTCAGCGCATAAGCAAAATCTCCAATCCGCTTTTCCGGCAATGTCAGCACCAGTCCCGCCGGGCTGCGGGTGAATGTCAGCGGCCCGGACTTGCCAAGCATCTCCACGCGGGCGACTTCTTTCGGATAGGCGGCACTGCCTTGGGCAAGCGTTTTGATGGTGACTTTGCCGCCCTCGGGCCAGGCAAGGACGAATGCATAAAGTGACTCGCCCACTATAGTGAACCGGATGTCTTCGCTCGTATAGGCGCGCACGTCGCGGGCGCCGCCAAACATGCCTTTGGGAGGCGGATTGGAAACGGACGGCCCTTCGCCGTACACATACCACGGCCGGCTGCCGAAAATCCCTTCGCCATTGCTGGCCATCCAACCGGCGATTCCCTCCACGCAGGCCACTTCGTCTTCGTCGATTGTGCCGTCGCCGCGTACGGGGACGCTGAGCATGAGATTGCCGTTTTTGCTCACAATATCGATCAGCATTTGGACCACTTGCTGGGCAGTTTTATAACGATGCTGCTCGAATAGCCGGCGCTCGTAGTGCCACGAACCGATGCAGGTATCGGTTTGCCAGGGTGCAGGTCGAATTTCGGTGGCCACTCCGCGTTCAATATCCTCCACCAGAGCGCTGCGATGTTCTGCGGACATGTTCTTGGCCGTGAGCACCACATCGAGCCGGCCGCTCCGCTTGGTGGAAGAGTTATAGTAGTGCGCGGCAATATCGAGCCCGGCCTGCCCCAGAGGCAGTTCGGTATTGTCGAAATAGAGAACGTCCGGAAGATACTGATCAATGAGGTCCTTGCAGCGAAGGAACCAGCGCTCTGTGAATCCGGGATTTTGCGCGGGCGGGTTCTCGTCCCAGCGGCGGTCGTTCTTTTCATGCCAGGTGCTGGCCTCGGCGATCGTCTTGATCCCGTCGGGAATGACCATGCTGCGGCCCGTATAGAGCTGCTGCGGATCGAGTCCACGCCACCATTTGCCCTTCCCGTCCTTCATGCTGAGCGTGTACGCGTCATAGCGCACGCCCGCATCCGGACCCTCGGCATCGTATCCGTACGCGGTCTGAAACCAATGCCAGGCGTGAGCGCTGTGGTTGCTCACGCCAAACCGCAAGCCGGCCTGACGCGCCGATTTGGCCCAAATACCTACGATATCCTTTTTCGGACCGATGTTGACCGAGTTCCACGCATGGTGGCGTGAGCGGTAGTTGTCGAAGTTGTCGTGGTGGTTGGCCAAGGCAAAGAAATATTTCGCGCCGGCACGCCTGTAAAGCTCGATAAGTTTTTCCGGTTCCCACTTCTCCGCCTTCCACAGGTTGTCCAATTCCATGAAACCGAACCTGGAGGGATGGCCGTAATTCTTGACATGGTACTGATAGTGGCGGTGGCCTTGGATATACATCTGACGCGCGTACCAGTCTCCTTGCTCGGGGACACATTGCGCGGACCAGTGAGCCCAGATGCCAAACTTCGCATCGCGGAACCATTCAGGGCATCGATAGCCTGAAACGAGAGAGTCCCATGTCGGCTTGAACGGGCCCGCCGCAATTGCGCGCACCGGCTTATTGGCAGTTGCGGTGAGTCCGCTGCGACCGAGCGCACCGAGGAGCGGAACGCCGGACGCCACCCCGGCCGACAGCTGCATCAACCTGCGTCGAGTTATTTTCATATGAACACTCCTTATTCAGAATCCTACGGATCCACTGCTATTCATTCACACCTCGGCGTGTCTGGGGTCCAGGGCCGAATCTGCCCGGCATGCATCGTCAGTGCGAGAAAGTCCATGAGGACAAGGACGCCGCTCAGCACGAACACAGCTGCCGAGTAGCCGCCGGTCGCGGCGCGTATCTGGCCTGCACTGTAATCTCAAACACCAGGTCAGGATAGCAAATATCGGCATGGCTCTTCTCTGGAACGCATCGCCAGCTGCAAGGGCCCGAAGGCGCCGGTCGAAGCGGTGCAGGCCACTACTCTCGTGTTCTGCATCGCCATGGACTCGATGCGTTTCGGACGCCGCCTGAGTTAGAACGAGCAGGCCCGCAGAGGGAAGGGATGATTTGCCCTGTTGTTTTTCGTGCTGTTTTTCGTTGCGACTGCTCCCTGGCATGCATAGAATGCGGTTTACCAGAAGCGGATGCGCCGCTTCATTTGGATTCGGGAGGCTCTTCATATGAACCAACATCGTTTTTCCAGGCGCTACTTCTTCTACGGCACTCTTCTGGCCGGCATCGTCCCGACGCGCGGGTTCGGCAGAACGGCATCGCTGTCGGCCCTCGGCTACAAATCCCCGAATGACAAACTCAACATTGCCTGTGTGGGGATGGGAACGCGCGGTCCTCAGATTCTGCCCGGCGCCGCCGCGACCGAGAACATCGTGGCGCTGTGTGATGTGGATGACGCTCGCGCGGCGCGCGGCTACCAGGCCTACCCGAACGCCAAAAAGTATAAAGACTACCGCAAGATGTTCGAGGCCGAAAAAAACATCGATGCCGTGATGATCGCCACGCCCGACCACACGCACACGCCTGTGGCATTGCTTGCCATGCAGCAGGGCAAGCACGTTTACTGCGAAAAGCCGCTCACCCGCACAGCCTGGGAAGCGCGCCTGCTGGCAGATGCCGCTGCGAAGTACAAAGTCGCGACCCAGATGGGCAATCAAGGATTCAGCCACGAAGGCACCAAGACCGCGTGCGAGATCCTCTGGTCGGGCGATATCGGCGACGTCCAGGAAGTGCACGCCTGGACGGGCATGATCTACGGCGGTCAGCCCAACATCCCTGCCACCGGACTCGAATCCGTGCCGGTGCCCGACACCCTGGATTGGGACCTGTGGCTCGGCCCGGCTGCGACGCGCCCCTTCAACCCGATGATGACCAACCAGTGGCGCGCGTTTCTCGACTTCTCCACCGGCGGATCCCTGGGAGACTGGCTGGTGCACTGTCTTGGTCCGGCGCACCTGGCGCTGCAGCTCGATAAGGCGCCTCCCACCAGCGTGGAATGTGTGAAGGTGGAAGGGGTGAACCAGTGGGTTTGGCCGCTGCGTTCCCACATCGTCTTCGAATTCCCCGCGCGCGCCGGCATGCCTCCGGTAACCATTCACATCTACCAGAACATGCGCGGCGACTTCCAGAATCCTCCCGGCATGGCGGAGGGTGAGCGCCTGCTGCCGCCCATGAACAACCTCGCCGACAAGGGCCGACCGTTCCTCGGCGGCGGCGACGGCATGATGCTGGTGGGCGCTCAGCTCACCGTCGATGGCAAGCCGGTAACCCCCGCCCGGGCCGGCGGTCCCCCCGCAGGCCGAGCCGGTGCCACGGGGCCCGGCGGGGCCGGTGGCCGTGCCGGTATCGCCGGACGCGGCGCACCGGGCGGAACCGGTGGACCCGGCGGCGCCCCGCAGGATCCCACGCTGCGCGCTCCGGGCAATGGTGCCGTGTTCGTGGGCTCCAAGGGCTACATGGCGACGTCTTCGCGCGGCGAAGGCGTGTGGCTCCTCCCGGCGTCCCGCTGGGCCGAGTACAAGCTGCCACCGCAATCCTTGCAGCGGGGCGTCAATCACCAGCAGGACTGGATCCGCGCCTGCAAAGGAGGTGCTCCGGGCGTCTCCGAATTCGCCGTCGCCTCCAAGTACCTCGAATGGCTTGCGCTCGGCGCCATAGCGCTGCGCGTGCCCGGCAAGCTGATGTGGGACGCCAGGAACATGCGCTTCAGCAACAATCAGGAAGCCAACAAGCATCTCAAGCCCTTCCTCCGCAAAGGCTGGGATTTGAAATTGTAGGGCGGGCTGCAATTACTCATTACAGCTAAGCCGGCCGCCGAAAAGCCCAATTGGGGGTTGGGGTGGGTAGCGGCATTTCTTCCATCCTGCTGTTCTTTTCCATGGGCAACGCCAGCCGGTCAATGCCAACCGCAACCAAGCCCGCCGCCCGACGCCGTGGAGCAGTTTCGATCGAAAGTTCGCCGAACCGCACCCACATCGCCCCTCTTGTGATGGCTTTGCAGAGGTACTCGACCGCAGATGGCGCCAGCTCCGTCAGGATTCCGGTAAGGATGAGACGTCGAAGTCCTGTAACATTCAGCGCACCGGCAATCACGTCCCCGGCCGCATCGAGCGTTCGCGCCAGCCACTGCGGGATCCCGTGTGCCGCGACGGCTTCCCGCAGGGATTCCCAGGCAGGCTGCACGCTGTGGTGCCCGGATGCATAACTCTGGATCAATCCGCGCTTGGCTGCGAGGGTCTCGAGGCAGCCGATGGCACCGCAGCCGCATTCGCGCCGGTTGCCGAGCACTCGCGTGTGTCCCAACTCTCCGCTCAGAGGCAATGCGCTAGTGTACAGCCTGCCGCAGACAATCGCAGCCCCGCCGACACGCTCGCCGAAATCCACCAGCAGGAAGTCTTCCCCATTGGCATCGACGCTCTGATGGCCTAACGCGAGCGCCCGTTCTTCCTGCACTAATTCCACCGGCACCTGCCAGACCTGGTGTATCAGCGCGGGCAGTTCAACAGCCTCGGTCCAACGCAAGTCCGGCGAGAACAACACGCGTGCACGAGGTTCGTCGACAATCCCGGGCACGCTCACCAGGACGCCCCAATAATCATGGGGCGGAATGCTCCCGGCCACCGCCTTGAGTTGCCGCACCCAGGCGTCGGCTGATGGGGGGGTCTTCGCCTGAAAGGTCCAGTGATCCTCGGGCTCGACGCCCACGGGCAGCGCGGCAAAATTGGTTTCACTCACATCCAGCTGGATGGCCAAAAAACGGGGCTGAGTCCGGTTCAAGCGCAGAATTCTGCCCGACCGACCGACCTTTCCATGTCCGTTCTCTGCGTGCGCACGAAGCAGCGACGCTGTAGCCACCTCATCCACTTCCTCCAGCACACCGAGACGGAGCAATGTATCGACGATCTTTCCTGCCGTCGGTTGACTCAGCCCGAGGGATTTGGCTAGATCGGCACGCGACGCCTGGCCGACATGCTGCAGACGCCCCAGCAAGGCGCGCTTGTTGATGCGCCCCATTTTTGAGGGAATGAGCCCCATCGCAGTTTATTGATTGTCCAAATTATTTCAATTATAAAACGCCATATAAGAGACACGGACCCGGCTAGCAAACGCGACCTTGATCCCACAACGATGAATTAATGAATGCGACCTCACAAAGAGGAGGGCCGCATGAAGTAGCCCGCTCCCAACGCTGCCGGAACAGCTTTGTTCCAAGGTCATTGAGGCATCCGTCCTGCCGCCGGCTTGGCGGACAGCTTCTTGAACAATGCGGCGTCGTACTCCTCCAGGCCCGTGATTCCGTACAGGTGGTTCGCGGAAATCCACGGCAGCCAGAACCGGTGGCCCCCGACGCCCCGTCCCAGCCCGCCCGGCCCCATGCGCCAGCCCTCCTGCTGCCACCCGATTCCTTTCAGGTCGTACTGGCGTCCAGGAAGAGCGACCATCTGTTTCGTGTCGTGCAACAGAACGCGCGCCACATCCAGGTAATGCTGATCCTTCGTGAGGTTGTACAGCTTTGCGTAGGAGGGCACCGCCCAATCGAGGTATTCATCCAC
>Ga0316620_10000064_pt1 | contig 43762 bp, 42 predicted proteins | sample OWC_Aug_M1_C1_D5_FD_207651 | JGI IMG/M metagenome (GOLD analysis project Ga0316620, IMG submission 207651) | Wetland soil microbial communities from Old Woman Creek delta, Ohio, United States - OWC_Aug_M1_C1_D5_B | ecosystem: Environmental > Terrestrial > Soil > Wetlands | place: USA: Ohio...
CTCCTTGTGAATGATGCCGTTGGCTTGGACGACGTCAGATTAGTCGGCGCAAGGCCATTAATCAAATCGATTTTCACAATCCAATCGATTGAGATGCGCTATAGGACGCCCGCTAGCCTGCCAGCGCCGCCTCGATCTCGGCGAAGGTGCGCGCCACCTCCGCGTGTTGCAGCGGCTTGCCGAGCTGACGAGCAACCTGCGACAAAGAGAGTATTCCGCGCACCATGAGCCGACGTGAGCCAGGCTCCTCGTCTACGACGAGCGCGTGCTGACGGCCGGCATGCACCAGCGTCGACACGATGTGCCCGACGTGCAGCCCGGCCAGGTCGGCGAGCGCGATGACCTCGACGCTCTCCGCAGGCGTCATGATGTCAGCCACCGTCAGTTCGTCACGCCTCATGCCGCGCTCAGTCGACACGCGCAACGACCGTTCGCCCAGGACGTCGGTCGCCGATATCACGCCGAGCACTCGCTCCTGCTCATCGATGACCAGCAGAAGGCGCACACCACGCGCCATCATGATCTGGTTCGCGCCCTCGACCGGGACCTGCGGGCCGATGGTCGCAGGATTCACCCGCGTCAGGTCCGTCATCACGTCGAGCGCGGGCGACTCGAGGGTAACACGGGTCTGCGCCTGAGCAGGCCTCCGGAAGCCCGCACCCTCCCCCAACGCGTAACTCGGTAACGGGTGGTAACTTCGATCCATATCGCCTCCTGGAAATTGGCCAGCCGAGACCCGCGCAGCCGAATGGCTCAGCCGGTAACCTGCTCCGCGCGGCTGGCCCCGTGGCGGCGGTCAGTGCCGAGAAACCGGTGCAATTCGGCCAGCGCCTGCCGGTATACATCACGCTTGAACTCGATGACCGCCTCAATGGGTACCCAGAAGTCGTGCCAGCGCCAGGCGTCGAATTCGGGGTGGCCGCTGGCCCGCAGCTTTACGTCGCAGTCGCGGCCGACGAGACGCAGCAGAAACCAGATCTGTTTCTGGCCCCGATATGTGCCGCGCCAGTCACGCCGGACCCATTGCTCAGGCACCTCGTAGCGCAGCCAGTCCCTCGTGCGCCCGAGGATCCTTACATGCCCGGGCAACAGGCCGATCTCTTCCTCCAGTTCGCGGTACATGGCCTGTACCGGCGTCTCGCCATGCTTGATGCCGCCCTGCGGGAATTGCCAAGCGTGCTGATTGATGCGTTTGCCCCAAAAGACGTCGTCGCGCTGGTTCGCGAGAATGATCCCTACATTGGGACGGTACCCGTCCTTATCGAGCATGGGCGCACCGCCTTACGTTAGAATTCGCAACGATTTTTCCACAGCCTTCCGGCAATTACAACGCCGTCGCGAACTTTGCGAATCACGGCGCGGCATACACCAGATGCGCACCTCGAGATTCTTCATCGGCACTCTCAAAGAAGCCCCCTCGGAGGCCGAGCTCGTCAGCCACAAGCTCATGCTGCGGGCGGGGCTGATCCGCCGGCTCGGCTCCGGGCTTTACACCTGGATGCCCCTTGGGCTGCGCGTGCTTCGCAAGGTAGAGGCCGTGATCCGTCAGGAGATGGACCGCGCCGGAGCGCTGGAAGTTCAAATGCCCTGCGTGATACCCGCGGAGCTGTGGCAGGAGAGCGGCCGCTGGGATGCGTTCGGTCCCCAACTGCTGAAGATCAAGGACCGGCACGAGCGCGACTTTCTGTTCGGCCCGACTCATGAAGAAGTCATCACCGATATCGCGCGCCGCGAAATCAAGAGCTACCGGCAACTGCCGGTACACTTCTACCAGATGCACGTGAAGTTCCGCGACGAGATCCGGCCCCGCTTTGGCGTCATGCGGGCACGCGAGTTCCTGATGAAGGACGGCTACTCCTTTCACGCCGACTTCGCCGATCTGCAGCGGGAATATCGGAACATGTACGAGACCTACGGGCGCATCTTCTCGCGCCTTGGCTTGGGCTTTCGCGCCGTGGCGGCGGATACAGGCGCGATCGGCGGCACCGGCTCGCACGAATTTCATGTCCTTGCGGAGTCCGGGGAAGACGCGATCGCATATTGCCCCGATTCCGACTACGCCGCGAACGTGGAACTGGCCGAGGCGCTTGCGCCCGACACGCCGCGCAAAGGACCGACCGAAGCGATTAACAAAGTAGCGACGCCGGGCAAGACCCGCTGCGAGGAAGTTGCCGAACTGCTCAAGCTCCCCCTCGAACGCACGGTCAAGGCGATTGCTGTCATGCACGACGGCGAGTTCAATCTGCTCTTGCTGCGCGGCGATCACTCGCTAAACGAGGTAAAGGCCAGCAAGCTGCCGCAGCTGTCGCCATTTCGCTTTGCCACCGACGCCGAGATCCGGCAGCACCTTGGATGCAAACCCGGCTACATTGGACCGGTCGGCATAAGAGGGGTCCGCGTCGTTTCCGACCGCAGCGTGGCAGCGATGAGCGATTTCGTGTGCGGAGCCAACGAGGAAGGCTTCCACCTCACCGGGGTCAACTGGGGCCGCGACCTCGGTGAACCCGACCTGGTCGCTGACTTGCGCAATGTGATCGAAGGCGACCCGAGCCCTGACGGCAAAGGTGCGCTTCGCATCCAGCGCGGCATCGAGGTCGGGCACATCTTTCAGCTGCGTACCAAGTATTCCGAAGCCCTCAAGGCCACCTTCCTGGACGAGAAGGGCGACTCAAGGCCCATGGAGATGGGTTGCTACGGCATCGGCGTGACGCGAATCGTCGCCGCCGCGATCGAGCAGAACCACGATGAGCGCGGCATTGCCTTTCCACAGCCAGTCGCGCCCTTCGACCTGAGCTTGGTGCCGATTGGCTATCACAAGAGCGCCTCGGTGCGCGAAGCGGCCGAACGTCTCTACGGCGAGCTTTCAGCCACCGGCGTCGACGTTCTTCTTGACGATCGCGAGGAACGTCCCGGCGTCCTGTTCGCGGATATGGACCTGGTGGGCATACCGCACCGCCTGGTGCTGTCCGAAAAAGGGCTGGCAGCGGGAACCCTGGAGTACAAGCGTAGACGCGAATCGCAGCCCCAGCCGATTGCCGCGGGCGCCGCGGTGGAATTCCTAAAGGAGCGTCTCGCGAAGGCATGAACCGGCGGGCCACGCTGCACGTGCTGCTGCTTGTCGTGGCCCTGCTCTTGCCCGTGCCGGCCCTCGCCGGCGCGCAACAATACGAGCCGCTCGCGGATAGCGTGCGCACGGCGCTGTCTGCCGCGATCGGCGATCGCCCGCCACCCACGCTCATGTTTCGCCGCCAGGATGACGCTCAGCGATGGATCGGCGAAATGTCCCGCCGGCTGGCGAAGCAGATACCGGACCGCTCGGTACGGCTGCAGCTGCTCAAGTCGGTGCAATACGAAGCGACCCGTGCGGGACTTGACCCGCAGCTGGTGCTCGGGGTCATCGACGTGGAGAGCGGATTCCGCAAGTACGCGGTATCGGCCGCCGGCGCGCGCGGATATATGCAGGTCATGCCCTTCTGGGTCGCGCTCATCGGGCGGCCGCGCGATAACCTGTTCCACCTTCGAATCAACCTGCGCTATGGTTGCGTCATCCTGCGCCACTATCTCGATCTCGAGAAGGGGGATTACTTTCGCGCACTGGGACGATACAACGGCAGCCTCGGGCTGGCCGACTATCCCAACCGCGTGATTGCGGCGTGGAAAAATCGATGGCACTACGACGGCCCGACGAACTGAAGCTCCCGTGATCCGAAGCCTGCTCGCGAATCCCCGTCTCGCCAACTGGCTTTACGGCTTCACGCCTCCCGAGCGGGGCCCGGTAGTGTTGGGTCACCGGCGCGTGTACATCGTACCGACGCGGCTTGGCTGGCTGTTCGGTGCATCGCTCGCGGTGCTGCTCGTCGGTTCGATCAACTACGCGATCTCGCTCGGATTCGCCCTGACGTTCCTGCTGGCGGGGGTGGGGCTGGCGGCGATGGTTCAGACCACACGCAATCTGGCGCGCCTGGCAGTCAGCGCCGGCCGCGTCGAGCCGGTTTACGCGGGGGAGTCGGCGCAGTTCAGCCTCCATCTCGACAACCGGGCGGGATTCGAGCGCCCCGCAATCCTGCTCCGACATCTCGCGAGCGGCGCGCAACGTGTCGTCAGCGTGCCCCCCATCGCCTCGACGGAGGCGGTGATTCCGGTACTCGCCGTGAGGCGCGGCTGGCTGCCGCTCGGCCGTGTGATGCTCGAAACCCGCTTTCCGCTCGGCTTGTTCCGGGCTTGGAGCTACGTCGAACCGGAGGCGCGCGCTCTCGTCTACCCGCGGCCAGAGCGCACGGCGACGCCCCCGATGAGCGCCGGTTCGCTCCCGGGAGCAGCGCGCGCGCAGTCATCCGGGAACGACGATTTCTCCGGCCTTCGAAGCTATCAGCGATCGGATTCCCCGCGCCACGTCGCGTGGAAGGCCGTGGCACGCAGCGACGACATGCTGACCAAGCAATTCTCCGGTGAGGCCGCGGCAGAACTATGGCTTGATTGGCAGCAGCTGCCCGCATCGCTTGGGACCGAGCAGCGCCTGTCGCGCCTCGCCGGATGGGTGCTGGCGGCGGAGCGTGCCGGCGCCCTTTACGGTCTGCGGCTGCCCGCGGTCGCAATCGCTCCTGACCGTGGCGAAGTGCATTTCTCCGCCTGTCTGCAGGCCCTTGCGCTCTTCGAGGCGCCGTGAGTTCCGTTCCCCACCCCCTGGCGCCAGAACTGCGCGCCGTCAACGGACGCGAACTTGCCGGCCTCATCCTTGGGCTGGTGATCGTCGTATCGCCGCACGCGGGGCGCGCGCCGTGGTGGCTTACGGTGCTCGTGCTCGGGTTGTACGGCTGGCGCACGCTCATCGCGGTGCTGAACATGCCGCTGCCCCCGCGCTGGCTGCTGCTGATGATCGGCGCCGTGGCCATGGTCGGAATCCGGGCCGAATTCCACATGCTGTTCGGACGCGCCCCGGGCATCGTGCTCCTCGTGCTGTTCTCGGGCCTGAAGCTGCTGGAGATGCGAACGCAGCGCGACGCCCTGGTCATCACCCTGCTGTGCTTCTTCTTGATCATCACGAATTTCCTGTACTCGCAAAGCATCCCGGCGGCGTTGGCGATGTGCGTGGCCCTCCTCGTGATCGTCACGACCATGGTGGGTCTAAGTGCGCCGCAGCGATCGCCGCACGCGAACCTGCGCACTGCGGGACTGCTGCTCGCGCACGCGGTGCCCGTCGCGCTCGTCTTGTTCCTGCTCTTCCCGCGCGTGCAGGGACCGCTATGGGGCCTGCCGCAGGACGGGTATACGGGCGTCACCGGCCTATCCGACACCATGTCTCCCGGCACCCTTGCGCGCCTCGCGCTCTCCGACACGGTGGCCTTTCGCGCGGAATTCCAGGGCGCACCGCCACCTCAGAGACTGCGGTACTGGCGCGGTCCCGTGCTCTGGGACTTCGATGGACGCACCTGGCGCATGGGCCCGACCGTGTTCGCGCCGTTCAGGCCACCCACGGGCGGGGACGCCCGATATCGCTACAGCGTCGTGCTCGAACCGCACAATCGCGACTGGCTGTTCTCGCTCGAGACCGCGGCAAGCCTGCCCGACCAGGCGCGCTTTACCGCAGATGGCGAGATCATTGCGCGCCGGCCGGTTCGGGAGCGGAGGCGCTACGAGCTGGTCTCGGTCGCGAACCCGGTGCCAGATCCGCGCGAAGATCCTTTTGTCTTACAGCGCGCGCTGCGGCTGCCGGAAGGCTTCGACCCGCGCGCTATTGCGCTCGCCGACGAGTGGCGTCGGAGCTCCAGCAGCGACTCGCAGATCCTCGCGCGAGCGATCGACTGGCTGCGTTCGAGCCGTATCGCCTACACGCTCGAGCCGCCGCTTCTTGGCCCCGACTCGATCGATGAGTTCCTGTTCGACTCGAAGGCGGGCTTTTGCGAGCACTTTTCGTCCGCGTTCGTATTCCTGATGCGCGCCAGCGGGTTACCGGCTCGCGTGGTGACCGGTTACCAGGGCGGAGACTTGAATCCGGTCGACAACATCGTCACCGTCCGCCAATCCGATGCGCACGCTTGGGCGGAGGTCTATTTGCGCGGGCGCGGCTGGCTCCGTGTCGATCCCACCGCCGTGGCGGTGCCGAGCCGGATAGAATCGGGCATTGCGCGAGCGATCCCCGAGGGTGAGGCCGTGCCGCTGCTGATGCGGCGCGAACTCAGGTGGCTCCGGTCGCTGCGGTACAACTGGGAAGCGATTACGCACAAATGGAACGTCTGGGTGCTCGGCTACGATCCCCAGCGGCAGCGCGACCTCATGGCATTCGTAGGCATACGCGACTCTGACTGGCGCAATCTCACGGCCGCTCTGTTCGTGGTGCTCGGGGTCCTCGTGGCGCTGCTCGTCGCATGGTCGCTTAGACAGCTGGCGCGCCCGGACCCGGTTCAGCGCGCCTGGCACCATTTCTGCCGCAAGCTGGGGGCACGCGGGGTCAGGCGGGCGCCCAGTGAAGGCCCGCGCGATTTCTCGGAGCGCGCGGCGCGCAGCCTGCCCCGCGCGCGCGAGGGCATCCAGCGGATCGGCGATCTCTATCTGGCGCTGCGCTACGGCGCCGAGGCTCCTGCCGCGAAAATCGACGAGCTGCGGCGCCTGGTGCGGGAATTGCGGGTGACATGAAATCCTTGTCTGTCTTTTTCGCTGCATTGACGGCCCTTGCCGCCACCGACGCGCTTGCCCTGCCTCCCATTGAGGAGAACTCGTTCGCCGCCCGGCCGGAAGTCCGCGCCTTCGTGCGCGACATGGTGCAGCGGCACGCCTTCAAAGAAGCAGAGCTGCTGCGCGTTTTCAAGCGAGCGAAGCGTGAGGACGCGATTCTCGATGCGATTCAGGCCCCTCCGCCGAACAAGGCACCGTCATGGGAGCAATACCGGAACTTCTTCGTCAGCGACAGGCGCATCGCTGCGGGACTGGCGTTCTGGTACCGCAACCAGGAAGCGCTCGAGCGGGCGCGGCGGCTGTATGGCGTTCCCGAGGAGTTCATCGTCGCCATCATCGGCGTCGAAACCTTCTACGGGCGCAACACCGGTCGCTGGCGGGTCGTTGACGCGCTGAGTACCCTGGCCTTCGACTACCCGCCCCGCGCCGCTTTCTTCCGCCGCGAACTCGAGGACTTCTTCATTTATGCGCGTGACGTCGGGGTCGACTCGCTTTCCGTCAAGGGATCCTCCGCCGGCGCGATCGGAATTCCGCAGTTCATGCCGAGCAGCTACCTCAAGTATGCGGTCGACTTCGACGGCGACGGGGTCGCCGATCTGGTCGGCAGCCCAACCGATGCGATCGGCAGCGTCGCGAGATTCCTCAAGGCGCACGGCTGGGCTGCTGGCGAGCTCGTGCAGCTTGACGCCAAAGTCGATGGCGAGGATTACCGGCAGTACGCCAACGATGGGCCGCAGCCGCGTTACGCGTTAGGTGACCTGGCGAAAGCCGGCATCGTGCCCGATAGCGTCGCGCCGGCCGACGAACTTCTCGCGACGCTGGTCGAGCTCGGGAATTCGGATGCGCCTAGCGAATTCCGCCTCGGACTGCAAAACTTCTACGTGCTCACTCGCTACAACCGGAGCTATTTCTACGCTTCCGCCGTGGCGGATCTTGCCAAGGCGCTGCGCACGGCACGCGAGTAGGAAAAAACGTCCCGATCCGGGTCGACTCGCGCAAGACCAGGCGCGGCGTTCAGGACGAGGGCTTGTCTCCGGGCAGGTACCTCAGCGGGTCGACCGGCTTACCCGCCTTGCGAATCTCGAAGTGCAGCTTCGGCTTGTCGGCGTCGCTCTCGCCCAGCTCCGCAATGCGCTGCCCTCGCGTAACGTTCTGGCCTTCTTTCACGAGGATCGTCTTGTTGTGCGCATAGACGCTGTTAAAGCCGTTCGCGTGCTTGATGACGATCAGCTTGCCGTATCCGCGGATTCCCGTCCCCGTGTACGTGACACGTCCCGCCGCGGAGGCGAATACGGGATCGCCGAGACGCCCGCCGATGTCGACACCTTTGTTGTTCGCCTCCGAGTAACCCTCCAATAACTGGCCTCGCGCCGGCCAGATGAACCCGATGCCACGCGCATCCGGGTCGGCCGGCCCCGATGGCGGCTTGGTGTCCAGCTTCGCCTCAGGCTTGGCCTCGGTCTTAGGTGCGGACGCAGGCGCGGGTGCGGGTGCGGGTGCGGGTGCCGGCGCCGGCACGGTGCGTTGCGCGGGCAGCGCCGCCGCCGGCTGAGACTGCACCCCTTTCGACAGCATCGCGAGGTTGGCGCTCGAGTAAGGCAGGCGCAAGGCCTTGGGCGCCGTCTTGGTGCCGCCCTCGCCCGCACCCTGCTGAGAAATCGCCGCCGCATCCAGCGGATGCGACTCGACGGGTCCCGAGCCCTTGGCCGCGCCCACTTCAACGCCGGCGGCGGACCCCGCCACGGCCTGGTCCGGCGACGTCAACCGCAGCGTCTGGCCGACGCTGATCTTGGTCGGATCGTCCAGCTTGTTCCAGCGAGTGAGATCGCGGTAGTCGACGCCGTTTTCAAGCGCGATGCTGTAGAGCGTGTCGCCGGGCTTGACCACATATTCCGACGGCCGGGCGCCTGGTGTGGGCGCCGCTTGGGCGACCGGCGGCTTCGATGTCACTGATCGCGTCGGCCCACGCTCCACCACCGGGGCCGAATTCGGGGTTCCCGCGCAGCCGGCGATCGCCAGGGTAACGGCGAGTAGCGCCGGTCTCCAGTCGGTCTGTCGTGTCATGCCTTTCCCAATACCAGCGGCACGAAATACACCGGATCGAGCTCCCTTTCTGTGTAGCTTCGTGGCCCGCGTTCGATCAACATGAGCCGCTGCGCGTCGCGCCCGGCACCCGGCCTCTTCAGCGGAAGTATCATTCTGCCACCCACTGCAAGCTGACGTAAAAGGGCTTCCGGCACATTCGGCGCCGCGGCGGCCACAATGATCGAGTTGAAGGGCGCGGCCTTTTCGAGCCCATGATTGCCATCGCCGTGGGTCAGTCTGAGATTTGAGAGCTTTAGACCGAGAAGGTTCGCGCGCGCGCGCTCCAGCATGGCGCGCAGCCGCTCCATCGAGTAGACCTCGGCTGCGAGCTGCGCCAGCACGGCTGCCTGATAGCCGCAGCCCGTTCCCACCTCGAGCACCTTGCCGAGCTTGGGGCCCGCTCCGGCGCGCTCGAGCAGCACCTCGATCATGCGCGCCACCACGAAGGGCTGCGAAATCGTCTGCGAGAAGCCGATCGGCAGGGCGCTGTCCTCATAGGCCCGGCTGGCCAAGGCCTCATCGACGAAAACATGGCGTGGAACGACCGCCATCGCTGCGAGCACGCGCTCATCGCGTATGCCCTTCTCCCGCAGTCGCGCGACCATTCGGGCGCGCGTCCGCTGCGAAGTCATGCCGATGCCGGAAAAATTCCTCGGACTACGCGCGTTCATCGGGATAGCCAGTCGCGCACCACCGCAAACTGCGCGCCGAAGGTGAGGTCGATCTGCAGCGGCGTTACCGACACCCTGCCATTTTCCACCGCATAGAAGTCCGTGCCCGGCCCGGCGTCCGCCGCGCCGCCGGCGGCTCCGATCCAGTACGCCGTTTCGCCGCGCGGCGTGGTGATCCTGACCACCGGCTCGGCTTTGTGTCGCCGACCGAGACGCGTCACCTCGACGCCGCGCAAATCGGCCGAGGGGTTGTCGGGCACGTTGACGTTTAGCAGCACCGGCTGTCCCATGGGGGCTCGGCGGAACCGCTCGACCATCTGGAGCGCGACCTCCGCGGCCGTCGCGTGATGGCGACCGGCTTTCCCGACGAGCGACACCGCGATGGACGGGACGCCCAGCAGAAATCCCTCCGTTGCAGCCGCAACGGTGCCCGAATAGATCGTGTCGTCTCCCATGTTGGCGCCGAGATTGATGCCCGAAACGACGACGTCGGGAAGGAAGTCCAGCAGGCCGGTCACCGCGAGGTGCACGCAATCGGTCGGTGTCCCGTTTACGAAGAAGAACCCGTTGGCTGCCTGCCGCACCGACAGCGGCCGATCGAGCGTGAGCGAGTTCGATGCACCGGACCGGTCCCGCTCGGGCGCCACCACGGTCACCTCCCCTGCCGCACGCAGTGCTTCCGCCAACACGGTAATGCCGGGGGAGAAGTAGCCGTCGTCGTTCGATATCAGGATGCGCATCGCGGGACCGACGAATTCTATCCGACCCGCATCCTTGCAGGAAGGTTGCGGCCTCGCGATCGCCGCGGCTGCGCGGAGAAAGTCGTCGACGGAAGGGCTCGCCCGGGCTATCGCGTTCCGGCGACGGCTGACACATAATGTGCGCGCCGGCAGCGAGATCCCAACGACGGAGGAGCATCATGAGGCTGTACATGCACCCGGTGTCGACCACGTCGCGCACCGTCATGCTGTTCATCGCCGAAAGCAAGCTGGACGTCGAGCTAAAAGTCGTCGACCTCCTCACCGGCGAGCACCACAAGGAGCCGTTCATCTCGATCAATCCGAACCGCCTCGTCCCGGTGCTCGAAGACGGCGACATGATTCTCACCGAATGTTCGGCGATCCTGAAATATCTCGCGGAGAAGAGCGGCTCGCCTGCCTACCCCAAGGACGTGCGTCAGCGTGCCAAGGTCAACGAGATGATGGACTGGTTCAATTCCAATATCTATCGCGACTATGGCTATGGCCTCCTGTATCCGCAGCTTTTCCCCAATCACCAGCGCCCCGACGACGCGGTGCACAAGGCGACGATCCAGTGGGGCCTGGAGAAATCCAAGGGCTGGCTGGAGGTCCTCGACAAATTCCTGCTGGGAACTCACAAGCCTTACCTGTGCGGTGACGGCATCACCATCGCCGACTACATGGGATCGGTGATCCTAGAAGCCGGCAAGGCCGTGGGCTGCAAGTTTGGCGCGTACCCGAACGTAGAGCGCTGGATGGAGCGCATGCGCAGGCTGCCGAGCTGGAACAAGGTGCACGAGGTCTTCTACGGCTTCGTGGATTCGCTCAAGGGAGCGCGCTTCGTGGCAATCTGACGCAATGGAGGAATCCATGATCAAGGGATTGCATCACAACGCTTACCGCTGCCGGGACTCCGAGCAGACGCGCCGCTTCTATGAGGATTTCCTCGGACTCCGGCTCGCCGGCGCGCTGGAAATCAAGGAAACCAAGACGGGGCGGCGGACCGACGTGCTACATACGTTCTACGAGATGGCTGACGGTTCCTACCTCGCGTTCTTCGAGGCGCCGGATCACCCTTTCGATTTCAAAGACCAGCACGATTACGATCTGCACATTGCGCTCGAGGTCGATCGAGCCACCCTGGATCGCATGCATCAGAAGGGAAAGGCCGAGGGACGCGAGGTGCGCGGCGTGTCGGATCACGGCTTCATCGATTCGATCTACTTCCGCGACCCTAACGGTTACGTGATCGAGCTCGCCTGCAAGCGCGAGGGGCACGACCAGGCCATGGATCCGGGCAAGAACGGCGCACGCGCGATTCTCGAGCGCTGGACCAAGAGCAAGCAGGCAAAGGCGGCGTAACCACCCGAGCAGGGTTCTTCGGAAATGAAGTCCTGATGTGCAAAGGGCTCAGGGAGGCATCCCGGAGCCCTTTCGTCTTGTGTGGTCGGGGCGGTGAGATTTGAACTCACGACCACCTGCACCCCATGCAGGTACGCTACCAGGCTGCGCTACGCCCCGAGGGGCGGGATTATATCAGGGGCGTCGCGCGGCCTTCGTGTCGCCCGCCGCGAAGCTAGGTCCTCAGGATGTCGAGGACCTCGTGCAGCTCGCGCTTGACCGCGGCCAGGTCGGCGCCGCCGGCCGGAGCCGCACGAGCTACGCGCACGCTCGCTTCGCTGCGCTCTTCGGGAGCGAGCGAATGGTCCAGCCGGTTGCGCGCGCCGCTGATGGTGAAACCTTCTTCGTAAAGCAGCTCGCGGATACGCCGGATGAGCAGCACTTCGTGATGCTGGTAGTAGCGCCTGTTGCCACGCCGCTTCACCGGCTTGAGCTGTGTGAATTCCTGCTCCCAGTACCGAAGCACGTGCGGCTTCACCCCGCACAGCTCGCTTACCTCACCGATGGTGAAGTAACGCTTTGCAGGGATCGGCGGAAGTTCAGCCTTCTTGCGGCTCTGCTCCATGGCGCGCCTTCTCTACCATGGCCTTCAGCTTCTGGCTGGCGTGGAAGGTGACGACGCGACGGGCACTGATGGGGATCTCTTCGCCCGTCTTGGGATTGCGGCCCGGGCGCTGAGGTTTGTCGCGAAGCTGGAAATTGCCAAAGCCCGACAGCTTGACGCTCTCGCCCCGCTCCAACGCCCCGCGGATTTCTTCAAAGAAGGCCTCGACCATGTCCTTGGCCTCGCGCTTGTTCAGGCCGACCTTTTCAAACAGCAAGTCGGCCAATTCGGCCTTGGTCAGAGTCATTACCACTCCCCGAAACTCGCCTTTCCAATTTCTCTTTTAAGTACGCAGGGTTGCCGAAAACTTGCGCGCCAACAGGCCGATCACGAAATCGCGCGCCGAATCGGCCTCTGTATCCGTGAGCGTGCGTTCAGTATGTTGCATAACTACCCGAAAAGCAAGGCTTTTTCTGCCAGCGGGGAGGCTTTTGCCCTGGTAAAGGTCAAAAATCGTCAGTTCCTGCACGATCGGAGGCTTTTCCGCGTAGATGGCGTCCAGCAGCCGTTGCACCGGGACGTCGGCGTCGACCAGCACCGCGACGTCGCGCACCACCGGGGGAAATCTCGAGGGCACCACCGCCTTGGGAACCGGCGTGGATTGCAGGGCTTCCGCCTCGATCTCGAACAGGACGGCCGGATTCGCCAGGTCGTACTTCCGCTGCCAGCGCGGATGCAGCTCTCCGATCCAGCCCACGACCTCGCCAGCCACTAGGACTCGCGCCGAGCGTGCGGGATGGAAAGCCGGGTGCAGCGCTGTCTCGAATCGCGCAACGCCAGGTGCGAGCAGCGCCTCGAGATCCGCCTTGACGTCGAAGAAATCTACCCCGCGCGCCGCTTCGCCCCATTGCTCCTCCAACGCGGGTCCGTAAGCGGCGGCGGCGACGCGCAGCGGCTGGCGCAGGCCGGACACCGACAGCGGGCCGTCCACCGCATCCTTGTCCCTGATAAATACCCGTCCCACCTCAAAGACCCTGATGCGCGCCTGCTTGCGCGCATGGTTGTATTTCAAGTTCGCAACCAGCGAGCCGATAAGCGTCGTACGCATTACCGAAAGCTGGCTTGCAATCGGATTGAGCAGCCGGATCGGGTTCTGCTCGCCGGCGAAGTCGACCTCCCAGGCCGGCTCGACGAAGCTGAAATTGATCACTTCCTGGTAGTCGCAGGCCGCCAGCCGGTCGCGCACCACATGCATCGAACGCCGCGTTTCAGGCAGCGCGCTCATTCGCGCCGGAGCCCGCGGCGGGTGCGCCGGGATTCGGTCGAAACCATGTACCCGCGCCACCTCTTCGATCAGGTCCTCCTCGACTTCGATATCGAAGCGATAGCTCGGTGGAGTAACGACGAATTCTTCCCCCTCCCACTCGAAGGCCATGCCCAGGCGCGCGAAAACATCGGCCATCTCCTCGCCGCTTACCGGGATTCCGATCACCTTTTGCGCACGAGCAACGCGCATGCGCACCGGCCTTCTTTGCGGCAGGCTCGCAACGTGGTCCTCCGCCGGTCCCGGTTCCCCGCCACAGATGTCGAGTATCAGGCGCGTGGCCCGCTCGATCCCCGCCAGGTTGTTGTCGAAGTCCACCCCGCGCTCGAAGCGATGCGAGGCATCACTCGTGAAGCCCCAGCGGCGTGCCCGCCCGGCAATGGCCTCGGGATAGAAAAAAGCCGACTCGAGGAAAATGTTCTTCGTGCCGAGCTCCGACTTCGTCGACTCGCCGCCCATGACGCCCGCAAGCCCAATCACGCCGGAGTCGTCGGTGATGCACAGCACCGATTCGTCGACCTCGACGACCTGTCCGTTGAGCAGCAACAGCTTCTCGCCCTTGCGACCGAAGCGCACGTCGACCGCGCCGTTGAGCTTGTCCAGGTCGTAAACGTGAAGCGGTCGGCCGAGCTCGAGCATCACGTAGTTGGTTACGTCAACGAGGGCCGAGATCGAGCGCTGGCCCGCGCGCTCGAGACGCTGGCGCATCCACTCTGGCGTGGGGGCCGCGGCGTTCACGTTGCGGATCACCCTGGCACTGAAGCGCCCGCAGCCGCCGGGCTCCGTGATCCTGACGCGATGGCGCGCATCGCTGACCGCGCGCACTGCGGCGCATTCGGGCTGGTGCAGTCTGGAGCGTGTCAAGGCAGATACTTCGCGCGCCACGCCCAGGAGCGACAGGCAATCGGCGCGGTTCGGCGTGAGCTTGATCGTCAGCACGTGGTCGTCGAGCGCAAGCGCGGCCCGCACGTCTGTTCCCAGAGCGGCGTCCGCCGGCAGCTCGAGCAGACCCGAATGGTCCTCGGAAAGCCCGAGTTCTCGCGCCGAGCACAGCATGCCTTGACTGTCCACGCCCCGCACCTTGGCAACCCGGATCTCCAGTCCTCGGGGCAGCTGCGCGCCCGGGCCGGCAAGAGCGGCGAGGAGGCCAGGGCGCACGTTCGGGGCTCCGCAGACGACGATGAGCGCCGCCGCGCCGGTATCGACCTTGCATACACTGAGCTTGTCGGCGCCCGGATGCTTCGCCACTTCGAGCACCCGCGCGACCGTGACCCCGGAGAACGGCGGCGCGACCGGGGTGCTTGATTCGACCTCGAGCCCGGACATGGTCAGCAGGTGCGCGAGTTCGGCCGTTGTCAGCGGCGGATCGACGAGGGCGCGAAGCCAGCTTTCGGGAACGTTCATGGCTCAGGCGAACTGCCGCAAGAACCGCAGGTCGCCGTCGAAAAACAGGCGCAGATCGTCGATACCGTAGCGCAACATCGTCAGGCGCTCGAGCCCGGAGCCGAATGCAAATCCGATATACCGTTCCGGGTCCAGCCCGAAATTACGCACCACGGTCGGGTGTACCTGCCCGGAGCCGGAAATCTCGAGCCATCTTCCCTTGAGCGGCCCACTGTCGAACATCATGTCGATCTCGGCCGAGGGCTCGGTAAACGGAAAGAACGAGGGCCGAAACCTCACTTCAAGAGCCTCGGTCTCGAAGAAACGGTGCAGAAAATCGGTATACACGCCTTTCAAGTCGGCGAAGCTGATGTCCTCGTCGATCCACAGACCCTCGACCTGATGAAACATCGGCGAATGAGTCGCGTCGGAATCGACCCGGTAAGTGCGGCCCGGCGCGATCACCTTGATCGGCGGCTGATGCATGCGAGCGTAACGCACCTGCATCGGGCTGGTATGCGTGCGCAGCAGCAAGGGCGTGCCGCGCGCATCGTTCAGATCGACGTAGAACGTGTCGTGCATCGACCGCGCGGGATGGTTCTCGGGCTGATTGAGCGCCGTGAAGTTGTACCAGTCGGCCTCGATTTCGGGGCCGTCTGCGACGTCGAAGCCGATCGAGTGGAAGATCTGCTCGACGCGTTGCCAAGTGCGAACGACGGGGTGCAGCCCACCGCGCCCGCGACCACGGCCCGGCAACGTCACGTCCAGCGCCTCTTGTGCGAGTTGTGCCTGCAACTTCTGGTCAACGAGCTCCGCACGGCGGAGCTCCAGCGCTTTCTCGAGACGCTCCTTGGCGGCGTTCAGCTCCTGGCCCGCGCTCTTGCGCGCGTCGGCGGGAAGCGAAGCCAGAGTCTTGACGAGCGCCGTCAGCTCGCCGGCCTTTCCCAGATAGCGCGCCTTCGCGTTCTCCAGCGCCGCCGGGTCCGACGCGAGACGGAATTCGGCGAGCGCGCGTTCGACGATGGCTGCGACGTTTTCCATCCCTAGAAACGAGAAGCGAGGGTCTTGGCCCTCGCTTCCTGCATTTCCTCTTTCCGTCCGGTGGTCAGTGCGCGAGGCTCGCCTTTACCTGGCTCGCGATCTTGGCGAACGCAGGTTTGTCGAGCACCGCGAGATCGGCGAGGACCTTGCGGTCGATCTCGATGTTGGCGCGCTTCAAGCCGGCCATGAACGTACTGTAGGTCAGGCCAAGCTCTCGCACCGCAGCGTTGATGCGGGTAATCCAGAGGGAACGGATCTCGCGTTTGCGCTGGCGGCGATCGCGGTAGGCATACTGCCCCGCCTTCATCACCGCCTCTTTGGCAACCCGATATACGTTGCCGCGGCGTCCGCGGAACCCCTTCGCCTGCTTCAGAACCTTCTTGTGCCGGGCGCGGGCGGTTACTCCTCTCTTGACTCGTGGCATGGCGCGCCCCTCAGCCCGAATACGGCAGCATTGCGCGAACCTGCCGTTTGTTGGTCGAGTCCACCGATGCCGTCCCCCGCAACTGGCGCTTGCGCTTCTGCGACTTCTTGGTGAGGATGTGGCGCATGTAGGCATGCGAGCGCTTGATCGTCCCGCTCGAGCGGACCTTGAACCGCTTCGAGGCGCTCTTCTTGGTCTTCATCTTGGGCATGTTTACTCCTATCTTCTAGCCTGACGCCGGGTGACCTGCCACGCAGGCGCTTGATACCCGGACATCACTTGTGACGCGCCGCGCCCGCCCAGGCGCCGCGCGCAATGACTTCGACTACGTTGCGGCAGCCGGCTTGCTCGCCGGCTTCACCGCGGCTGACGCCGGCTTCTTGCCCTTCACCGGCGGCACCTTTTTCTTCGGCCCCAGCACCATCACCATCTGACGGCCTTCCATCTTAGGGAACTGCTCAACCGCGCCATAGGGATCGAGGTCCGCCTTGACCCGTTCCAGCACCCGGAAACCGAACTCCTGGTGAGCCATCTCGCGGCCGCGAAACCGCAGCGTCACTTTGACCTTGTCGCCCTCCTCGAGGAACTCGATCAATTTTCCGAGCTTGATCTTGTAGTCGCCCTCGTCGGTGCGCGGCCGGAACTTGATCTCCTTGACCTGGATCTGCTTCTGCTTGAGTTTCGCCTCGTGCGCCTTCTTCTGCTCGCGATAGCGAAACTTGCCGTAGTCCATGAGCTTGCAGACCGGCGGCCTGGCAAGCGGTGCGATCTCCACGAGATCGACTCCCCTCTCCTCCGCCAACCGCATCGCCTCGGTGATCGTCACGATACCAAGCTGCTCTCCATCGTCCGCGACCAGGCGCACTTCAGGTGCGGTGATCTCCCCGTTCAGACGCTGCGCTTTTTCGAGTGCTATGTGAGCTACTCCTTCCGCGAGCGGCAGTTTGCGGTGGCCGCGTCCACCGTGCGGATTCCCTAACCCGCCAAAAATTCAGGCTGTGCCCATCGCGCCCGCCTCGCTCCGGAGACGTTCGATGAACACCTCCAAGCTCATCGCCCCGAGGTCTTCACCGCCGCGCGTGCGCACAGCCACGTTTGCAGCCTGCTTTTCCTTGTCGCCCACGACCAGTTGGTAGGGCAACTTCTGCAAGCTATGTTCGCGAATTTTATAAGAAATTTTTTCATTTCGCAAATCTGCGACGGCACGCCAGCCCGCCTTGCGCAGCGCGTCAGCAACGTCCGCGGCGTAATCGGCCTGGCGCTCCGAGACGTTCAGCACGGCGACCTGCTCGGGCGCGAGCCACAGCGGAAAGGCGCCGCCGTAATGCTCGATCAGGATGCCCAGGAAGCGCTCCATCGAGCCGACGATGGCCCTGTGCAGCATCACCGGCGTGTGGCGGGCGTTGTCCTCTCCGACGTACTCGGCGCCGAGCAGCCCCGGCATGCTGAAGTCGACCTGCATGGTCCCGCATTGCCAGAGCCGGCCAATCGCATCCTTGAGCGAGTACTCGATCTTCGGCCCGTAGAACGCGCCCTCGCCGGGCGAGATTTCGAAGCCGCATCGGGACTCGTTTAGCGCCTCTTTCAGCGCGGCCTCGGCCCGATCCCACTGCGCGTCCGTGCCGATGCGCTTGGGCGGCCGCGTTGCCACCTTGTAGACGATCTCGGTGAAGCCGAAGTGGCGGTATACCTTCTGCAGCAGCGCGGTGTACGCGACGCACTCGCCCAGGATCTGCTCCTCGGTGCAGAAGATATGGCCGTCGTCCTGCGTGAAACCGCGCACGCGCATCAGGCCGTGCAGGGACCCCGAGGGTTCGTTGCGGTGGCAGGAGCCGAACTCGCCGTAGCGCAACGGCAGGTCGCGGTAGCTGCGGATGCCCTTGTTGTAAATCAGGATGTGTCCGGGGCAGTTCATCGGCTTGACCGCGTAGTCACGGTTCTCCGAGGCGGTGAAGAACATGTTCTCGCGGAAATTGTCCCAGTGACCCGTCCGCTTCCAAAGGCTGACGTCGAGGATCTGCGGGCCGCGTACTTCACGGTAGCCGTTTTCGCGGTAAACGCGGCGCATGTACTGCTCGACGCACTGCCAGAGGATCCAGCCCTTGGGGTGCCAGAACACCAGGCCGGGCGCCTCCTCCTCGATGTGGAAGAGGTCGAGCTGCGTCGCGAGCCGACGGTGATCGCGTTTTTCGGCCTCCTCGAGCAGCTTCAGGTAGGCGTCCTGATCCTCCTTTTTCGCCCAGGCGGTGCCGTAGACGCGCTGAAGCATCTCGTTCTTCGAATCGCCGCGCCAGTAGGCGCCGGCCAGGCGCATCAGCTTGAACACCTTGAGCTTGCCGGTCGACGGGACGTGCGGCCCGCGGCACAGATCGACGAACTCGCCCTGCTGGTAGAGCGAGATGTCCTCCCCCGCGGGGATCGAGGCGATGATCTCGGCCTTGTAGGCTTCCCCCATGTCGCGAAACAACTTCACCGCCTCGTCACGCGGCATCACCTTGCGCGTAACCGGCAGGTCACGCCCCGCGATCTCCACCATCCGCTTCTCGATCGCGGCGAGGTCTTCCGGCGTGAACGAGCGTTTGTAGGAAAAGTCGTAGTAAAAGCCGTTCTCGATCACCGGGCCGATGGTCACCTGGGCGTCGGGAAACAGCTCCTTGACCGCGTGCGCCAGCAGGTGCGCGGTCGAGTGGCGCAGGATCTCGAGGCCCTCCGCATCGCGCTCGGTGACGATCGTCAGATCCGCATCCGAGTCGATGCGGTAGCTGGTGTCGACGAGCTTGCCGTTGACCTTGGCCGCCAGGGCGGCGCGCGCCAGACCGGGTCCGATGGCGTGCGCCACCTCGGCGACGGTCACCGGTCCGGGAAAGCTCTTTTGCGAGCCATCGGGCAAGCGGATCTGTGGCATAACTCGTGGTCCTTCGAGAAGCGAAAAAAAAGTGCGGTCGAGCCGCACTTTCTTTCCTGCGTAACGCGCTCTACCGCTTCAGGTCTAGCTCCGCATATTGCAAGTTCGCGCCGTCACGTCGGTAACCCTCTCAAGGCCGGTGTTGGTAGGCGCGATTGGACTCGAACCAACGACCCCTACCATGTCAAGGTAGTGCTCTAACCAGCTGAGCTACGCGCCTGAAGGGCACGGATTCTAGCGTATCCTTGCCCAGTCCCTCAATGGCGTCATATGGCGGTCACGGCCACCGAACATCCTCCCCCGGGCCTTGTCGTACGTTACGGAGAACTGATGCAATGGACCTGATCCTTTGGCGCCACGCCGAAGCCGAGGAGGGAGGAGACGATCTTGAGCGGCGCCTCACACCTAGGGGACACAAGCACGCGGCACGCATGGCGGAGTGGCTGCTCCAGCGCCTGCCTTCGAAATGCATGCTGATCGCGAGCCCCGCGCGACGCGCGCGCGAGACGGCCGAGGCGCTCGGCATGCACTACAAGACCTCCCAGAAACTGGCCCCCGGCGCCACGGTCAACGATGTGCTCGATGCCGCCGGATGGCCCGATCACAAGACGGCAGTGATGGTCGTCGGACACCAGCCGACGCTCGGCCAAGCGGCCGCCTACCTGGTCGCCGGCGCACGCCACGAATGGACCATCAAGAAGGGGGGGTTGTGGTGGCTTACCAACCGTGTACGCGATGGCGAGGCGCAGATCGTCGTCCGGGCCGTAGTTGCGCCGGATCTGCTGTAGTCACCCCCGGCTCAGAACCGCGACTTTCTTGTCCGACAAGCCGTTCACCGTGAGCTTCATGCCCACCGCCTTCCAGTAATCGGCCTCGGACTCGAGCGCCGTGGCGGTAAGCGGGTTCTCCTCCAGCCAGGCTTGCGGCAGCTCCAGCGAGAAGCCGCTGGCATCCGCCGCCACCCGCAGCAGCGGCAGTTTCAGGTCCACGCGGCGGCGCAGAATCAGGGATGCGAGGCGCAGCGCGAACACCAGCGACCAGTCGCTCGATTCCGGCCCCGTATCGTCGACCTTCTCCAGCTTGCCGCGCTGCGCGAGCACGATGCGCGCCAACCGCTGCTGTTCCATGCGGGAAAACCCGGGCATGTCCGCGTTCGAGATCACGTATGCCGAATGCTTGTGGTACTGCGCATGCGCGATCGAGAGCCCGATCTCGCCTAGCCGAGCGGCCCAGTCGAGCATGATCCGGTCGGGATCGTCGTCGCGGTCGCGCTCGACGCCGACCATGAGCGCGTCGTAGATGGCGAGCGCCAGGGCCCGCACGCGCTCGGCCTGCGGCGGATCGACGTGATAGCGCCGCATGAACTGGACGACCGTCGCCTCACGCATGTCGCCATGGTGCTGCACTCGGCCGAGCAGGTCGTAGAGTACGCCGTGCCGCAGGGCGCCGTCCGACACGCGCAGCGACTCGATGTCCAGCTCGTCGAGCGCCGCCCCCAGAATAGCCACCCCTCCCGGCAGCACCGGCGCACGGTTCGCGCGCAGCCCTGCGATCCGGTCCGGGTCGACCCGTTCGTGCTTGATGAGCAGGCCCCTTAGGCGCTCGAGCCCCTCGCGCGTGATCCCCTCCCCCGAAAATCCGTTCTCGCGCAATATGGCCTCGATCGAGCGGGCGGTGCCCGACGAGCCGACCGCCTCCTCCCAGCCGGTGCCTCGGTAGGCGCGCACGATGCCCGATATCTCCTGGCGCGCCGCGAGCTCGGCGCGCTTCATGCGCCCCTTGTCGATCCTGCCCTCGGGGAAGTACTTGAGGCTGTAGCTCACGCAGCCCATGTAGAGCGACTCCGTGAGCTGTGGCTCATAGCCGGTGCCGATGATGAACTCCGTCGATCCCCCGCCGACATCGATCACCAGGCGCCGGTGTGCGGCGATCGGGAGCGAATGCGCGACGCCCAGATAGATGAGCCGCGCCTCCTCGCGCCCTGCGATCACCTCGATCGGGAAACCGAGCACCTGGCGCGCCTCGCGCATGAACTGGGGCGCATTCTTCGCCACGCGCAGCGCATTGGTGCCGACCGCCCTCACCGCCTCCTTCGGCAGGCCGCGCAAGCGCTCGCCGAACTTGCGCAGCGCTTCGAGCGCGCGGGCCTGGCTGGCCCGGTCCAGGCGCTTTTCCTCGGTCAGCCCGGCCCCGAGACGCACCACTTCGCGCAGGGAGTCGAGAGCGTAGATCTGGCCGTCTACGACGCGTCCGATTTGCAGGTGGAAGCTGTTCGAACCGAGGTCGACTGCTGCAAGGGTTTCATGGCGCGCCATCTCGCTTCGCAGCTTAGCGCCGGCGCCCCGGCATCGCAAATGACCGGTCGGCATTGAATCGGCCGACATCCGGAGATCGCGGCGAGGCGTTAAACTGACGGGCCCCATGCTCAAGAAAGCGTTTCCGGCATCGCATTTCCTGAACCGTGAGCTCGGGATCCTCGCGTTCAACCGCCGCGTGCTGGCCCAGGCGGCCGACGACGGCGCGCCGCTCCTCGAGCGGCTGCGTTTCCTGACCATCGTCTCGTCGAACCTGGACGAATTCTTCGAGATCCGGGTCGCGGGGCTGAAAGAGCAGATCAAGCTGCACATTCCCGAACCCGGCCCCGACGGCGCCAGTCCTTCGGACGTCTACGCGCAGGTCGCGAAAGAGGCGCACGCGCTGGTCTCCGAGCAATACCGGCTGCTGAACGAAGTCTTGCTGCCGAGGCTCGCCGAACAAGGCGTTCGCTTCCCGCGACGCACCGATTGGAGCGCGGCGCAGCGCCAATGGATCCGGGATTATTTCGTGCGCGAGGTCCTTCCGGTGCTGACACCCATCGGGCTGGATCCGGCGCACCCGTTCCCAAAGGTCCTAAACAAGAGCCTCAACTTCGCCGTGGAGCTCGAGGGGCGGGACGCGTTCGGGCGCAGCTCGCGTGCGGCGATCGTGCAGGCCCCGCGGGTTCTGCCCCGGGTGATCCGCCTGCCGCGCGAAATGTCGGCCGCGGAATACGACTTCGTGTTCCTGTCGTCGGTGATGCACGCGCACGTCGACGAGCTGTTCTCGGGCATGAAGGTGCAGGGCTGTTACCAGTTCCGCGTGACGCGCAACTCGGACCTTTTCGTCGACGAAGAGGAAATCAAGAATCTGCGCATCGCCCTGCAGGGCGAACTGCTGCACCGCCACTTCGGCGACGCAGTGCGCCTCGAGGTCGCGGACAACTGCTCGCCGGCAATGGTCGAGTTCCTGCTGCAGCAATTCGCGCTCGACGAGGCAGATCTGTACCGCGTCGAGGGGCCGGTGAACCTGTACCGGCTGCGCGAAGTTCCCGACCAGGTCGAGCGGCCCGCGCTGAAATACGCACCGTTCCAGTCCGGGCTCCCCGCGCCGCTCGACAAGCGCGAAAACCTGTTCGAGGTTCTCGCCAGGCAGGACATACTCCTGCACCATCCGTTCCAGTCTTTCATGCCGGTGCTCGATTTCATCCGTACCACCGCCACCGATCCGCAGGTCATCGCGATCAAGCAGACGGTGTACCGCACCGGCACCGACTCGGAGCTGATGGAGCTGCTGATCGACGCGGCGCGCCGCGGCAAGGAGGTCACGGTGGTGGTCGAGCTGATGGCCCGCTTCGACGAGGAGGCCAACCTCAACTGGGCAACGCGTCTCGAGGAAGTCGGCGCGCACGTCGTGTACGGGGTCGTCGGCCACAAGACGCACGCCAAGATGGCGCTCGTGGTGCGGCGCGAGGAGTCGGCGAATGGCAAGGTTCTCAAGCGCTACGTGCACCTTTCCACCGGCAACTACAACCCGCGCACCGCGCGGCTCTACACCGATTTCAGCCTGATGACCGCGAACGAGGAGATGTGCGGCGACGTCAACGAGGTCTTCAAGCAGCTCACCGGCCTCGGGCGCGCGAGCAGGATGCATCATGTGTGGCAGTCTCCGTTCACGCTGCACAAGCGGATCGTCGCGGCGATCAAGAACGAGGCGGCCCTCGCGGCCGAGGGCAAGCCGGCACGGATCATCGCGAAGATGAACGCCCTGCTCGAGCCGGCGATCATCGAGGAGCTGTACGCGGCCGCGCAGGCCGGCGCGAAGGTCGATCTCATCGTGCGCGGCGTGTGCGCGCTCAAGCCGGGCATCGCGGGGTTGTCCGAAAACATTCGCGTCATTTCCGTCGTCGGCCGGTTCCTCGAGCACTCGCGGGTGTTCTACTTCCAAAATGAAGGCGACGAGGACGTTTACCTGGCGAGCGCGGACTGGATGGACCGCAACTTCTTCCGCCGGATCGAGCTCTGTTTCCCGGTGCTCGATCCCGCGCTCAAGCGCCGGGTGATTCGCGAAGGCCTTCAGCCCTACCTGGACGACAACTGCCAGGCGTGGATCATGAACGGCGAAGGCGGCTACGAGCTGGTCAAGCCGCGCCGCGGCCGGCGCCGCTCGGCGCAGGAGGAGCTGCTATTCACCTTGGCGACGCCCACCTGACATGAACAGTCCTCACAAGGGCGCGACCGGCCTGAAGCGGCTGATCAACGCGACGCGCTATTCGCTCTCCGGCCTGGCCGCGGCCGCGCGCCACGAGGAGGCCTTTCGCCAGGAGCTCATCCTGGCGGCGGTGCTGGTGCCGCTCGCATTGTGGATCGGCCGCAGCGGGGTCGAGCGCGCGTTGCTCGCCGGGTCCGTCCTCGTCGTGCTGATCGTCGAATTGCTGAATTCGGCCGTTGAAGCCACGGTCGACCGCATCTCACTCGAGGATCACCTTCTCGCCAAACGGGCCAAGGACATCGGCAGCGCGGCCGTCATGCTGTCGCTGGTCAGCACGGCCCTCGTCTGGCTGCTCGTGCTGACGGGCTGAGCGGCGCGGGCCCGCCTGTCACACGGCGTTCACATAGCCGTCACCGCGGTTTAACAGGCACTCGCCATGCTTGCGCCGCGTGAACCGCGCTCCCGACATCAACGCAGTCTCGCCCCGCCGCTCCGGACTGCGCCTGGCGATGGTGACCGAAACCTATCCTCCCGAGGTGAACGGCGTTGCCCGCACTATCAACGTGATGGTCGAGGGATTGCGCGAGCGCGGCCACTCGCTGCAGCTCGTGCGCCCTCGCCAGCATGGCGCCGACCGTCCGGCAACGGAGAATCGGTTCGAGGAGCTGCTCAGGCCCGGGATCTCCGTTCCACGCTACGCGCAGCTCAAGATGGGGATACCGAGCAGGGGAGCCCTGATGCGCGCCTGGAGCCAGGCGCGCCCGGATCTCGTGCACATCGCGACCGAGGGTCCGCTCGGGTGGTCGGCGCTCTCGGCGGCGAGGGCTCTCAAGCTGCCGGTCGTGACGGACTTCCACACCAATTTCCACGCCTATAGCAAGCACTACGGCATCCGCTGGCTGAGCCGGCCGATTACCGGCTACTTGCGGCATTTTCACAACCGCGCCGACTGCACGCTGGTGCCGACGCTTGAACTCGCGCACCAGCTCGCCGACCTGCGCTTCGAGCGCCTGCGGGTCGTCGGCCGCGGCGTCAATCCGGAGGTGTTCAACCCCGCCTGCCGCTCGCCGGAATTGCGCGCCAGGTGGGGTGCTGGAGCCGATACGCTGGTCGTACTGTGCGTAAGCCGCTTTGCGCCGGAAAAGAACTACCCGCTAGTGATCGAGGCCTACGAAGCGATGCGCCGCCTGCGTCCGGACACGAAACTCGTGCTCGTGGGCGACGGGCCGCTGCTCGACGAGCTGCGCCGCGGCAGCGTCGGCTGCGTGGTCGCCGGCAGGCGGGTCAACGGCGAGCTTGCCGCGCATTACGCCTCGGCCGATGTGTTCCTGTTTCCGAGCGTCACCGAGACCTTCGGCAACGTCACTCTGGAGGCGATGGCGAGCGGCCTGGGAATCGTTGCGTACGACTATGCTGCCGCCCGTCAGCACCTCGAGCACGGCCGCTCGGCGCTGCTCGCCCCCTTCGATGACCGCGCTGCCTTCATCGCCCAAGCCGAGCGCCTGGCGCTCGAGCCGCATCTCGCGCGCGAGCTCGGAAGCGCCGCGCGCTGCGTGGCCGAGAATGTCACCTGGGAGCACATCGTGCGCGATTTCGAGGCCGCATTGATCGATGCCGCCCCCGCCGCGGGGCCCGCCATGGAGGCGCCCGATGTCGCGGCTTGACGCGGCCCTCGAGCGCATCCAGCGCTGGGACGAGCGCCTTTGCCTGCGCTGCAATCGGGCCTTGCGCTATCGCGCTCTGCCGCAGGTGTGCCGCGCCGTCAGCTGGCTGGGCAACGGGATCTTCTGGTATGCCCTCATGCTCGCCTTGCTCCTCTCGCGGCAGGACGCCGTGCTCCCGGTGGTGCACATGGCCGGCGCGGGTTTGGCGTGCACGCTGGTCTACAAGCTGCTCAAGCGCGGCACGCTGCGCCCGCGTCCCTATCAGGTGCACGCCAGCATCACGCAGGGGGCCTCGCCGCTCGACACCTTCAGCTTCCCCTCCGGCCACACCCTGCACGCAGTAGCGTTCTCGCTGGTAGCGCTGGCCTACTATCCGTCACTCGCCGCGCTCCTCGTCCCGTTCACGCTGCTCACCGCCTTGTCGCGCGTGGTGCTGGGCCTGCACTACCCGAGCGACGTGCTGGCGGGCGCCGCCCTCGGAGCGCTGATCGGGGCTGGCTCGCTCGCGCTCGGTTAGCCGTCGCGGGGAAGGATTCAGCCGCGCGCGGCGCGGATCACGCCCGGCACGTTCTTCACCGAAGCGAACGCACGCCGCAGCTGCGCGAGATCCGCGACGTCGAACGTGAAACGCATGAATGCGAGTTCCTCGCGGCTTTGCGTGCGCACCGCGGTAACGTTGATGTGCTCACGCGCGAGCGCGTCGCCGAGATCGCGCAGGAGTCCGGGACGATCGCCCGCCGTCACCACCATATCGACCGGGTACGTGCCGCCGGTTTTGCCGCCCCATTGCGCCTCGATCAGGCGCTCGGGGCTTTGCTCGCTCAGCCGCTTCAGGCTCGGGCAGTCCTCGCGGTGGATCGAAACGCCCTTGCCGCGCGTAACGAAGCCGCGGATCGGATCGGGCGGCACCGGCTTGCAGCATTTCGACAACTGCGTGAGCAGCCGGTCGATGCCCACCACGAGGACGCCGCTGCCGCCGGCCGCAGACGCGGCCCTGCGCGGGGCCGGCGCCCTCGGCGCGGGCCGCGCCGCAGGCGCGGCAGCCCCGGCCTTCGCTCGCAGCGCCGCCTGCAGCTGACGCAGGTTCACTTCGTCGCGCGCGACCGCCGCGTAGAGATCGTCCTGCCGGGCGAAGCCGAGCCGCGCCGCGAGCGCGTCCAGGCCGGCCTGTGCGCCACCCTCGCGCTTGATCTCCTTTTCCACCATGGCGCGGCCGGTCGCGACGGTCTCGGCCAGCGCCTCGCTGTTGAACCATTGCCTGATCTTCTGGCGCGCACGCGGGCTCTTGGCGAAGCCGCGCTCGGTGCTCAGCCAGTCCCGCGATGGCCCCCCGCTCTTCGCGACCACGAGCTCGACGCGCTGACCGCTGCGCAGCGGGGTCTCGAGCGGCACGAGGTGGCCGTCGACCTTGGCGCCGCGGCACCGATGCCCGAGATCGGTGTGCAGGGCGTACGCAAAGTCGATCGGCGTCGAGCCGGCCGGCAGGTCGACCACCTTGCCCTGCGGCGTCACGACGTAGACGGTGTCGTCGAGCGCCGCCTGGCGCGTCTTCTCGGCCCAGCTCGCGCTGTCGGCCACCTCGTCGCGCCACGCCAGCAGCTCGCGCAGCCAGGCGATCTTCTCCTCGAACTTGCCTTCGGCGCGAGTCGCCGTGCCCGCCTCCTTGTAACGCCAGTGCGCGGCGACGCCGAACTCCGCGTGGCGGTGCATCTCCTCGGTGCGTATCTGCACCTCCAGCGTCTTGCCGCCGGGCCCGATCACCGCGGTGTGCAGCGACTGATACATATTGCCCTTGGGCCGCGAGATGTAATCGTCGAATTCCCTCGGGATCGGCTGCCACAGATCGTGCACCACGCCGAGCGCCGCATAGCAATCCTTGGGCGAGCCGACGATCACGCGCAGCGCGCGCACGTCGTAGAGCTCCGAAAAGTCGAGGCCCTTGCTGCGCATCTTGTTCCAGATCGAGTAGATGTGCTTCGGTCGGCCTGCGATCTCGGCCTTCACCCCCGCGGCCTGTAGCTCGCGGGCCAGCAGCGCCATCGCGTCCGCGATGTAATGCTCGCGCTCGACGCGTTTCTCGTCGAGCATCTTGGCGATCTTCTTGTATACGTCCGGCTCGAGGAAGCGGAACGACAGGTCCTCTAGCTCCCACTTGAGCTGCCATACGCCCAGCCGGTTGGCGAGCGGCGCGTAGATGTCGAGCGTCTCCCGCGCGTAGCCGGTGCGCTCGGCCACCGGATTCTTGGCGAACCAGCGCAGCGTCTGCGTGCGGCTCGCCAGTCGGATCAGCACGACGCGGATGTCCTCGACCATGCCGAGGACCATCTTGCGCAGGACTTCGTGATGCTGCTGCTGCGTCCCGCGCGTGAGCACGCGCAGCTGGTAAAGCCTTTCCACTCCCGCGGCGAGGGCCGCGACGTCATCGCCGAAAGCCTCGCGTAGGGGCTCGATGTCGCCGACGTACTTGGGCGCGGCGAACAGCACGCCCGCGGCGCGTCCCGCGGGATCCAGCCCGATGCTGGCCAGGCTCGCTCCGAGGCCGACGGCGTGCGGCCACACCGGCTCGCCGGTCGAAAGCGTGTGTCCGGCGTAGAGCGGCTCGGCGAACTCCAGCGCTCGCGCGACGAGGGCGCGCTGCTGGCCGGACAATCCCTCGGCGATCGGGTCGAGCGCCGCCGCGGCGCTGTTTTGCGCGTGTAGCTGGACGACCGAGACCATGCTGCTATTGTACTGGCCGCCCATGTCCGATCGTCACGCCGCGCCAAAGATTTCGCCGCATCTGTTGCTCGTCCTCACCGCGCTGTTCTGGGCCGGACACTGGATCGTCGCTCGCGCGGTGCACCTCGAAGTGACCCCGGCCTCCCTTTCCTTCTGGCGCTGGGCGACGGCGATCGCGGTGCTCTGGCCGCTGGCGGGGCGCCAGCTCGTGCGCGACTGGCCGGTGATCCGCGCCCACTGGAAGGCGATCGCGTTCTTCAGCCTCACCGGAAACGCCGTCTACAACATGGTCGGCTACTACGGAATCCGCGAGACCACGGCCACCAACGCCGTGCTCATCCAGTCGGTGACTCCGGCGCTGATCCCCCTGTTCGGCCTGTTGCTATTTCGCGAGCGCATCGGGTTTCGCGCGCTGGTCGGCGTCGCGGTCTCGTTTTGCGGCGTGGTGGCCATCGTCGCCCGGCTCGACCTCCACGTGCTCGCGAACCTGCAGATCAACCGCGGCGACCTGTTCCTGCTGGCGAACGTCGCGCTCTGGGCGCTGTACACCGTGTGCCTGCGCTGGAAGCCCCCCAGCCTGTCGCAGCTGAGCTTCCTGCTCGCCTGCTCGCTGTTCGGCATGGTGCCGATGCTGCCGATCTACGCCGCCGACCTCGCCGCGGGCGGACGCATGGCGCTCGCCTGGGGCCCGGTGCTGACGATCCTGTACCTCGGCATCTTCCCGTCGGTCGCCTGCTTCCTGATGTGGGGCAAGGGCGTGCAGGCGATCGGCCCCGGACCTGCCGGCGCCTACCTCTACCTCATCCCGCCCTTCGGCGCACTGATGGCGATTGCCTTCCTCGGCGAGCGCTTGCACCTGTACCACGTGGTCGGGATGGCGCTGATCTTCGCCGGCGTGTGGCTCGCGGCGCGCGGCCGGCGGCGCTAGCATGGGCTGGCTGAAGCAGTGGCGCAGGCGGCGCGTGCTCGCGCGGCACCGCATCGACGACGCGCCGTGGCAACGCACGCTCGCCAGGCTGCCGTTCCTGCGCGGCCTGGATGCGCCGCAGACGAGGCGGCTGCAGGAGCTCGCGCTCGTCTTTCTCGCCGAGAAGGAGTTCTCCGGCGCGCGCGGACAGAAGGTCGGCGACGCGATGCGGCTATCGATCGCCGCCCAGGCATGCCTTCTGGTGCTCGAGCTCGGCCTGGACTGGTACGACGGCTGGAGCGGGATCGTCATCTACCCGTCCGACTTCCGCGTGCGGCGCAGCGAGATCGACGAGACGGGCGTCATGCACGAGTGGGACGACGAGCTGGCCGGCGAGTCCTGGCCGGGCGGTCCGGTGGTGCTGTCCTGGGACGCCGCGCAGCACGACGAGTACGCGAACGTGGTGATCCACGAGTTCGCCCACAAGCTGGACATGGCGAACGGCGATGCCGACGGCGTGCCGCCGCTGCATCGCGGCATGGACCCCGCGGCCTGGCGCGCGGCGTTCGAGGAGGCCTACGCCGGCTTCTGCGAGGCCGTGGATCGCGGCCAGGACACCTGGCTCGATCCGTACGCGGCCGAGGACCCGGCCGAATTCTTCGCCGTTCTGAGCGAAGCGTTCTTCGAGGCGCCAAACGAAATGCGGCGCCGCTACCCGGACGCCTACGCGCAGCTGCGGCTTTTCTACCGGCAGGATCCGGCAAGTAGGCTCAAGGCGTGAAGACCCTGCTCATCGTCTATCACACGCACGGCGTGAAGACGGCGCGCATGGCCGAAGCCGTCGAACGCGGCGCGCGGGCGGCGTTGCGGGAAGCTCAGGCCGACGAGGAGGCTCAAGTGGTCGTCAAGCGTGCCGCCGAAGCCGGGCCGCAGGATCTGCTCGCAGCCGACGCGCTGCTGCTCGGCACGCCGGAGAACTTCGGCTACATGTCCGGCATGATGAAGGACTTCCTCGAGCGCGTGTTCTATCCCTGCGAAGGCAAGGTCGAGGGCCGGCCCTACGCGCTGTTCGTCAGCGCCGGGCAGGACGGCGCCGGCGCCAGGACTTCGGTCGAGCGCATCGTCACCGGGCTGCGCCTGCGCAAGGCGCACGAGGCGATCATCGCCCTGAAAGAGCTCACGCCGGAGACGCTGGCGCAGTGCGAGGAGCTGGGCGCGACCTTCGCCGCCGGGCTCGCGCTGGGCGTGCTCTAGCGCGCCCGGCCGAGCCCGATGTGCGTGAGGTCGGCGAGATTGCGCGGCCGCGCGCTGCCGGGCGCCAGCCGGCCGTCGTCGGCCGCTGCGCCCGCGACCTGCCGCACCGGCACCAGCCCCGCCCAGATCGGCAGAGCGTAGTCCCCCTCTTCGTCGTGCGGCGGGCCGCTGCGGATCTTGGCGGAAGCCTCGCCGATCGGCATGCCGAGCACCGTCGTGGCCTTCAGCTCCCGCTTGGTCACCGGGCGCAGCCCTTGCCAGCGCCCCGGGAACATTCGCTCGACGAACGCCTCCAGCTTCGCCAGCTTTTCCTCCGGCTGCTCGACCTTGTGCGCGCGCCCGAAGAGCATCGCCGAGCGGTAGTTGATCGAGTGGTTGAAGCCCGAGCGCGCCAGCACGAGCGCATCGACGTGCGTGACCGTCAGGCAGCATTCGACGCCCTGCTCGAGGTGGCGCAGCATGCGCGAGGCCGCCGAGCCGTGCCAGTACACGGCGTCGCCCTCGCGCCAATAGCAGGTGGGCGTGACGTAGGGCTGGCCGTCGATCGCGTAGCCGACGTGGCACACGAAGCCGGCGTCGAGCACGGCGTACACGGTATCGCGGTCGTAGTGCCCGCGCTTGGGCCGGCGCCGGACCCTCGAGCGGGCGGTAGGGGCAAACGATTTCACGTGCACCTCCTGGCGAAGCGCAGATGGTAGCAGCCTATACTTTCGGGGATGGGTGCCACGCTTTTGTTCGACGACCGCGAGATCGTCTGGTGCGCGTTTGAAGACGCCGTGCTGCGCGCGGCGAGCGGCCTGGAGAGGCTCGGCGTCGCCGAGGACGACGTCGCGTGCATCATGCTGAGAAACGAGCCGGCGTTCCTGGTCGCGGCCTTCGCCGCGCTGCGGCTGGGGGCGTATCCCTGCCCGATCAACTGGCACTACAAGGCCGAGGAGGCGGGCTGGATCCTGAGAGACAGCAACGCCAAGGTGCTGGTGGTGCACGCGGATCTGCTGCCGCAGATCGAAGGCGCGCTGCCTGCGGGCGTCGAGCGGGTGGTCGTCGCGCCGCGCGCATGGGACTCCTGGCTCGCGTCGCTGCCGCCCTGGAGCGGCGCGCCGCGCCGGCCGCGCTGGAACATGCCCTACACCTCGGGCACGACCGGGCGGCCGAAGGGCGTGCGCCGCGTGCCGATGCCGCTGGAGGGCGCCAAGCGCATGCTGGAGCTCGCGCGCGAGGCGCGCTACAAGGGCTTCGGCATCGAGCCGGGCATGCGCGCGCTGCTGCCCGGGCCCCTGTATCACAGCGCGCCGAACCTGTACGCCACGCAGACCCTGCTGCTGGAGGACGCGCTGCTCGTGCTCGAGCCGAAGTTCGACGCCGAGCGCACCCTGGCGCTGATCGAGCGCCACCGGCTCACGCACGCCTACCTCGTGCCGACCATGTACGTGCGCATGCTCAAGCTGCCCGACGAGGTGAAGCGGCGCTACGACCTGTCCTCGATGCGCATGGTCGCCTCCACCGGCTCGCCCTGCGCGCCCGGGATCAAGCGCGCCATGATCGACTGGTGGGGGCCGGTGTTCCACGAGTGCTACGCCTCGAGCGAAGCGGGCGTGATCACCTCGATCGATTCGCACGAGGCGCTCCGAAAGCCCGGGTCGGCGGGCCGCCCGGTCGGCGCCGGGGCGCTCAGGATCCTCGACGAGCAGGGCAACGAGCTGCCGCCGGGCAAAATCGGCCTGATCTACGCGCGCCAGCCCGCGTATCCGGACTTCACCTACAACAACAACCCGGCCGCGCGCGCAGCCATCGAGCGCGCCGGGCTTTGGACGCTCGGCGACATGGGCTACGTCGACGAGGACGGGTATCTGTTCATCTGCGACCGCGCCGCCGACATGGTGATCTCTGGCGGCGTGAACATCTACCCGGCGGAGATCGAGGCGGCGCTGCACGGCATGCCCGGGGTGCAGGACTGCGCGGTGTTCGGCATCCCGAACGAGGAGTTCGGCGAAGCGCTCGCGGCAGCGATCCAGCCCGAGGCCGACGCCGCACTGAGCGCCGCATCGGTGCAGGCCTGGCTCGCGACGCGCATCGCCGACTACAAGGTGCCCAGGGTCATCGAGTTCCACGACGCCCTGCCGCGCGAGGACAGCGGCAAGATCTTCAAGCGCCGGCTACGCGAGCCCTACTGGGAAAAGGCCGGGCGCAGGATCTAGCGCTCAGTGCGCGCCCGCGTCGGCGGGGGCGCGTTGCGGGGCGTTCACCGGCTTGGCGATCCAGACCAGCGCCACGAGCGCAATGAACAGCACCCCCGAGAGCCAGAACAGGTCGACGGTGCTCAGCATGCGCGCCTGCTGGTCGATCATGCCGTCCAGCAGGCCGAACGCCTGGTCCGGGCTGAGCCCATGGGCGTGCATCGCGCCGAGCGCGGCCCGCGCACCCGGGTCGTAGGCGGTGACGTGCTCGACCAGGTGCGCGCGGTGCAGCGCGGCGCGGTCGTTCCACAGCGTGACCGACACCGAGGCGCCGAAGGCGCCAGCGGTAAAGCGCGCGAAGTTGCTCAGGCCGGTAGCTGCCGGAATGCGCTCGGGCGGCAGCCCCGAGAGCAGCAGCGCGGTGAGCGGCAGGAAGAACGACACGGTCGCCGCGCCCTGGATGATGGTGGGCAGCACGATCGACCAGAAGTCGGTCTGCAGGTCGAAGCGCGCGCGCATGAACGACACGGCCGCGAACACCAGGAACGCGGCGCTCGCGATCTTGCGCGCGTCCAGGCGCCCAAGATTGCGGCCCAGGATCGGCGCGATGATCAGCGACAGGATCCCGATCGGCGCCACGGCGAGGCCAGACCAGGTGGCGGTATAGCCCATGATCGTCTGCAGCCACAGCGGAAGGATCACCGTGGTGCCGAAGAACACGCCGTAGCCGATCGCAAGCGCCACCGTGCCGCTGGAGAAGTTGCGCAGCTTGAACAGGGACAGATCGACGATCGGGTGCTCGTTGTCGATCAGCTCCCAGACGAGGAACAAGGTGAACCCGACCGCGGCGACGCAGCCGAGGGTCACGATCAGGCCGGAGTTGAACCAGTCCAGCTCGTTGCCCTTGTCGAGCATAACCTGCAGCGCCGCCACCCAGGTGATCAGCAGCGCGAGGCCGACGAAATCCACCGGCACCTTGCGCGTCGCGGAGTCGCGTGCGCGGTAAATCTGCCAGGTGACCATGGCGGCGAGCAGGCCCACCGGCACGTTGATGTAGAAGATCCACGGCCAGGTCGCGTTGTCCGAGATCCAGCCGCCGAGCAGCGGGCCCGAGATCGGCGCCAGCAACGCGGTCATCGACCATATCGCGAGGGCGAGGCCTGCCTTTTCGCGCGGGAAGGTCGCGAGCAGCATGGCCTGAGACAGCGGCACCATCGGCCCCGCCACTGCGCCCTGCAACACGCGGAACACGATGAGCGTCTCGAGGGTCGGCGCAAGGCCGCACAGCCACGACGCCGTGCTGAATAGCAGCACCGAAGTGACGAACAGCCGCACCTGGCCGAAGCGCACCACCAGCCAGCCGGTGAGCGGCACCGAGATGGCGGTCGATACCGCGAACGAGGTGATCACCCAGGTGCCCTGGCTCGGGCTGACGCCGAGATCCCCGGCGATCGTCGGAATCGACACGTTGGCGATCGTCGTGTCGAGCACCGTCATGAACACCGCGAGCGATAGCACGATCGCGCCGACCACGCGCTCCATTCCCTCGAGCGGCGGCGCCGCCGCCGCAGCCGGCACCGCGCTCATCCGCCGCGGCCCAGGTTGGCGGCGATGATCTCCCGCACGCGCGCGTCGGCCGCGGTAGCCTGCTCGTCGAACGCCCTGGTCGCGTACACCGGCCCGGCCACGGGCGCCTTGGCGAGCTGCGGCCCGCTCGGGTCGCGCACGTCGACGTCGACCTCCATCGACAGCCCGACGCGCAGCGGATGCGCGGCGAGCTGCTTCTTGTCGAGCGCGATGCGCACCGGCAGGCGCTGCACCACCTTGATCCAGTTACCGGTCGCGTTCTGCGGCGGCAGCAGCGCGAAGGCACCGCCGGTGCCCGCAGCGAGGCCCGCCACGCGCCCGCGATACTCGACGTGGCTGCCGTACAGGTCGGCGGTGAGCCGTACCGGCTGCCCGATTCGCATGTCGCGCAGCTGCACCTCCTTGAAGTTCGCCTCGACCCAAACCTCGTCGAGCGGCACGACCGCCATCAGCGGCTCGCCGGCGGCGACCCGTTGGCCCACCTGCACCGCGCGCTTGGCGACGTAGCCGGTCACCGGCGCGGGGATTTCGTTGCGCTCCACCGCGAGGAAGGCCACGCGCACGCGCGCGGCGGCGTCCTTGACGCTAGGCTGGTCCTCGACGCCTATGCGCTCGGTGAGCGCGCGGTTGGCGGCGAGCCTCTCGCGCGCCTCGAGCAGCGCCGCCTTGGCGGCCGCCACGCTGCTGCGTGCATGCTCCAGGTCTTCCTTGGTCACCATGCCCTTCGCGTCGAGCTGAATGCGCCGCTCCAGATCCTCTTCCGCCTTGCGCAGCTCGGCCGCGCGCTGGGCGACCGCCGCGTCGAGCACGCTGTTGTTGGCGTAGACGGTGCGCGCGGTGCGCACCGCCTGCGCCAGCTGTGCTTCGGCCTGCGCCAGCGCCACCCTGGCATCGGCCGGGTCGAGCCGCACCAGTGTCTGGCCGGCCTCGACCAGGTCGGTGTCGTCGGCGCCGATCGCCACCACCGTGCCCGCCACCTGTGGCGTGACCTGCACCAGGTTGCCGCCGACGTAGGCATTGTCAGTGGTCTGGTGGCCGCGCGACTCGAGGTACCACCAGGTGGCCCAGCCGACGCCGACGAGGACGAAGGCGATGATCACGAAGCTCAGCGCGCGACGGCGGCGTGCCCCCGGCGTCGGCGCTTGCGGCAGTTCGGCCATTCCCGGCTCCGCTATTGGGCTCAGCCGGCGTTAGCCAGCATGCGCCGCAGCAGCGCCTTGAGCTGCTCGAACTCGGCGGCGCTGAAACCGCGCAGGTGATGATTGAGGGCCTTGGCCGCGACCTTCGGCAGGCGATCGGCCACCCTGACTCCGGCCGCAGTGAGGCGCAGACGCACCACGCGCCGGTCGGCATCGTCCCGCACCCGGCTTAGCAGCCCCTTGCGTACCAGGCGCTCCACCATGCGTGTCATCGAGCCGGTGTCGTAGTCGTAGTCGCGCGCGATGTCCGCCGCGCGGTCGCCGCGTCCGTGCGCGATGTAGATCAGGATGGAGCCCTGCGCGGCCGAAATGCCCCATGACGAGACCTCGCGGTCCACCGCGGCGAAGATCGAAGCGCGCAGGCGCGTGATCAGGTAGCCGACGCTGTCTTCGACGCGATAGGTCTCGGCCCTGTAATGCCCGGGCTCGCGTTTCACCGCCACTCCCACCCCCGCCCCCGTTATTTGCTGCCCAGGCAGCAAACTGCCTGCCCAGGCAGGCATTGTCAAGCGCTTGCGGCGGCCGGCGCCCGGTAGTGCCCGAGAAGCCCGCGCAGGGATGCGCCGATCTCCCGGTATGCGGCCGCGGGCAGGTTGGCGAGCGACACGCGGATCGACCAGTCCGGCGCCTCGAAGCCCGCGCCCGGCAAGACCACGGTCGCGTGCTCGCGCGCAAGGTCGAAGACGATATCCAGCGGACGCCGCGAGCGGGCAAGCGAGGCCGCGAATTCCCCGCCGTAAAGGTTTCGCGCGAGCCGCAGCAGGTCGAGGGTCGCGTAATAGTCGGTATGCAGCGCACCCGCCGGCACGGGCAGGCCGAGGCCTTCGTAAAGCGCGGCCAGCCGCGCATGCACGACGCCGCGCGCCAGCGTGCGGTAAGCCGCGCCGGGCTCGAGCAGCGCGTGCAGCGCGAACAGGGCCATCTGCACCTGCTGGGGCGTCGACAGCCCGGCGGTGTGGTTGAGCGCAACCGCGCGGCTGTCGGCCACCATCCGGTCAATGAAGCGCAGCCCGGCCGGGTCCGCGCACACGCTGGCATAGCGCGAGGCGACGGCTTCGCGCTCCTGGCGCGCAAACCGCGCCAGCTGCGCGTCGACGACGTTGTCCTCCCGCATGCCCACCAAGCCAAGGCGCCAGCCGGTGCAGCCGAAGTACTTGGACAGCGAGTAGACCGTGATCGTGTTGTGCGGCAGGACGGCCGCCAGCGAGCGAAAGCCGTCGGCGTACGGCGCATAGACGTCGTCGGAAATCACGATCAGGTCGGGGCGCCTCGAGCGCACCAGCCGGGCGATGCGCTCGAGCGCAGGCGCGCCGATCGCAACCGAGGTCGGATTGCCGGGATTGACCAGGAACAGGGCGCGCACGCGCGGGTCGGCGAGCTTGTCGATTTCCGCGTCGGGATATTGCCAGTCGGCATCCTCGTCCGCGGCAATGCGCACGACGTCGAAGCCGTAGGCTTCGAGCCGGGGGATCTCCAGGTAGGGCGAGAACACCGGGGTGCCGATCGCGACGCGCTCGCCGTGCCCGAGCAGCCGGTTCGCGACGAGCGACTGGAACACGTAGCAGATGCCGGCAGTCGCGCCTTCGGTGGCGAACAGATGCAGCGTGGCGGAGGGCGGCTCCCCGCGGCACAGCTCGCGATCGAGGTAAGCGCGCATGACACGCTCGACACCCGGAAGAATCCGTGGCGGCGCAGGGTAGTTGACGCCGAGGACGCCCAGCGTCAGTTCGTGCACGAACGCGTCCGCATCGATGCCGAGCTGCCGCTGCCCGAAATCGACCGCTTCGCGCAGCAGCGCCGCTCCCGGCAGCCGCACCGCCGTCGCGGCCAGCATCCGGGCGGCGATGCCCGGCGCCTGCGGATGACCGCCCAGGCCGTGCCCGAGACTGCACGCGCGCGCCTCGCCGAGCGCGAAGCGCTCGAGCTCTACGAACGCCTCGCGCGGCTCGAGCGCGAGCCAGTCGGGATTCGCCCGTCCCGCATCGAGCAGCAGGCGCGCATGCAGGCGGGTGCATTCGGTGGCGAGCTCGACCAGGCGGTCCTTCAGTTCGAACGGGCTCATGCCGGCATACCGGTCGTGCGAGGGCAAAGCCATGGCGGGTCCCCTGTTTTGTACCTGACCTATTATCCGTATACGCTTCACGCCTATGGAACAGAAAGGCGCGCCGCCGGGCGGCGGTGCCGAGGCAGCGGCCTTGCTCGAGCGCGCGCGCCTGGCCCGGCAGGAAGGGCGGCTTGAGCAGGCCGAAGAGGCTTGCCGGCAGGCAGTCGCCCTCGATCCGCGCAACGCCGAGGCGCGCTGGAAGCTTGGCGCCATCCAGCGCGAGCGCGGCAACACCGAGCAAGCCAAGGAGACGCTGCGCGAGGCGCTCGCCGTCGCGCCGGACAACCTGGAAATCCTGCTTAATCTGGGGACGACGCTGTGCGCACTTGGCCGCCCATCGGAAGCCCTCGAGTTCATCGAGCGTGCGACCACGCTCGCTCCCGGGGCCCCGATCGCGCACGCTAACGCCGGCTTCGCACTTGCGCAGTGCGGCCGCGAGGAGGAGGCCGTCGACGCCTACGCCCGAGCGGTGGAACTTCGGCCAGACTACGCCGAGGCGCGCTGGAACATGGCGCAGCTGCTGCTCGGACTGGGCCGCTTCGAGGAGGGCTGGCCGCTATTCGAGTCGCGCTGGCAGCTCTCCAAGTACGCTCGCCAGCGGCCCGCGGTGGCCGCCCCGCAGTGGGCGGGCGAGGATCTGCGCGGCAAGCGCCTGTTCGTGCATTCGGAGCAGGGGTTCGGCGACACGATGCAGTTCCTGCGCTACGTCGAGCTCGCCGCGGAGCGCGGCGCCGAGGTGATCCTGCACGTGAGGCGCGAGCTGCGCGACATCGCCGCCGGCGTGCGTGGCGTGGCGCGACTCGGCACCCTCGGCGAGCCGGTTCCGGAATGCGACTACGTCTGCCCGGTGATGAGCCTGGCAGGCGCATTCGGCACCACGCTAGAAACGATTCCGCGCAACATTCCCTACTTCGAGGCCTCGCCCTCCGCGATGCAGGCCTGGCGCCAACGCCTCGACGAGGATGCGACGGTGAACGTGGGCCTGGTGTGGGCAAGCGGTATCTCATCCGGGCTCGGCAAGGGTTTCGTCGAATCGGCCGTCGCGCGCAGCCTGCCGCTCGCCGCGCTGGCCGCGCTCGGTAGCGTGCGCGGCGCGAGCTTCTACAGCCTGCAGAAAGGCCCGCCGGCCGCCGAAGCGGACGCGCCGCCCGCTGGCATGCAGTTTCGCAACTGGTCGTCGGAGCTGCGTGACTTCAGCGACACCGCCGCGCTGATTCGGGCCCTCGACCTGGTCATCACGGTGGACACGTCGATCGCCCATCTTGCGGGGGGGCTCGGCGCGCCGGTCTGGGTGCTGGTTAATGTGCCGACGTCGTGGCGGTGGCTGCGCGGGCGCGACGACTCTCCGTGGTACCCGAGCATGCGGCTGTTTCGCCAGACCGTCCCCGGAGACTGGCGCTCGCCGGTGGAGTCCGCCCGCGCGGCGCTCGCCGAGCTCGCCGCGCGCCGGCCCCCGCGCCGTCGCGGCCTGATGGCGCGCCTGCGCGCGGCGATGAGCTTCTCCACGCCCCGATGAGCGACCGGGTAATCTAGCTCACGACAGCAGGAAGTCCCGCACGATCGCGATCTGGTCGGCGTGCAACAGCGTCGGCGCATGGCCGACGTGCTCGATGTCGACGACTTTCGCCTTCGGCCCGCAGGCGGCCATGCGGTCGCAAACCTCGCGCGTCAGCAGGTCCGACTGCGCTCCGTGCAGCACCAGCGTCGGGCAGCGCACCGCCTCGTACGTCGACCACAGCTCGAGGTCGTGCTCGGGCATGTGCGCGCGGAACGGCTCGCCGATGCGGGGATCGTAGTGCATGCGAAAGCTGCCGTCGGGGTTCCTGCGCACAACGACTTCCGTGAGGAAGCGCCATTGCGCGTCGCTGTGGGGGCCGAACGGCGCCGAAATTGCCCGGACGTACTGCTCGGCCGACTCAATATTTGGAAAGGTCGGCGCCAGGCCGAAATAGGTCGCGATGCGCTCGAGCGACGCCCTGGCGACCACCGGCCCCGCCTCGTTCAGCACCAGCTTCGTCACCGGCGAGTCGTTCATCGCCGCAAGCGCCATGCCGATCAACCCGCCCATCGACGTCCCGACCCAGTGGACGGTTTCCACGTCGAGGCGCGCGACGAGCGTCACCATGTCCGCCACGTACTGCGGAATGACGTAGTACATCGGGTCGGGCAGCCATTCGGACTCGCCGCGCCCCACCATGTCGGGGCACACGACGCGGTAGCGATCGCTCATCGCCGCGGCAAGCGCGTCGAAGTCGCGCGCGCAGCGCGACAGCCCGTGCACGCAGAGCAGCACCCGCGGATTCTTCGGCTCGCCCCACTCGAGATACGCGACGCGATGCAACGCCTGGCCGGTGGCGCACTGCACCTGCCGTCGGCGCGGCGCGGCGCTCACGAGCGCATTTCCCAGGCGGCGCGCAGCAGCTGCGGCAGGCTCCCGGCTTCCGGCTCCAGGAGCTCCAGGCGCGCGCCCGCGCCGAGCCGCAGGCGCTGGTCCGACTTGAGGTTCGCGCCGCGTACGCGCCAGCCGCGATCGGCGTAGCGCCGGCGCTCGATGACGGTTTCCTCGGCGGGGTCCTCGTCGAACCAAAGCCATTCGGCGGCGAAGCGAAGCGCGATGTTCTCCAGCTCTTCGAGCAGCTCCCGGTCGATCGCCTCGTCTAGCGCGCTGCAGCGCCCGTCGCGCAGGCGCGCCGTCCAGCGCTCGCCCGCATCCTCGGCGAGGCGCAGCTCGCCCAGCGACGCGTCCAGGCTGAAGTAGGCATGGCGCGCGGCGCTCACGCCATAGCCGAGCCAGGCCTCGCCGCGCCGCGCGCACGCCAGCCCGAGCCGGAGCTCGCCGTCCGCACCGGTTTCGAGCGCGATGTTGCGCGCTGCGTCCTCGAGCAGCGAGCTTTCCTGCTCCAGCAGCCTGCCGTTCTCGATCACCGCGCGCCCGCGAACGCCCTGCCTCGGATCGCGCCATTCGGCCTCGACCCGCAGCTCGGGGAACTCGGACGAAGCGGTGGCGAAAGCCGGGAAGGGAATACCTTTTTCACGTTCGAAACGGTATTCGAGCGTGCCTTCGGCAAGTTGCTCGAGATAGTGCCGGGCATCCATGTCGCGCACCATCAGCCAGCGGACACGCTCACGAAATTCCTCGAGACGCCCGGGACCGGCGACCCTGATGACGGCGGTAAACGCCGGCTCGCCCCGGGACATCGCTCAGGATCCGTACTTGAACGACAGCAGCAAGCGCGTGCGAAACGCCGCGATCTTGCCGTTTTCCACCTTGACGTCCAGCTTGGTCACTTCGGCGATGCGCAGGTCGCGCAGCGTCTTGGCCGCCGTCCTGACCGCATTGCGCGCTGCGTCTTCCCACGATTCGGTGCTGGTGCCGATGACTTCGGTGACGCGGTAGACTGCCTCGGCGCTTTTCTTCGCCATGTTCGCCTCCTCGCGATTGTGGTGCGGAGAATTCCGCTCGGAGATTATATGCCGCGCCAGTAGCGCGCCCGGCGGCTGCGCTCGGCCTCGACACGCACGCCCGATGCGTCCATCCGGATGCCGACCGCGCCGTCGAGATCGGTGCGCAGCAGCGCCGCGCCGGCGGATGCGTAGCGCTCCACGACCTGCGTGCTCGGGTGACCGAACCGGTTACGGTATCCGGCCGCGACCACCGCCCAGCGCGGCGCCACGGCCGCGACGAAGGAACCGTCCGAAGAGCTGCGGCTGCCGTGATGCGGCACGAGCAGCACCTCGGCGCGCAATCGGCCCGCCTCGCGCTCGAGCAGCGCCGCCTCGGCAGCGCGCTCGATGTCGGCGGTAAGCAGCATCGCATGCCCGCCCGCGGTCACGCGCAGCACGCAGCTCAGGTCGTTATTCCGGTGCACGGCCCCGTAGTCGTCGACGGCGGGATGCAGCAGGGCGAACTGCACGCCGTCCCAGTTCCACTGCAGTCCGCGCGCGCAGCGCCGCGCGTATCCGGCGAACGCCGGCGCGGCGTGATCCGGCGGGAGCGACGACAGCAGGAGATCCGTCTCCAGGTTCTCCATGACCGAGACCGCGCCGCCGGTATGGTCGCTGTCGTGGTGGCTCAGCACCAGCGCGTCGAGGCGCTGGATCCCCGCCGCCTGCAGCAACGGCACCACGATTCGCTCGCCGCTGTCGGCTTGCGTGCCGTACGCCGGCCCGGCGTCATAGAGCAGCGCGCGGCCCGCGGTGCGCACGAGCACCGCCAGCCCCTGCCCGACGTCGAGCACGCTCAGCCAGGCCTCGCCCGGCCGGGGGGCCGGCGCGGGAAGCGCGAATGCGGGCAGCATGAGGGCGATCCCGGTCGCGCGCCACGGCACGCCGCGCGGTGCGAGCAGCCAGGCGACGCCCGCGAGCGCAAGCGGCACGCTCCAGAGGGGCGGCACGCGCGCCACCCATACGGCTGCCGGCAGCGCCGCGCACCACTCGAGAAATTCGAGCAGCCGCTCGGTCAGCCACGCCGCGAGCTGAAGGATCGCCTCCAGCGGGAGGGCGGCCGCGGCAAGCGCGAGAGGCGTAATGACCACGGACACCAGCGGGATTGCGATCGCGTTCGCGAGCGGACCGACGACCGAAACCTGGGCGAACAGCAGCATGGCGACCGGCGCCAGACCGACGGTGACCGCCCATTGCACGCGCACCCACTGCCGCAGCCGCGGCTCGACCCCGGTCCAGCCGCCCGCCGAGTAGAAGATCAGCGCGACGGCGCCGAACGAGAGCCAGAATCCCGGCGCGAGAGGCGCCCAGGGATCGGCCAGCACCACGGCGCCGAGCGCAAGCGCCAGGGTGCGTGCCGGCGCGGCGATGCGGCTCGACCACAGCGCGAGCGCAACCACCGCGACCATCAGCAGCGTGCGCTGCGCGGGAACGCCGAAGCCGGCGAGCAGCGCATAGCCAAGCGCCGCGACGATCGCCGCGGGCGCGGCGGCCTTGCGCGCAGGAAGGCGATCGCCGAGGCGTGGCGCGAGCGGGGCCGCGCGCCGCCACCCGCAGGCCACGAGCCACGCCATGAGCCCCGAGACGATCGTCACATGCAGCCCGGAGATGCTCATCAGGTGCGTCACCCCGGTGCGCCTGAACAGGCGCCATTCCTCATTCGAGATCGCGCGCTGCTCGCCTACCGCCAGCGCGACCAGGATGCCGGCCGCGGGCGTCTCGCCGAGCGTCGCCAGGAACCGGTCGCGCACCGCGGCGCGCGCCCGCTCGATGCGGTCGAACATGCCGTCGCGCGCGCCCAGCCGCTCGGCGGCCGGATGCGCGCGCACGTAGCCGGTGGCGCCGATGCCGCGCTCGAGCAGCCATAGTTCATAGTCGAAACCGTGCGGATTCACCTGTCCATGCGGCCTGCGCAGGCGCAGCGTGAAGCGCCAGCGCTCGCCCGGGTGCAGCAGCGGCGCCTCTTCGGCAAGCGCCGGCCGCCAGCTCAGCCGCAATCTGCGCGGCAACTGCGCGCCGCCAGCCTCGTGCTCCGCGTCCAGCTCGAAGCTCGTCCCGCCTTCGATGCGCACCGGCAGGCCCGCCACCACGCCCACTACCGACAGGTCGCGCCCCTCGAGTTCTGGAGCGAGCCGGTCGGCGATTCGCAGGTGGGCAAAGCCCGCGGCCCACAGTAACCCGAGCGCCAGCGCGGCCGGCCAGCGCAGCGGGCGCCAGATCGAGAGCCCGAGTAAGGGCGGAATCGCCCACAGCCAGGCGGGCGCGGGCAACGTGGGCTGCTGCTGCAACAGCAGCACGCCCGCAGCGAACGCCAGGATCCCCCCCGTCATCTAGAATGCAACGTTCCGGCCGCGCGCCGGATGACTCCATGCCGCGCAAGTATTTCCGCAAGTACCTTCCGGACGCTGCCCGCGTACGCTCCCACCGCGTGATCGCGGTGTTCGGCCGCCTGCTGCACCATCACAACCTCTGGCACCTCAACCGCGAATCGGTCGCCGGAGGGTTCGCCATCGGCCTGTTCGCCGGGCTGGTGCCGGGTCCCTTCCAGATGCTGGTGGCCGCGCTGCTGGCAGTGCCGCTACGCAAAAACCTGCCCGTCGCACTTCTCACCACCCTGTACACCAACCCCTTCACCATCGTGCCGCTTTACCTGCTCGCCTACGAGTACGGCAAGCTGCTGCTCGGCGGCAATGCGCGCGTGCCGACGGTCGAGCCGTTCCACATGGACTGGTCGCACCTCTTCGACTCGCTGCGCGGCCTCGCCGAATGGTCCCTCTCGCTCGGCAAGCCGCTCGCGGTCGGCCTCGTCGCGCTCGCCGTCACGCTCGCTGCGGTCGGCTACTTCGGCGTGCACTTCGCCTGGCGCGCCTACGTGGTCCTCGCCTGGCGCGCCCGCAAGCGCCGCCGCCGCGGCCGATGACACACGCCGAATTCGTCGCCGCGTACCGCGAGGGGCGCCTCAAGGTGAGTGTCGACCGCGACTCGGCCAGGCGCTTCGTCGCCGGCCGCAGC
>Ga0316620_10000065_pt1 | contig 43691 bp, 67 predicted proteins | sample OWC_Aug_M1_C1_D5_FD_207651 | JGI IMG/M metagenome (GOLD analysis project Ga0316620, IMG submission 207651) | Wetland soil microbial communities from Old Woman Creek delta, Ohio, United States - OWC_Aug_M1_C1_D5_B | ecosystem: Environmental > Terrestrial > Soil > Wetlands | place: USA: Ohio...
TGATCTCGGCCATCGCCAAGGCTCTGCAAGGCGCGCCGGCTACGATGACGCATGACTTCCACCTGTCCAACGTCCGCGGTTCGGACTGACCCCTCACCATCTGGAGAAACACATGCAAATCCGAATCGACATTGACCCGCTGTTCGACAGCGCGGCGGAGCTGCTGGCCACTTCCGTATTCCTGGCCAAGCTCGCCGAGGTCCCCAAGATTTCCAGGTTCAACGACATCTTGCCGCCCCAGCCGGAGGTGGGCCAAAACACCGGCAGCGCTGCATCGGGTCTTTCCCTTTCTACCGAGGGCAGCGCCGTGACTGGCGCGGGGGCGGAGGCAGCCAGCACTGCCGATGAAGCCCCCGCGGCCGGCACGTCGGGCAGACCGCGCGGCCGCCCGCGCAAGGTGATTGAGCCCGCGCCCGAGGCAGCCGCGCCGCAAACCACGCAGGCTCCCGCAGAACCCGAAGCCAAGACTGAGGCGCCCTCGCCCTCCGGTGTCATCACCCCCGCCACCAACCTCAACCTGGACGACCACGTGCGCCCGGCCCTGGGCGCCTACACCGCCAAGAACGGCATTGAGAAAGGCGTCGCCCTGCTGGCCGAGTTCAACGCCAAGCGCGTCAGCGAACTGCAGCCCGAGCAGTACGCGGACTTCGTGAAGAAGTGTGAGGTGTGACATGAAACCGAAATTCAACATGGCGCAGATTTTCCTGGGGGCCATTGGAGTGGACAGCGCACTTCTGCTGCGCCACCACATCGGCCGCAGCCGGAGCCATACGAAAAAAGGCCCGGGTCGAGTACACCAGCAGGGAAAGCGCGCGAAAGCATGAGCACCCACGCCAAACTCTCCCCCTCTGCCGCCGAGCGCTGGATGACGTGTCCGGGCAGCGTGGTGCTGTCCGAGGGCATGCCAGAGAAGTCGAGCGAGTTCGCCGAGGAAGGCACCCGGGCGCATAGCCTGGCGGAGCATCTGCTGCAGGGCAACCCGACGCCGGCCGATGCCGATCCGGGCATGCTCGAACACGTGATGGTCTACGTGGAGCACGTCGAGGGCATCAAGGGCCACGCCGTGTCGCGTCACTACGAGCAGCGTGTGCACGTCAACGAGGACATCTACGGCACCGCTGACGCCATCGTGTGGCACGGCGATACCGATACGCTGTACGTGCGGGACTACAAGCATGGCGCTGGCGTGGCGGTCGAGGTGCAGGGCAACCTGCAGCTCAAGATCTACGCCCTGGCCGCCCTGTTGACAATGAAGTACCCCGCACGCCATGTCGATGTCGGAATCGTCCAGCCCCGCTGCCCGCACTCAGATGGTCCGATCCGCACCGTGCGCTTCGATGTGACGGAACTGGTGGACTTCCATGCGGATCTGCTGGATGCCGCGGAATCCGTGCAGATAGCGACGGAATCATACCGTCTCGGCCACTACGTAGAACCAGATTTTGTGCCATCGGAGAAAGGCTGCCGCTGGTGCCTGGCCGCCCCCAAGTGCCCCGCGCTCAAGAGCAAGGCGCAGGAATCGGCCAAGCAGGTGTTCGCGCCCGGCCTGCCCTACGATCCCAAGGCCCTGGCCGAGACACTGGACTTCCTGCCCATCTTGGAGGGCTGGATCAAGAACACCAGGGAGTTCGCCTACGGAGAAGCCGAGAAAGGCCACGAGGTTCCGAACTGGAAGCTGGTGGAGAAGCGGGCGTCGCGGAAGTGGAAGCAGGAAGAGGATTATGTTGCTGGGGCGCTGTCGAACTTCTTCCCGACTACGGAGATGTACGAGAAGAAGCTGCTCTCCCCTGCCGCCATCGAGAAGCTGCTACCCAAAGAGAAACGTGACGTGCTGGACGAACTCACCGTTAAGGAGAGTTCGGGTCACACTCTTGTTCACGAGAGTGACAAGAGGCCGGCGATCAAGGTGGACGCCAAATCGGCGTTCGCTTAATTCAACTGCAACCTAGGATCTTAAAATGGCTGAAAAACTGATCACCCCCGAATTCCGTGGCGCCTTCGTCCAGATCTTCCGCGCGAAAGCGCAGAAGCAGGCCGATGGCACCATGGGCAAGGCGAAGTTCTCCGTCAAGGCGGCGTTCCCGCCCAACACCGATCTGTCCGCGATGAAGAAGGAAGCCGAGGCTGCGGCCATGGAGAAGTGGGCCGGCAAACCCCCCAAGACCCTGCGCTCCCCCTTCCGTCTGAACGAAGAGCTCGACAACCCCACGCCCGGCATCGGTGACGACTGGATCATCATGACCTTCAGCGCCAACGAAGACCGCCGGCCCGGCCTGGTGGACGCCAACCTCAACGACATCATCGACGAGACCGAGGCCTACTCCGGCGCCTGGTACCGCGCCCAGGTGCGCTGCTACGCCTACGACCAGGCCGGCAATAAGGGCGTGAGCTTCGGCCTGGAGAACCTGCAGAAGCTCAAGGACGACGAACCGCTGGGCACGGGCGCCCGCACCCCCGCCAGCAAAGCCTTCGAAGCGGTCGGCGGCGGGGCCCCGGCGAAATCGGCCAGCAGCCTGTTCGACTGACAACGTGTGCAAGTGAAGCGACCCTCCGGGGTCGCTTTTTGATAGAAGGGTAGCGCGGTGACGGTCCTCCACATTGACTTCGAAACATTCAGCGCCTGTGAGTTGAAAGAGGCGGGGCTGGACAACTACGCGCGCCATCCCACTACTGGTGTGCACTGCATGGCGTTCGCGTTCGATGACGAGCCGGTGGGCATGTGGAAGTTTGGTGAAAAGAATGACGCAGGTGGTCGCGGCGGGCTTTCCCTATTCGGGCATGTCCGCGAAGGTGGACTCGTCTACGCCCACAACGCCGCGTTCGAACTCGCCATCTGGAACAACGTGTGCGTGCCCAAGTATGGCTGGCCCGTGCTCAAGCCCGAGCAGGTGCGCTGCACAATGGCGATGGCCTATGCCATGTCTCTACCCAGCAGCCTTGACAAGGCGAGCGCCGCCGTCGGCATCGAGCAGCGCAAGGACATGACCGGCGCGCGCGTGATGATGCAGCTGGCAAAGCCGAAAGCGCTGGGGCATTGGTCTGATTGCGCCACGCATAACGCTCCGGCGTATCCGGCGGGTTCGTGCGATTGCGGGGCCAACGCCTCCATCTTCTGGACTCCCGAAGACGCCCCCGAAAAATTCCAACAGCTCTACGCCTACTGCAAGCAGGACGTGGAAGTCGAACGCGCACTGCACAAGTGCATGATGGAGCTCTCCGACTATGAACAGAAAATCTGGCAGATCGACTACCGCATCAATCAACGCGGGATCCAGGTCGACCTTGAAGCCGTCAATGCAGCCATCAAGCTGGTCGAGTCTGAGAAGGCCAGGCTCAATGCGGAGATGCTCAAGACGACAGGCGGCGTCGTCGGCTCCTGCACGGAAGTCCAGCTGCTGGTCAAGTGGATACGCAGTCAAGGCGTCGAGATTCGAGGACTGGCAAAAGCTGACGTCCTCGATGCGCTTTCTGAAACCGGGGGCGATCCACTACCTGATCGAGTCCGAACTGCGCTTATTCTCCGGCGTGAGGCCGCTAAGTCCAGCACTGCGAAGCTGATTGCTATGCGTGATGCCGCATCCGCTGATGGCCGAGTGCGCGGCATCCTGCAATACCATGGCGCCAACACCGGGCGCTGGGCCGGGCGCCGCATCCAGGTGCAGAACTTCCCCCGTGGCAACCTCAAACCCAAAGAGGTCGACGAATTCTTGGGTTCTCTGCTGGCGCTCCGTGGCGGCCGGTGGACACCGGAAGCATTCTCCCGCTGGACCGACATGATGTACGGCCCGCCGCTGGACGTGCTCGCCTCGTGCCTGCGTGGCATGCTGGTGGCGGCGCCGGGCCACGAACTGGTAGCGGCGGACTTCAACGCCATCGAGGCGCGTGTGCTGGCCTGGTTGGCGGGCGAAGAGAAGGTGCTCGACATCTTCCGCACCCACGGCAAGATCTACGAGCACGCCGCAGCCGGTATCTACGACAAGCCGATGGAGCACATCGACAAGTCCGAGCGTCAAATCGGCAAAGTGGCTGTACTGGCGCTGGGCTACGGCGGTGGCATCGGCGCCTTCCAGTCCATGGCCCGCGTGTACGGTGTCAAGGTGGAAGACCACGAAGCCGACAACATCAAGAAGGCGTGGCGCGAAGCGCACCCACGCATCGTAGGCTACTGGCACGACCTGGAAAGTGCGGCCATCAACGCCGTGCAGCTGGGCTGTGTGTGCAAGGCGGGCGTGGCCGGCCGCCAAGTGCAGTTCAAGAAGAACGGATCTTTCCTGTGGTGCAAGCTGCCAAGCGGCCGTGTGCTGTGCTATCCATACCCCGAGGTGCGTGATGTTGAAGTACCGTGGGGCGGCACCAAGCCCGCGCTGTTCTACTGGAGCGTCAACGGCACCACCAACAAGTGGGAAGAAACCAACACCTACGGTGGGTCGCTCGCTGAAAACGTGACGCAGGCAGTGGCTCGTGATCTACTGGCAGACGCCATCGTATGGCTCGAAGAGAAAGGGTATCCTGTCGTGATGCACATACATGATGAGGTGGTGGTCGAAGTGCCCAGCACCGCGCCCGCGCACACGACGGAGCTGATCGAGAAGTTGATCTCCCAAACGCCAGCCTGGGCCGCAGGGCTGCCGGTGTCGGCGGAGGGGTGGAGAGGAAAGAGGTACAGGAAATGAGCAAAATAACTGACCGGATAAAAAAGCGCCAAGCGGAGGAAGCAGAGCGGCGAAGAAAAGAAGATGAGTCGAACAGGGTAATAATCGTGTCCGCGTTGGCGCTAGGCATAGCCTTAGCTTCGGCGCCTCGTCCACGCAAAAAGAAATGGTGGCAGCTATGAGCGACATCGCCGACGACGCAGACGGCCCAGCCGAAGCCTTCAACAAGGCGGCGCTGTGCCAGAAGAAACCCGAGGGCCCGAAGTACACTGGCTTCTGCGCGAACTGCGGTGAAGCCCTGGCGCCGCCGTTGCGGTGGTGCGACAAGGCGTGCATGGACGATGAACAGGCTCGGGTGGCCAAGGACTTCCGTGGAAACTAAAACTTGCAACCGATGTGGTGAGAACAAATCGGTGTTGAATTTCGGAAATAGGGCGGCGGCGCTAGACGGAAAAGACTGGAGTTGTATAACCTGCAGTCGGGAATACTACTCTCGATATCGGGAAGCTAACCGTGAAAGGGAAAACGCCAGACAACTTCAATGGGCCGCGGCCAATTGGACTAAACGGGTTGTCACGCACGCTAGAAGCAGAGCTAAGCGACTAGGTATTCCATGCGACATATCCTTCGAGGATATTGACCAACCAGCGAAATGCCCGATTTTAGGAATCGAACTTGACTATCGACGAGGCGGGCGAAAGAATCGGGATAACGCGCCTTCACTGGACAGAGTGGACCCGAAGCGAGGTTACGTAAAGGGTAATGTCCAAGTAATAAGCCAACGTGCTAACCGGATTAAAAATGACGCAACTCCCGAGGAGCTAAGAAAAGTTGCGGACTACATGGAGATTCTATGGAGCTAAACATTAGGGATCTCGCACGGCAATTGGGGTCGGCCGGGTTTTACGTTTTTCCGATAAAACAAAATAGTAAGCTACCCGCGATAACTGATTGGCCAAACGCGGCGGTGACGGGAGCGGAGGTTGAGAAGTGGGACTGGGCGGGTAACGTTGGCATTGCCACGGGGAAATTCGGCAACGGGAAAGCCTTAGTGACAATCGACATAGACAACAAGCACGGTAAGTTCGGCGATTGCAGCCTGCTTGAGCTCGAACTGCAAGGCTTCGATTTCCCTCTGACCATGGAGCAGGAAACCCCGAGTGGAGGAAGGCACCTCATCTATGTTTGCGACACACCACTTAAGCAGGGCGTGGACGTGCTGGGCAAAGGCCTGGACATCCGCAGCCGCGGCGGTTACATCGTGGGCCCCGGGAGCGAGATCGACGGTCGTGCCTACACTCTTACTCGTCGCGTGCCACCTGCTCCTGCGCCTGCTTGGCTGGTCGCTCGTCTTGGCGCTGCGCCTGATCGTCCCGCTGCTGATGTTCAGCCTCTTGCTGGTGTGGACCCTGGGCGCGCACACGGACGCGCAGTTGAGTACCTCAAGACGGCGCCGATCGCAACCGAAGGAGACGGAGGAGATCTGACCACGTACAAGGTCGCCGCCAAGCTCAAGGATCTGGGGCTGACGGAGGATCAGGCGTTTAAGCTGATGGTCGATCACTGGAACGACCGCTGCGATCCTCCGTGGGGTTGGACCGACATCGCAGACAAAATCGACCATGCCTACCGTTACGGCAAAGAACCGCCTGGCGTGGCCGCCCCCGAGGCCGTGTTCTCCACCGGCGCGCCGCCGGCCGACGAGGACACCGGCGAGCACCCTGCCGATGTGTTGAACAAGGAATTCGCCTTCATCAAGCGCGGCGCCTTTGTGCTGCAGGAAACGACGGACGAGAAGGGGCGCGAGGTGACGGAGCACTTGTCGCCCAACGACATGCACGCCTGGTTCGCCAACAAGACCATCCAGGTGGGGGAGAAGCGCATCCCGCTATCCAAGATCTGGATGACGCGCACCTCGCGCCGCGAGTACGACGCTGTTGTGTTTGCACCACAGCAAGACCCGGGCCCCCGCTGGTACAACCTGTGGCGTGGATTCAGCGTGGCGCCGGCCGACAGCGCCGATCACCCAGCGGTATCCGCGTTCCTCGATCACGCGCTCAACAACGTGTGTGGCGGCGACAAGGAGCATTGCCGCTGGCTGCTGGGCTACTTCGCCCACATGATACAGAAGCCCTGGGAGAAACCGCTTGTGGCCCTGGTGTTCAAAGGCAAGAAGGGCGTGGGCAAGAACGCACTGGTCGAACGTGTCGGCCAGTTGCTGGGCCAACACTTCATGGTGGCCGACGATGAGCGCTACCTGCTGGGCAACTTCAACTCCCACCTGGAATCCAACCTGTTCTTCGTGCTGGACGAGGCGAGCTGGGCCGGCGACAAGCGCGCTGAGGGCAAGCTCAAGGGACTGGTGACTGGCGCCAGCCACACCATCGAGCGCAAAGGGTCCGAGCCCTACAAGGTCGACAACCTCACCCGCGTGGCCATCATCGGCAATGAGAAGTGGCTGGTGCCCGCCAGCACGGACGAGCGCCGATTCGCGGTGTTCAATGTGGGGGATGGCCGCCGGCAGGATCGCAAGTTCTTCGAGGACATGCGCGTCGGCATGGAACGTGGGGGCTACGCCCATTTGCTGCGCTTCCTGCTGGACTTCGACATCAGCGACATCGACATCAACGGCGCGCCGAATACACAGGGCCTGACCGAGCAGAAGCACGCCAGCCTGGAGCCCGTGGCGGAATGGTGGCTGGACTGCATCGGCAGCAACCAACTGGTCGGCAGTGACTGGGAAGGCAGCCTGCCACCCCTGGTGCCCACCAACCGCATGCGCCAGGCATTCGAGCACTGGGCGCGCGGGCGCAACATCCGCAGCCGGCTGCCCGGCCGCAACGACTTCATGAAGGCCCTGGTCGAGATGGCGCCGGCCATGCCCAAGGTAAAGGCCCGGCCCGAGGACCCCGAAGATGCCACATACAGCTGGCGAAGTCCGGGGCTGGAGACGCTGCGCGCGAACTGGGAAGCCTACATAGGTGGGCCGGTGGATTGGACATAGCTATCAACGGAGCAAACATGATCGAATTCATATATGAACTCCCGGGCGGCCTGCCCCTCTATGTCCAATGCGAGGTGACGGAAGAAAGCATCCGCATCGCCGAGTGCGTCGGCCCGAATGGATACCCCGTCGACCCCGAGAAAATCTGGATCGACAACGACAACATCGACGTGGGGCTGCTTCCGCTTACGTTGGTGCTCAAGCAGGAAGCGGGGGAGCGAGGTTCCTCATGAAGCTACAACCAATGGCCGAAGAATCGAAACGCATACGTGAGAACGGGCGCCACCGACCGTTGCGGTCCTTCAGAGAGTTGTGCGAAGAACTTGGGGTAGACCATACACGGCTTGTGCGTTTGTTGGGCAAGCATCCGGGGCCCAAGCCAAAAATAAATCACTCTGCCCGGGCGGCGGTTCATGCCAATTCCTGGTATGACCCCCTAGAGGTACGCGCTTGGTGGGGAAGCCTGACGCTGGAGCAGAAACGTGGCTGACGTCGTGCACGACCACGTGGTCAAGGGTCTGCATCTGCGCCGGTTCCGCGACAGCCAGGCGTACTACCTGTACTTCCGCACGCACGCTGGCGTCGAGCGGCGGCCGAAATTGGGTGACGCTGGTGCCATCTCTCTGGCCCAGGCGCGCCAGCTCGCGCGCGACTTGCTGGTGCAGGTGGCCGCCGGTGGTGATCCCAGTCAGGCTCGCGCCGCGGCGCGCAGCGAGGCTACGGTCGCCGAGCTCTGGGCGGAATACTGGAAGCGCCACGGCAGCAGCAAGAAGTCCGCAGCCGAGGACAAACGCATGTGGGAAAACTATCTTGCCAAGCCGCTCGGTATCAAAAAGCTATCGGCGGTCCGCTACGCCGATGTGGCTGACCTGGTGGCAGGTATGGCCGCCGCGCCCGTCCAGGCCAACCGTGTGCTGGCGCTGGCCTCCAAGATGTTCAACTTCGCCATCGCCCCGCTGCAGTGGGCCAAGGACAACCCCTGCGCCGGCGTCAAGCGGTACAAGGAGCGGGCGCGCCGGCGCAAGGCGAGCCGGCAGGAGATCGCTGCCCTGGTGGGCGCGCTGCGCCGGGAACTGGCCGGGCCCCACCGGGCGTCGGCTGCGTTCCTGTGGCTGCTGCTGACCACCGGTGCACGCAAGAGCGAGATCGCCGCCGCGCGCTGGGACGAATTGGACGGAAACCGCCTGCTGCTGGCCGAGCACAAGACCGACGCCGGAGGCTACGACCGCATCATCTACCTGCCTCCCGTGGCGCTGGAGGTGCTGGAGCGGCTGTCCCGGGGCCCGGGTACCATCACCGGCGTACGCGCGCCCAAGAAGCTGTGGGATCGGCTGAGGAGCGAAGCCGGCTGCCTGGATCTCACCATGCACGATTTGCGCCGCACCTTCGCCAGCGTGGCGCTGTCCACCGGCCAGGTGACGCTCGAGCAGGTGATGCAGATGCTGGGCCACACGTCCGCGCAGACCACCAAGGTCTATGCTTGGCTCATGGAAGATGCCGCCACCGAAGCCGTGGGCGTGGTGGCGGATCGGTTGATGCTGGAGGTCGTATGAAACTGCGCAAACTACGCCGCAAGAAGGCTTGGCGCCCCCGCTATCGGGGGTTCGTGTTGCTGGCCGGCCCGGATGACTACTATGAGTGGGTGCTGCCGATGGCTGCTGCCAGCCGGGCACTGATCCAGGGGGAGGTCGGTTTTCTCCAGGGGTTTCGATTCTGCGAGCCAGAGCAGGTCAACCCTTCTTAGCTCGGTGCCCCAGCACCTCGCTGGTTTTCTTCATGCCTTCGGCCGCCAACTTGGCAGCGGTGGACTGCGACATGTGGTGCTTGGCCGCGATCTTAGGATCGTGCGCCGCGGCCTGGAACAGGCGGTATTGGGCTGGGGTCCAGGGCATGATAGTTCACCTTAGTTGGTGAAATAGTGCCCGGAAACGTACACGGTGGCGCCGTTCCCGAGTACGGCGTTTTGCACTTGCGCCGCACTCGCTACGGTTTGGCTATACAGCCGTACCACGGGCAAGGGCGCGCCTACGGTGATCAAGGCGGACATTGACACAACATTCATCGCCAATCCGCTGAACAACGTTACCGGAGCCGCCGCAGCCACCAAGCCATCAAAGGGCAACCCGGAAATTTCGGAAGTACTGCCTGTGCCGATCACATTGACGGCGAGCGCGCCGCTGAAAAACACTGCTTTCCCGATCTTCACGTAGCTCCCGCTTTGCAGGGTGTACGTTGCAGTGCCTCCGACACTTGGGGTCCACGTTCCTTCCTCATAGTCGTCAAGTGTGTTCGCGTCGGCGCTCGGGACCTGCGTGGCGGGGAATTTCGCCTGGCCACCAGTCAAACTGACCAGCCCGGTAAAAGTCTTCGCTCCCGCGATCGTCTCGTCACCGGTCTTGTGCACCACCTCGGCATCGGTCAGGTCCTCGACGGTCATGTTGGCGGGTACTTTTTGAGTCATGGTGGTGTCCTCCAAATGTCAATTCAAAATTCAAAACGTGTCAGACCCAGAACCCAGGCCTGGAAGCGCATGACCCTGGTGTATGGGTCTTTGTGCTCGGCCTCGATCTGCTCGCGGCCTATGCGCTGCTCTCCGGTGGCCAGCATGCCTACCGGGGCGGGTCTTGGTGCCGCGCATCCGGCCATGGATGCGGCCAGCAGGATAGCGGCTGCGTTCATGGCTGGCTAGACGCTAAAGCTGTATAAATTGATAGTCGACATCGCTTGCTCGATCGATTCGCCGAAGCGCTGCGTGCGCAGCCAAGTGTGTACATTCGTGTATTGGCGATGCGCTCCGTTGTGCCAGAAGCCGCGCGGAATCTCGCGGTTGAAGTTCGCCAGATCGAAGTCGTAGTAGCGCTCCAGCGCCTTGTACCGACCGGCTGCGTTGTTCCACAGGTCCACCGGGTAACCGTATCCGTCCCAGGCGTGGATCTCGTGGATCGATTGGCTGCCTATGAAGCCGCCGGGATGGCGGCCGATGTAGCTGGCCGTTCCGTCCGCTTTAGAAACATAGGGATGTCTCGTCTTTTCGAGCGCAGGCACCACCACGCCAGCGGCAGCGGCAGCGGCGAGTAGTCCCAGAAATGAGCGACGTGAAAGGATCAATTTAATCTCCTGTTGAAGGCTGCATTCATTTCACTGGCGCCGTGCACGCTTCCAGGGCGGTGCGCAGCTGGCCCTCGTAGCCTTCGCGGCGCTCGATCTCTGCGCGCGAGGCGCGAACGTAGGCATCTAGGGCCGGCTTCTCGGTGAATTCCTCGGTCGGCATCACTGGGCGATCGGGCACCTTCTCCCGGCACTCCACGGGTACGGACACGTAGACAGGCGCCGTCTGAGGCGGATTGCTGCCGCATGCCGTCAGCACGAACAGCAGGGCGACGGCCGCCGCGATGTAGATCCAGCGCATCCAGCGGGGTGGGAGGCCATTCATTTGCGTTTCTCCCACCAGTCATCCACCACAGCCTGGGCGCTGGCGCAGGCATCGCCCGGCACGGCCGGCGGCGTGGCCAAGATCTTGTCGGCCTTGCGGTTGTGCTGCTCGGCCTGTTTCTTTGCCTCTGCAATCTTGGGAGCCGCCGCGGCCTTGCGCTCCTGGGCCTTGGTTTCCAGCTGCTCGGTGCCCTTGCTGCATTCCATGGCAACACCAACGGCCTGCCGCTCTCCAACCTTGGCCGTGGTGGTATTGTCGCGCTGGCCCAGATAGGCCCAGCCCAGGGCGGCATTTGCGGCAAGGCTGATGGCCAGGATGACGTGGAAGGGGTTCATTCGAAATCTCCGGACCTGGCCTTGTTCATTTGGCGCTCGGCTTTGTGGGTACGCTTCTTCGTGTGCTTCCCCCCGTTTGGGCTCAGGATTCCGCCGCACCGGTTCCCTGGGCGAGCCGACCAGTATTCGTAGCCAGGGCCTTTGCGCCCCTTGGTGGTTCTGCTCATGCTTCCTCCACGGTGTTGCTGACGTCAAGCCACACCACGTCTCCGCGGTCGATGGCTTCGCGTACCACGTGCTGCACTAACTTGACGGCGGGCCGGCTGGTGCCGCCAACGATGCCGTGCGGGTCGATCTCCATGCCCAGCAGGGGGCAGCCTTCGGTGTCGGCCTCGGTGTTGCCGGCATGCATGCGGATGTAGTCGAACCCCGGCACGTCATGAACCGTCAGGGTGTCGGGGCCGAACTTTGGGCTGTCCTCCATGGTCAGGCGGTACCGGCCGGCGGGGATGGCCGTGGCGCCCCGGATCTTCCAGTCAGCCACGGGTTGGCCCGGAATCTCCCGAACCTCGTCCTCAAGCGTGTAGCAGAGCCGGTGGTCGTCGCCCGCCAGCAGCTTGCCGAACGTCCGGGGGTAGCCGGCCGGAGTGATGCGCTCCAGGCGCAGGATAATATCCACGTCAGATCCCGTCGTCCTGGCGGAACGCCTTGAGTTCAGCGCCGAAGGCCTGGCCACTGGCAGTCAAGATCACGACGATGCTGGGGTCTTCCACGTGCGGGATCCAGCAGCCCAGCACCGGTCGGCCGTTGAGCAGCATCCATGCCTCATGGAACTTGTCCTTGAAATCTGGCTTGAGATTGCCCGCAATCTCGGCCGGGCAGGTGTGGTCGGTCAGCGTGATGCTGACCTCGGGGGTGCGCATCACCATGAAACCGGCGTGCGCGGTAGTGGCGACCAGCAGGGCCGCGGCGATCAGGAACTTCTTCACGGTGCTCACTCCTTGGGAGTTTGGTCGATGAACCGGCCCAGGGTGCCGATGACCAGAATGGCGATGGCGATGCCTAGGACCGCAGAAATGGGCACCGCGTTTTGGAACTTTTCCGGGAGCAATGCCCACGTCGCCAGAAAAGATGCGTTCACGGCGTTGGCCTGAACGCTGAACCACTTCCACCCTGCGCGCCAGTCCGGCACGAGGGTGGGCTTTTTGATGTTCTTCATCGCTCCAACTCCTTCGAATGAAGATCGACTTTCTGGTTGATGCCGGCGCGCGCCAATATGAGTTCCATGTATATCTCGACTCGCTTGAGCGTGTCAATGGTAACCATGTTCCCTTCCACCCTGGCGACGTCTTTTTCCAGCTGCGAGACACGGAGATCCGTTGTGCTGATGCGTTGCAGGAACTGGTTCTGAGCCTCGTACATCTTCCAGACGAAGACACAGGCTGTCACGATCAGCAACCTGACCGCCCAGTCAACAGACTGATACAGCCAATGCTTGAACTGATCGCTGTTGTGGGAAGACGTTCTCATCTTTGGTACTCCTTTACGTGAGAATAACAAGCAGGATGCCCGTGCTTCCGATTAATGCTTCTAGGACATGCATTACGTCACCTTTGTTACTGTTACCCTGGCCTTCCAGTTGTATGTCGCAACGCCACCAGAGTTAACTGTTATGACAACCCCGTTTCCTCCATCAACTCCCAAGGCGTATACACCAGCAAATCCGGCGCTTGCAATGGCGACATCAACGTCAACCGCTCCTTGGATAGTTGCAACACCCGCCGCGTCTCGGTAAAAGAGGCCGGTAACAACGTATCCGGCTCTCTCAGCTGACGTGGAAAGTTTGCCGGAGATTTCAGCCTTCACAAGATAGGCGGACTCATCGTCCAGGTTTTGCGTCCACAAAACAACATTGGCGGCGCTTGTGGAATTTACCTTGGTAACGATCGGACCCGACGAACTGATGTTTGCAAGACTTGTGTAGTCTCCGTTGGTTCCGCTGAGTGTCGCTTCGGTAGGCCATTCCGTGATGACGCCAGTTGCACGCACAGCGGTATCAGAAGCCCCTGTGAACTTAGCAGACCCGCGAACTTTAACAGTAGACCCAGCAACGGAGTTGAAGAGGCCATACGACATCTTCGTGTTTGCGTCAGTCACATCAGGGTCGAACAATTCGACGCTTGCGCTTGCGCTGGCGATGCGTATGCCGGCCTCTCCAACCGCTGCAGTAGAACATGGCTCCCTCAAAACCGGATGAATGCGAATTCCGGATGACGTTGTAGCAGTCACCAAGATGCCATCGGATGTCATGTCCTTGGCGTACACATCAATATCGCACTCGGTGACATTTGCGCCTTGGATGTAAACCGCAGTACCGCCTGTTCTCAAATTGAGATCACAGCGAAGATCGGTAACCTTGCCGTTGATCGATAGGCCATAACCGTAGCCATTTGCATTACCGGAAAGTGTTAGGTCTCCAAGACTGCCCGTACCAACCGTTGCTATCTCGAACAGAGAGTTTCCGATGTTTTGAGCGATAACACCTGTTGCACTGATGCCAGACACGTCTAGGTTTGCGTCTGCGCTTTGCACCTTCACGGCTGATAGATTAACGTTTGTGACAATCGGATTGACGATAGCCACGTTACCTGCTTGCATGTAGAAAGCGTGCTGTCCAGTGATGTCGTGGATATCTGCGGAAACGATCTGCGTTGCTTGATTCGATACAGCTACGCCCAATTGAGCTTCTTTCAGAATGCCTTGGGCCACCCCTGAAATATCCGGGCAAATGATCTGAACATCATCAGCAGCCCCATACGTCGAATCATTGCTGATATACACACCATTCTGGAAATTCCCATTAGCAGGAATTGGCGCGCTATACAGATTCGTCCCCTCAATGATTGGGTAGGCAATCTTAATTGACGAACCGCCAACGATTTCAACACCGGCAGAGGCACAGTTCTTTGTGTGCGGGAACGTCGCTCCAGAGTTGGTGCATCCGATGAAACCAATCGCCCTATCAGTGTGACCAGAGTTTCCAGTCCATGCTGCTGACCAAGAGCCCTCTCCATATAGCACTGCTCCACCACAATGCACCCAAACACTATCTTTTGAGGTGGCTTTAAAGATTCTCTTGTTCGCTGTGTACTGCCGAATTTCGACCTTCGAACTCATGAAGATGGTTTGGTTTGACCGAAGCACAAGCTCATCGGTGATCTTGTATTTACCGTCAGCAATCCAGCCCGAATCACAGGCGTCGAGAAACGCTTGCAGTGCAGTGGTGCAATCCACAAGTTGCGTCCCAGCTCTAATATCCGCAACCTGAGCAGAAGACATGAACCACATGGAACTAGCTGGCCCATCAAAATCACGCTCCCAGACTCTGGCAGAAGCGTCTACGATGTAGGTTCCCCCATTATCTGCTTGAGCCCCTCCACGCCTTTTGAACGTGCCGGAAATACCAGCGTCCGTCAAACGCACGCCTGTAGCACTCCCCGTATATGCACGCAGTGCTATGTAGTTGGCCAGGGGCTTGGCCTGGGCCAGCACCTCGTCGGCGAAGGCGCCGTCCCAGGCCACCGCGTTCGCGTCCATCGAATTCACGGTGCGCGACATCGAGAAGTTCTGCACCAAGATGTTGTCACTGCCCGTGACGGGCGCCGTGGTGAAGGTGAGCGTGGTATTGGCCACGCTGAAATCCACACCAGGCCGCTGGGCCACGCCGCCGATGGACACGATCAGGCCGGCCGAGCTGCCCGGGGCGCCGCTCAAGGTGAACGCCACCGTCGCACCGTCGCCGCTGAAGGTCTGTGTCTGCGGAGAGAATGTAACCGCCACCGCGGACAAGTCGCCCACAGTGGGCTCGCCATTGGCGTCCCAGTACCACACCTTGTTGCGGCGGGTTTCAAGGCTGGGAACGAACTCGGACGGGCTGCCCGCTTCATTCTCAGGGTACTTGAACGACCGGTCGACCTGCTCCTGGTACTGCTGATCGATCATGGTCAGCTTGTCCAGCGCCGTCTCGTGCGATTCGGCGGGGAAGGCATCGTTGGCCACGTAATCGGTCAACTGCGTCAACGGAACGTTGCGCAAGATCGAGATGCGGTGATCGGACGTGGGCGCGATCAGCATCGTCAGCGTGCCGCCACTGGCTCCGCCGGCGCCGGCCACAGTGTAGTCAGTGGTGATCGCCAGGGTCGAAGAGACGCCGGTGCTGATGACCGTGCGGATGACCTTGATGTGCGCGTTGTCCAGAAATCGGAAACCGATCGTGAACGCAGTCGTCACGCCATTGCCGGTGTAGTCGTTGCGCAGAGTGGTGGTGCTGACGGTCATGTGGGCCTCGCAATCATGTGATTATCGCAATTGTGGTTCCGATAGCAAAGCGCTATTTCGGCTGTAGGAGCTCACGCAGCCGGGCACTGCGGGTCTGGATCTCTTGCTTCAGCTGCTCGGGCGTGAACACCTGACTCTTGGCGAATTGCCGGCCCGCCTCCAGGGCGTCCTGCATGATCTGGCGCTGCACGAGATCCGGGGTGCTATCCCAGCGCGCGCTGTTCACCACCGGCTCGACAATCCGGTAGGCCAGTTCACCGGCATCCCGTGCGAATTGGGTCTTCTGCTCGGGGGTGAGTTCGACCATACCAACACGCCCCGCGCTGATACCCACGTCTACGGTCTTGGGGGGCTTGGCCGCGCCCACACCCAGGCGCGCGGCCTCGTTGCGCACTTTGTCCTCAGATTGCTTCGTGACCTTGACCGGCGCGATGAACAGCGGCCGCTCGACTTCCGGCACTTCCTGGCCCCATGCATCCAGCCGGGGCTGGTTCAGCTCGCGCGCGCCGGGGACCTTCATACGGATAGAGTCCAGCGTGCCGTAGACCTCGCGCTGGTACGGGTCCTTCAACGCAGCGATTTGGCCCAGCATGCCGGATGCTGGCACCAGACTGCCGGCTGTGGTGTTGATCCACCTAGCCAGCGAATTCTCGTCGTCCAGGGCCTTCAGCACATTGGTGATGCCCGCCAGCATGGTCTGGTTGGTGATGGCGTTCTTGAAGGTGAGCATGCCCATCTTGCCCAGCTTGTACTGCTCCTCCGGCTCCATGTAGTCGCGCATCTGCACCGTGTCTGCGGCCATGCCCAGCATGGTGCCGACTGTAGGTGCCAGCCGCACCAGTGGAATGTAGGCACCGTCGCTGGTCTTGTACGAATACGGTTGCCAACCCGACTGCATCTGCACCGCGCGTTTCTTGGGATCGGGGTCCCCATAGCCGGTGATCTTGCCCTGGCTGGCCAGCAGCACCGCGCCAGTCCAGAGCGCCGTGCCTACTGCCATCTCAGTTACGGCCTTGTCGCGCGCCGCGCCGCCCTTGGCAACGTCCGCGCGCCAACCCTCCACCAGCGGAGCGAAGGGGCTATTGCGGAACGTTTCCTTCATGATGTTGGCCGGCGTCTGTTGGAACGGCACCACAAACCGACCGATCTTGGAAGCGTCCGCGAAGGCCGCGAATTTCTTGCCCAGTTCGCCCATGGGAGTGGCGAACACGGCACGCTCGCCGGCCTTGTTGGCTGCCTCGAACATGGCGTCAGTGGGGTTCTCGACCCGGGATTTCACCTCGCGGAAGAAATCCATCGTGCCCGGCTCGTGGCCCTGCTTGATCGCGTCCTTCGTGGCCAGCGAGTACATTTCGCCCTGCTCGGTGAGTGTACGGAACATGGCATCGAGCATGCTATTGGTGCCGTACACCGCCTTGGTGAACTTTCCGACCACGCCAGTGTTCACCACGGGGCCCGGGGCCGCTTCCTGCCCGGCCTCCCAGGCAGCCAACGCCGGGCCTTTCCAGCCGTCGTTCTTGATCGCGCGCGCGCCGGCCTGCACCATGCTCATGGGCGCCACGATCATCGAGCCATACCAGCGCGCGGCCACCTCGGTGGCGGTCACTCGATCCGGGGAGCGCGTGATCGCCCCCACCAGTGCGGCGCCGGGCTCCACCAGGAAATTGCGCTGGGCCAGAAAAGCGGTGTTGCCGGCCACGTTGTAGCCCACCGTCAGAAAACCCGACATCAGGCTGGCGCGGTAATACTCGATGAATTTTTGCCAGCTGGTGGCTTTACTGTACTCGTTGACCAGGCGGCCCAGCTGCTCTGGGGTCTGCGCGTCCCCCAGCATCTTCAGCAAGATATCCGGGTCCCGGCCGTACATCTCATAGAGTCGCGCGATGTCCGCGCCCTGGTCGCGCAGACTCTTGATCGCCTTCATCTGCTGCAGCGCCCGGCCGGCCTCGGCCGCGGCGCCAGTCAGCGACGCCTGGATCATCGACAGCTTGTGCACCGACTGCAGCGCCTGGGCGCGCAGTTCCGGCGAGGCATCCGGGCCCGCCTTGCGCAAGGCCTCCAACCGCGCGCTGGTATCGAGCGTGGCCTGCATCAGTAGGTCGGAGCGAATCTTGATCTCCACATTGCTCACCGCATCGCCGCCCTCGCGGCCGGCCATGATGCGCTGGGCGTCCGGCCCCAGCATCTCGCCAAGCTGCGCGCGCGCATCCGCCGCCGTCTGCTCCCAGGTCTTCGTGCCGTTGCGCTGCGCATCGATCTCGCCGCGGTACACTTCGGACATGCGGGTCAGCAGCGCCTGGACATCCGCGGGGGCTTCAACGTAGCGCAGGTTCAACTGGTGCGACAATTTGGCCTGGGGCAGTTCAGCCATGGGCGAGTCCACCACCGTGCGCGCCTTGCCGCCGGGGAACGCTTCTTGTGCGGCCATGTCGGCGGCCTGTTTCTGGTAGGCGCGGGGAACGTCGTCCTCGCCCAGCAACTTCCTGAGCTCGGCCTCGGCAGCCAGGGCTTCGGCGCTCTTGGTCTTCGGCGCCAGATCGGCCTCGGTCAACCCCAGGTCTTGTGTCGGGCGCGCTTTGGCGCGCTGCTCGGGAGTAAACGGAACGTCGGTGAGCTCAACCTTGTACGGCAGATCCGGGATTCCCAGCGCGCGGGCCGCAGCCAGCCGGTTGTTGCCGTCGGTGACGTAGGCCAGGCCGTCGGCCGTACTGACCGTGATGGTGATGGGGTCACGGACCCCGTTCTGTTCGATGTTCGCACGCAAAGCCGCCAGGTCTGTGGAACTGGGCGTCACCGTGCGGTCGACGTCTTTGGCCAGCCACGCCGTATCAGTGGCAATGCGGCCAGGTTTTGCCGGTTCCGCACCCGGGATGTCGAAGATGCTCAGGTCCATCGTCGCCGGGTCGATTTCCTGCACATGGACGCCCTGTTTTTTCATCTCGGCGCGCAGCGTGGCCTCGGCTTCGGTCCCGCGCACCAGATCCTGAATGATGGTGGGGTCGCCGGCCGCGTCGCCCAGCACTTCGGCCGGGATCTTGCCCGTCTTTTCGTACACCTTGGTCAACCGGTTGGCGATGGCGGGGGCCGAAGTCACTGCCTTGAACCCGGCCACAATCGTGGCCGCGTCAACGAACTCATGCGTCTCAGGCAGGCGACCTTCCAGGGCCGCGGGCACGATAGCCGCGGTACCGATCTCAGCCGCGATGGTTCCGCCTACCTTGGCCGCGGTGGATGACGTAACTTTGCCGATGAGCGGGCCGGCCACCTTGCCCACGCCGCCCAGGGCTGCGCCGACCACCGCCTCTTTGCCAGCTTGCTTCTGCACTTCCGAAGTGCCCGCATTCTGCAAAGCGATACCGATGCGGCTCATCCAGTCGGCCTTGGACGTAATTTGCCCATCGCGGATGGCTTTGGCGTAGGATTCCCGGATGACTGCGGGCAGGTACATGGCCCCCGCTCCCGCCCCTATCGCAGCCCCCGGTGGCCCTGCAGGGGAACCAGCCGCAGCTCCCAACATGGCACCTGCGATACCTTCCGGTGCCTCGTGGAACATGGTGGCGATGTTGGCCGCCCAACGCTCGTGCCACGGGTTCTCGTGCGCGTCAATGACCACATTCGGTAGCGCGTTGCGATCGATCAGCCCGGCCAAAGAGCGTTGGTAACCCGCCTCCCAGGCCTGGCCAAGGCCCTTGGCCCGCTTCGGCTGATCCAGCGCTGGCGCAACGCCCAGGTACTGCGTCACTTCCTGCGTGCTGAACCCGGCCTCAGTCAGCGCTTTTGCCTTGTCCCCGACGAACGCACCGATCTCGGCATCATCGAAGCCCGCGGCTTTCAGATCATCTACAGCGGCCATTATTTACCCGTCCGCTTGAGGTAGTCGGCCGGGCTTTCCCCAGGCATGCGCGGCGCGGCCGCCGGCGCCACGCGCTGTTGCGCTGCACTCGCGCCCATCGTGCTGGTGGCGTCATCCAGGTAGCTCTGCATGCGCCCGCCGCCCAGGAAATAGTCCCGGGAACCGGGGGTCAGCAGGTCTCGGGGGTTCTTGCCCGCCTGGCGGTATTCCTCGATCTTGGCGTCCAGGTCTGAATTGAACCGCTGCAGCGCGGCCGGGATGATGTCAGCGGATGCCCTAGACATGCCGCGCACCACGGCATCGGACAGCATAGCCTTCTCCACCGTGGCGCGAAACCGTCCCACCTCTTTCTGGAAGGGGGACTTGTCCGGGCTGCGCAGGTTATCCACCTCGCGCCGGATCATCTGCATCTCGGCCGTGGAAATCTTGCCCTGGCGGTAGGACTCCATGGCCGCGTCCATGCTGTAGGTTTTCTTGGGATCATCCTCACCCCGATACACGTCGGTCAACAGTCGACGCACCTCCGTAGGGTGTTGCTTCGACGCAACACCTTCGGAGCGTTCCCGCTCGAATCGGTACATGTAGTCCACCAGATGCTGCTTCTGGTTCGATTCCAGTGTCGGATCCGACATGATCTCGCGCGCGGTCGGCCGCGGTTGGTCCGTGGAGGGAGTGATGATGCGCGTGAGCATGCCGTTCATGACGCCTTCCTGCGCGTCTTTCTTCTGGCGCTCTTCCTCCATCCGCTGCCGGTTGGCGTCGGTGTCGTAGGCGCTCTTGTACTCGCGTGCCTGCTTGACCAGCTGGAACTGCTGATCAGCCGGCAGCGCGTCAAATGCGGCATCACCGGTGCGCAACGGGCGCTCGGCCGCGCCGGGCTCCAGATCCTTGGGGTTGATGCGCGCCAGCAATTCATAGGGGTCGCGCTGGATCTGGCCCAGCACCGCCATGCGGTTCAGATAATCTTTGCCCTCCTGCACCCGCGCGGCTTTCCACGCCTGATCTACCCCAGGCAGCGAGTTGGTGTAGTCCACCAGCAATTGCATCGACTGCGCGCGCTGAGTTGGGTCCTGGAACACCGTCTGCCCCAGAGCCTCTTGCTGCTGCACGGCATTGTTCTTGGCGCCCTCGGCGGCAAGCCGGGCTTGGGTGGCGATGCTGCGCTCGGTGAAGTCGGCCTGCATGTTGGCGGCCAGGGTGTTGAACACCTCCTGCCCGCGGCGGGTCTTGACCGTCTGCGCCAGCTTCTCGAAGTGCCCTCGCATGTCGTCCAGCAATCGGGGCGCGAAGGTCTGGTCTCCAGGCTGCGCCTGGTTGGCGCGATCGCGCAACTGCGTAGTCCACTCAGCCCGGGACTTGGCCATCTGGACCTGGACGTTGTTGACGTCGGCCTGCACTTCCTGCTGGTGGATGGCCTGGGCCATATCCATAGCGCCGCCGGCCACGTTCATCAGCGCGGCGCCCGTCTGCGCGCCAAAATCCTCGGCGTCGGCCCGCGCGCCCTGGGCAGTGATCTGAGAGGTGTAGGGTTGAATCTGAGGCATCACGAACTCCAACCCGATGTGTAGACATCCATGTCCGAACCCGTGACCGTGCCGGTGTTGACCGCACCGCTTCCGCCGCCAGAAGGCGCGCCGTACATCGGGATTCCAGAGCCGAAGGCACTCAATCCTGCACCGAAGGCGTTGAGCACGCTGGACGTGCGATAGTTCTCAGCCTTCGCGCGATCCAGGTTGGACCGGCTTTCGTAGTTGAAGCGCAAGCTCAGTGAATCCAGCGCGGCCTGGCCCGCCGCGTCACCCAACACGTCGAGAGTGGACCCCTGCCCACCGACCACGCCGGCCGCGCCGTATGCCGCGCGCGCCCGACCCATGGAGCGCGCCGCTTCACGAGACTGCCGAGTGAGCGCCAGGCCCTTGGCGTAGTCGGTCATCTGCGCGTTGTAATCGGCAGCGTTGGCCGCAGCCTGGCCTTGAGACCAGGCGCTGTACGCCTTGACTGCTGCAACCGCCGCGAGGAATGCCATCTATTTCACCTTCGCGTAAATGTAGGAATCCCCACCGTGGGCGTTGTACGCGCGCAACGGATTGGGGGTTTCACGCTGGAACCCGAGCAATTCGAGCCACCGGCAGCCCTGGCCAAACTCGGCGTCAACCTCTGCATCCACCCGGCGGTACGGCAACCCGTCCACCAGCCGACGCCCAAAGCGCGTGAGCGCAGTCATGTGGCGCCCGGCGTCGCGTGCCAGCACCGCCCACACCAGGGCCCGGGTGGGGTACAACTCCACCCAGCCCACGCACATGGCCGGCCGGCCGCCGAACAGCACCGTGAACGAATCGAGTTCTTCCAGATCCGCCAGGTGCTCGGGGCTGAAGAACTGGCGCGCGCTGGCCTGGGCGTCTTGCACGTCCAGCGCCAGCATGTGCTCCGACTTGAAGGCGACGACATCCATCACCCACCATCCTGTGTATCTACCTGCACCTGCAGCATGAGGATGTTGCTGGGCAGCGGATCGCTTTGCCGCCAGGACAACTGTCCTTCCATGTCCCAGGTTCCGTCCACCGACCACCGTTTGTCACCGGTGAACAAGGGCACCGCGGCGTCCATGGCCGCGCTACTATCGCGGAAGGATTGCGGGTAGTAGGCGCTCGTGCTGTTGCTGAAGTAATTCAGCCCCACCGACTGGAAGAATCGCATGACCGAGCTGACCAACCGCTTGAGCTTACCTTGGGCCGGGCCATCCGCGCCGCCGGCCTCGATGCGCAGGGTCTTACCGTCACTGTTGTAGCCCAGGCCCACCTGGGCCTTTGTGACCGACCTGTTCAAGGTGATCAGCCCCGCGCCGTCAACGACGCAGGTAGGGTGCACGGCGCCATTTGCCAGAACGCTGACGGTTTGCCCGATGAGCCACGTCAGCCCCGAAATCGTGGTAGTGGCCACGCCACTGTACTCCGCGCTGGAATCGACAAACACTCCATCTTCAAGGCTATCTCCGTCTTCCCACAGCTTCGTCATCACCTCGACGTATCGAACGGCTGCGCCGTTGACGTAACGCTTTACAATGACCCAAACTTCATCCCTATCCACGGACGGGGCGGGGATCGAGGCAACACTCTCCACCAGAGGGGCAACGGAGTGCCCCGAGTCAGAGTACCCACCCATCTGGTGTCGGTGCCAGCCACAGATATCCTGGTCTTTGTCGTAAGAGACTCCAACCAGTGTACCATCGATACGGCAAATCCAGATGATCGGCTGTGGCGCCAATTGCACAGCCATCTGCTTGAGGCCGCCCTTGGTAAGGTGCTCCCCGATCAGTGAGATATCCTGGGCCTGGAACGTGTTGAGTTCGAACCGGTACGCCATCTCGCGCAACTTGCGCTTGGTGCGCTGCACAAACAGCAATGACTTGCCAACCCGAATCGGCGCGGCACTGGACGACCCGTACGAAGTGGTGTTGCGCGCATTGACGTTGGTGGGCGTGATCGCCGTCTGGGCCGAGCTGGGCGCCACCACCCACTCACCACCGGCCGTACCGCACAACAGTCCGAACTCATCCGACACCATCCACTGGATCAGGTTCACCGTGTTGCTGTTGAGCGTGAACGACCAGGCATTGCTGTCCACCACCGTCCCGTCGGTTTCCGACGGCGCGAAATTCTCGTAGTCACTGGTGTTGCTCGCGTCAATACGCGCGGGGAAAGCCGTGCACCCAGCATACGCCAGGCGATCCTGGTGAAACGTCACCGTACCCGGGTAGCCATTGGCCGTGCCCCACACGCCAAGCCGCCACACCGTGACCGCCGTCAGCCCCACCGCGGTAACCCAGTTCACCGTAACCTGCGTTGCGCTGGTGTAGCCCGTGATTGTCCCCCAACCCCAACTGGTGCCTGACTTCAGCCGGATCGCCCGACCCACGTCGCTGGCCACGAATAGGTTTGCCGACGCAGTGACTGTGGCCGCGCCCGGGCCCGCCACGTTGGATTGTAGGGTCGTGGTCGTCGTGTTCAGGTTGAGGTAGGGCCCGTCCGTGAACGTGATCGAGGCCAATTTCCAGTTCGTGGCACCGAATCGTTGCAACTTGCGGGGCACGTACAGCGGATGCGCAATGTACAGCACATCAGCGGACTGCGTGAAAGACAACGCCCATATATCGGTAACGGCATAAGGAGTCGGGATTTCATATATCGTCCCGGTCTGAGCGTACCAATACGTGGCGTTGGGCGGCGCGTTGCCGGTGGTGTTGGCGATGCAGTAGTAAGTGACACCAGCGCTCGTCACCAAGTCGCCGATGACGTAGGCCGTGGCACCGTTGTATGCGGCCACGCCACTGGTCTGCAGCTGACCGTCGTTGGTGTAGAAGCGGGCGTAGTGATCGCCCAGCTCTAGCACGTAGGCCTGGGTAATGCTGAACTCGAAGCGCACCAGGCGCGCCTCGCCGCTGCTCTTGGTAGCCGCGACATACCGCGTGCCCGGCCGGCGGGTCAGGCCCCCCTGGGCCGTCGGGATGTAGTTGCTGCAGAGCTCCAGGCCGTTCTTGTACTTGGCGATGTCCGAGCGGCCCCAGGTCAGTGGGGACCATTCCCCGCTGTTGAAGTTGTTCTGGACGTGTGTGGCGCGAGGCATTTACAACCTCGCCGTGATCCAGTCGTCCTCCGGCGGCTCGTCCGGCCCGCTCTCGAAAGCGTCTGCCAGGCGCGCGGCCGAAACCTCGGCCTTGTAGTCATCCTTCAGCGTGGACTTCTTGACGTTCGAGGTCGTCAGCCGGTCGACCAACTTGATGGCCAGCGCCGTGGCGAACACCTCGTAGAAGGCCGAATCCCATTGCGCCACGTCCTCAATATCCGCCACATAGGCCAGATACAGCACGTTCCCGCCATTGGTCAGTATCTTGCGGCCTTCGATCTTCCAGTCCAGCTGCGCGTCATTGGGCCTGCGTACGCGCAAACAATCGGTGGGCAGCGTGAACTGATAGTCGTAGTCGTGATCCGGCGCCGTAGCATCCGGAGCCAACGTGACCCGCTTGCTGGCGAAATTCCACGGGTACCGGCGCATCTCGGTGCGCCGCGTGCTGTCGTAGGCGCGAGAGCACTCGCGCGCTTCCGGGGAGTTGTCGGCCAGGCTTACGATGGCCGCCGCTCCCACCCGCTGAAGCGCGCTGTTGCAGGCGTCAACAGCGCTTTGTGCCATGCTTCTTACTCCGCGTCGATGACGAGCGTGATACCGAAGGTGTTGACCACGGCCGTCGGGGTCCAAGCGGCCAGCGCTCGCAGCACCGCGGTGAGCGTCAGGGTGGACCAGTCGGCAGTGCTGAACAGATACCCGCCCGGGTGCGACTGGTGCAACACCGGTGTGGCATCCGGCTGCACGTAGTGCGCGGACACGCCTTGCCATTGCGAAGTGCCCGCGGCCACCGTACCCAGGGGACCTGTCCACCCAGCGTTCGAGAACACGAAGGCGCCGGCGGCCTTGATGCGAGTCGCCGCGGCAATCGGGTTCGTCACGTTGTCCCCCACGGCGGCGGGCGCCAGCCCGGTCGGAAACAGCAGCACTTCGAAATCGGACGCCGTGGTGACAACGTTGCCGGATGCAGCCGTCAGGTCAATTTCAGCCGCCAGGAGTCGGCCCTGCCGAAAACCAGTCAGGTCAAAAGTGGCACGCACAACCGAGGCGGCCGTGGCGCTGTTGCTCACCTCGTCGCCGGCGGCATACGCCGTGGCATCGGCCGGCCGCGCGATCGTGCTGCGAAGACGCATGATGGTCATGGCGTCTCCTTAGGCGATGGGGCTGGTTTCGTTGCTGCTTTCCAGGTACAGCAGCAGGGCGCGCACGCCCAGGATCACGTCGATCTTGTTGGTATAGATGGTGTCGGCCACACGCAACTCGATGGCCTCGCCGGAGGTGGCCGCGCCCTCGGTCACCTGATGGGGAAAGTGCTCGCCTTTGACGACGGAGTAGAAACGGTCTGCCATGGAATGCTCCTAGGTAAAACCGGGGCCGAAGCCCCGGTTGATCTCGTCAGATGCCGTAGCGGACCTTGAGGGTCATGTCCGGCGTCGCGCCGGCGCCGTTGGCCGCGGTCAGCGTGATGGCCACGTCGTAGTCGCGCATCGGGTCGGCGGACAGGCCCAGGGCTTCCCACAGGGGCTTCTCGGCATCTTCCACACCGAACGTGGTCGACTCGTGGGTGACATCGGTGCCAGTCAGGATGGAGGTCATGACCACCGCGCTGCCGAACAGCGCCGCGCTCACCACCGCGCCGCCATTGGCCGCGGTCTGGTAGATGCCGATGTCGCCGGCGCCGGTGGTGTCGAAGGCATCGCACGCCAGGATGACCTGGCTGACGCGGGCGTTCGACGGCACCCGGGCGAGCCGGTAGATGGACCCGATGCTGGCCGAGGCGGTGGCTTGCGCCGTACCAACGGATTCGCACAGGGTCATGCGGGTCAGACGCGCATTGCTCAGAACCGGCGGCGTTGCGTCCGCGTTCGTGATCGCGGTGGATTTCAGGGTATCGACTGCCATGTTGTGTGCTCCTTAAGCGCGGTAGGAATCGATGGAGTACACCTTGTTTTCCTCCAGGCGCGTGGCGCCGGCGGTCAGTCGGGTGTACAGCTGCCACGGCTTGCCCTGCAGATCGGCGCGCTGATCGACATCGTTCTGGATGTCGCCCCAGATGCCCAGGTGCATGCCCGACTTGACCCACACCGGCAGCGTCACCTTGTTGGTGCCGGCCAGGGCGGTCTCGATCAGTTCGCAGTGGATGAATTTGAAGCCCATGTACTCCATGATCTTGCCGTCGCGCAGCACGGCTTGACCGCCGTTGAAGTCACGGGACACGACCTGGATGTCGCCCAGCAACGCGTCATGGTCGGACGCGGTGATGCCGATGAAGGCTTCTTCCATGTCAAAGTCGACGTGGTTGGCCATCATCAGACGCTTGGCCTCGCGCAACTTGGACACGTTCAGCTTGGAGTTGGCGCCACCGGTGGCGACGGCAACGCCATTGGCCGCCGTGAAGATGGTGCTGGTGGCACCGGTCTCGCCGGTCTTGGCGGTACCGGTGAAGGCCGAGCAGATCAGGGAGTCGAACTTGCGGCCGGCGGCCATGACGGCGTTCTGCACGTAGCTCGATTTCGGGTCGGTGATGAGGCGCAGCTTGTCGAACGAGTCGATCATCTGGGGCAGATCAAAGTCGCTCGGGTACACCCAGCGGCGATCGGTCGGTGCGTCGACGCGACCCATCGGGGCGAAGCGCGACGTGACTTGCTGCATTTCGACCTTGCCGATCTGGTCGACGGGGGAGGCGGCCTTGCCGACGTAGGAGCCGACGGTGACGGCATCGCGCAGCTTGGAACCGCGTTGCTGCAGCAGGAGCTCGATATTCGTGCTGTACTGCTGCACATAGTGCGTGGTCAGATTGATGGACATTTGTCCCTCCGAAAGAGTTGAAACCGGACTGTTTGCTGCGGTAAGGCCGCGGCATCCCTTTCGGCTTGTCCTCTTTCAGAGGGGCCAGATAGCACCAAATCTGGCGTGGGGCTTAACTCAGAAGATCACTGGCTCGCGCCGGCGGCTTTCCTCGTTGGGGCTTGTCCACAAGTTGCTGAGGCTTCTCGGCCCCGGCAGGTGCGTTGACGAAAGTATATAGGTGTTGCGCGATTTCCACAACATTTTCTTTCGTGCGGTCCGGGAGACCCAACTGGTAGGCCAATTCCAGGCACCGCATGCGGGCTTCGGTCTCGGTCATGCCTGCATCCCCGCCTTGAACTTGTGCAGGCGCTCCATCTCAGCGCGCTCCACCGCGCCACCGTTCAGGTACCGGGTGGACCATTCCTTGTCCGCCATCTTTGCCTTGATAGCGACCGTGGCCTGCTCCGGCGACATGGCACCGCTGAAACCCGGGGCGCCGTTGCCCGGAACAAAGCCCGCCTCGCCGGTCTTGCTGCCGATCGTCTGTAGCAGTTTCATGGTGGCCTTGTGCCCGATGGCGTCACTGATGCCGTCGATCAACTTGGCATCCAGTCCCAGCGCGCGCATTGCCGCCTGGGCCTGGGTCAGGTTCTGGTTGTAGGCCGCGCCCCATTCGGTCTTGAGTTCGCTGTCCTGGGCCTGGAACTGCGTGGTGCGCTGCTGCTCGATCTGCTGCTGGGCCGTCACCGCGCGCTCGGCTTCGAACTGGGCCAGCTTCTCGCCCTGGCTCTTGCTCAGTCCCAGTTCGTGGTACTTGGCCAGCGTAGCTTCTACCACTTCCTTGGGCAGGAACTCGGGCGCCTTGAACTCGTAGCCCTTGGCGTCGGCCGGCCGACCCAGGCGGTCGTACACCGCGCCCCACTCCTTGGGGTCCGCGTCAGCCTTGGGCAGCACAATGGCATTGCCGGCCTTGTCCGCACCCAGCAGCTTTTCGAGGTTGCGGTAGGACTGGACAGCCTTGACCGGATCGTCCCAGCCTTTGTTCTGCACGTACCCCAGCGTGTCGGGGTCGGCGCCATCCAGCCACTTGGGCGCGGCAGGCGGCGCGGCCGGTGGGGTAGTGACCTGCTGGCTGGTCGGGGCGGCGGGCGCCGGCGGCGTGGCGGCCAAGGCGGCTGCTGTGCTCGGGGCGGCGGGAGGCGCGGAGGGCGCGGCCGCTGGGGCTGCGCCTTGTCCGCCGGGTGCGGGGGCTGCGTCAGACATGGGGGATCACTCCTGGGTTGGTGGGAATCAAACGGGCGCCACGTTGCGCAGGTTGCTGCGCAGCTCGTAGCCCAGCAGCGGCCAGATTTTTTGCACGGCGTTCTGGCGCGCGATCTTGCGGCCGATCTCGGCGTCGAAGTTCTCTGGGCTGGCGCAGGCGCTCTCGCCGGTCACGGTGAAGCCGTTGCGCAGCAACAGCACGCAGAAGGTAAGCAGTGATAGCGCTTGCGGAAGCGGCGCGTTTTCCTGATCTTCTCCATGCCAGAGTTCAACAGCGCCAGGCGCCTCTACAGCGTTATCTGGGGTGAAGTAGAACTCATGCGTGATGTTCGCCTCGATATCGGCAGGCGTGATGCGCGGCGCGGTCAGGCCCTTGGCCTGGATTTCTTGCTCGATGTCCATAGTTACTCCTGGTTGGATTGGGATTGCGGCGCGCCGTACAGCTGCCACAATTGGCCTTCGGTCAGCTGCAGGTGCCGCTGAATCCGAAGCCATACCTCGCGCCTGCCTTCGGCCACGGCGTGCGCCCTGGCGTCGACATGGAACGTGGTTTCGTGCGCCCGGCAGAACCGGGCGAGATCCTTGAGCACTTCCTCGCCCATCGGGTTGAGGAAGGTTGCGACGTAGACGGTGCGCCGGCGCGCCAGAAACTGGCGGGCTTTTTCGAGGAGGTTCATGCGGCTGCGGGTTGGCCGGGCAATTCGGTCGTGCCCTTCGGATTGGCGGCTTTGGTGACGGCGGCCAGGCCCGGCAACGCCTGCACCAGTTGGTCACTGGCCACCTGTTGCTTGCGACCCTGCCGAATCGCCGCCACCTGATCAGGCGAACGGATGAAGCGGAACGGCGCGCCATTGATGTTGGCCACCTCCGGCATGATGACGTCGGTGTCGAACCAATCCATGATGGACGGATCCTGCGTCTGCGCGGACAATTCCGCCGCCACTTGCATGCTGCGGATCGTACCCGCCGCCTCGTCCGAGCGCATCGCCCGGTTCAGCGGAGCGTCGTACTCCACCAGGTACTGCGCGCCGGCCTCGATGACCGCCATGGGCGGCGGCGGCAGCAGGCCTTGCCACATCAGCAGGTCGAACTCGCGCTCGATCTGCGGGCCCAGACTCTCGTGCTGGAACCGCCCCATGGTCGGCGACAGCAGCGCGCCCTTCTCGCGGGCCCGCTCCAGCACCTCGGTGGCCGTCATCTGCGGCGTCTCGACCAGGATCTGAAACAACGTTACCAGGAAGGCGTCGTTGATCGCCATCCTCTCGTCATCCATCAGCTCCTTGCCAATCGCAATGTTTCCGGTCGGCAATGCATGCACCAGTGGCCGGCCATCGGCGTTCACGCCACCGGCGTTGAGCGCGCCGGGGCGCATGCTGAACCCATCCAGAATCCCATCGTCGTGCGTCAGCAGCACCGGGTCCACCACGCGGTGACCCTGCTTGAGGATGGTCTTCTTCTCCTCGTTGAGCACCTTGATGCCCGGCAGCACGTTCATCGCCGGGCCGCGGCCGTACAGTTCGCCCGGCGCCGTCAGGTAGCGCGCCACGGCATACGGGAAACAGCGGAACCCGCCACGCTCCACCAGCGTCTTGGTGTCGCGGATGATGTAAAAGCTGGCGTATTTCATCCCCTTCGCGTCGATGCGGTGGGGGTCGTACTCCGAATTCGGTTTGACGATGTGAAGCATCGTCACCTCAGTGTCCGGCTTGGCCTTGGCTAGGGCCACCAGTTCAGCCGGCAGCGGATCGTCGCCCCACTTCTGCAGGATCTGCCGCCACGTCATGTGGTATCGACGCGACACCTTGTCGATCTGCCCCTGATGATTGGCCTCGAAGAAAGTCTCACCCAGCGGAATCTGGCGGTAGCGCAGGCCGCGCGCGCCGGGGTCCACCGGGTCCCTGAATGCGTCGATGTACAGGCAGGACGTGCCAAATGCTCCCAGACCTACGTAGCCATCGTGCTGGTTCGCCTGGAACCCAGACCTCGGGCTGTAGCGGTAATGAAACATGAGGTCGTTGACCTCATCGAACCACATCTGCACCTCGCGGCGCTTCATCAACTGGGGATTGGGGTGGCGCAGGCGGTGCCACTTGTTGTTGGCTGGCGTCAGCATCGACTCCATGGCTGCGGCGAACTTCCACAGCGCCATGTTCGCCGTGACGTCGAACTGTTCTTCGGTGCGCTTGGCGCCTTGCACCGGCGTCCCCAGAAAACTGTCACGGAAATATGGCAGAACGCGCCGGGCCACGTCTTCCCAATGCGACTCCCAGTTGACCCGGCTGCCTTCGCAACGCGAGAATTCCCGCAGCAACTCACTGACCAGTTTGGCCTGGGCGTCCCCTTCCGGAACCGGCTGGTCAAATGGCGCCGTGAGGTACTTGGGTTCTTTGTCCATCATTGCCCCAGCAACACTTTGCTGGTCGTGCCCGTATCCGTCAGCCCGCGACTACCGGTCAGCAGGGTACTGGTACGGCCGCGCGCCAGGCGCCGAGTCTCATCTTGCGCCGCAGCATCCTGCTGGGCCGCGATCTGATCCTGAGTCGGCATGTTCGGCGCCGCCGGCTTCTTCGGACTGATGCCCAGCAGGTCTCCCACACCTTGAAAAATACTGCTAATAAAAGACATGGCGGCACCGTTTTCGCGGAGTTGCGACTACCCCAGTATAGCGTAATCCAGGTCTTTCGCCACCCGCCCCCGGCCGTGGCTGCGCGACGTGGCCAAATCCTTGCGCGCCACCGGCTGGGAAAAAGTCATCGCCAGGGCGTCGCCCCAGTTCGGCGAGGCCAGCCCCCGGTTCTTCATCTCGTCCTTGCTCTCCAGCACGATGTTGCCGCGGGTGGCGTGGTACCGGAACTCCGGGCTGATCAGGTCCGTCTTGAGCTCGTCGTTGCCGGGAATGGCGCCGCCGGGCAGCCACTCCCGCATGCGGCCCCAGTCCTCCGCCCGCTTGTTGGCGTACACGTCGCCATCCACCGCGCTGCCGCCGTTCTGCACCTCGATGACCCGGTAGCCCCACGACTTCAGCACGTCGACCACCCCACCGCCGGGCCCGTTGCCGTCCACGAAGATGGCGTCGACCTTGTAACGCTGCGCCGCGTTGGCCACCTTTTCCGCCAACTGCACATTGTCCAGCCCCCGATACTGCTCCCACGGAATGCTGCGGGCATCACGGCCGGTACGGAACGCCAGCACACTGGGATCGTTGCCGAACCGGCCCACATCCACCCCCATCACCGACGGCGCACCCAGGTCTGGCATCACCTCGCGTTGTTGCGCGGAAACAACAGTGTCGAACGAGATGAACTGGTTGGTGCCCGAGTTCGGGAACTGGCCATACACCTCCACCCGGGCTTCGTCGCTGTCGGCGCCGTGCTGATCGATGATCGCCTGGTAGGCATCCTGGGCCAGGCCCTCCACGGTGCGCGCGTCAATGTTGCGCCGGCGCCACTTGCTGCGGTCCCCGTTGAAGCACTCGAAAAACGCGCCGCTGTTGCGCCGCGGGTTGGAGAACGCCAGCCAGTACCGGTCGATGATCTTCTCGGTGAACACTCCCTGCTGCACGGTCCAGATCGACTTCGGGATGCCCGAGGCCTCGTCGAACAGCGCCATCTCGCCGTAGGCGTTGTGTGCGCCAGCGAACGCATCCGGGTTTTCCTCCGACCACAGCTGGCCGAAGATCCCCCAGTAGCTGGGGTCCACCTTCAAATCGCGCTTCACCGCGTCGGACAGCCACTCGGCGGGCTTGATCGACGTGGCCTGGATCTCGAACCAGTGCGCGTTGATCCCCATGGACACCCACTTCGCGATCTCGGGGAAGGTCTTGGTCTTGAGCTGGGGCTCGCCGTTGGCCGCCACCCACACGCTGCCGCCCAATCGGGTCGAGACGAACCAGTGCGACAGCCATCCGAAATCGGCCGATTTGCCGATGCCGCGGCCGGATGCTATCGCCTCCCGGTACATGTCGACCAGGATGTTGTTCGCTTCGAGCTGATTCTTGGCGTGGCGGATGTACTCCGCGATATCGGCCATTTGCTGGTCCTGCCAGTTCCGTGGGCCGGTGATGTGCTCCAGCGGCGTGCCCGGCTTGCCCCAGGGATAGGCGAAGCGAACGAAGGCCCGGGGATCGTTGGCGATCTCGGGCGACCATAGTTCGAGCATCAGCTGCTGCTCGCCCTGGGCGGTGTAGAGTGGTTGTTGTTTGGGCATGCCTTGTTACGTTGTTACGTATTCGCTTCAGAAAAAATTTTAAAAAGCCGGCTGCAGGAAGGACCCCGCTTCACGGTTCGGCCGCGATTTCCCGACCCCCCCCCCCCACCCACCCCCCTTCGACTTTTTGGGGCCCCCTCCCTGGCGCCGCAGCGCGCGGTTCTCCACCGGCCTGCCTTTTCAGCTGAAGATGTCGGGCGCGTCGCCTGGCTGGGGCCGGTCCACTGATTGATTATCAGTGGCGCCTTGCACGATTCTGCTAGGCAAATCAATCACTTGGGGCTCGCTCACGCCTAGCTGGTCGCGCACTGGTCGCAGCAAGCGGGCCCGGGCTTCCTGCAGCGTGGTGCCGATGTCGAGTGTCTGGGTCACGTTCATGTCAATCCGATCACCGTAGCGCTTGGTATTGCGCTTGCTGGCGATCCACTTTCGCATATCGGCCTGATTGCGGGCTTTCTGGGCATCTGGCTCAGTGTCCACGATCTCCAATGCGTCATCGACCAGCACATCGGCAAGCAGTTCTTGAGCTCGTACATAGTCGAGGCTGGCTTCCCTATCACCTGAAAGCCACCTATTGAACGTCCTGAGGTGAATTCCCTCTGCTGCAACCGCCTTTTTTAGCGGTATCCCGTCCAATATGCTATCGATGATCCGATTAAGCACAGCCTTATGCTCGTTTTCGTATAAGACCTCGTTCATAGATTAAACCTATCACAGTTCCGAAGCGTTGCAAACAATCAATTTTAATCTTGTTGATTTTAGCGTAACATAAACGCATCAACCCACCAGGAGAAAGAACCATGAACCAAACCGAATTTGTCCGCGGCGGCTACGTGAACGAAGCCCTCGCTATTGCCGTTATCCGCCAGTGCGGGGGCTGGGAAGCCTTCAAAGAGATGGCGCAAGACGTCGCCAGCCACGGCGCAGACGCAGGATACGGCCGCTGGACCTACTACGCCGACACGCGCCGCTTCTACGCCGTCAACCGCGATTCCATCCTGCTGCAGCTGCGCGCGCTGGCTGAAGACCTGAGCGAAGACCCCATGGCCGTAGTGCGCGGATTTCGTTGCCTGAAGGACGCCACGGAATCCGAAGTGGGCCTGACTCTGTACGGCAAGAAAAGCCAGCACGATACGCAAGTGGCCAATGCTCTGGCGTGGTTCGCCTTGGAAGAGACCTGCCGGGCCTACTGCGACGAGTTGGAGCGGATAGCCTAACCCCCGACCACGCCAGCCATTGCGCCTAGCCCGCTGGGCGCAATACCGGGCGATGTTGCCTGACTTTGGAGACTGCTGATGTTCTTCGTTCAAGACCTGGTTGACTGGGCGCGGAGGCGCTCGGAAAAACACGACCCCACACAGACAGAGTACGGGCGTGGGTTCGCCGACGGGTACGAAAGGGCGAGAGCCCGGAACGCTCGGGCGCTGGACCTGGAAAAAGCTTGGTGGCTCGGATTCCGGGCCGGACAGAACAAAAGAGAATGACCCACCAACAACCCTGGCCCTTTCCAGTCCACAACGGAAAGCCCGTGCCAAAACCCAAAAGCTAACCCCCGACCACGCCAGCCATTGCGTCTAGCCCCCTGGGCGCAATACCGGGCGATGTTGCCTTGATTTGGAGAAAGACATGTGGACCGTCAATTACAAGGGCTACTACATCCACGGCTATTGTGACCGCGACCAATGCCGCGTTATGGATCCTGTTGGCGGCGTTGACGTGGGCACATTCAAATCTTTGCACGCGGCCAAGTGCGCGATAACTCGTAGGAGCAACGCGACATGACCCACCGAGACCCGCCCCCAGAGATCCGGCCCGCCCGATACGCCAAGGGCCAGATGGCCGCGCGCTGCCCCTCATCCGACGGGTACAAAACCCGGGCCGGGCGCTTGGCGGAACATTTGCGGGGCCGATACTCCAATCGGGAGGGCGCCTACATCCTGAGCCCCAGCAAAGCCCGCCGGCTGCTGGAGCTGTTCGAAGCCGGACGCGATGCCAGCGCCATCACGGGAGAGCTCTACCCGCCAGCGTGAGCGTGGGCCGCCCCCTAACCTTTCCGCCCACCCTTTCTCTATTTCCCCGAGCCCCATTCAGAACAAGAACAAAATTTGGATGACGTAAGTCGTTGATTTCATTACATATCTCTACTTATTCTATATTTATATTAAATAAAGTAGATAGAGATATGCATATAAACAACCACCGTAACAATAAATGCTGCGCACCGCGCTCCCATGGCTGCTCCAGATTCTCCAGCAAACCCGCAAACTGAAACAGAAACAGAAGAACACCCCCAAAAACACCATTTTCTCCTTTAAAATCAAGGACTTACGTTGTTCTATCTGTTTTCAGCGATCCAGATCATCCAGAACTTTCCGCCCATTCTGGGGCCAAAAACCCATCCCGGAAGCCCTAAACGTAACAACTATGCCTCCCAGTCCCCTATTAGCCAAAATCAATTGGTGTCACCTCAACAACCGAATTAAACTCTCCCCAACATGCTGATTCAGGAGCGGCGTAGCTGCCCCAGGAAACCGGTGAAACATGAGACCAGACCCCGAGTGGGCAACCCTCGCAAGGAATGGCACGTCGGCCGCACCAGTAAACGCCGCTCCTGAATCCGCATTTGCCAACGATACGAAAGGACCCCCGCCATGAACGTCTACCTCACTCTCCTTCTGAAATACGCCATATCGGCGGTGATACTCGCTTGGTTGGTGGGGCTGGTCAAAGGTTGGCACAAAGACGGTTTCTCCGGCGCGTTTCAGTCCAGCCTCTACTACGCCATAACGGTCGTGCTCTCCCTGGCCGCTTTGGGCTGCGCTGTGCTGGGTCTAGCGTTCGTTTTCAGCTGAAAGGACCCCCACCATGAGCACTCTCACCCAAGCCCAACGCAACCAGATCCGCTACGCCTTGGAAGACGCCGGCATCCCCGAAGTTCTGGCGTTCATGGCGGCGCGAAACGCTACCAACCTGGACACGAAGCACACTGGGCGCCTTTCCGTCCTGTTCCTCTGGAGCCAAAGCCCCGAAGGCCACGACTTCTGGCAAATGGCGGCGGCTACCGCCGAGCAAACCTTTTCAGCGGGGGGGGCGCCCATCGAATTCCCCAACCTGAACCGCGGGTACTGACATGCCCGTCCCCAAAGGCTCAGGCAAGCACGGCCGCCCAGCGTTCGGCCAGGCCGCCCACATCATCGCCAAGTTCGGCGGCGAGCTCACCCTGGCCGGCCTGATCGGCTGCAGCCGCATCACGGTGTTCCGCTGGCAGTACGCCCCGCCAGCCGGCACCAACGGCCTGGTGCCCCACCACCAGCAAGCCAAGATCACCGCCATCGCCCGGGAGCAGGGCGTCCTGCTCACCGCCGAAGACTGGGCCCCGCGGCGTATCCGCTACCCTGCCGAAACCAAAATCCTTGAGGAGATTCTGAAATGAACTGCAAACCCGGAGATTTGGCCCGCTACATTTTCGACCCGGAATTTCCTGAAAATGAGGGCGCCTTTGTGGAAGTGTTGGATCAAGCGAATCCGAATGATTTTTACGGCGACTTGTCTTCCGAGTTTTACTGGGAAGTACGCTGCCTGACCACGATGTTGGCGTGGAACGACAACTACAAAACCGCTGTAGCGCCAGCTTTTGCCGGGGAAGAACTGGCGGTCTCCGATCGCTTACTCCGCCCCATCCGCCCCGACGAATCCCCCGAGGAAAGCGCCGAAGCCATGCGCCGGCTGCACGACACCACGGTGAAGCAAGGAGAGCCGGCATGAGCGCCGCGAAGCATACGCCAGGGCCGTGGAAGCGTGAGGCCAAGACTGGACGCAACCGTTTCAGAATCACTGACGCGCGGGGGCATCAAGTCGCTGATACCAACACCTACAACGAAGACGCGGAAGCGAATGCTGATGTGATCGCTGCAGCGCCTGAATTGCTGGAGGCTCTTCAAGAACTCGTTGATGGAATGACGGATGTCGAGGACAGCGAAAGCTGCGTTCTGTTCCGCGCTCGCGCCGCCATTGCCAAGGCTACCGGGAGCACATCATGATCACACGCACCTGGCACAAAGGCCCGCCCCCGCATGTGGGGTGGTGGAATGCGAGCGCAGTGAAGGCGTTCGACTGCTGGCGTTGGTGGGATGGGAAGTGCTGGAGCGCGCCGGCATATCCGAAATACAGTGCCCGGACGGCCGCGGCGATGGCTCAGAAACCCGGGCGTTGGCAGTACAAGATCGAATGGTCCGACTACTACCCCGAGAACGCCCGCGTCCCGCGCAGCGATCCAGCCGAACGCCGCCCGGGATTGTGGGCCCTCGTGATGAAAATCCAAGAAGAGCATCCGAACTGGAGCCCCGAGTCTGTGGTGACTGAAGCCAAACTGCAGTGGCATCGGCAACAAAGGCAAGCATGATCCTCGTCTTCCTTCTAGGCCTCGCCATCGGCTTCCTGCTGGGCGTGGCCACAATGTACTGGAGAGTAACACGATGAAACACATTCTCGGAATCGATCCCGGCCTCGATGGCGCCCTGGCGATCGTCGACGTCGGCACACTGCAGCTGGTGGAAGTGCTGCGCATGCCCGTCCGTGTGGTGCACAAGCAACGCAAGGTGGACGGCGTGGCGCTGGCCGACTGGCTCAGTATCATCTTGCGCCACGCCTACATCGAAGAAGTCCACAGCCGCCCCCGCCAAGCTGGCGTATTCGACTTCGGCCTGAATACTGGCATCCTGCACGGCATGCTCTATGCCACCGGCGTCCCCTTCAGCCTGGTCAGCCCCCAGCAATGGAAGGGCCACTATGGCATTCGTCGCGTCGGCGACGAGACCAAAGCCGACAAGAAAACCGAAGCCCGGCAACTTGCCACCCAGCTCTTCCCCACGCACGCCAAAGAGTTCGCGCGGGTGAAGGACGATGGCGTGGCCGAAGCCGCCCTGATCGCGCGCTACGGCGCGGTGTTGCAAGGAGGAAAGTGATGAGCCTCTCCTGTGATTGCGGATACGACGACCCCGCCTGGTTCTACGAACCACAGGACGTGGCCCCGCTGAATACCAAGCGCTCGCGCAAATGCTGCTCGTGTGGAGAGCGGGTCGCTGTTGGTGATGATGCGATGGCATTCATTCGCTACCGCTATCCGGCACCTGACAGCGTGGCCGAACGCATCTACGGCGAAGGCGGCGAAGAGCCTCTGGTCCCCTGGTACCTGTGCGACCGTTGCGCCGGGCTCTATGAGTCTCTGGACGGTCTCGGGTTCTGCAACCTGCTGGGCCAGGATGTGCGCGAGTTGTGCAGGGAATACGCCGAGATGCAGCGCGACGCTGGCGTCTTTCGCGGCCAGATGATCATCAACAAGGAACCGTCATGAACTGCCACTACTGCGGCACCAGCAAAGACTTGCGCCCGTACGGTCCGGGTCATTCGATGGTGTGCTTTGACTGCGCCATGTCCACACCGGAAAGACGCGAAGAAACAAAGCGTAATTTCGCGGCCCAGTTGGATGCGATCGACGGCCCAGCCGTCATCGGCTCTGAGCAAGGTCCTTACCCGTTGAGGAATCACAGGAGCACTTCATGAACCAATTCCCTCTCGAACGCTGGGCCAGCAAGTCCCCCGGCCGCTGGATCCTGGTGATGTGCCTCCTGTTCGCTCTGTTCATCCTCGCGTCGGCCATCGCGCCGCAGGAGGAGATGGGGGAAGAGCCGGTCATTGAATCTCAAACCACTGAATAGGAGAAAATGTCATGACTGAATTGCCTCTCATCCGGGTCCAGGTAGAAAGCATGCGGATGGTCATGTTGCAAGCCTTGGACGCACGCCAGCAAGATCTGGTAGCCGTTTTCAATGCCGGCCTCGACCAAGCCATCACCGAGCTTCCGACGAAGCTGGCGCGTGAGATCAAGGCGATGTCGGAAGACATCATGCGTGAAGCGATGAACAAGGCGCTGGTTGAATACTGGGAGTCCGGAGCGGGCCGCAACGCCATCGACACGATGATCAAAAAGAAATTCGGGTGACCGCCATGCCTGACCTCTTCTGCTGCATCGCTGCTGTCGGCCTGCACCTGGCCAGCGCCCACATCGATCCCGCGCCCTGGCTACAGGAGCGCGGCGTCAACAACGTCAACCCCGGCGTCGAGGTGGAGTTCACCAGCGGTGCCACGTTCGGCGCCTACAGGAACACGCTGAATGGCACTAGCCTCTACGCTGGATACATGCATCACTTCCCGGCCATGCTGCGCGTGCATCCAGTCCTCCAGGCAGGCCTGGTCACGTACGAAGGCCGCCCCTATGCCGCAGCACTCGCCGGTGCGCAATTCCCCTTGACAAACACCTGGGACGCGCGCATCGTATACGTCCCCAAGATCGACATCACCGGCGCGCATGTGCTGCACTTGCTGGCAATCAGGAGATTCAAATGAACGACCCCCTCGCTCTCGTCATCCTCTGGTGCGCTGGCATTGCCGTGCTGTACATCCTGCTGCTATGGCTGGTGTGCGAGTATGGTGACGGTGTCCTGCGCGCCCTTCTCTACAGCCCCGAAGAACTCGCTGAATACGAGGCATACGTGGCCATCGAGAAAGCGGACAAGGACGTCGCCAAGAAACTCCGCGCCGCGGGGAAGGAGATACGCCGTGAGCACTGAACAAGACAAGGCTGTAGCGCTGGCGGAGTTGGAGAATTACAACGCTACGCGGACAGATGAACTGGCGGCATCGGTGCACTAGTGTGCTGAGTTGCAGGCGCGAGCGGATGGGTTAGAGGAACACTTGCGCGTCTGCAACGAATACATCAAGCAGCTTGAGCGTGCCGCCATGAACAAGGATCAGAAATCATGACCATCACCCAAAAAGACCGCGACGCATACCGCTACGCCCTGGAAGACAGTGGAGTTCCGGAGGTGATCGCTTTCATGGCGGCAAGGAACTTGGATGGCGAGAATACATTCAGCAACCGATCAACTGCGTCTTTCATGATTGGCCTAGGTTTCATGTGGGACGATACCAAAGAGCGGGCTGATTTTTGGTATGCCATCTACCTAGAAACTATTGAGGTCTGCAAATGACCTCTAACACTGACAACAAGGCGATGGAGTTGATGCCGTGCCCTTTTTGCGGAGGGAGCGCCGTATTCGACTACGACGACGCAGGCTGGAACTGGATTGTCTGCAAAGGCTGCGGTTCATGCACAGATTGCCGCGCATCGTGCGGCGAGGACTGTAAACCTTTACTCGCAGAACAGTGGAATCGCCGCGCCCACATCGAAGCCATGCAGCGAGACTGCCGGACGTGCGTGTATTTCAACATTGATGTTAATCGTTTTACAAAGGCGGTTGCATTTAAGTGCGGCGTTTCAGACTGCACCAACCACGACAAGTACCAGCCAATGCTGGAGTTCAAGCCACTGACTAGGAGTGAAGCATGAGCGCCTTGATATTTGTTTTGGTAGTGCCTTGCTTGTTTCTATTCCTTGGTTATCTCGCCGCATGTTCCGGCGCTTATCGCTGGCTCTCATTATCTGAGTGGTTGGGTAAGGCGCGTTGCCGTCACGAATTTCATTTTTTTTTTTTTTTAGAAACATTTATGGCGACGAAATTATCGAGCGTGGATGGAAGAGATCAATATGGCAGTGCCATAAATGCGGAAAACAAATCGACAGACCAGAACTTCATGACGAAAGGAACCAGCCATGACCAAGCCTGAGACTGTACTGCCCCCACTGCACGAAATGCCGGAGGTGGAAAGCCCTTGGCCGCATGTGAGGCACTCCGACACATACATCAAGGAATACGCGCAAGCATTCGCCCGCCAAGTCGTTGCTGATGTCCGCGCCAAGCTGGCCGAGAAGTCGTGGCCGGTGGGTGAGGTTGTTCTTGAGGGCATGGGTGTGCCGGGATCGGATGCGAGGCAGGTTCGCTTCCACATGTACAAAGAAATCCCGCCTGTTGGTGCGAAGCTCTACACCCGCCCGCCCACCGACACCGCACTGCTGGAGGCGGCGATACGTGCAGAGCGCAAGATGTCAGCATATGTCGGCGTGTGTGCTGGAGACAAGGAACTGACTGATGCTGTTTTGCCTGCACTGCGCGCCGCCATCAAGGCGCACAAGGGGGAAGCATGAACTACAAACACTACTGCAGTATCTGCAAAAAACTTACATTCTGGACGCGCCGTAATGGCGTCTGTACGCAATGTGGATTTGGCGAACTTAAGGTGGAAGCATGAAATCTCTTGTCATATCTGCAATCGGAGGATTCGGATTCGGTCTTGTAGCTTCAGTTTTTGAAAATTTCTGGCTTGGTTTCCTATTCGTCTTTCTGGCAAGCGTAGCGTTTGCGTTGGCGCGTGGATTGATGTTTAAGGAGCATGAGCATGAGCATTGATACACAGTATCTGCGAGAAGCCATCCAAAAGGCTTTCGACACAAACAAACCACTTAGATTCAGCGATGAGTTCGTTGAAGAGCTGCTGGATGAAATCGACCGTCTCCGCGCCATCGCAGACACCGACAAGGCCAGCGCAGATCACTGGCGTGCTGAGTGTGAGAGGATGCGGCAGGGCTGTGAGGCTGTGGCTGATGATACTGAATACTACGGGCTAGAGCCGTGGGAACATCAACGCCATGTGCCGGTCGCAACGATGGTGTATCCGTCGCACTCGCCTGACAAGCCGTTTGTGGCGCTTGGTGATTGCGCTCACCTTTACAGAGACGCGGCCAAGGTGCAATCTCTCTACACATCCACACCCCTACAGGCAGACGCCTGCAAGGTGCCGCAGGGGTGGAAGCTGGTGCCGGCGGAGCCGACACCGGAGATGTTGAAAGCGGCAACTTCCAACTATAAGCACCCAGATCGGTGGGTTACGGAGCGGACAAACGTCTACAAAAGAATGCTCTCAGCAGCACCCACACAGGTGGAGAAAGCCGGGAACGGGTTACCTACCGAATGGGCTCGTGTCATTCACTACCCAGAGTGCTGGGATACGGCCGCGTATCCCACGCTGCAAAGTGCTGTGCACGAAGTGCTAGCCTGGTCGGGGTGCGGTGAACACCGGTCTGCGCCGGATGTGGGTTGACAACCATGCCCGGCATCCGACAACAACGCGCGACGGAGTTCCTTCAGTCCCTGCCTGATGGTGCCACCACACAGGCAGTAGCGAAGCACCTGGCGCTGGACCGGGGGACCGTGTGGACCCTGCTCAGCAGAACCCCCTTGGTGTACATCGACAGGTGGGTGAAAAGCAAGGGAGAAGGCCGCGGGTCGAATATGTATACCGCCATCTGGTGCGCCGTCACGGTACCCGAGCACTGCCCAAGGCCAGATGGCAAAAGAGTGGCAAACCACAAGCCCAGACTACGCAAGGAGAACCCATGAGCGCACTCGAAAACCCGGCTAGCACGGATTTTGAATCGTGGCGCCATGAGAACTTGGCGCGTTTCGCCAGAGACGCGCGGGCTGAAATCAAGGCGCAGGCCGAACGCATCAAGCAACTGGAAGAAGAACGCCGGGCGGCCATCGATGCTTACCGGGATCTGCTGCGGCAACGGGGTCTCGCAGCGTGATTGAACTCGAAACCCCGTTCCCCTACCAAGTAGAAGGAGCACGCTATGTCGCGTCAAAGCAACACGCCCTACTCGCCGATTCGATGGGACTCGGGAAATCTTGCCAGGCTGTACTCGCTTGCGACATCATCGGAGCCCAGCGAATCCTCGTCATCTGCCCCGCGAACATCCGCGTCAACTGGTCGAGAGAGTTCACGCGCTTCAGCCCGATGGATCGCGATTGTGCGGTCATTGCTACAGGTACAGACCGGCCCGTCAATGTCGGCGTCACCATCGTCAGCTACGACCTCATCGCCGGCAACAACAAGCTGCGCAATGAACTCCGGGGCCGCAAGTGGGACGTGCTGGTCCTGGATGAGGCCCACTACCTGAAGGAAAGAAGTGCGAAGAGAACGCGAGCGATTTATGGCCACAACAGCAAGGTACCTGGGATTGCCGGCAGTGCAGCCCGAGTGTGGCGGCTCACTGGCACACCAGCCCCCAACAATGCCAGCGAACTCTACACGCACCTCAAATCCGCGGGCATCTACGCAGGCCAGTATTGGGACTTCGTGTTCGAGTTCTGCACTGGCTTCGACCCCGGATTCGGATTCAAGATCACCGGGCACAAGAACGTCGACCGATTGAAAGCATTGCTGGCGCAGTTCATGCTGCGCCGAAAGAAGGAACAAGTCATGGCCCAGCTCCCGCCCCTCACCCACCAGCACGTCACCGTCGAGCGCAGCCAGGTCGAGCTCGATCCCTACTTCTACGAGAACTGGCGGCCGATCGGTGTCAAGGCCTTCCTGGCGGACATGGAGCACCGGGACAAGGTGCTCAAGGCGGCAGTGGCCGTGGCCAAAAGCAATCATGACTCGCACAGTGATGACGTGCTCGCGGTGTTGGAAGGCTTTGCCACATCCACCGCCACGCTGCGCCGCTACATCGGCCTGGCCAAGTTGCCGCGCGTGCTGGAGATCATCAAGGAAGAGCTGGCCACGAAGCAGATCGACAAGATTGTGTTGTTTGCCATCCACAAAGACGTCATCGAGAGCGCCCGCGTGGCGCTGCGCGAGTTCAAGCCCGTCACGCTCTACGGTGGCACGCCCGCCGACAAGCGCCAGGCCAACATCGACAAGTTCCAGAAGGACCCCAAGTGCCGGGTATTCATCGGCAACATCACGGCAGCAGGCGTGGGCATCACGCTCACCGCCGCGCACGAGGTGGCCTTCATCGAGACGGATTGGGTGCCAGCCAACAACGCCCAGGCCACGATGCGCTGCCACCGCATCGGCCAAACCAAGCACGTGCGCGTGAGATTCTTCTCCTGCGCCGGCAGTGTGGATGAGGAAGTGATGCGCACGCTCATCCACAAAACCCGCGAGCTATCGAAAGTCTTCGATTGATAGCTTGTATTTTCTGAAACCTTCGCTAACATCACACATCTTCTTTGGAGAAATACATGCGAACCAAAAAGCAACCGCCCGCAGCGCCCGTTGGCGCCGTCTTCGAAAACGTTCACATCGAGAACAACGCCGCTTCGGTTCCGAGTGACGCCGCCGCAGCCTTGGGCCGGGCCGCCGACGCCGCCGCGGAGAACGCCCGCGCGATCTCGGCCATCGCCAAGGCTCTGCAAGGCGCGCCGGCTACGATGACGCATGACTTCCACCTGTCCAACGTCCGCGGTTCGGACTGACCCCTCACCATCTGGAGAAACACATGCAAATCCGAATC
>Ga0316620_10000066_pt1 | contig 42915 bp, 60 predicted proteins | sample OWC_Aug_M1_C1_D5_FD_207651 | JGI IMG/M metagenome (GOLD analysis project Ga0316620, IMG submission 207651) | Wetland soil microbial communities from Old Woman Creek delta, Ohio, United States - OWC_Aug_M1_C1_D5_B | ecosystem: Environmental > Terrestrial > Soil > Wetlands | place: USA: Ohio...
GTTAATTTGTTACGTGGTAATAAATCTAGGAGGGATAGAAAATGTCCGGTGTTAATTTAGTAGTTTTAGTTGGGCGTGTTGGTAAAGAGCCAGAAACAAAATACATGCAGAATGGAGATGCAGTTACCACGCTGTCACTGGCTACATCAGAAACATGGAAAGATAAGGATGGCGAGAAGCAAGAAAAAACTCAATGGCATAATCTTGTGTTCTACAGAAGGCTGGCAGAAGTTGTTGGTGAGTATGTACAGAAGGGTACGCAACTTTACATTGAGGGAAAGTTGAATACTCGCAAGTGGCAGACAAAGGAAGGTCAAGACAGATATACCACAGAAATTATCGGAGAAAAAATGCAGATGCTTGGCGGCAAAAATTCATCCACAGAAGGCCGTGGCGATAATTCTCATCCGTCACAAACTAGGCCAACAACACAAGAAAACACATTTGATGATGATATTCCGTATTAAGACTTGACAGAAAGATAAAAAGATGATACAGTTCTTGCGACAATCACCAATGGAGGGAATCGTGAAAACAGCCAGCAAGGAAAATTCAGATCGGTTAGCCAAACTAACTGGAGCAAATTTAATACGGCAAGGATTGCAGACGCAAGAGCAAATTGTTTTTGCAAATCGTCAGGCAGCTACAAAGATATTACATGAGCGTGCATCAATTTTGAGTGCTTATGAAGGGTGTGATTTTGGCGTTACTATTCATGGAGAGCATAAGCTTCAAGCTGCGCGTGATTTTTTTGATGCGGCAGTGCATCAGTGCATAGAGCTTGGCATAGATGTTGAGTCAGAATTGCGAGGCAAGGGTTATTTACTTTAGGAGAGCCACAAAATGAAAACTATTACCCTGCAACAACTCAAGGATGCTGATGCTTGCGCAAAGCAAGTCCGGTTGTTTGAAAAAACCTTTGGCGGAGAAGTTGAAGTAACTGTTGGGGCTGCGCTGGAATACGCACATGTGTTTGATTTTGATTTTGCTGCGCATAATTTTCTGGAGCAGGCTGCATGGAAAGATTACAAGGAAGCAACGGATGATGCATGGAAAGATTACGATGAAGCAATGGCTCCTGCACAGAAAGCTTACAATGAAGCAATTGCTCCTGCACGGAAAGCTTACTATGAAGCAATGGCTGCTGCACGGAAAGATTACGATGAAGCAAAGGCTGATGCATGGAAAGCTTACAATGAAGCAATGGCTGCTGCACGGAAAGCTTACGAGGAAGCAACGGCTGCTGCACAGAAAGCTTACGATGAAGCAAAGGCTCCTGCATGGAAAGCTTACGAGGAAGAAAAGGCTGTGGCCTTTGCAACGGCTTATCTTAATCAACAGGAGAAATAAATGAAAACATCACAACCGTTCGCGGCAGCACAAAAGATTTTCGCTCTGTTGTATACTGCACTGGCTATGACAGATTTTACGCAAAAGTGCATTGCTATTGCAAACATACCGGGTTACAAATCACGAGGTCATGGAGGAAAACATATGCCGCATGCGCACTATGGCTTTGCTGGTTCATTGCGCAATCGTAGTTCAAATAATCCGCATCAAGGCAAGAAAGAATGCGCACGGCGCGTTGATCGCGGATACTAGGAGGTTATTATGAGTGAACAGACAAAATTTCCGTGTAGGTGCAGTAAGTGTGGCGCACGTAAAACTCTTTCCACTAACCCGGAAGAATGTGTATTGACAGATTTCGTACCTCAATGTAAATGCGGCTCAACTGCATGGCGTGTTGACCAGTACCGCATTAAAAAAGAATGGGGAGAGGAAAATACATGCCGGTGTGCAGGTTTGCAATATCCACACAAGCCTGGAAGTACTGGATGCATTAGTGTTGTACGTGCAAATCACGATAGGCATGTACCAGTAGTGGTAACACATGATGCAGATCATGTGCTGATTGCTCCACCATCAGATAATCGCAGGCAGAGAACTTTCCCGCCAAAACCATCCATAGACAGGAACTCCACGCTATGCGATTGCCGCACCAACTATAAGGCACACTAATCATGCATGAAACTTTGGAATGTAACGCACCAGTATCCACTCCTCACAAGATTGGAATGTCTACGCGAGATTATCGTGATCTGTTCATTTCTGATTTTGTACATCGCAGGCTAGAGTCTGGATTATCAACCATAGTCTACGATATTTTGGTGGAGGGAAACTTCGCTGGTGCGAGTAATTTCATGCGCAAGACATACGGAACGTCAACGATGTTCTGTGATGGTACGCGCAACATCATTGCAATATTGGATGGATTCCTGCTGGAGTGTGATTCATCTTACGGCGGAATGGTGGAATTCAGGATACACGGCACGTTTGAGAAGATTGATGAAATAAAAGCTGTTATCTTGCGCGAATTTGAGGAAGCTACCATGCATATCACTTGGATTTATGATACGCAAGGTAATGACACACGCATTAAATTGGACAGAACGTACCTGCCATGTACTGAAATGTACCCATTCTTGGATGATGAATCATTGCACGAGTATTACGATAGATTCAAAAAATCATCAGCGTCAATCTTGGTTCTGATAGGGCCTCCCGGCACTGGCAAGACAAGCTTTATTCGCGGCTTCTTGGCACATACAAATTCATCAGCTATCGTCACATATAATGAGGCCGTATTGAACAATGACGGTATCTTTGCGTCATTCATTAGTGGCAATTCAGCCACGATGGTAATTGAGGATGCAGATTTATTTTTGGGTTCTCGCACAGACGGTAACGGCATGATGCACAAGTTCCTGAATGTCGGAGATGGCTTGGTAACAACCAAGGGTAAAAAGCTGATCTTTAGCACCAATCTTCCAAATGCAGTTAATATTGATGCGGCACTATTGAGGTCTGGACGCTGTTTCGATATACTGCAATTTGATGCGCTAAATAAACAACAAGCGCAAGACTTGGCTCTAGCGATGGGTATTCATTACAATGCTGTTGACCGGCAAACCATTGCAGATATTTTGGCTGGTAAAAACCAGTCAATCAACAAAAAGAGTTTCGGATTTTGCTAATAGGTCATTATTAATACATCATATGAACTAGACTGGCTTGCTCCTACTCACTGGATGCCTCTGCCAGAATCACCTAACGATAAGTTGAGGGGGCGCACTATGACTGACGAACAAGAAACGAAACACGCTTTTGCGCGCTCCTGCTCGAACGCAGGGTTGGACAACGCTCTCCAGATAGCATTTGTTCAGGGTGCCGCATGGTGGGAGGAAAGATCAACCGGCGGAACAATGTGGGCATCTGACCGCGACGACGCAGAGGCTGAGGCATTTGCCAAAATGTGCAATGGCACTCTTGGCAAGGTGTCCAACAAAGACTAGGGGAGCCATGATAGCTCCCCTAGATGCATTTTATACACATGGCAGATAGTACGTTACTGACACGACCTGATTGCAGCCTCTAGTTCACTCTCATATCCCTTCCGTTGCAATCTATCTGCACGCAGGGCATTCATTTGTTGCCAAATAAATTCCTCTCTTGTAACTCCAGCAGGCGGTTCAATTGACAATCCATCCACAGCAAAAGCTGGCTTGTCAATCTTCTGTATCACGCACGGAACAGACACAGGAACTTTTACCTGTGTAACGGCATTTGGTACGCTTGCGCACCCTGAGAGCATCATCAGTACCACAATAATTTTTTTCATGGTCACACCTGTAGCTGACAAATCATTCTGTCAAGATTGTACATAACACCAGAATAAGGCACTGGAAAAAACTTATACTGTGATTCTTTGAGATGTATAAGTTGCAACGAGACACCCTTTGTTGAAATTAAAATCGCATCAGTAACGGCAAAAGTTGCATGGATACAATCCAAGTCTATAATGATGGCAGTGTCTCCATAATCCTTTACTGACTTTTCAAGAGATTTGTTATGCGTGAATATCCAAGCAGATAAATATTTACCATCAAACTTAATATTTCCAGCATCAAGAAAATACTGATCGCCTTGTATTTCACCCAATGCAATTTGTTCAGATTTGTCTGGTGCTGTCTCTGTTGCACTCAGCAAGTCATGCATAATATCATGCTCTGGCGCTCGGCTTGGAGCGCATCCACACAGCACAAGCGCAAGCAATGCAGCAATCAGCGCCTTCATTTGGAACGCTCTTGTTCAAGTTCGTCACTGAATGCTTGGCTGGCATCCGAACATGCTCCAGAGCCTCCAGAATGCTGTTTGGCGAGTATCTGCTGCGCAGCTTGGTACTGACTACGTGCGCTCTGTTTGGCTGCGTCTACGGCCTTTGTAGCTGCTTCCTCGCGTGCTTTTGCATCGCTCTGTAGCTTGGATATGGCATCGTTCTGGTTTTGTACTCCAACCGTTAAATCTTTATTGGTTTGCTGGAGTGAGCCAATCGTATTATTCAGCGTGGCAATCTTTGATTGCTCCAGATGGATTCCAAGCGCCAAGCCAGCAGAAAATATCATGGCAACCATAACTGCCTTGATAATGCTCATATATGGTGTGATGGCAGCGAACATATTTTTACCTCTCTATAGGTGCATCGTTCTGCATCAGTTCAGACTCTGGTGTATATGTTGTATGCATATACTGCATGGTTCTGCGCTCTACGTAATCTTTCATTGCAATACCAAAAATTATTGCAGCAATACCACTGGAGAACCCAATATAATCTGGAGTGGTTGACACAAGGAATTTATACAGCATTTCGCAGCCAGCAACAATACCAATGGAGCGTGCCGCACATAGCGCACCTTTTTCATCTGTAACCGCATTATTAAAAAACTTAATTGTTCTGGTCAGCCATACCATCTCTAAACTCCGATTCTTCTGCGTGCCGCCTGCGTAACAATCCTGCCATATGTTTACCGCCTGCCATATCCCAACGCTCAAATTGCGCTGCTGCGCCAGCATAATCACCAGCATTCAATAAGCGCAAAAGCGTGGAGCCTCCAAGTGCGCCACGCCCTAAATTAAAATCGAAGTCCACTAAAGCATCAAACTCACCTTGAGTGAGCGGTACACGGCACAGGACATTGACTGATTGGATGGCTAGGCTAATATCTTCTCGCAGCCATGCATCTGCCTGTTCTTGTGTGCATGACATACCAAGATGTACGCCACTGGTATGACCATATCCTATAGTTGGAACACCAACAGAATCAAGATATGAAACAAGCCTGCATCCTTCAAATTCTTCCGTGAGTTTCATTCCAGCTTCTGAGTAATCCACGCTTTAAATTCCTTGTATGTTATGCTTTCGCGTATCTGAATGTAATACCAGATAATTGCAAACAGTCCAGCTATTACAGTAATGGCGGCAGGTATCCATCCAAACAAGGATGATACGATTGTACCGGCTGTAGCCGCATTGGTAAGCTGCACTGCGGCAGGATGCAAGTTGTCCAAACTCATTTGATTCCCCTTTAAAATCCGTTCCATTGTATCACAAACACAGTAAAATAGCAAGTGCTTACTTACTTAGTTGCGCATCCATTCTTTCTCGCTGCTCTGGTGTGGCTTTCTTATAAAACTGCTTGATTGCATTAGAATTTAACCTTGCACCCGGAGTAAGTTGGTGAGTAATCACTAACTTTATTTCTGATTGCGTCATACCGGCATTAGCCATTTGCAACACCGCAGCATCAATTTCGCCATCCTTAATTTTTTGATTGACTTCTGGCATTAAATCTGCTATAGCAGCACGGCGTTGACTATTGGCTGTGTACATCTCACCAACAGCAGGGCCTCCCGGCGCACCCTTGGAGAACGTAAGACCAAGTAACGGGCCAAGCACCTTGTACGCATCAGTTTCATCTCCATTATTACCTGCCAAGTGCAATGCAGATTTCAATGCCTCAGTTGGTATCTGCTGTACCATAAAGTTCTTGACAACTTTTCCTACATTGCGTACTGCTCCAGCTACGCCGGGGTCATCTGGATTGTAGACGCGCCTGCCGAATCCAAGATCATTGGTTGCTGTCTGTGTGATTGGGCGCAAAAATGTACTCTCTTTGCGCTTTAGCATATCAAGTGGCTCTGTTGTCCAGCCGATGAATTCCTCACCAATTTTACCAGTTGGAAGGCGCACATAAATTCCTGTTCCGTTCTTGTCGTAATCGTATAACTCACGATTTTCTTTACCGGGTTCATTGGTTGATGTTGTGGTAAGACTAGCAGCACTATCCAATGGAGAATTTAATACTTCCAATGGATTCTCTTGCGTCTTGTGCAGCAGTTTGTTCATGCGTTCAACATATCCTTGCTCAATATCACTCAGGCTCTGGTCACGTTTCAGATAATCAAACGTATCCTGCATCACAGAGTTCATGGCATACATCAGTCCAATATCAATAATGAATGCTCCTATAGCTTTCCTGCGTGCAATGTTCTTTCCTGCACGTAATGCCAAATCTCCGTAGTCACGTTGAATCTGCGCCTGTACATCTCGTGGCAATCCTGTAAATACGTCCTTCATCACACCCAAATTACCTATAGTGAACGAGCGTGAGAAAAATGCCAGATTGGTAATCTTGCGCGACATATTTGACATTGATTCATTTGGCAGCGCACCAGCATAGCGATTAGCCATATGAGCGGCAATATGTCCTGCTGTTCCAGCAGCTTGCTCCTGAGTCAATCCTTGCTTGAGTAACTTGGCTGTTTCCATCTGTTTCAGATTGACATAAATACCCATCTGCAAATCAGCCACCCTATCCCATAACAAAGTGTTGTGCCATACATCACCAGCAGTGTCTATGCCACGCTTCACTGCATCTCCAGCACCTTCATGCAGCAACCCTACTGCGCCTCCTATTGCCTTGGCTGTGAGGCTCCTGCCGGGTTTTAAATTAGGTTCTTCCATGATACCTGAAATATCTTGTAAGCCGTATCTGTGACCGATTGGAACAAGTCCATATCCGATTGCTTCGCGCATTATTGCATTATCATGCTTGGCTACATTGCCCTCAAAATATACGCGAAATGTTGCTACCTTGCCGGGAAGCATGGGTAGCGCCCTACCAAACTCAACAGCATTGTGAATCAATGGCGAGTACATAATTACGGTCATTGTCTTACCCTTGAATTCCATCAGTGCTTGGTAAACTTTACCGCTTGACTCAGACATAATGGCTGTCAATGGGCCTTTCAAATCATCACGCATGTACAGTGGCACACGGTCAAATACCATCTCTCCATTTTGATCTGTGACTGGTACGTGTTTACCGTCCACTTCGGTCATGCGAGGACGGTATGTTTTGAATGCTGGATGGTCAAGCGTAAAGTATCCGGGCTGCGCACCATCAGATATTAAGTCCTCACCTATATTTTTTCCAAGCTCACGTATCTGGTTAATCAATTCTCGTCCAGCTATGGCTCGCTCAAGCCTTTGCATCGCCATAGGCATTGCACGAATATCTCGCACGAGTGTTGCCTGTTCGCCAAACTTTCCTTTCATGGCTGCTTCTGTTTCGGAAGATGTAAGGTATTTGCGTTGCTTCAAGCTTGGAGAAGTAGTGGTAATATTCCGCCCAACTGATGCGCCAGTTTCATTTTGTCCTGTACGTGGAGGAATGGAATATTCACCATCATCACCAATCATCACAGCCATGCGTGGAGTCCAGTATGGCAATCCTTCGCCTTTGAACATACCTGTATCCTTGGCGCGTTGAAGCAGTTCCTCTCCATATGCGTGCAACGTGTTCATGGTTTCGCGCTGGTCAGCAGGCAACCTATCTAGCCCTTTTCCTTTTGTACTCAGTCCTAGTTGCATTAGCACGTTCTGTTCGTCTGCCGCCTCCCACATAGCTTGGCGCTGCTCTTGTGTGTATTCATTTTTTAACACAGCATCGAACCGGCTCCATTGCATTCTTGATGCACGGTCAGCATTAGCGTAATCCTTGGCAATGGCACGATACTTAGCAGAGCCAGCAGCCATAGGCATAACAGCCATCTGAAACTCGTTGACTAGAGCATCTTTCAAATCTGATGCGCGTTTTTCTGATGTTGTAAGCATGCCTAGTTTTGTGGATGCTTGTTCTTTAGGTTCAGATTGCACACCAATAGATTTATGAATGTTTGTGTTTGCAGCGTCAAACGTGCCACGGTTGCCTATGGCGGATTTTATTTGGGTGCGCTCAAAGGCGATGTAACTGTCTTTCGCGTTATCTTCCCTGAATTTTGTATAAGCCTCGTATGCCGCTTTATGCGCTTGGTACTCTGGAGTTTTTTGATCTTCTTGGTCGTATGTGCTTACCGGTTTTCCGCGCCGTCTCTGCGATTCGATCATAGCTTTAGTGGCGCGTGATTGCTCCTGCGCATACCTTTCGCCGCCAGCCACTTCACCAGTGTTGCGATACACTACGCCGTCATAGCCTTTTGATTGAAGAAACTCGCGGATGTCTTTGGTTGAGCTTAATCCTTTTTTTGACCATTCGGGGCCAATACGGACAGCATCATTTGGAAATAGTTCGAGTAAAGTTCCCTTTAGGTTATCGGCGTTCCAACTCCCAGCATCACGCAACCGCAATGGGTTTTTGATGGATAGATACACTGGAATCAATCGCGGATTGGTATAATCACTACCGAATTTATTGGTATAGCTCACACGGTCATTGGCTTGACCAGCATCACCAAAGTGAATACCAATATCACCGGGGCTGCGTTTGAAACTTTCAAAGTCTACCTCGGTTTGCGTTCCATGATAAACCACCAGCGGCTTACCCTCTGCATCAACTACCTTGCTGTCACCGAACCACCGCTTGAATGCTGGCGTTTCTGTCTGGTTAATTTTGCTATATGCTGGCTCTATACCAACAGACTCAGTGCCACTAGCAGCCTCCATCTTTCCACTCGCCAAATCCTTCATATTGGATTTTGCCAGAGCAACATAATCATCAATACTAAGGTCTTTCGCACCAAGCCAGATGTTGTTCTTGTACATCGCAGCACGCACGTTAGCCACCCACTGCTTGAGAATATTTACAACATGTTCAGGAAGTGCTTTCTGCGCCCAACCCCAAAATCCAGTATCAATGCGCGAATGGCCTGCTGTCTTACCCATCTTCATTGCTTCTTCTACAATGTAACTGGTTGCCTCAGATGAGTTTCCAGTCTCTCCTGCTGCTTCCATGCGTGCGCGAACACGAGAGTATATATCACCAGTGCCTGAGTTAGATGATTTGCTGAATAACGGCAAGCCTTCTATCAATACCTGTTCGCGCAGTTCTGGGGTGATGGTGAAGCCTTGCTGTGCAGGCAAAGACTCAGCTGGTGGAGTTGGCACAACTTTTGCACCCTCGTGTTCTCTCGCAACTGCCCACGCTTGACTATCGTGGTCTGTTCGGAGAATTAGTTCACCTTCTGCCCCAAGTACGTCGAGCGTTCGTTGTTCTGTGGTTAGCGGAAGACTGACACTCTCAACTTTCACTCCACCAAGCTTCTTCAGAATATCATTTGCTACTTGCGGTACGATCTGGTCGTAGTAGCCTTTCATGCCTTCGCCGCCTACTTTTAGATCAAGGCCAGATAGCACTTTACTTTGCGCGTCATCGCCGCCAGAATGGCCTTCACCAGCCACAATCTTTTTGGCAACATCTTTTCCGACAACATCTTCAAGCTCGCTCTCGGAGAATATCTTCTTTGGCGTGGAGACGCGCGCACCGTTTTTGTCAGTGACAATCAGGTGGTATCCCTCTTCTTTGTAACCGTCTTCTTTGCGATATTTTACATAGTCAATACTATCAATTTGCTTGCTCAAGTCATATCGCTCTGCCTGTTGCTCGCCGGTAGTCCATGCGATACGGTCAAAGCCGTTTTCACTCGCGTAGCGAATCATCCGTTTCAGTGCGAGCGCAGTCCATGATTTTGTGTCTGAGACAAAGGGAGCAGCAGGAACAGGAACTTTGCGATTTGCTAAATCTAATTGAGTTGCGCCTTTGGTTGAACCAAATCCTTGGCGTTTACCTTGTTGCCCCCAATCAGATTGAATTTCTTCAATGAAGAGAACTTTGTTTCCGTTCGCTTCTGTGCGCTCGTTGAAGCGGATATGGGCGAGGATGTTCGGCTGGTCGTAGTGGGATGATTGGAATTGCTCAGATCGTTTCTGCTCCGTGTAGTTTGCAGCAACATCTGCACGTTCAGCGTGAAGCTCTTTATACCGTTCTGGTGTTGTATCTGAGCGACCCATCTCATCGGCTATAGTTTGTAGCTTTTGAGCCTTAGTCTGGATGCTCTTCGTGGCTGGCAACGTCAGCAGCAACTCGCGGTAGTTCTCGCCTCCGGGTAGCTGGTAACTCTCGAATTTCACAGCATCACCAGTATCTGCTCCCGCGAGGTCGTAATTCTGCGGTGCTTCTCTATACGCTCTGCGCGCCTCACCCAAGGTGTCAAACCCTAGCAAGTCTGCACTCCTGAGTGCATTATCGAGTGCTTCTCCCTCTAGCTTACCGCCAAGTGTCACTTCCTCGACCCGTACTCCGCCTTGCTCAAGAAAGGCCACCACGTCCTGCTTGCTGACTTTGCCCTGTGCTTCCAGCCAGTCGTTGATGCCAGACCAGTAAATCTCGTCCTTCTTCACGCCTAGCTTTGGAGCGTTTGAGTTCAGCCACAGCTTTAGGTTTTTTCCTGTGGTGAATAATTTATCAGGCGCTGAGTCTATTGCTTTTGCAAGCTGAGAGTATAGACCAAGCTCATTCTTTGATACGCTCTTTTGCATTGCACCAGTTTGATTTTCTACAGACTCCATCCCAAGCAAGCGCAAGCTATTCTCATTCAGTGCCTTGCTTTGTGGTGTGTTGTCTGCCATGTGCATTATTTCATGCAGCACAACAGCAGGAACATCATTGGAATTAATGCGGTCTGTATTTACAAAAGCAGTGCCAAGTTCAGGATGATAGAACCCACTGGTGAATGTTCTATCACCAGTTGATACGTCTTTGCTCAATGGTACAACAGATGGAGTTATAACTTTCCATCCTTGCGAGTCGTTCTGGACTCTACCACCATATTCAGATGCAATCCTGTGAGCGTCTGCTTCATCGCGTGCGCGAATTTCAGATAGCATGCCAGAGGATTTCTGTATGAATGCCTGATGTATGTCTGATTCACCAAAACGCTGCGGATAGGTGATTTCACGAACATCAAAAATTTCAGATATGAACGGTTCGCCAGTGCGCTTCTTGCTGTATCCAAGCACAGAATCATAACCAGCCTTACGCACTTCATGTGCTACAATATTTTCCTGAACGGCATACGGCAATGTGTTACCCATGCGGCTGTTATGCACAATCTCAGCAGCGTTGCGCTGGTCAGCACCATAGCGTTTTAGCATTTCACGCACGTTATCAATTTTTTGCGATGTGTCTTTGCCAAATCCAACCGTAGCGTTTAGAACATCATTGCGCATATTTCGATACGCACCTTTACCAAGCAAGCTATCATAAGCAGCCTCTGGTGCTTTCCCGCCAGTAGCTCCCTTAACAAATAATGGAGCGCGTAGCAAGGTTGTATCCTGATATTTTTCTGTTCCTCCGTATCCTGTTTTGCCTGTTGCGTAAAATTTTGCGTTAGCAGAACCAGTAGGCAAGTAAAACACGCCAGTGCGAATAGAGGTAGCACCTTCCTGCTCCGGTTTCTGAAAGCGCGTAACATTTAGCAATACGCCATGCTCTGTGATGGATGCGCCGGGAGTATTGGAAACTGCCTGCTTGAATTCTGGAATATCAGGAATCTTGGTTGTGATATTGGTTTTCATTGCCTGCGCAGGTGTAATGCTGTTCTGCACTGCATCTGCAATAGCTTTGCGCTCCATATCAACATCAGTGCCGTGCTTCTGCGCCATCATCTGCGCAGCACGGTCAATATTTGATTGCTGATCGCCAAATACCAGACCACCGCGCTTGCCTTGTGCTGCGCGTTCAAGCATCTGTTGTGCTGCTTTGCGCATGCCTGATGGCATGGAAGCAAGAGCTTTTGCTGGATTTGTATTGTGTGCGCGTTGTGCTGCAAACTGAGATTCTTCGCGTGGCAATACAGAGCGTTGCACGTCAGGCTTGACGATCTTTGCTGCATCACCAAGCAATACTGCGGCTCCATGTTTACCAAAGAATCCTTTGACATAATAACCATCAAATCCGTGGTCAAGTACCGCACTCTCAAACTTGTTACCACCATCCAGTGCAGGCGAAGGCAGCTTTAGTGGATTGGTCGTTCCATCATACAAATTATTAAGTAGCACTGTATGTTTGACATATCCCACACCAGATTCCGGTATAACTCCTTTGCCTTCGTCAACATAGAATGCAATGCGATTTTTCAGGCGTGAATCACTTGTGTTCATCAGTCTTGCGCGTTCTGCACCGGGCATGCCAGTACCAAACTTGCTGCCTAGTATTTCTTCGCGTCTAACATTTGAGAAGTGTGTTCCGGTCATTGGAGGAACTTCGCCTGCCTTTAATGCCTCTGCTGTAGGGTGAGTTCCTTCTGGAGTCAAGAAATATTCTGGATTAAACGGCTTCCATTCATGCGCAGCAGGCCCGTATAGCTCTCCCTTGCCATGCACGATTTGCGCAATAGCTTGCTGCTTCAAGTCTGCACTGAATTTTGTTGCTTCTGCTGGCGTTAGTGGGCGCGATAGTGATGCAGAAAAAGTTTGCTCAGTATCTGATTGATGAATGGCGGAGCGCGTTACTTGCACGCCAAGCTTATCAAGTTCTGCGCGTACTTGCTGCTCAGTCAATGGTGGAGAATTTTCACCACCAACCTCAGTGGTGTTTAGTCCTACATTGATTAAATTTTCTTTGGCTTGTTCGCCAGCATTCCGGTTGCCTTCTCCGGTAGATTCATTCCCTTGCTGGCTGCGTTGAATTCCGCCAGTTTTTTGGCTCCCAACTTCTCCGGGTGCGCGTTCAGAAACGCCTGCTGCTTTCTGCTCTTGAATGGCATTTTTTTCTCCTATTGTGACTCCGGGAGGTTGCTCTCCACGTTCAGCACGTAATCCAAGTCTGGTTTGCTCAACTTTGTGCAACAACATCTTGGAGTCTGCTTCATGCAGTGTTGCCCCAAGTCCATAACTAAAACCAAGACCTTTTACGGTAATCTGCTTGCCGTTTACTGCTCCGGTAATGGTTGCATCTTTGAGTGCATCTTGAGCGCGATGTAACGCATTGGTAACGTCAGTGGCTGTATGCCCCTGTACAACCAATTCATCACCACTCACATGATAGGCTTCTGGAGTTTCTGCGGATAGCGCACGCGCAACTTTTTGCAGCAATTCATCTCCTGCCGCATGCCCCATATTATCGTTAATCCACTTTAGGCTGTTTACGTCAATGGATGCTTGGATAGGGAGTTTTGTAGACCATTCGTATGCGCGATTATTTTTGATTCCGCTTTTTTGATTGAGCAGCAATGCATCATATTGTTCTTCCTGCGACATGGCGGCAATACGGGCGCGATTATCCAGCAATGCACGGCGCTCTGCATTGCGATGTTCTTCTGATACAGCCTCATTATGATTGCGCCTGCCTGTCAGTTCGGAAGCAAGTCCGGTTCCTTGTATTCCGGGTTCTCCATTCTCAGGTAATCCGGTGGCGTGCTGAACCGTGGCGTTTTCCTGTGCCACAGCGTTACCTTTTCCAGCAAGTCCATTATCTGATTGTACTGGTTCGGCGTTAGCAGCCACTCCGATGCTGGATTCTCCTGATTGTGCATGACCGCCAATTCCCTGAACAGCAGCAGTTGGTATTCCCTCTCCGTTATTATCTGCTCTAGGTACGCCTTGCGCAATATCTTCGGCTCGTACATTTCCAGTTGCGTTGTCATTTTGCACCTCCTGTAACTTGCTTGTCGCTTCGTTAAGAATGGCTTGACTTGCCTGCGTTGCTTCATCTACGGTTTGTGCTGCATTTATTTTATCTGCTGTGGTAGCATCCAGTGCGCGTATGTCTTGCAATATATCAGAAACTGATGTGGTTGGCAAGGCTGGTTGAACGATCACTGGCTTGCGCATGAACTGTTGTAGTTTACCAGCACCAATACCAGCAGCCTTAAATGCCACGCCAACAGCACCAAACATGGCGGCAGTGTTACCAATCTGTTGTGGTTGTATGTTGCCTTCAAGAGCCTCAGTAGCAGCCTCGCCAGTAGCTCCTATCGCTGCTCCACGAGCAGCAGTTTCAGCAATCTTAACTGCGGCTCCAGCCTTGGCAACAGCAGCAGCCATTTTAGCTGGAGCGGCTTCCCATAATGCCGGGAATAATAACTCAGGGTCAGCAGCCAATCCTTTACCAAAACCAATTACCGCATCCAATGGGTGCGTAGCCAGTTGCTCACCCATAGCTTTCAGAGATTCAATCACTCCCGGCGTTTGTTGTTCTGGTGGTAATTGAGATTTTAAGAGCGCGTCAGTCTTGGCTATTTCATCTGGTGTCAAGGTAAGCTTTGCGGCTTCCTCACCCAATACTTTAGCACCACGTCCTAACCAGCCAGTAGCATAAAATGGCTGTTCTTCTGGTACTGGTTGCGCAGATTTAACTGGTAAAGCAGGAGTATTACCCAAAACCTGTTCGGTTTGATCTATGGCCTTCGCTGCTGCCTTTGTTGGGATGGCTGGCTCTGGTACTACGTTCTTGCCATTTGCGTTCGCCACAGCGTTGTATGCGTTGTTTACGGCTGTGTCCTGACCGGCTGGCGTAATGCTCATGTCTTGATTTACGTCAATCTTTGGTGCGCGTTGCTGCGCAAGTTCTTCTGGAGATAAGAGCCAGTCAGACGGAACTTTTGCTGCAATATCTGCGCGAGTAGTGCCTTCTGGCACTCCTGTCAGAATTTTACCTGATGGTAATTGAATATCCATTATTTCAGGCTACCCCATTGCACTACATTTGAAGGTGCTGGCGCTCCACCGCCAAGCATCCCTGTGCTTGGAGGCTGCTGACCGGGTAATGCATATGCAGCTTGTACTTTGGCCTGTGCGGCAGTTTGTGCATTTTGTATGCTGGCTCCAGAATAAAGACCGGCAGCAGCCACACCACGATTAGCCTGACCACCAGCAGCAATTTGTGCCACTACAGCATTGCCTACATTCTTGGCAGCAATACCCTGTAATTGTCCCTCCACTTTATCGGCAGAATTATTTTCCGAAGCTGCGGCTTTGAGTATTTCATCACCACCAATCCAGCCATTATTCATCAGCGCATTACCAGCCGCTACCGTATTGTCTTTGAGCGTTGCAACTTTCCATCCAGCTTTGCGCATTGCTGGAGTAAGCTGTGATTCATCAGACACCAGTTTTTGTTGTGCTAAAATCTTTGGTACATCAGTGGCGAGAGTTTCTTGCATGAGTGAGCGCATCTTGCTAGTCATAGCAAATTGCCTGCCCATCTTTGCTTGGTCATACATATTCTGTACTTCCATATGTGACAGCTCAAGATTCTGAGCCGCGATCTGCTTGTTGGCTTCCGTCACGTTTTTATCGTCAGCAGCACCAGCACCAGATGCAGCACCAGCCAATATTGTTCCCAACATACTTACCATTATACACCCCCTTGTGCAAGCATGCCTGACGGTTGAGCAGATGGTTGTGGCGCTGCCTGTGCAGATTGTTGTTCTGGTTGGGCCTGACCACTAACATGCTGTCCGAACTTCTGGTTGAATTTACTTTGCAAAACAGATGCAAGCAAGTGCGTTGCATCTGCGAATATTGCATCAGTTACTTGAGCCGTACCAGTTGAATTCAAAAACTCACATACCTTGGCAAGCAGTAATGTACCTGCCGGTATGAGTGCGCCCTGCGGCATAGTTCCTTTGCTTTGCTGGAATAACACAAGCATGATGTTAGCAATATCAGTACCAAGCGCACTACCAATGTCTTGCTTCTGCTGCATCTGCTGTTCAAATCCTTGCACCATTTGTTCATGTGTCTGCGATGAAAAAATCATATGCATCCCTGCGTGATATACACGCATAATTACAGTCTGGTCATTCGCTGGAAGCTTTGGTAAAATTTGCTTTTCCAAAGCCTGTTCGGTAATCGTTAAGTTGCTTAAATTGCTCATGCTGTCCTCACCATTGCGGTTGTCGTTGGAGCCGCCAACATTCCGGTAGCAGTTGGATGAATATTGATGTTACTTGGCAACGAATTGGCATTTGTCTTGGCTGTATTGTATACGCTCTGATTGAATGCTAATTGATCTGCGGCAATCTGTGCTTGCGTATCAGATGTAGTACGCGCAGCAACGGCAGTGCCAACGCCTTGCATAGCACCAGATAACAAACTATATTTCTGCAATTGTTGATTTGCTGCTGTGGCTGCATCTGCGCCACCTACTTTGCTGGCTATATCAGACACAGCATTTCCAGAGACTTGTGCATTAGATACATTAGCTACTGCTCCGGTGGTGTCACCACCAGATGTGGCTGCACCAGTAAGCTGGTCTGTGATAGATGTAGTATTTGCAGAAGATGCTGCATTAACAACACCAGCACCTTGCGCTGCATCAGAAGTAAGGCCGAAATGCTTTCCTATATCTGTCATGGTTGGCATGTTGCCACTCAGTCCAGCACCCAATGTTCCAGCAGCACCAATAAGCGCACCAGCTTGAGATAAATCCTTGCTGCCAGTCAGCGCACCAACCGTAGATAACGCACCGCCAACAATCATAGCACCAGCCTCAATGGTGGCAAGCATGGTGGTTGCGGCACTCAATGCCGTTAGGCCAGCCGCTACCTCTCCAACCCCTACTACTGCTGCAACTACAGCTACTGCTGGCATAATTATTCCCCTTTGCTAAAACCCAAGATATGCTGATCGTACAGCACACCGTTTTTTAAAAATGACTTGGTGTTAATGCCAATATCCTTGAAGCCTACACGATGCGCCAAAGCTAATGCAAGTATGTTGTAAGCTGGCACATTAGTAATAATTTTTTCGCACCTAGAATTCTGAAATAACCAATCAATTGCCAGTCGCCCTGCACGCATAGCTTTACCCCTAGCTGATGGCAAAAGCAATGTATGAGATTCATAGCATACCGAATTGTGTGGGTGAGCCATAAACACACCAAGCAATCCTGTTTCATCATAAGCAGCAAGCCAGTATATTTCATCGCGCATATCAGGAAAATATAAATCTGCTGACGGACTGTTATCATCTGACACATAATCATAAACTGGAACTATACAATCCCATACAAGCTGTTCGTCAAATGTGCGTGCAATTTTCATATTATGTTTAATTAACGGGTAGTACCATGCCCCCTACCTGCTCCGCCAGTAGTTGTCGTGCCGCCAGTAGTTGATGTGGTAGTTTTTGAGAAGTCCAAGCCTGACGTTAAGTTCAGATTATTGATTGAGCTAAACATGCTCAATCCGCTATTCAGTAATTGCACTTGTTGTGCAACGGCTGCTTGTTTGGTATCCGCATTCATCGTACTTGAATTTTGAATACTGGTAATGGCTTGTACTGTTTGTTGATAAAGCGCACCAGCAGATGAATTGGCCTGCATAAGCTGATTGTAATTTGCCTGTATTGTTGCAAGCTGTACCTTGTTGGCATTATCCAAACTGTTCAGGACGGCAGTATTCTGCGCATTCTGATTGGCTACGTTCACAGTATTTGTCTGTGTGGCATTGGATTGTGCAAGCTGCGCTGCCGTAGTAAATTGATTCAGTTCCTGCTGGCTAATCAGTCCAGCATTGAACTGTGCTTGTGCGTTGGCTGCTGCCGCATTAGCCTGTGCAACCTGTGTGGCTGCTGCTGCATTGGATTGTGCTACCTGTGTTGCCTGACCGGCATTGTATTGATTTGTGCTTGTCTCTAATTGAGCCTGCTGAATGGCAGACGTATTAGCCGCTTGCGCATTGGCAAGCTCTGCCTGATTGGTAGCTTGTGCGTTCTGAGAATTGACAGTGTTAATTGCGTTTACATCGCCAGTAGCAATTGGTATCGCGTTTTGCAATACTGCATTCTGTGCTGCACCAGCAGCCATAGTTGAATTCAACATGCCATGAGCATTGCTATACTCGTTCGCCATCGCTTCCGCACGCTGCATGATGGGGTCATTCTGCGAAATTATTTTATCTGTTTGGCTGCTCAGTAGTGTGGGGTCAACTACATTGGTTGAATTGGCATTGGTAGTAGCTCCAATCATTCCAGTAGATGCCTGTGCGGCCTGCGCGGTAGCAGCCTTCGCTTGTGTTGTAGCTGCTTGTGGTGCAGCAGCCAGAGTAGGCAATGCAGCCATAGCTGGCTTAACCGTAGATACCCAAGGCAAAGTACTGGTTGGGGTTACTACACCATTATTAAATTGAGTTCCGCTTGGAGTAACAGTGCCAGAGTCTCCAATGATAGGCCCGGTATTGTCTGGTGTAATCTGATTGCGCGGTAAAGGCGTGTTTGTTGTTGCCATGAATATTCCCCTAATCCCTTGTACATTGTATCACAAATTGGCCTAAAAAGCAACCATGTTAGTGAGTGCTTACCTCTTGTTCCTGCGAGGCGTGTAATGCAGTATGGCATTGTCAATAGAGAATTGACGGAAGATTGCCGAGTTTGAATTGATGGATATTGCGACACACTCAGATGTACCATTCATCTCAATCTCTGGCGGATTAGATGCTACACCATCCCAATAAAAACTATCCCAAATAAACGCATCCCAATATGTTGAGGACAGATTGCTGTTGTACGTTGCGAAGGATGGCTGGAGTATAGTGTAATCACCATATGAAAATGAATAGCCAAAATCAAACTGGCAATATGCCGTGCTGCTTACTCCAAGCTGTGCGTGCCGGTAACGCTTCAATACCCTTGGAGAATTGGTGGTGTTATATCCCAAGGTAATATGTGCGCTGATAGCCAGCCCATCAAATGATGTTCCCATATCAAGCTGGTACACGAAGCCATTGTTACTTCCGAAGTAAGTCACTTCATCACCAGTGGATAGCTTCTCCTCAATGATGCATGTTACAGGATTTGGAAAGTACACTGGCATAGACCCGCCAATGATGGAACTTTGCAAGTATGCATTGGATGCCTGACCGTTGGTTATATATAACCCGTATCCATCACTAAAAAATAATCGGTATTGGCTTTTGCTTCGATTCAGAGCAGAACCCACAGTCAATGCACGCTTCAATGGTATGAATTTGTTTACCTTGAATGTGATGGTATCAACAAGGAAGTTTCCATAATTTAGCGTGGTCTGCATATCAATCACGCCACGGTCATCAAACACGTATGTCTTGCTCATGTTCTGCGAGGTATAATGCAATGCTCCAGCGCCAGTATTCAACGGCACAAGCGTAAAGGTATTGGAGCCACTAAATCCAACACCATATAGAATGTATGTGTTATTGCGCGTGTACACGCCAAGAGCAGGACTTGATTGATCTCCCGGAAGTTCAATCAGATTGGTAACAGTACCGCCACAAGCAACAGCACCAGCACCGCTCAGTGCAGTATAATCATACGGCAGTCCGGGAGCGGATAATACAATGGAAGATAAGATAGCCCATACCGCATAATTCTTGTGTATGCATATGTGCTTCGGTGTGTCTGGTACGGTTGTGGTATGTAACTGAACAAGAATAGTTCCGTCAAATTCAAAACCATAATTTACACCATCACAGCCATAGACTCTGGTTGTAGTTTGCGCACCAGAAAAATTACCTATAACAGTTTCAAACCTTCCTCCCGGCAACATGGTAATTGCAGATTCAGCACCAGATAAAGTGAATGTGCTGGTAGCTGTGGTTGCAGCACCAGCAGAAAAGCTACCTCCGGACGGCGCAGAGATAATGAATCTGCCTGCCGCGCTGCCTGTCCACGCTCCACTTTCCAGCACCACGCGCTTAACTGTGGCTGTTACCCCACCTTGAGTGATTGTCTCGCCTTCTGCTGGTGCTGTAGTGCCAGCAGTAAATGATACTTCATCAAGATATGGTACTAGCGTCCATCCAGATGCAGAAGATTTGTACAGCGCGGCAGCAGTACCGCCAGCATTGTTCCTGAATGCGTACACAACATCGTTGTACACGAACACACCAAGTATTGAACCTGAACCGGGTACAGCAGCAATGTGAGTGCGTTGTCTGTCTGCTGCTAGACCTGTATACGTTGCCACTTCTAATGCTGTAATAGATGCTGGAGCAGTAATGCTTGTGCCAACGGTTGACGCGCCAACCTTGATTGTTTCACCAATGGCAAACGAACCAGTTACCTCAGAGCATACAATAAAATTAGAACCAACATACAGAACGTAGCCGGTTGCGCCAGATGAAAAACCTGTAATTGTATTGCCAACTACAGGAGTGGTTGAGAAAGCGTTTACATATACTAGCGTATATGTCTTGCTGGATGGTGCTGCATGACCATCATATCTTTCATATCCGGCGATACGCGCATACCCGCCAAGCAGCGAACACTCAAAGTTCAGCGCATCACGCGCTACACCCGTAGGTAGTTGCAGCAATGGCGTAATTTCATCCATGCCACCACCAAACAAGATGGTGTCATACTTGATTGGAGGAAAGGAAGATTGCGCCATGATGTTTATGCCAATGGTTGAGGCAGTTGAATATCTGGCAGTTGTTCATCTTCCAATTTTTTCATCAGTAGCTTGCTTGCTTTCGTGGCACGTTGAACAACCTCTGGCGCGGCCTCATAGTATCCATATTGTTCCAGCGCATACCAAACTAGCAGCATATGATACTTTGCAGGGAAAGCAGGATAGTCTGCATCAGCAGACATAAGAATCGGTGCTTTGTAATAAATTCCATCCACAGTGAATACATCATTTGGTGTCAACCCTAAAAGTAATGATCTGTTCGGAGCTACACAGATAGATACTGGACGCGCAGATGTTATGCGCTTGCTGCCAAAAATGTAATAGTCTCGAAAATCTGTATAGCTCAGACTACCATCAAGAAAAGTCTCATTGCGAGTACCGGCAGAAGCAAGATAGATACGGAAGGATGAATCACCCGTAGTTGAGGTAAGTTTCCAACGCTGGAAGTCTGCCAAGCCAACGCTTGACGGCGTGGTGAATGTGGTTGTTGCTGGCGCGTATTCCTGTTGGCCCGCGATAGTGTTGAACACTACATCAGCCTCCATCCAGTTCCAATCATCACGCGCATTCTGAACGTCAAGATACGCCTGTGCAATCCAATCACACAGGCGTTTCCATTCTCCAGTAGCACCAACTACGGTGGACTTTGCCGCACCACTCGTACCGCTTTCCTGTTGCAGCCGGGTAACGAGTTGCAGAAAAGTCATGTTACCAACAACGGCTCCCATGACGTTTAGCCTCTAGTCAGAAGCTGGCGCAGCCATTCCTTGCCTTTTGGGTTATCATCTTGCAGTTGGAAAGGAAACTCCAGAGAGCGGTGCTGATTCAGTTCCGTTACGTCCTCACCAAGATTGTTCTTGCGCTGCTTGGTTGTGACACGAACCAACGGGCTGCACAAGCATTCCACAAACTTACGCTTGATTTTTGTTGGTACGCCACGCTTGATAAATACTTGCTTGCCGTTGCATGATACTGGAACCGGGTCACGGGGGAACTCGCTGGTATCTTGCGCAATCGTAATTTCAACAATTTCTTCATTGAACTTCAATTGCTCAGTATAGTCTCTGTCAATGTCACCAGCCAGCACAACTTCCTCAGTCTCTGGTTGCAGAATCTGCGAAGTAACAAGATGGTCAATCTCTGCTACTGCGCTCGTGGTTTGCGTGCGCTCTGCCAAATCTTCCGTCTTGATATTTACTCTTGCTCTACGCACACCTTTTGTTTCAGCCATTTTGTTTCTCCTGTGTGTAAAAAAATAACCGGGTAACTGCCATCTCGGGATAACAGCCCCGGTCAAAGTGAAGGGTGTGTCTCTTGCCGAACACTTATCTCCACACAAATCGCCGTGTTCTCACGGCTTGCTAGGCGGTTCTGATGCCGCCATTCCCATCCCAAGGATTATGCTACTTGGGCGCGGTCAGGCAACGCCACAATATCTTGTGTGGCGTATGTCATGCCTGTGGTATTCCAGTTGTCAGTTCCCGGCTGGAATGATGCGGCAACGAATGTAGAGCCTGCCTTGGCAATGATATAGGCCAACGGGCAGAAGTCGCTAGGCAGTTGCGGAAACTTGGGGGCAAAGTAAAAGTTACCGTGCGCATCCAATGTCTCAACCGAGCCTTGCACAGCTACAACATCAGTGGTAGTTGCGCTGGAGCCTCCCAACACAAACACCGTACCTGTATTAGCCTTGGTCAATCCAACAAAATTCACACCGGTATTTGCATCAACCACAGGGAATGTAGTGCCTCCAGTGATTGAATACACCTTGCCGTTTATAACATAAGGGCGTACTGCCGTGAATGCATATGTGATCGCACCACCAGTAATGCCGCTCAACCCCAACTTGCTCAACCCAACCGTGAGGCCAGCAATATCTTGTGCTTTTGATTCCATGTGTTTCTCTCCCTTACGCTACTTGAGGTTTATCTGGCAATGCGCCAATATTTTGGATGGCTTCTGTTACGCCTGTCTGATTCCACAAGCCTGTGCCAATAACAAATGGCGCAGCCAGTGTGCTACCCGCCTTAATGACGATATATGCCATCGGGCAAAAGTCTTCCGGTAGAGCAGGAAATGATGGGGGTATCCTGAACGTGCCAAGCTCTGCATCAAGCTTTTCCACCGAGCCTTGCGAGGCTTGTACAGCCAATGCTGCATTAGACCCTACCACCACAACCGTACCAGTGTTTGCAGCAAGCAATCCCACGAATGGCAAGCCAGTTGTGGCATCCAGCGTTGGAAAGTTCTGCGTGGTTTTACTGGCAAAAGTATATGCTTTCCCATTTATAGCAAAAGGCGTAGCAGACGCAGAATAAGTGTGTGTTGCTTGTCCAGATATGGCTGTCAGCCCAATATTACCAAGAGCAACAGTTATACCAGCACAATCGTTAGCTTTTTCCATATCGCCCCCTTATGCAATCTGCGGCAAATCAGGCAGCGCGATAATGTCAACAACGCTATAACTCATGCCGGTTGTGTTCCATACCTCAGTACCGGGACGCGCAATCGTTGCCACAAATGTTGAACCTGCTTTTGCTACAATGTAAGACAACGGGCAGAAGTTATTTGGCAAGGACGGGAACTGCGGAGCGAAACGCAGATTACCTTCCGTGTCAAGTGCCACTACAGTACCCTGTGCCGCCACGATAGTACTACCACCAGATTGCACACCAACCACATAAACAGTTGCCGTATTCGCCTTGGTCAAGCCAGAGAACTTAACGCCAGTGTTAATGTCAAGCGTTGGAAACGCCGTGGTGGTCTGACCAGTAAGCGTACCAGTCTTTCCGTTAATTGCGTAGTTTGTTGCCACGCTTGAGTAAGTTGTTGCAGCACCAGAGATACCGGACAGAGCCAGTACGCCCAATCCGATTGTGATACCTGCAACGTCAATTTGTTTGCATTCCATGCTCGTTCCCCTTAGAGTTTCATAGTCAGGTCAAATGCCCCAACCGTATTCACGAACACAGCATTTGGAGCCTTGGTTACATCATCCAAATTGGTTGTTCCGCCAACAAAGTCACCAGTGCCGGTTGGATTGATAACGACAAAGCCAAGCAATGCGCTACCAACAGGAGTAGCCGGGAATATAACCAAGTCCAAGCTTGCTCCGGCAGTACCCATAGCAGACGTTACCGTACCTGCATTGTCAACGAAGAATGCAAATACATTGAACGCTGCATGCGCAACAGTACCTACCAATGCTGGAAGGTCTGCGGCTGCTGCAACAGCAACCAGCTTACCTCCAGCTACGCCAATCCACTCATTCACTGTGGCTGCTGTTGGAGATGCGCTACCGCCCTTGATAGCAATCCCGGCATCTGTTAATGATTGAGAACTAAACCTGTCATATAGTGCTTTATACAGGGCCGTGAGAGCCACCTTCTGCGCGTTATCGTGGAAGGTGGCTGCGCTAGTTATAATAACTGGTGCTGACATAGTATCCCCTTAGATTGTCATAGTTGGGTCAAATGCACCAACTACGTTGTAATACTTCGTAGCCGGTATAACAGTAACGTCATCCAAGTCAGTAGAACCACCAGTAAAGGTTTGCGCGGTTGTCGGATTGACTGTGATAAATCCAAGCAGAGCCTTGCCTGCTGGCAATGGCGGGAATACAACCAAGTCCAGAGTTGCGCCTGCCGTACCCATCGCAGATGTAACCGTACCGGCACTATCCACAAAGAACGCGAACACATTAAACTGTGTGGCTGCTACAGTTCCAGACAGTGCTGGCATAGCCGTACCTGATGCTTTGTAAACCAGAACGCCGTTTGCTACACCAACCCAATTAGCTCCAGTCTTTGGAACTTTCTTGGATACTGTACCAATGACCAAACCGGCAGAAGTAAGCGATTGCGAACTCATGCGGTCATACAGGGCATTAAACAGATTGATGAGAGCTACTTTCTGCGCAGTATCATGGAACGATGCTGCTGATGTTGCGATTGTTGGTGCTGCCATAATTGCTATCTCCTAAAGTTAGAAAGGGGCGGCTTTCACCGCCCCTGTTTCATTACGCAGTTGTGCCGGTTTCAACAATCGCCACGTGGTCAGAGTTTGTGACCAGCGCGTTAAACCAGTTCTTTGCAGAGATGTAGCCACGCTGCCCGGCAGGGTCAGACTTGCTGACTTGCCCCGGAAGCAACACGTTTGGCGATACACCATTCACACCGCTTGCATTCTTCATGGAAATTGAACCCCATGCATCAGCACCAGCAACAATGACTTGGTATACGTCAATGTTTACACCGAGGTTGGATGCGAGGCCTGTAGAGCCAACCGCCGCACCACCATCAAACACAGCAGGCAGGTCTGGAGAGGTCACGAAACGCATACCTTCCACAGCACCAACTTCACCCGGAATGCGTGCAGCACCTTGCGCATAGTCCACAGCGTCCTTGAATTTTGGCAGGTCATAAATGTCCTGATTCAAGTCAGTGTGAGCATACACCATAAAGGCAGCTTGCACTGCTACCGAGCCATACTCAACACCCGGTTTCAGGATGGAGGTAACTTGGTTAGCGTGGTGTGCCAACAGATACTTGACAACCTTGCGCAGCAGGGAAAGTGTGAGCTTTCCATTCACGGTGGCGCGGCTTGTGCCTGTACCAGCGTAGAACTTGTTGGTGCTGGCCTTGATAGCGCCGAAGCGAATCATCTCGCGTGCCAAACCGAGTTGCTGGCCTGTTTGCAGCTTGTACTCGGTAGGTACATCATCCTCGTATTGATCTGCCATCTTATCGGAGAACCCGAACAGGATAACCAGTTCTTGCAGCGTCACAGGATAGTCCTGCGCGGTCAAACTAAGTGCGTTTGGTGTCACGCCTTCCGATGCAACATATTGCTGCACGAATGCATTGCCACGGTCAACAGCAGTGGTTGTTGGGAAAAACAAGTTTTCGTTTGTGGAATTAGCAGGAATCCAACGGCGGAACACAACGGTATCTCCTTTGTTCTTTGGTACATCTTTTTGAATACCGATGTTACCAGTTACTTCCTTGGGTTCTGCGTGCTTGAGAATCTGACCAAGCAGTTTGTTGATACGGCCCGGTTGCGATGCATAGTTCTGAAATGCCATTTTGATGCTCCCTGTTCTTATTGTTATCGGGACTCGTTATATCCCTCAAGTTGTTCTTGTAATGCTGACTTCGTTGTGACCGAGCCTGACACGCCTTGTTGCTGCGCGGCTGTCTCTAGCCGGTGTGGTGTATGTCGTACCTGTCTCTTAGATGCCGCTTCCTTCGCATCAGCTTCCGCCTTGGCTTTCGCATCAGCTTCCGCTTTCAAATGTTCCTTATACGCACCAATCTTGTCAGAAAGAAATTCAAAATCCCAAGAGTTATAAAGCTTTTCACGGTCTGCATCAGTAAGGTTTTCCGACCACTTCACAAAGGCCGGGTTAAAGCCTGCGTCATTACCTGCTGCATCCTGCACGCGCACTACTGTGCGCCAGTCTTTATGTTCGCGGTTGAGCATTTTCAGTTCAAGTTTCTGTGTAGCCTTCGCCAATCTATCTTCAATTTCTTTGGCTGTGTCTACAACTTCGGCGGCTGGCTTACCATCATCCTGCTTGGGAGCCTTACCACCCAACTTGCTACCAAACTTGTTAAGAACACCGAGCATTGCCTTAGCAAATTCCGGTGAGTATTCCTTTTCAAGTTCGGCTACATCTTCCTCGGTCAGAGCAATCCCGGTTGTCTGGTTGGCTGACAGCTTATCTAATGCCTGCTGTATGCTTCCAAACTTTCCGTACACTTTGCTCAGTTCGCCCCTTACGGAGTCATACTGTTCTGCCTTCTTCAACAGTTCAGTAATCTGTGCTTCTGTGTACCCGGCAATTACTGGCTTTGCAGCTTGCGCTGCGGCCTCTGCTGCCTTGGTTTCTGCTTCCGCTTTCTCTTGTGCTTCTTTAGCTGCTGCATCATCTGTAACGGCTTGCGCGGCTGCTTCCGCTGTCTGCGCCGGTTCAGGTGTCGTATCGGCCCCTGAGAACCCTTCCATCTGTGCTGCTAGTGCTTCTTCTGGTGTGATCGTTGGTACAACTTCATCTTGCGATACATCATCTTGTTCAGACATTTTTTACTTCTCCCCAAACGGCTTGTAAGTCATTGGTTGCTGCGTGTGGGCGCGAACGTCCACGATTCTTACCTGCAAGCAGGATAATATTTGTGATGGCTGATGTTATGGTCAGTGGTATCGCGCTGTCTGAGTGCGCAGCATACGTGGCTTTTATGGGTTGCTCAGAGCGTACCGGACAGCTTTGGCGGCTGCACAACCACCACAAATATTATTCTTCTTCTGGTTGTTCTTCTTGTTTGTTACCTAGCTTTTGCAGTTCTTTCAATAACGCAATCTTGCCACGAATGAACTGCGTACCTTCCTCGGTTTGCTTTGGAGAATCATTACGGACACGTTCGCGTTGCAGCAAATCTTCGTAGTGCTTCTGAATCTTTATCCACAAAGAACTATGCCGTTCCTGTGCAGTAAGTTCAAATTGATTTTCCATGTTCGCTATTGTATCACAAGTTAAAGAAAAAAGCAAGTACTTACTAACATAAATATAGCATATTTAAATTGACATAATCCGCATGTTTTAGTACAATTAAATTCCGTAACACTAATCTATATACAGGAGATAACACCATGAACGGAATTAATCAAATCAAAGCACAAAATCGTGCAGATACATTCAAGTATGTGTTTGAAGTACGCACTCCACATAACATTGAATCAGTCGTTGTGTTCAGCTGCTCTATGGCAAGCGCCACAGTTGACGCTAAAGCTGAATGCGCAAGGCTTGGATTGAATCCAGAAGAATTGGCGTTTGCCTATCTGGAAGAACCGCCTAAACCACAGCCATGTACCATTTTTCCATGCTAAATCACTATGGCATAACATGGAACAAATTACCTACATACTTGACCGGATTGATACGTTCATGCATCGCAACCAAGATGTTATACTTGGAGTAGCATGCGGAACAATCATCCTGCTTTTAATCATTCCACACTAGGAGAGAAATATGTCTATTTTGATTAACGCTAACCAAGCAAGGTAATCACTTCCCAACAGGCGGAACCTGACTCAGCGATTGTCCGTCAGCAGCCTTGCCCGGAACTTGAACCTCTGGAGCAAGACTGGCTATCTTCAAAGCATGCGCGTTGTTGGCCTCATTCAGCCTATGCTCATGCCCTCTGGTAATGGCAGAATCAAGATGCTCGCTGTTCTTCATGGCTGTCTGCATCTGCAATGACTGAGCAGCAAGCTCTTTCTCTGTGTTCAGCTTCATCGTTGTCTGCGCAAGCTCTGACTTCACGTTGTCAATGTTGATGTTGCGCTGGTTGGCATAATTCAGCAAGGCAATCTCGCGCTGTATCTCAAGCTGCTTCATCTTGTAGTTTTCTTCTACAACAAGTTTCTGCTTCTCAATTTCGTCATACGCTGCATCACGCTCTGTGCGTAGCTGCGTAGACTGCACAGCACCTTGCGCATGTATCTGAGCAGTTCGCTCCATAGTTTTCTCGCGCATTTGCTCTGCCTTTAGTTGTGCATCAGCACGTATCTGCGCTGCCTGTATAGCCGGGTTCTGAGATTGCTGAGACATAGCCTGCATCTTCTGCTGGTATTCTTCTTCCGGTATCTGCCAGCTTGAAGGGTCAATCATCTCAGCACGCAGTGCATTGCTCATGGCAATGTACGGGTCAATTCCGTACTGCGGCTGGAGTGCATTGGCAAGCATCTGGATAGAATACTGGCGCTCAATGTCGCGCTCTACTAATGCCTGAGAACCTTTTGCCTTGATGTTAAAATCTCCCTTTGCTTCTTCTGAACCATACATCAGAATCCACTCGTAGTACCTGCGAATGTGTGGAGTGGTCAAATCATCATCAACGCTGCGTGCCTTCATCCTGCGTGTTGCAGTGGCATTCTTGTTCAGCATCTGCATGCCGCCCACCGTGTCAGGTGCAGAGCCTTGCTGTCCCTGCATGAGCAGTGGCATACCAGTTACGTCCTCTGCCATCTTCTGACCGAACTGGATAATGTTCATCAGTTCTTTTTGCAAGCTCGGTATCTGCGTAAATGAAATGGCTTCATTGATACCTAAACCATCTTCATCATCCATTTCCCAAAATGTCACTGAATTCAGGCTCCAATCCGAACTACCCATTGGCTTAATTTTACCCTTCTTGAATCCAATCTGGACACCACCAGATAACTTTGCATTGTCCATCATATTTCTGATACCACCATTAACCACGCGTTGAGCCGAACGCATGATGCGAGAGATACCATTACCATATGGCATGCCATCAATACGCTCCCATACCCAAAAGTCATACGGATATTCTCCTGAGTCAAGAGGGTTAAGTGCGGCCTTGATTACCGTATCATTGGCAAGAGTCACAATGCACGGGCATGCTTCAAGCTCGTTAATGCGCTGGAGTGCTTTGCTATCAGCAGCATCTTTCGTGTCTAAATTCCGGTCAATCTTGAGCGCCTTTATTTCATCGCGTGTCAGCATGCCGTAGTAGTACCATATCTCATACTTCTCTGCCGATGGAGTATCAGACGTTTGCTTGATAACAGAACCTTTCTTCGGCCCTTCCTTGATTACCTTGTCAATCTGGTCTGGTAAGTATCCCGGCAACTTCTTAAAATCCATAAGCTGCCTGCCATTGGCATGATCTAGCTCAAGGAAGTATCCACCGTTCTGTATATCCTCTCCGCATGTTGGGTCTGGAAAACAATTCCATACCGAAATGCATTTGGAGATTGGGTCTGTCTTGATCTCAACCACCAGTGCAACCTGACCATCATTGCCTTGCACTGTTTTCTTGTGGCGCTTGACAAATGGAAATGGGCCTTTCAAGACACACGTACCAATCTTGGCAGCATCATGGATTGCCTCACGTTGCTGTGCGTGCCACTGACAAGCTACCAAATGGTCATCAATTTCATCTTGTGCTGCCTTGGCTGCTTTGGATGCAATGGCAATCTCTTGCTTGGCGAAGTCTCCTACAGTTGCCTGTACCGGCTGTCCTTGCGCATCAGTACCGTTAGCTGGAGTTGGATTGTTCTTGTGTGCATCAAGCTCCGGTATGTTGGACGGTTCAATAGAAAAACTACGATCATCTGTTGGTGCGCCCATCTCTGAAATAGATGCAGCAGCAGAATCTACATACTGTCTGGTAATGTTGTAGAATATGCTTGACTTGTTTGCATTCTTAATCTTGACATTGGATACTACGCCGCTTGGATGCATAGGCTTCATCGGCCTACCTTCGGAGCGGTTTGCATCATCTATGCCTTCATAGAATTCTTCATCTTCCAGCCACTGAGTTTCAATGCCAGATGCTGCGCGATACTTCACGGCTTCGTCACGCTTAGTCTTTACTGACTCGCCCAAAGCATCAATGAGCATCTGCTGCTTTATTTGCTGCGCTTCCTCAAGAGCGCGTACATCATCTGGCAAGTTCGCCGTTGCTTCTTCCGAGATGCGCTCTGAATTGGAATCGAATATTGGCATGTTGTTTACCTTACTGCGTTAAGTGTGTGAGCAGGAGATTACTGAGTTGCTTCTGCCAGATGCGTACATTTCTAACTGGCCCATTCAATGCACCTACAGCACCATTTACATCATTACCAATGGCTATGGTTGAACCAAATGTCAATGGGCCGGTATATGTGATATTGCTAACAGCACTACCATTCAAAGAAAATCCTGCTGCTGAATTACGCCAAGCAATAGCAGCTTTTTGTACGGAATTTGACGGTACTAATGGACTGCCATCGTCAACCCATACAAGACCATCATACAATGCAAGCTTATGGTTCACGCCATCTAGTCCAAAAGGTATTGTAGCTCCCGGATAACTGGAGATGATGCGCTGGTACGCAACAGGGTCATTGGTTGCGGTATGCACAAAATCAACCGCTATAGTACCTGTAGCACCAATATTATTTGCAGTGGGCAAGGTAAGTATTTCTGTGTTTCTTACCGCATTCGTTGCAACCGAAGGAATGGATGATGTTGCAAATGGCCCATCCTCGAACTGAGCGCCCCATATGTCAAATGCATCTGCATTGGTGGTAATCTTGAATCCAACCTGCGCATTAAGCTGACTTGCATTAAGCTGTACAATATTCCATCCAGCAGCCAAAGTCTGCGCGGTGTATGTAGCGCCTCCGTCTTGCGTCAAGCTGAATGCTCCAGTACCAGTAATGCGCTTTACCCATAGCGAGAATGTGCGGCTTGTGGCAGCGGCAGTGATGGTTTGGAATGCAGTTGCATTACCGGCAGAAGCAGTACATCTAGTGGCTGAATTTACAATACCATCTGGCCCTGTGCTGGTCTTGGCTGTGGTCAGAGTTGTTTTGGCCCATACAGCATTTGTCAGGTCATTGGAATATGTCAATAGATTGGTACATGCATATTCACTCAGGTATCCCAAACACCCTGATAATTTTGCTCCAGAACCTTCTGTGATGATACCGGATGCCACAGTATTGCCGTTGGCTGTATCAAAATACTGCACACCATCCACTCCAGCACCGTGATAAGGTGCGCTCAATACACCCTTACTGACGAACTCAGACGGAACCTGAATAGCCTGACCATGCACATATTCCATCTGGCCTTGGAATATATCTACAGCATCACCAGATGTTGCAATCAATACACCAAGAGCATTTGAGCCTCCAGCTACCACAGATTTTACAGGCGTAGCAATGCGCTGCCATGACGTTGTAAGAACAGCCGTAATATCTGTTGCGCCATACGTGTCAGAGCCATCATATAAGCTTACTGTTCCAGTACCGGCATTCCTGCGAATCCATACCGAGTTTCTGATTGATGCTCCAGCCTTGGCAACTATTTCATCCAAGTGGTATCCACCCGGCCCTGTAGCTGTAAGGCGCAATGCATCAGTTCCACCAATCGGGTCAGCTATACCTGTAGTTGGTGTTACGCTGGCAGCAGTAAACCAGTTGCCGGGCTGCGAGTCAGATAGCAAATTCTCTACCCGTCTCGCTCCCTGAAAGCGCGGCTCTCCAGACAGAACAGCATTCAGCTTTTCAAAGTCCTGCTGGTAAGCTATCGTGGCCCGAGTGAATGTTGCTGAACCTACCGCTCTGGTAGGTAACAGGTCTTTAGTTAGCGGCAACAAAATACCCGGCGTGGGAACCTTGTTCTGCCTCTCCATCAGCAACCGGCGCATTGCTCTCATTACACACCACCACCAGAGATAGCCAGCGTACTTGATGCACCAGAACTATTTGCCTGTAGCTTGACAACCTTGAACCCGGCTACGTCCAGAACAAACCATCCAGTACCAACAGCCTGCGCCGTTAAGTTACCAGACGAATCAATCAGCACACCAGTTGGGCTAGTGAACTCACCAGCAGTACTCTTGATGGTGTTAAATGTCGCATCAAGTCCGTCAAAGCTAGCCTGAATCACAAAAGCAGCAAGTGCATTGGTTGCCACAGTCAGCTTGATTGCGATGCGCGACAACCCCTCTACATTCAGCGTGAATATGTCCTGCACACCGCTATTGTCCAAGGCATTAGCTGCCCCCTCGAACTGTGCAAAGATTGGCTTCTGCCCCTCTATACGCAGTTCCTGTGTTGCCTTTACCAATGTTGCTGCTGCCATGTTACCTCCCTGAAAATCGTTATGTTAGTGAGTACTAACTATTAAATTACAATTCATTTACTGACAATCGTTCATTTAATTGTCTTGTTTGGTTGTTTTGAACTCTCCGCTACCATCAGGCGCGGCAGGTGCGTGTGCCGCAAAGTAATCCAGCAATGTAATATCAGACATTATGTTCTCCAATTTAGTTATTGAGTATTACTTGACTACTCAGCCACCATTCACACCATGAACAAGCAGCGCATACTCGCGTATCAGTTCTTTCGTTGCCTTCTGTACTGCATATGCATATTCTTCATCAGCCGGTCTATCCTCTCCCATTTCCTCCATCATCACTTGCACAATATGTACAGCCTGCTATGATCTTGGAGCCAGTACATTACAGCCAATCCTGCTATTGTTTGTCGGTTACGCTTTTTGGTAGTGGCCTGAAATGAATAACATAGCCATCATTGTGCAGAACTACAGCTTGTTTCCGTGCCTGTGTGTTATCTGCAATTGCGCGATATAGCCTGTTGTCACTCTTGGCAATATCTGTAGCAGTGTCAATATCATCCAATAAGCCATACAGATATTGAGCAACAGTATATAATTCATCATATGTTAGTAAGCACTCACTTTTACTGTTCATGGCTCAACCTATTTGCATAATTCCTGATATAATGCGATGCAGCTAACGGAGAATGACACAGAAAGTACAGTGAATTGGCTGAACGCTGCTCAAACTCTGGCAATTCTTTATAACCCAACAAGCCAGCCAGTGAATTCATCCATGCAGCTTCTTTTGCATCCACGCTGTAAAGCTCCTAAAGGCATCAAGAGGCCACCTGATAACTGTCCATGTGGTAAGTACCGTCCAAATGGTCAACAACGCAGCCAATGCCACAACGCACACGAATATGCACACCATTAGCATCCAGCTAGACACCACCAACACACCACGTTTTATAGGCTCACACATGATATGTTAGTATGTACTTACTTACAAGTACAGACATTCCGTAACAGACACAAGAATTGGCGCAGTAAGGTTCCAGATGAATGAGTGTGAATCCCAAGACTCAGGTAGCACGCCAGCATTCCAAGGCATCTCTGAACGCATGATTTTATGTGCAGCCATATATCTATCTTCTGCCTGCGCTATCTCGCGCCCAATGAAATAACCATTCACAGCTACAGACGCTATAACCTTACCTGCTAACTGATTACAAAAATATACACCAATCACCCAACCAAGCGCAGTAACTAAACCAGCAGCTACTGGATGAATAGCGTTGTACAGCGGAGTATTAAATTTAGAAGCTGTCATTGCAGTGTAGCCAGTTTAGCGCGAAGTGCAACAGCTTGTGCTTCCAAGCTTGCAAGGTAAGTAGTGTTGCCTAGAGTGGATTCCCGCATAACCCTCGGGCTGACTGACTTGGTATCTAGCTCAATAAGTTGTGCAATAATCAAGTCTCTTGCGGTAGGGGTGTAAACATTATCACCAAACGGTTCTTGTGCGCTCATAGTGGCTCCTTAAAGTGTGTACTTGTAGCGTAATATAGTTTTACCAGTCTCTCCAACAGAAGAGGCGTACTCCAGTAAGCACGAAGTTTGAAAAGTAACTGGCTGGTCTTGTATCTGACACAGGTAGGTAGCAGCCAGAACCGCATTGCCCACTGCGCACTGACCTAATGCAGCAGCCGTAACAGCATCTGTGGTTGCATCGAACACCACTACCCCGTCAAGAGTAAGTTTCAGTCTATGTGTGCGGCTTGTTGCATCATTGCTCTCTGCGGCTGCGATGTACAACACACCAGGCCCGGATAGATTGAGCACGGTTGTAAGTACCCCTGCGCTTAAAGCTCCGCTTGTGACTGCTTTAGCTCCTACTGCTGATTGATTTGTAGCGTTAGCCGTGTAGTGAGTTCCACCAGAACTAAAGTAACTAACTATAGACCTAGGAGTTCTTGGAGTACCTATGCTTTTTGCATTTATAGGATTCATTACAGCGTTGCTCCGTGCGCAGTCACTCCAATGGCTGTAGTTGATGCAGTGGTTGTAATCGTGGTGGATACGTACAGCGCATGATTAGCAGGCAGAACCAAGTCATCATAGAGAGTATCAAGTTCAAATGATGGAACCGTAGTGCTTGGAGTTACTAGAGCAACAGTAATCTCTTTCACCATATGTGCTGTAGTTCCATCCCAATCCCATATACCAACCAATTGAGCAGCAGTAGGGGCAGTAATTGCAGTTGAAATTCCTTTTAGTGAAATCTTGCTAATCTTGCAGTCAGTAGCCACTGTAGGAACGCACACGACGATGTTTGCAGCAGCAAGGCCTGCTGTAGCAGTTGGGCCGCGAGTTGTGCAAGCGGTAGTACCTGTAAGGTCTGCATGACCAAGAACAGCGGCCTGTGCAGACATGATTGAATTTGCTGTATTTGACATTTTTATAATGCTCCATAAAGTAATTGAGTGATCTTCCATGCTCCAGCAGGAATTTGTGCAATACTTGTTATTGCGGCTGTTAAAGTTGTTTTTTTCAAAGTAAAACCAGTGGCACTATCCAAGATTAAAATTTCATCTGCACCAACAGGTATTGCTTTGTTAGATGCTGCATGTACCGGAGCCGTAATGCCATTGTACGGATTAAGCAGAATTGCATCAGAACCACGTATATACACGTTGCATACATAATTCACACCATAAATATCTCCAGCCTGTAAAGCACTCCCATCCGGGCGCAATAAATTCAACGCACCAATGCCATCCACATTCAAAGTAGCTGCTCCAGTATTAGCACCGGCTGCTTTAAATTGATAAAATTCATTTGCGAGATACGCAGTCAATGTAGGCGTAGATGTTGCAGTAATCGTATCAACACCAGCTACCGCCAAGACACTTAATGCGGCAACCAGTGCATTACCAGCCTGATTAACGATCACATGATACTTACCCAATCCAGCCAGTGCCGGAAGCTTGGAAAATCCAGCCGTAATAGCATCTAGCTCATTACGTGCAGAAGCTGAATCACCAGTCTGTCCGTACTGAGGCCATGAGCCGTGATTGTAAAATTCATTACTCAATTCGTTCCCCTTGATTGCTCCACATCATGCCGCACAATCCAACAGCTATAGCAATAATGATTTTACCTATTGAACCATCAACACCACCAACATGAGGTAGCATATCGTATAAATTCAAAGATACAAAAAACCCGGACAGCCATACCATGACTATCCCGGCATAAAAATTATCGCTTGACACTTTATCCATTGCGTGTTACTTTTGTGCCTGCAAAGTATCTATTGGTCAGAGTGGTATGATTTGAACATACGATCTCTCGCGTCCAAGGCGAGTGACTTAACCAGACTAGCCTACACTCTGAATGGAAGCGGGTATTGGAATCTAACCAATGACCTAGAGCTTATGAGGCTCCCGCGCTAACACTGCGCCAACCCGCTATATTTGAATGCCTAACCAAGCGCATATCTGAACGTGATTGTATCACAAATCACGCAAAAAAGCAAGTACACACTAACTATTTAATATCCTACACCACTATCATAAATTTCTGGTGGCTCGTAATCTGGAACTTCATCAGGTTTGTGCTTGGTCAATGATGGGAATAATGCATAAATACACCAGATTGCTGCATCAGCACGGTTAGGGGATTTATCACCATGATACCCATGTGTAGTAAACCCAATCAATTCTTCCTCCAGTTCATGCATCTTGCCAACATGACGCACCTTACCTTGGAAATATAACGCGCTAACTGGTTCAGAACGCACCACCTTTCCACGTGTGGCTGTGACCTTTTTGAATGGTACTCTTGGATTGGCTGCGCGAATAACGAATTTCACCATCGCACCACCATAGTTAGTTTCACCAATCACAATGTCTGCGTCATGCTGTTCATAAGCATCTGTGGCTACCTTTCCCCACACGCCCGGCCCCGCCTTGACTGTACGATCTTCCAATATGTATGCGTTACCATCCACCCCAAGACCAGCTATCACAATCCCTATCGCATCGTTGGTTTCATTATCAGTGTCATCTGCACCAGATGGGTCAACCCCAACAACAATGCGCACCATATCTGGCAAATCATCTGCATCTAGGACACGGTATTTCTCAAAGTTATCTTCGTCAAATAATGCGTCTGGATTTGCCTCGCCAAATTCACCATCACGGAAACGCCTGCGCTTGGCTGCACTAAGGCTATTCAATGTTTCAATATATCCACGTCCAAGATTATCCACGTTATCTGTTGGGTTCATCTGCATGGAAGTATAATCGTCTGGTGTGCGTAGCGGCCTGTTATCGTCAGGGTCTACCTTTTTAATAAATAGCTTGTAGCTCCAATGAGATTTTCGTGGAGGGTTTTCATCGTAAAACATTTTCAGGCGCATTTCTCGCTCTTGCTGACCTTCAATCTGTACGTTGACTTTTTGAGCTAGGCGTGTTGTAACTGTTTGTCTTGAATCATTACTGATTTGGCTACATTCATTTAACAGTATCGTTACAAACTCTTTTCCCAAGACCTTTTCCGTCCTGTCTGCATCATCAAGACCAGCAAACCATAATTCAGAACCATTAGGAAATTTCCAATAGTAATCCACCTTGTCAAGATGCCCACCAACATCAGGGAAGCATTCACGCATAACCTTGGGGAATGTATCAAGAACGATAGCCTGCTTAATACGATTAAATCTGAATCCAAGTATTCCATGCCTAGAATTTGGTGCAAGCTGCGCCCTTGTTACGATAGCGCGAACAGCAAGGAATGTTTTTCCAGACCGAGAACCACCATACAACAGAATGTGAGCAGCAGAACCAGCAAGCAGACGATTAGCCTCTTGCTGTTTTTTGGTTAAGCGGAATAAAGACATTATATGTGTTTTGTTCTATTCTAGTAATATGTCCGCATAAAAATTTATCCGGGCAGGTGCATAATACACGTTATACCGCTACCGTTTCATCGTTCTTTATCCATCTCCACACGTAGATCGTACTGGAGTTTTTGAATTTGATTGTGAAGCCTACGCGCCAGTCCAATCCGCAAGCCTTGATGTTGCACTCGACCCAATCTTTTATTTCCTGCTTGGTATTCTTGCGCTGTCCGCCGACATCTTGTTCTTGCCCATCAATTTGCGCCATCAATTTGTACCGCATCACATCTCCCAAGAAAATCGTATAACTCAGCGTTCGAGCGGGACGCTGGTGAAGCGCCGCGCCCCTCAACTAATCGTTAGGCACCAATCCACACCAGCTCAGTGCCAAGCCAAAACAGGCTAATGTTCTTGCCCCATCTAACAACTTTCGGTGTCCACCTGAATTTCGGGTATCCACCAGAAAACAAAAGCCGTCCGTCAATCAGCACTTTGTTTCTCGTCCAGTCATGTATCTTCATCGTCAACCTTTCTGCCGCGCCTAACACGGCATTCAAGGCGGACTGCTTCGCAGCCGCTTAATTTTGTTCGTTAGATACTCGCCAAAATACCTTGGCAATCTCGTTTCGCATTCCCGCGCACAATGCATCCACACTTCGGCCATGATTTGCAGTCTTGCGGCTTGTGCGCGTCTTTTTCGTGCTGGTTGCGATGCGACGCTTTCTCGAATTCCTTGTCGCATTTTCGGCATTTGATAATCATCCCCGCCCCTCCGTATCTAATTCTGCGTTATGCCCCCTATCACAGAGTGGCGGTTCGTTAAATTACCTACACTTTGTTGATGCCTTCCCACCCTTTGTCAGTTACCCAGCTTGGGTCAATATCACCGCTACCGGCTCCAATGCTTGCGTCTCCGTCCATAGTTCTCACCTCCTTCCCGCCCCGATGGGCATAACCTTACATTCGAGCGGGACTGTCCGATAAAAGCCTCGTCCAGCCCCTCAATTACACGTTAGGCACTTCTGATTACCCATCCAAAATGAGCCGGGTAAACTTTCGCTGCATCTTCGTATGACCGAAACTTAACTGTTTCGACATATTTTCCGTGCTGGTAAATATCAAAGTATTTCATTTCAAATCCTTTCCGTGCCTAACTTTACGTTCGAGCGTAGCGCCCGAAGCGTGGTTGTTGTTCAAAAATTTATACGCGCCCGCTCAACTTCTAGTTATGCCCCATGATTCTTCGCCATTTCAAATGCCTGTTTCATGCACTCAACATATTCCGCCGCTTCCGAAATATCGCTGGGCAGGCAGGTGCTCGATCCTGTGTGCCACTTGCCGAAAATCTGGTTTGAGAGAGTGATAATTTCGCGGTCATTTACATACCCGGTAATCCGCGTCACCGCTTCGTTGCAGCTTTTCGTCACTTCAATTTTTATTGCCATTTCCATCTCCCGTTAAAGGCGCATAACTACTCGCTCAACACCGCTCCACTTCGTTCCGCTCGGACACGCCTACGGCGTGCCGGTTATGTTGACGTTAGACGCCAATCTCGAACGCATGGAATACCAGCGCCCCGCCTTGCGTAGTTTGGACGCGTACTTTCGCAGCCGCTCGGCGTCGTCCCGATGCACCCACTCTTGCACCGGCACCAGTCCCGCCTCGCGCTTGCGCTCTCGTTCCTGTTGCTTCCGCACTGCTGCGGTGGCGCTCATGCCAGCAACCTCTTCAACGCTGCTACTTGCTTCTTCGCTTCGCGCTGCGCTGCCTTGTCGCCGTACTCGCAAATCAGTTCATCGTTACTCTGATGCCCACCTTCAAAGAAACAGGAAAGCACATACTTGGCCTCGCTCAATATCTCTGCGTCCGTGTAGCTTTCTAGCTTCCGCTTATCGTCGGCGGCAATGTTCTGCAAACTCACTTCCAATTCCCGAATCTTAAGCGCTTTCTGCAAAATCGTCTGCTTCATGGTCTGCCCCTTTATCAAGTTACAAACCAATTATAGCATGTGACATGTCACAAGTCAAGTGCGGCATAACCCGTCATTCCAGCGAACCGCGCCGAAGCGTGGCACGCTGTAGTTTAGTTGTCAGCGCGGTCGCTGAATTCAGGCGTTAAGCACTGGCTTATTGATTGTATGGATATTCGAGTGCGCGTTTAACCGCAGCAAGCGTATTTTCTGCATTCTCGCGCTTGGTTTCCTCTGAAAGATGCTCTAATTGCAGGGACAAAAACATTTCTGTTATCTCCGCCGCCGAGTACGGCGTCCTCCCATCTTCCTTGCATAAAACTCGCTCACGCTCGTTTATGTAAATTACATCTGTTTTGTATTTCATCATTCATCTCTTAGTTGTTGGTTCGTTCCTAACCCGTCATTCCAGCGAACCGCGCCGAAGCGTGGCACGCTGTAGTTCATTTCTCAGCGTTGACGCTGAATTCTGCGTTATGCCCCATAGTACGGGCAGTGGTCTTGAAATTCGGTCTTGCGGTTTATCCATCCATGCTTATTGTATGGATGGATTGCATGTATCCACGCCTTGCACGCCGGAAGTGGTGGCAGTTTATATTCGTAGGTGCATTTACCGTCGCCAGACGGATGCAATTTCCCAGCGTCGGTTTTCTTCCATTCCGCAAATTTGCAGCCTTTACAGTTTTTCATTTCATTCTCCGTTAAAACCGGCATAACTTTTAGTTAGGCACGGTTGTAATAAGTGCAGTGATCTTTCAAATCGCTGCGCCTGTTTATAAACCCACCGCATGGCTTGGGTTCGTTCGTCGTGTGCCAATACATGCTCGCCGGTAACGGTGGCAAGGTATAGACGAATGCCATTTTGCATTTACCATCACCTGACGGGTGCAATTTCCCCGCTGCTGTTTTCTTCCAGTCAGCGTGTTTGCAATCTGTGCAGTTTTTCATTTCATTCTTCACCTATTCGCGGTTGGTTATGTAGCCTAAAGGCTCCTGCTTCCTGCTATCTTCAATCTGCTGGCGCAGAGATGCGTTCTCTATCTCTAATTGACGAGCAATTGCCACATCAACCACAGCAATATGATTGTCTATATAAAATAAACTAGCATCCGTGATTGGAGTTGTGTTCATTATGCCCTCCAGACGAAAAACAGACTTCCATCTTCCTCAAATTTCTTAATCTCTCCGTGCGACACATTCTGCCAACACAGAGCGCCATCATTGGGTATGCCAGCCGCAATAAGCTGGTCAGTGATATACAGGTTCCATTCCATTACTGACTTGAATTTCTCACGGTCAGAACACGGAATGCATACGCTAATATCTGGTACGTGTTTGTTTTGTGCCATGTTCATCACCTACGGAATAGTAACCACAACAATTACAGCAGTAACAATAATACGCCATATTGAGCCGTATTGCTGCACCCTTCCAGAATACAATGACGCAACACAGTGCGCATGTTGTTCATTTTGTACTTCAACCGTTTTTTGTGATGCATTCAGCATGCGCACTACACATGGTATCATCACTCTCATGCCATTATTGTAACATATAATATGTTGCATGACAACCTCCATTTGGTATTTTTCTGAGATTGCACGGTACTACAAATCACATAAAAAGTCAAGTTAAATTTCTCTTGACATTTAAAAACTGCTATGGTAATGTGCGTCACATGAAAGATTGATTAACGTAACAAATGGAGCCACAAAATGAAAACGATTACCCTGAAACAATTAAAGGATGCTGATGCTTGCGCAAAGCAAGTCCGGTTGTTTGAAAAAACATTTGGCGGAGAAGTTGAAGTAACTGTTGGGGCTGCGCTGGAATACGCACATGTGTTTGATTTTGATTTTGCTGCGCGTAATTTTCTGGAGCAGGCTGCATGGAAAGATTACAAGGAAGAAACGGCTGCTGCATGGAAAGCTTACAATGAAGCAATGGCTCCTGCACAGAAAGCTTACAATGAAGCAACGGCTGCTGCACAGAAAGCTTACGATGAAGCAACGGCTCCTGCACGGAAAGCTTACGATGAAGCAAAGGCTGATGCATGGAAAGCTTACAATGAAGCAACGGCTCCTGCACGGAAAGCTTACGAGGAAGCAACGGCTCCTGCACGGAAAGCTTACAATGAAGCAACGGTTGCTGCACGGAAAGCTTACAATGAAGCAACGGCTCCTGCACGGAAAGCTTACAATGAAGCAACGGCTCCTGCACTGCAATCTTACAATGAAGCAACGGCTCCTGCACAGAAAGCTTACAATGAAGCAACGGCTGCTGCACAAAAAGATTACAAGGAAGCAACGGCTGCTGCATGGAAAGCTTACAATGAAGCAACTGCTCCTGCACGGAAAGCTTACGATGAAGCAATGGCTGTGGCCTTTGCAACGGCTTATCTTAATCAACAGGAGAAATAAATGAACACACCAACAATACCAGTTACACAACCTGCATCACCTTGGAGTAAAATCGTACCGCTATCAAAGGTGGTTACACCAAAACCACCAGTAGTGCGAGTTATCAAGGGTAAGCAGTATTAAGCAAGGTCAGCATCATCTTGGCTAATGATTACCTTACCTGCGTTGATGCTGACACCACCATCTTTCAACAATCCAAAATGACGCATGGCACGGTCTATGGCTTGTATTTTATCAAACGCTTTAAACTTACGCGTTTCTCCAACCACCTTCATACCAGTATCAGTTTTTTCTTTATCCAAATAAACATCAATCCCTGACACGGCAGCAGCAGTATCATCATCCAATTCATCTACATTTTTTAGAGTGCCATCAGGATTGTACAGCTTTCGTATATCGAACTGCACTATGGCGGCAAGTTGCTGCATCACACTGTCAGCAGTCAGATTAAATTTCTCCTGTTTGGATTCCATCTTTGCTTTGAGTTTTTCTTGAATATATGGCACGCGCAGCAGATTACATGCGATAGCTGATGCTGTTTTTTCAGAATACCCGGCTGCAATAGCAGATGCTTTCCCGTTGCTCCATGTGTGACCTTTAGCCACATATGCAGCTATGAATAAATCATAGCGCATCTTTGTAGACGCGCATATTTTTGCAGGCTCACCCGGAACTCTCTTGGCTCTCTTTGGTGGTTTAATAGTGCGCTTGTTTGTCATGATCGTCTGGTTGAGCTAAATATGATATGGCCCCGATAGACAGGCTGGTAAATATAATACCAACCAACAAACCAAGCAGGAATGCTATCATCAGGCCAGCCATTACAATTTCTCTACAGTTGTAGCAGATGGCTTGATGGTTGAACTGAGATGAGAACCTATTGACTCCGAATTCAGCATAGCCTGATATTGCTGCGATGAAATACCGTGGTAGTTGTATTCTCCGCCATTCAAAAATCGCACGCGCAATATGTTCTGCTCAGGGTCATGGCCTATTGAATCAATGTTTGTTGACTTTACTTTCTTGAGATTCATCTTTTGGTTCCTCACGAATGACAAAATAAATACCATCACCAACTACCACTGTGGTTTTTTGATGCGGATTCAGCACGGATTTATCCAGAGACATTTTGCCTCCACCGTCCAGTAACGTAATACGTTCAACCACCAATTGATTCCGTGATTGACCATCCTGATTCTCTATCAGAATTTTTATCATATTTAGTCTTTCGTCAAGATGTGTCCGTCAGCGCCCAACAACCTGACATTCACATTATCATCAACAGTACCAGTATTACCAGCTGCACCAGGTTCATCTTCTCGCCCTATATCAGAACCCCATTCTTCCTCACCAGCAAAAGCATTTGGTATAATCAATTCACCAGTTGGGCATAAGTCAACAATAATGGCAGCAGCAAGTTT
>Ga0316620_10000067_pt1 | contig 42616 bp, 42 predicted proteins | sample OWC_Aug_M1_C1_D5_FD_207651 | JGI IMG/M metagenome (GOLD analysis project Ga0316620, IMG submission 207651) | Wetland soil microbial communities from Old Woman Creek delta, Ohio, United States - OWC_Aug_M1_C1_D5_B | ecosystem: Environmental > Terrestrial > Soil > Wetlands | place: USA: Ohio...
GAGACCGCATCCCGCCTCACAGGGCTGGCGTGAGTGGCGGGTGCCCGCGATCCTGTTTCTGGCGACAATTCTCAGCACGACGTATGCTGGCCTGTTTTATACCCAGGACGAGCCGGGTTTTCTGCGAACCCTCGCGGCGCACCCGGCACTCCTGCTGAAAGGCTTGTACTTTTCGTTTCCGCTTATCGTCATTCTACTGGCCCATGAGCTGGGTCACTACTTCGCCTGCTGGTATCACGGCATCCGTTGCACGCCTCCCTTTTTCATCCCGCTGCCCGTGACGTTCGCCGGCACCATGGGTGCGTTTATCAGGATTAAGTCGCCTTTTCAGCACAGGCGCGCTTTGTTCGATGTGGGGATCGCAGGGCCGCTCGCGGGTTTTGCTTTCGTGGTTCCGGCGCTGATCATCGGCATCGAGCGCTCCACGCTGGTGCTCAAAAACAGCGTGCCCGGAGACATCTATTTCGGCGAACCTCTATTGTTTCGCTGGTTGGCGAACCTGCTGATAGGATACTCGCCCGGATCGCACGACCTGCTGGCAGATCCGATCGCCATGGCGGCCTGGTTCGGATTGTTGGTGACCAGCCTGAACCTCTTCCCGATCTGGCAGCTTGATGGCGGGCACATTGCCTATGCCATGCTGGGGCGCGAGCGCCAGAAAAAAGTCTCTCTGGTTGCAGCCATGGCTCTCATACTGATCAGCTTCGCCGGCTGGCCGATTCCCTCATACCTGCTGTTCGCGGGCTTGCTCCTGTTCTTGAGCATGCGCAGCCGCTTCTACCATCCCCCGACCCTCAGCGATGATGAACGGATCGGCACGGGCCGCATGGTTCTGGGAATCATCCTCTTTGTAATCCTGGTGCTTTCGTTCACGCCGGTTCCCATCACCATGATGCAATAGCCGGCTCTGCGCTATTCCGTTTGACAGCCGCGGGAGCTTTGGTAATAATTTTGCTTCGGTTCGACGGCCGGTATCGTGGTGATGAAAGTGGGTGGTTAGCTCAGCTGGAAGAGCGCCGCGTTCGCAATGCGGAGGCCGGGGGTTCGATCCCCCCACCATCCACCAAGCCTCGCTTCTTCTCTTTTGAAAATTGAACAACAGCCGGAATGTCGGGGTCGGTATCGGTATCGCAATCGATATCGAAACCGATACAGACCCCGAATGTTTTCATTCGGCACCGGGTGCGCCAAAGGCCCATGAGCGGCTGCTCCGAAATTGCCGACCTCAGACCTCCGACATCCGACCTCAGACCTGCAGTGCCTACCTGGAAACGATCGGGCGCCGCAGGACAAAAACCGCGTACGCTTCGGAAGCGAGATTTTTACCGGCCCTGTCTCTGGCAGGCGTGAACTGCCATTGCCTGACGGCCGACACGCAAGCCTCCGTCAGATCTCCCAGCCCCTGCATGACCTTCAGCTTTGAGATCGAGCCTGAAGCGCTCAGTTCCAGCCGCATCACAACGCCGCCCGCTCCCAGGGAATTAGCGGGATAGGCCGGCTCGACCACTTTGCTCGGACAAGCCAGACCGGCCGGGGATGGTATCGGCCCGAGTTTTCGCGTGGCGGAGGAACCAACCGCAAACAACTGGGGGGAGCGGAAATTCACCACTGCGAGGAAGTCGCCGTTTGCCTCCGATGGGAAACGCCAGCCCAGAAGCGCGGCCCGCACGGACTCCACAAAGGACGCGTCCCCCTGCAGGATATCAAGACTGCGGACCTTGCCCGCCGTCACGTGCATGACGGAGGTGACCGTCCCGCCGACGACGGCATTGGGCGGGTAGGCCGGGGCGACGACCACGGTCGCTTCGGTCGCAGCCCATAAGAGTACTGCCAGCATCGCTGCCATGGCTAACACCTCACTATCAGAGTACGTCCACGCGGCCGCCGGTTCAAGATGTCAGCGATTGTCCGGCGATGTCGATACAACGGGCGCAAGGGGCGGGAAACGTCGCCTGACGTTCACCATCGCATCGACCGGATCGACGGCTGCCGCAACCTCCGGGATTAACCTCCCAGATCGCTTCTTGCCTTGGCAATGATCGCATCCAGGCCGGTCGTGCTTCCGCGGTTTACGCCTTTGTATATATACTCGAGGTACTGGCGGGCCTTCTCCGATACGGGACATTTCAGGATATAGCATTTGGCCAGCGCGTCCATCGCCTCGGCGTTTTTCTTCAATTCCTTTTGCGCAGATCCCAGAAGATAATACATTTCGCCGACCCGCGGACGCAGCCTGATGAAACGCTCCGACTGCGCCACAACCACGTCCCATTTGCTCTGTTTGCCGAAGTCCTGGACAATCAGGATGTAATCGGTCTGCACATTGCCCAGCAGTTTTGACTTGGGTCGCTCCTGCAGGAACTGCAGCAACTGGTCGGCGCGCTTCAAAGTCTCCTTGACCGCGGCGATCTTCTGGTAGGCCTCGTAGTCCTCCCGGTACCGCGCAACCTCGGGGCTTTCTTCCTCCTGGGCCCACACCGGCCAGGCGCCGAACCAGAGAATGACGGCCATCAGAGGCAGCAGCTTATTCCCGATACGCATGAGTCATCTCCTTGATCGCTATTTACAAATGAGCGGCAAAATGTTACATAAATCCGCACCCACGGGCGCCTAGCTCAGCTGGTAGAGCACTGCGATCACACCGCAGGGGTCACAGGTTCGAGTCCTGTGGCGCCCACCAATCCTTTCCGTAACAGCGCGCCGGAATCAGGATACACCCATGCGTCCGTTGATCCGGCGGATGGCCTGGGCGGCAAGCGCTGCGATCTGGCCGCGCTCATCCTTTGCCAGTTCCTGCAGGACCGGAATGGCACTTGTGTCTCCGCGCAACCCGAAGATCTCGGCCAGGGCTTCGCGCACGTTGACATCCCGGTTCCTGGTCTGCGCATAGAGTTCGGGCATTTCGCCCGGCTTCAATTCGAGCAGATACCTGCGGGCGCCGGTATTGGTTTTGCGGCTGCCCAGACGGTTCACCAATTCGTCAAGAAACTCCTTGCGCCCCATGCGGTACAGCGCATAGGTCTGTGCGGTCTTGATGCCCGCCGTCTTTTCACGCAGCCAGTCCCGAGAAATCTCGGGCGCCAGCGCCGGATCGCCCAGGCGTGCCAGTCCCTCGATTGCGTGCAACCGCAAAGTGTCGTCCGGATTCTGCTTCTCCTTCATGAAAAGCGGCTGCGCTGCGGGATCGGCAATGAAGGCCAGGGCCTCCAGCAGCGCGGCACGATACGGCTTGTCAATGAGTTTCGCCGGCAGCGACCCTTCTTTATCAAACAGGCGCTGAAACTCCGGCACCGCCTCACGGTACCGGAATCTTCCGATCGCATAGATCGCCTCATTGCGGACTTTGCTGTCGTTGTAGTTGATGTAACTCATCAACTCGGCGGCAGGGGACGGATCGCCGATCTTGACCAAAGCACGGATAATCTCGAAGCGCACTGCATTGGTCTCATTCTGCCTCGTGGCTTCGAGCATGGCGGGCACGGCGGCGTTTCCTTTCAGTATGCCCAGTGCGCGCGCCGCCTTGAGACGAATGCCGTCATCGCTATCCTTGAGTCGATCGCGCAGAGCCGCGATGGCCCCGTCGTCGACCTTCACTCCCGGCTCCGCCACTACATCCGCCCATTCGTCGGACCATGGATTGAAAAAGACGGCCACCTTGTTCAGGGTGACCATCAGCCCGCTTTCCTGCGGCAGGTAAAGGTTGATTATGCCGACAATGCTGCGGTCCCGAATGTCGTTCTCGGGGTCTGCGCTCAGCCGGATGAATGCCGGGAGGGAGCGCGAGTCCCGCATTTTGTCCAGGGCAATGACGACTTCCCTGCGCACGGCGGCATCGGCATCCGAGGCGGCAGACACAAGGTCGGGCGTGGCGGATTGCAGCTTGTTATCGCCCAGAAGTTTTGCCGCCTCCTTGCGACGCACGGGATCGGGATTCTTCAGGTCGTAGATCAGGCTCTCGACGGAAACCTGGCGCGTGCCTTTGGCGGTCTGCGCCTGAGCCGCCATCGACAGGCACAGAACAGCTGCAACAATGGCAACCGGGGCGCACGACCGCGGCATGATCCGGATCAGCGACTTTAGCATGATGTATCTCCAGGATGCATTGGCATAAGGACCGTTGGAAATCAGGCCGGCGAGAGTGGAATGTCCGATTCCCTAAATAGTATGCGAGCGCGCAGCGATCTTGCCAATATTCCAGATGTCCCCGGCGTTCTCAGATTATCGGTTGGGCCGCCACAGTCCCCCGACCGGCGCCTGAGGGTCTGCATCAAGAAAGCTGTTATCACCCAGGGGATGATTCTCGCGACAGTGCGGGCAAAACATCACCCCGTTCTGGAAGAGACCGCTGCTCAGGACTTCCCTGCCGGATGTGCGCATACCGCTGTCCACCATTTGCCCGGTCGCCGGACAACGGACCATAACCCTGTAACCTGATGCCATGATCGCTGCTCCTGCCTGCCCCGGGCGCTCTTGCGGAGGTGAGGGCGGCTGATTCACGGGATCGCCGGCAGTGAATTCCAGACCATGGCGATTTTACCAGATGTGCATTGTCGCAGGCATGGAAAAGATGCACTTCCGGGCCACGGAATAGATCGCCACTGAATCAATTGTGGATCGCTGGTCTCCTGAAAAGGGCCCCATCAGAGTGCTTGGCCTCACAATGTTAATCAATCTCGCCAAACTCAAGCTACTCTTCCAAGACGTCTGTTGAGTCGCGGCACAAATGATCAAAGTGGGCAAGCTGTATCAGCCCGGCCATTCGCGCACACCGATAAAGCCGCAAGGCGACACTCATTTGCATTCGGGAGCGGCGGCTGCGATTCCCTTCCGAGCAAGTCGTCAGCGAATTTGTAGCGACCTTGAAGGCCTGCAACGATCAACGGTGACCGTCGACGCTGGGAGCGCTCCATATGGCACCGCGGTCTTTAGCTACACGCAGAACAGGATTCTGGTGAGCGAGGCGGGACTTCCGGTGTCGCCACCCACGCGGGCGGCGCGATTCTTTGTCGACTCCCGCACCAGTGCAAACACCGGGACTGGCAGTGGCGCGGTCAACATTTCCACCGGCTTCGCCGCCGTCATTCAAAGCAAAACAGATGCGAGTCTCGTTTTGAAACTGCGCGACGGTTCCGGAACAACCCTGGCCCAGGGCACGATCCGGCTGGCACGCGGCGCGCAAACGCCCAAATTACTCTTCTTTTCCAGGCAATGCCAAGGAATTGAGGAGTCACGGTCCCATTCCTTCCAAATGCTGATTGCAGAATGAGAGCCATGCACGTATAATCGTGCTGCACGATGGTATGTGCTGACGATCCAGATCTTTGTGAGGGGATGCCGTCATGAAGACGAATGTGACTCTGAAGCTGGATTCCGACCTGCTGCGGGAGGTTCGCATCCTGGCGGCTGAGCAAGGCAGTTCCATCAGCGCCTTGCTCTCAGAACGGATCGAAGCCATGGTTCGGGAACGCAAGGCATTCGACAAGGCACGGAGGCGGGCGCTGGCGCGACTGCGCACCGGTCTCGATTTAGGTTGGCATCCGCCCGGATCAAGGGACGAGCTCCATGAGCGATAAGCGCTTCGTCGATACGGACATCCTGATGTATGCCCACGACTCCACTGCGGGCGAAAAACACAAACGAGCCAGAGCGCTGGTCGCAGAGCTATGGCAGGAACGTTCCGGGGTTATAAGCACGCAGGTCCTCCAGGAACTCTCTGTCAGCCTGCGGCGCAAGGCCGCGCATCCTGTCGATCCGAAGACCGCCCGTGAGATCGTCACCGACTACCTGTCCTGGGACGTCTATGTCAACACCGGCGAGTCCGTCCTGGATGCTCTGGCATTGGAAGAGCGTTTTCGGATTTCGTTCTGGGACGCCCTTGTCCTGCAGGCGGCAGAGGCTTCCGGCGCCACAGTCCTGTATTCCGAGGTTTTCCCCGATGGACGGCTGTACGGCACCGTGCGCGCGGTAAATCCTCTCGCGGGGCTGCCATAGCCGCGAAGTCAATTTTGCGCCGGCGGTTTTTCCCAGCACCACCGATTGTGCCGAAAAAGGCGGCCTTCCCTGTTCCGAAAATATCGACTTCCGACCCCAGACCTCCGACTTCCGACCTTGAACGTCGGGGCTGGTATCGGCATCGGTATCGAGGTGCGCATCAGCACGATTCCGATCCCGAACGTTTTCATGCGCCACTAGGCGCGTGATGAACTGCTGCCTATCAATTGATTGTTTCGGGATTGTGGCGCCTATCCCCGAGATTCTGGAGCGGGAGACGGGGATCGAACCCGCGACGTCCAGCTTGGGAAGCTGGCATTCTACCGCTGAATTACTCCCGCTCGTTCTCTGCCGGAGGCGCTCATGAAGCCGCCGAGCCCTCCCATGGCGCTTACTGTAACCTTGGAGGTGCCCATTTGCAAGAGCAACATCGATCCGGAAGAAGGGCCGCTTCCCTCTAAAACATCTGGGTCCGCCAAAGGTCGTGGATGTGGATTACGCCGAGCACGCGCCGCTCTTCGTCGACCACGACCAGGCTGGTGATCTTCATTTCTTCCATCTTGGCCAGCGCTGCGGTCGCCGCCTGTTGCGGGGCAATGGTTTTGGGCGTCCTGGTCATGCACTCGCCGGCTTTCATTTGCAGCGGACTGGGCTCGCGCTCGAGCAACCGGCGCAGATCGCCGTCTGAAATCACGCCGGTCAATGCGCCGTCGCCGTTCACCACGGCGGTCATCCCGAGCTTTTTGCGGGACATCTCATAGATGACTTCGCGCATCGGCGTCGAATCGGTGACCAGGGGAATCGCGTCGCCACGGTGCATCAAATCCTCGACGCGCAGCAGTCTTTTCCCGATGCTGCCTGCCGGATGAACGTGTGCGAAATCCTCGAGACGGAATCCCCTGCGCTCCATCAGAACCATGGCCAGCGCGTCGCCCATCGCCAGGGCGGCGGTGGTGCTGGCAGTCGGGGCCAGCCCGAACGGGCAGGCTTCCTCGGCCACGCTCACATCAAGGTTGACATCCGCCAGGCGCGCCAGGCTGGAGTCGGGATTGCCTGACATGGCAATCAGCGGCAGACCGAGCCGTTTGGCGACGTTGACGACCTGCAGGATCTCGGCGGTCTCGCCGCTCTTGGTAACCGCCAGCACAACGTCGTTCGGCCCCAGCTGGCCCACATCGCCATGCAGGGCCTCCGCGGCGTGCAGGAAGGTCGCCGGCGAACCGGTGCTGCTGAGGGTGGCGGCGATCTTTTTGCAGATGATGCCTGATTTGCCCATGCCGGTAACGACGATCTTGCCGCTGCAGGCCGCGGCAACTTCGACAGCACGCAGGAATGCCTTTCCCAGACGATCCCGCAGCGCCAGAATCGCCTCGCCCTCGAGCGCAAGCACGCGCAGCGCGGTTGCCAGTGAGGGATCCGGGCCGGGCTTCATGATTTCCTCCGCGCCGCTGCGTGAATCGCCAGCAATTGCCCAACAAGTCTTGGAAAAGAGCGCAGCGGCAGCGCGTTGGGGCCATCCGAAAGCGCCCGCGAGGGCCGGTCGTGCACTTCGAAGAAGAAGCCGTCGACGCCGATGCCGGCTGCGGCACGGGCCAAATGGGGGACGAATTCCGCCTGCCCGCCGGAGCGGTCGCCGCTTCCGCCGGGCATCTGCACGCTGTGCGTCACGTCGAACACGACCGGATGGCCGAAGGAACGCATGATCACCAGCGAACGATAATCGACGACGAGCGAGTTGTAGCCGAAAAACGTGCCGCGCTCGGTCAGCAGGATATTGCGGTTGCCCGTGCGCAGCGCCTTTTCCAGCACTTTGCGCATTTCCATGGGGGACAGGAACTGCCCCTTCTTGAGGTTGACGGTGCGACCGCTCCTGGCGGCGGCCACAATCAGGTCTGTCTGCCGGCACAGAAAGGCGGGAATCTGCAGAACGTCCAGAACGTCTGCGGCGGCCCGAACCTGGCCGGTTTCATGCACGTCGCTCAAGACAGGCAGCCCGCTGGCGTTGCGGGCCTTTTCGAGGATTCGCAAACCCTCCTCGAGGCCAGGGCCACGGTAGGAATCCACGGAAGTGCGATTGGCCTTGTCGAAGGAGGCTTTGAAGATCAGGTCGATGCCCGCGCGCGCTGCGATCGCCGCGAGCTCCTCCGCCATTTTGAGGCAGTGGCGCTCACTTTCGATGACGCAGGGACCGGCGATGAAGAAGGGCTGTGCCTTGCCGCCGAGCCTGAGACTTCCGACTTTGACTGATTTCATATCGCTTCGCAGGCCGGGCTGCCTACCGCTGCGGCTCACGGACTTCCAGATCGCGCTCCAGCGGCCCGGCAGGTGCACGTTCGTTCCTGAACCGCAGAGCGGCCGCGATGAACCCGACAAACAGCGGGTGCGGCTGCAGGGGCCTGGATTTGAACTCGGGATGAAACTGGCAGCCCAGAAACCAGGGATGTTCCGGCAGCTCCATGATCTCCACAAAATTGCGATCGGGCGAGTTGCCCGAGAATCTCATGCCATAGCTTGACAGGATGGCCTCGTATTCCCGGTTGAACTCGTAGCGATGGCGGTGCCGCTCGGAAATTTCTTTTCGGCCGTAGAGGCGGAAGGCCAGCGAGTCTTCGTCCAGGATGCACGGGTACGCCCCCAGGCGCATGTTGCCGCCCATGATGTCCGTGCCCAGGAGCTCACGCAGCATATAGAAGACGCGATGGGGAGCGCTCGGATCGAATTCCGAACTGTCGGCCTGAAGGCCGCAGACGTTGCGCGCAAACTCGATGACGCCGCATTCCATGCCGAGGCAGATGCCGAAGTAGGGGACCTTGCGGATGCGGGCAAACCGGATGGCGCGCAGCATGCCGTCGATGCCGCGTTTGCCGAATCCGCCCGGCACCAGGATGGCATCGTAACCGCCGAGCTGTTCGTCCAGGGTTTCTTCCAGCAGCCCTTCCGACTCAATCCACTTGGGGCGCACCTGAACGCGATTGGCCAGCCCGCCATGATACAACGCCTCATTCAGGCTCTTGTACGAGTCCTCGTATTCGACGTACTTGCCGACGATGCCGATGCGCACCTGCCCCTGAGGGTGGTGATCGCGATGCAGCAGGTCCATCCAAGGGCTCAGATCGGGCTCGCCCGGCGCCAGATTCAGATAGCGCACGATCGCGTCGTCGAGCCCTTCGCTGTGGAGCACGACCGGCACCTCATAGATGTTCTTCACGTCGAGCGCCGTGATGACATCCTTCTCCGAAACGTTGCAGAAGAGCGCGATTTTGGATTTGACCTCCCGCGTCAGCAGCCGGTCCGTACGGCAGAGCAGGATGTCGGGCTGAATACCGATTTCGCGCAGTTCTTTGACGCTGTGCTGGGTAGGCTTGGTTTTCAGTTCGCCGGATGTGGCAATGTAGGGCACCAGCGTGAGGTGAACGAAAATGGAGTTTTCACGCCCGACCTCGTTGCGCAGCTGCCGGATGGACTCGAGGAACGGCAGGCTTTCAATATCTCCCACGGTGCCGCCGATCTCGATGATGGCGACATCCACATCCTGGGCGACGCGCCGGATCGTGCTCTTGATTTCGTTGGTGATGTGGGGGATGACCTGGACGGTTTTGCCGAGGAACTCCCCCTTACGTTCCTTCTCGATCACGTTCAGGTAGATTCGCCCCGTGGTGGAGTTGTTTTCCCTGGTAAGGCGCACGCCTGTAAAACGTTCGTAGTGTCCCAGGTCGAGATCGGTTTCCGCGCCGTCATCCGTGACATAGACCTCGCCGTGCTGGAACGGGCTCATGGTGCCGGGATCCACGTTGATGTACGGGTCAAGCTTGAGGAAATTGATTCTGCACTTGCGGGCTTCCAGAAGGGCGCCGATCGATGCGCTGGCCAGGCCCTTTCCCAGGGAGGAAAGCACTCCGCCGGTCACAAATATGAACTTCATCGTTATCGTTCCCGCCTGATCTCGTCTCGGCTTTTCCAGGACGGACGGGGGAAGAGTAGCAGCCCGCTGCCGAGGAGGCAAGCGCTAATGCGCCTTCATATGGCGGGGGAGCAATGCGACGATCCCATGGCGATTGCGCATTCCGGCGGGCGCAAAAAATAAGGGGGAATACGGGCCCACGACCGCTGAGTCCGCATTCCCCCTTGCGGCCGCCGTCTTGAGCCTCCGGCAGCCGCACGCTCAGAAGTTGATCACCTCGATCTCGCGTTCGCGAACCGCGCGCACATACTCTTCCGCCGGCTGCGGGTAGCGGTACACGTTCCCCTCGAAATTCCTCAGGACGATTTCCTTCTCGTCAAAGGCGACCACATATTCAGGCATCAGCGGGATCTTGCCGCCGCCGCCGGGTGCGTCGATGACGAACTGCGGTACGGCGAAACCCGTGGTGTGACCGCGCATGGCCTGCGTGATCTGAATGCCCGCTTCCACGCGCGTCCGGAAATGGTTCGTGCCACGCGTGAGGTCGGTCTGGTAGAGATAGTAGGGGCGCACCCGCATCATGACCAGCTTGTGCATCAGCTCCTTGATGACCTCGGGATCATCATTCACGCCCTTGAGCAGCACGGTCTGGCAGCCGACCGGGATGCCCGCGTCGGCGAGCCGCTCGCAGGCGGCCTTGGCCTGCGGCGTCACCTCGTTCGGGTGATTGAAATGGGTGTTGACGTAGATGGGATGATACTTCCTCAGCATGTCGCAGAGATGGTCGGTGATCCTGCTGGGCAGCACGCAGGGAAACCGGGTGCCGATGCGGACGATCTCGATGTGCGGAATGGCGCGCAGGCGCGAGATGATGTTTTCCAGCTTGTCATCATTGACCATCAGCGGGTCGCCGCCGGAAAGGAGGACATCACGGATTTCCGGATGGGCGCGGATGTATTCAATGCCGGTCGCGATCGTGCGCTCGGTGATGTCGCTGGTGCGGCCGACCAGCCGTTTGCGGGTGCAGAACCGGCAGTACATCGGGCAACGGTCGGTGATCAGCAGCAGCACGCGGTCGGGATAACGATGCGTCAGCCGGGTTACCGGACTGTCCTCGTCCTCGTGCAGCGGGTCCTCGGGGGAATCCAGGTCCTCGAGCTCCTGGAGCGAGGGCACCGACTGCATCCAGATGGGATCGCCCTTTTCACGAATCAGGTTGTAGTAGTAGCGAGGTATCCTCATCGGATACACGTCGCGCACCTCGTCGATTTCATCCGCCTCCGCACCGAAATCGGCACCGAGAGTCTCCCCCTTGGTGACGCTGTTGCGCAGATCAAGCATCCACTGTTCCATGGAACCCATTCTCCTTTATGGGGAAAATCTTCTGACAAAAACCAGCTTATCGTCACCCACGTCGTAGAAATCCCGTATCCGCGACGCTTCTTCGTACTGCAAACTGCGATAGAACTCCACGGTCCTGCTGTAGGATTGTTTGGCAGAAGTCTCGATGATGAGCATCCTGCCGTTTTCCTCCCGCACCCTGTCCTCGACGTAGCGCATCAACCGGTGCCCGACGCCGCGTCCCTGGGCCTCGGGGTGCGTGGCGATCCAGTAGAGATCGTGCGTGCCCCGGGTCATCGGCGTGGGGCCCCAGCAGGCGTAGCCGCAGACTCGCCCCGCCGCATCCTCCGCGACGACGAATCGATAATCGTTCTGTTGGGCATTGTCGAGATAGACGTCAACCAATTCCAGGGCGCAGTCCAGTTCGGCCGGGTTGAAATTGCCGACGCTCCGCACAATGTCCACAACGGCGGCCCGGTCTGCGGGCAGCATCCGGCGAATCGCATGTTCAGGAGGTTCAGGAGAGGACATAGGCTGAGGCGGGGACCTTGCTGCCCCGTTCCAGGGCGGATTGTGTGATGCACGAGACGAGGTCGGTATAGGTCATCCCCGCCGCCCGCGCGGCGCGCGCGTACCCGGCATGCGGGGAGATATCGGGATTGGGGTTTACCTCCAGGACGAAGATCCTGCCGCGGGCGTCCGTCCTCATGTCGATGCGCGTATAGTCACGGCATCCGACCGCCTGGCTGCTGCGCAGGGCGATATCGCGGATGCGGGCGGCCATGCGCGGCGGAATCTCGGCGGGACATACGGGCACGGTCGAGCGGAACACTACGCTCTCCTCATCCCATTTGGCACGGTAGCTGACGATCCTCGGTTCGCTCTCCGGCATGGTGCTGAAGTCGATTTCCGATATGGCCAACACGCGCGCCTGGTTCTCCCCCAATATCGAAACGTTGAATTCCCTCCCGTCCAGATACTCTTCGACCAGCGCATCCTGGCGGTAGACATCATGGATGTACGTGATCTGGCGCTCCATCTGCGCGAGGTCACGGCACACGGAGTTCGCGTTGATGCCCAGACTGCCGTCCTCGTGCACCGGCTTGACGATAACCGGAAAACGCCGCGGGGCACGCCCTTTGAGCTGCTGACCGAGGGGGCACAGCTCGCCGCGGGGCACGGGGACGCGCGCGGCGCGCAATACCTGCTTGACGCGGAACTTGTTCAGCGCCAGCCCCAGCGCCAGCGGCCCGGCACCCGTGTAGGGGATGCCCATCAGATCCAACAGACCCGCCACGCACATCTCCAGCTCGCAGCATCCGTTGATTTCCTCGCAGAGATTGAAGACGAACCGCGGCGCCAGCCGGTGCAAGGTCATGACCACGTCTTTGGAGAACTGGTCGACCGCCAGCACGTACGGATTGTAGCCCAGCTCGCGCAGGCTCTCTTCGATGGCTCCCACCTCCTCGCGGACGAGATTCGCGGGATAGAGCTTCTCCTGCGAACTGGGCAGTTCGCAAACGCTGGCGGTATTGTAGAGAATGATGCAGTCGTAACGTGCCATCAGGCCATCCCGTAGCGCCGGCAGGCGATTTCCAGAACCGATTGAATCAGCTGGTTGTAGGTCATGCCCGCGGCGCGCGCCGATTTGGGGAAGCAGGAGTTGTCCTCGGGTTGCGGCAGAATGCCGGGCAACGGATTGAGCTCGAGAATGTGCGGCCGGTTCGACGCGTCCAGGCGCACATCGATGCGGCACCAGTCGCGGCAACGCAAAATCCTATACGCGTCCAGGCACATGCGCTCGATTTCCGCATGCAGGGCTTCGGGGACGCCTGCAGGACAATCAAAGATCTGCAGGGGATTCGAACTTTGATCCCAGATCCACTTCGCCTCGTAGGAATAGATCGGATTCATGCCGGCCGGCAACGCATCAAAACGGATCTCCACCAGCGGCAGGACCCGGGCCTCAGCGCCGTTTCCCAGTATCGGCACGGTGAATTCCCGGCCCGGCAGGAACTCCTCCACCAGAGCCGGCTGATGGAAACGGTCCAACACCCACGCAAGCCTCTCACGCAAATCCTCACGTCCGTGCACCAGCGAATTGTTCCGGATACCCATGCTGGAGCCCTCGAAAAGCGGCTTCACCAGCAGCGGGAAATGAAGAGTGTTGAAGGAGAGGTCCTTGTCCGTGACCACGCGGAACGGCGCGGTCGGCAGATCATGATAGGCCAGGATCTCCTTGGCGCGCGACTTGTCCAGGCATACGTTCAACGTCAAGGGGTCGCTGGCGGTATACGGGATGTTGAGATACTCGAGAATGGAGGGGATGTGTCCTTCGCGGCAGGGGCCGAAAGAGCCTTCCGCCATGTTGAATACGATGTCCGGGCGGCTGTCGCGAAGCGCATTGTAGGGGTCCTCGGCCGCGTCGATCGGGATAACCTCGTGGCGCTCCGCCAAAGCGGCTATAACCGCGTCCACGGTCTCCGGCGCGTCCCACTCGGCCTGCGCCTCGCGCTTGCTACTTGGAGGGTCCTGCCCCTCCTCGGGCTCGCCTCGCTTCAGGTTGTACGTCAGTCCGACTCTCATCCACCCTCTCATTTCTGGTCATTTGTATAAAGGAATCGAAAATGCCTGTCAAGAACTATTTCCATAATTTATACAAGATTTAGGGCCGGCCCTCCCGCCTAGCACAAAGGCTTGTGTGTGCCATGCATATCGAACTGTGGGTCGAATAACCCGGTGATTTTGGCATGATCGGATGATTAAATCCTATCCATCTCGCAGGTCACCCTGCGCCGCGCAACAGGCAATGTTTTTCCCCATGAATACTGGCTTTCAGCTATAATGGCCGTGCATCTATGAAGCGAAATCCGCTAAATACGAGATATGTAGTATTACGAGTCTTTTTGCCGGCTGTTTTGGGTATGCTTTGCCTCGCTTTCGTTGCCGCGCCGTGGCTGGAAGCCTGCGGCCGCCTCGGCGCCGGCGCCGTGTTGCGCGCCTTTTTTTCGCTCCTCTGCCATCAGGAGGCGGCACGCTCGTTCAGTTTACTGGGTCATCCGTGGGCGGTGTGTCATCGTTGTTCAGGCATTTATTTCGGTTTGTTTCTTTTGTCGCTCTGCCCGCTGCGCTGGAACGCCCTCCTCGATGAGCCACGCTATCGGCGAGTATGGATCGCGGCCGCGACGATGCCGCTGCTGCTGGACGCTCTGCTCCCATTTGCAGGCCTATGGATCAACACCCCTGCCACCCGGCTGGCAACGGGAGCATTGTTCGGCTGCATGCTCGCTTCCCTGCTCGTGCGCGCCCTGGTGGATTGCGCGCGTGCAGTGCCGCGGCCGTGCACCGGCAGCGCCCGGCCCGCGCCAGGAGGTTTCGCATGAATGAAGAGGGCATATGGAAACCCGCACTGATCGCGGGCGTGCTCGTAGGCATTCTCTCCACGATTCCAGGACTGCACCTGGTCAATTGCGCGTGCTGTGCGTGGGTGATCGGGGGCGGCATCCTGGCTGCGCATCTGTACGTGAAGGGCTCCGCGGCACCGGTCACACTGGGCCGCGGCCTGGTCCTGGGGCTCCTTACCGGTGCCATCGGCGGGGCGGTTTACATCCTGTTCAGCATTCCGCTTCAGATCGTGCTCAGCGGCGGCAGCACCCGTTACTTCGAGCAGGCGCGTCAAAGCCTCGACCAGGTGCCGAATCTGCCGCCGGTGCTGCGTGAAGCGCTGGCGTCGATGCCCACGGGCGGCAGCGAGCTTGCCGTGCTGCTGGTACTCACCGGATTGCTCATGATCGCCGCCTTTTCGCTGCCCGGCATGCTGGGCGGCCTGATCGGGGTGGCCATCTTCGAGAAAAGGAAAATCGAAACTCCTACGCAGGTCTACCATCCGCCCATCGACCCATCCCCGCCTACCGGCAATGAGGGATGAGGTATCAGGGATGGCTACTGCGTCGGCCGTCAAAACAGCTCTCTGACCAGGGGTGCCGCCGATGGTCCGAGATTCCTTTCGATCTGAATCGTCGTGTGTTCAATGCCGTAGCGGTCCCGCATCATCAGGCCCAGGGACCGCAACGCGACATCGGCATCGATATCGGCACGCAGCACTATGTGACAACTCAGCGCGGGCCACCCGGCGGTAATCGACCACACGTGCAGGTCGTGCACCGACAACACGCCTTCGATGCTGCCCATGTCCGCGAGGATGGCGGCGATGTTCAGGTGACGCGGCGTGCCCTCCAGCAGCACCTCCACGCTGTCGCGCAGCAGATGCCACGAACTGTAGAAAATGAGCCCGGAGACCAGCACCGACACTACCGGATCCGCCAGGTACCAGCGCCAGAAGACCATGAGGATGCCGGCGATGATTGCGCCCACCGAGCCGAGGATGTCGCCGATCACGTGCAGAAAGGCGCCGCGCACGTTCAGGTTCTGCATGTCGGAGTGGGACAGCAGCCGGGCGGCGACCAGGTTGGCGCCGAGGCCGATGCAGGAGATCACGAGCATGGCCGTGCTGCGGATCACCGGGGGATGAGAAAAGCGCTGATAGGCCTCATAGGAGACGTACAAGCCGATGAGCACCAGGAACACGCCATTGGCAAGTGCGGCCAGGATCTCCGCCCTCAAGTAGCCGAAGGTCTTTTCGTGGGTCGCCGGTCGTCCGGCAATCTGCAGCGCAAACAGGCTGAGCGACAGGGCGGCCAAGTCCGTCAGCATGTGGGCGGCATCGGCGAGCAGCGCGAGGCTGTTCGTGTAGAAGCCTGCCGCCAGCTCTACTGCAAACCAGACGCTCGTGATCACCAGGGCTCGGACCAGGCTGCGCCTGTTGACCTCCTGGCCATGGCCATCGGGGCGCTTGTGATTCCTCATGACGCCGAATCCGGCTGAAGTCGCGCCTGGCAAATTCGAAATTCCGGAATCGAGACGATATTTTCAAATCTCGAATTCCAGACGTCGCATCGCCTTAATAGAACACCCTGCTCCCCACCATCGCCCCGGCAGTAATGGTGCCCACGATCAGCATGATGATGCCTTGAATGACGATGATGATCACGGCGGCCACGATCATGTAAGGAATGACCTTATCCTGCGGCGTTCTCATGATCGCCGGCAGGCCGAGATAGAACAGGTAGATGCTGTAGATTCCCCCGGCGATGACTCCCAAAACACCTATAAAGGGCAGAAGCCCGAAAACGCCGGCGACCCAGACGGCGGTGCTGGCATAGGCAACCAGCTTCAGCGCCTGAATCGTGTTACCCTGCGACTGAAAACTCGGGGCGAGCTTTTCAATGATGACGGCCGCGAGGTACACGGCGCCGAGCGACAGGACATAATGTACGATCATCGCGATCAGGGCATAGGTCAGCGCGATGCGCACCAGGCCAAAACTGAAAAACGCCATCTGGATGAAGCTCGCCACGACGGGAATGGCGGCCAGGATGACGATGTAGCCGCTGTACAAGGCCGCCACGCTGGTGCTCTCGCCGGCAATCACGCCCCACTCCTGCTTCGGTTTCGTGAGGATATTCGTGACCCGCGTAACCAGGCCCGGCGCTGCCGTGGCGCCCGCCGGCGGCGGTGGATAATACGCCGGCGGCGGTGGCGGGGCGGCGCTGCTGCCGGGGGATGGTTGCACCTGTGTGCCGCAGATACCGCAAAATGTCGCGCCCTGTTCGATTGCTGCTCCGCACTTCCCACAAAATGCCATAGGTTTGTCCCTTCCTGTAGGCGAAGAGGATCCGCCTATTGAGTATCCACACCAACAACCCGGTGCCGCACCAGGCAAAAGTGCAGATAGCATACGGCCCTTGCCCCGGCGGCGTCAATAGCCGGCTCTCACAGGAGCGAAAGCGGATCGACATCCACATGGATGCTCTTTAGAGGCACCCGGCGCTGTCCGAGGCTGGCGAAGGCCTCATGCAGGATCGTGCTCCGCTCGGCCGCAGCCGCTGCCTTGAGCAACACCTGAAAGCGATATTGACCCCGCAGCTTCTCGAGAGGCGCGACCGCCGGGCCGAGCACCTGAAAGCGGGACCTGGCCCCGTGCCGCTGAATGCTGGCTTTCAGTTCTTCCGCCACCTTGTCGGCGATGTTCCGGCACTTTCCCGCATCCCCGGCGGTTATCATGAGCTGTACCAGGTTGCGGAACGGCGGGTAGCCGAGCAGTTCGCGGAAGGCGACCTCCTGCCGGTAAAAGCCGTCGTAGTCCTGCCGGCGCGCAAATCGCAACGCGTAATGGTCCGGATAGAAAGACTGGATGATGACGCGTCCCGGAACATCGCCGCGTCCCGCCCTGCCCGCCACCTGCGTGAGCAGCTGGAATGTGCGCTCGGCGGAGCGGAAATCCGGGAAAGACAGCCCCGCGTCGGCGGCGATCACGCCGACCAGCGTCACGCCGGGAAAATCATGCCCTTTGGCCAGAATCTGCGTTCCCACGAGCACATCCAGCCTTCTGTCCGCAAAATCGAAGAGGATCTTTTTCAGCGCGCCGCGCCGCCGCGTGGTGTCGCGATCCACGCGCGCCAGGCGGGCTCCCGGCAGGATACCGCGCAGCAATTCCTCAAGCTGCTCGGTGCCGACACCCACGAAGTAGATGTATTCACCCCCGCAGGTGTTGCAGGCCGAAGGCACCGTCATTTCCCGCGCGCAGTAGTGGCAAATCAGGCGCCCCTCCCGCTGATGATACGTCATGGAGATGCTGCAGTCGGGGCAGGAAAAGACGTTCCCGCAGCTTCTGCATAACAGGGAACGTGCATAGCCCCGACGGTTGAGCAGGACGATCGACTGTTCGCCGCGCCTCAGGTTTTGCGCCAGTTCCTCGCACAGTCTTTCGGAAAGAATGGTCTTTCTGCCGTGGCGCTGAAATTCCAGGCTCATGTCAACCACGGTGACTTCCGGCAGGGGCCGCGCCTCGATCCGTTCCGGCAGGCACAGGCGCAGGATCGCCAACCCGTCCTGCGCAGCGTGGAACGTTTCGACGGAAGGGGTGGCGGAGCCCATCAGCAGGATGCCCTGGCCCCGCTGCAGGCGATGCCAGGCGACCTCGCGCGCATGGTAGCAGGGAGACTCATCCTGCTTGTAGGATGCGTCCTGTTCCTCGTCTATGACGATGAGGCGGAGCCGCTCCAGCGGTGCAAAGACCGCCGAACGCGTGCCCACCACCACCCGCGCTGCGCCGGAACGGATGCGGTGCCACTGGTCGAAGCGTTCTCCCGGTGACATGCCGCTATGCAACAGGGCCACCTGATCGGGAAAGTGCGAGGCGGCGATCCGGCTGAGCATCGGCGTGAGCCCGATTTCCGGCACCAGCAACATGGCGCTGTCGCCGGCTTCGAGCACGTCCGCGATCAGCCGCAGGTAAATCTCGGTCTTGCCGCTTCCCGTGACGCCGTATATCAGGCAGCGCGCACACTCGCGGGTGCGGAGCAGCGCCTGCAGCCGGGCAAAAACCTCGGCCTGGGCGGGTGTGAAGACGAGCACTTTTCGGGCGACGGTCTCGCCGAGCTCGAGTGGGATGCGATCCACTCGCATGGGTGCGATCGCCGCGAGGCCGCGCTTCTCGAGGGTGCGTGCGCTGCCCGGGCCGGCGCCTGCCAGTTGCAGTGCTGCCTGCAGGTTGACAACGCTGTCTGCCGTGCGCAGCTGCAGGTACAATTCCTTATGCGGTCCTCTCAACCTGGCGACGATCTCCGGCGCGGCATCCAGCGCGCGGATGCCGAGCCGGGTTTTCTCGATGACCCGGCCCCGCACAGCGGCATCTTCGCTCTCGGCCCAGCCGCGTGCGACGCAGGACCCGATCCACTGGGCGGCGTCCTTCAACCCCGCTTGTCCCTCCAGCTTCTCGAGACTCATCTCGCCTTCCCGGGCCAGGATTTCCAACAGGAGCGCTTCCTTGGGATTCAGTCCGGGCGGCCGCAGGCCGCCTGTCAGCAGGTCGCGCGCCCGCGCCGTCAACCGCACCCTGCGTTCTCCCGAACCGAGGCTGCCTGCGGGCAGAAGCGCCCGCAAAAGCTCGCCGGGCGCCGTGAAGTAGTAGTCGGCGATCCAGAGTGCGAGTTCCACCAGGATTGCGGGAACCAGGGGTTCCGTGCCGATCACCTGCCGGATTTCCCGGACTCGGAAATTCCCGGCCGGCGGCTCCTCGGCACGGCCGACGATGAATCCCGACATCAGCCTGCGACCGAAGGGCACCAGGACACGCGCCCCGACCACCGCCTTCGCCTCCAGAGCCCGCGGAACCGAATAGGCGAAGGTCTTGCGCACTCCGAGGGGAACGGCGACATCGACAAAAGTTTTCATGTTCAGGTGCGGAAAGAACGCAGGTAGTCCCGGATCTTCTGCACGTCCTCCCAGACCTTCCGCTTCTCGTTCGGGTTGCGCAGCAGATACGCCGGGTGAAAGGTAGCCATGAGCTTGGTGCCCTGAAAGTCGATGAACTGCCCGCGCAGTTTTGAGATCGGCTCCTTGGTACGCAGCAACGTTTGCGCCCCGAAGGTGCCCAGGGCACAGATCACGCGCGGCCGTACCGCGGCGATCTGTCGGAACAGGAAGGGTTGGCAGGCGGCGATCTCATCGGATTCCGGATTGCGGTTTTGCGGGGGCCGGCATTTCAGGATGTTGCAGATGTAGACCTGCTCGCGCTGCATGTCGATCGCCTGGATGATCCTGGTCAGCAGCTGACCGGCACGCCCCACAAAGGGCAGGCCCTGCTCGTCTTCATCGGCGCCCGGAGCCTCGCCGACAAACATCAGCTCCGCCTGCGCGTTGCCCATGCCGAAAACGATGTGGGTTCTCGTCTGCCAGAGCTTGCAGCGCCGGCAGTCACCCAGGTCCGCGCGAATCGTCTCCAGGTCTTCGGGCGTCTCGGGCACCGCATCGAACAATGAAACGGCAGGCGCCGTCCAGGGCGGGCGAACATTGCGCGCATCCGCGGCAGCCTCCCGCGTCGCCGGCGACGCTGCCGCAACATCCTGTCTCCCGGGTTGCGGCGGTTGCGCCGCCAGGTGGACTCCCAGGTCGCGGTAAAATCGGAGGTGCTCCAGCATTTCGCCGCCCAGATTCTCGATCTCCTTCATGATCCCACTTCCAAATCGTCCAACACCGCCTCGTCCTCGCGCCATTTCGGCGCCGTGCGGACGGTCAGCTCGAGGAAAATCCTGCACCCCAACAACCGCTCGAGTTCGCGGCGCGCCGCCATTCCCAGCGCGCGCAGCTGTGTGCCGTCTCTGCCGATGATAATACCCTGCTGCGACTTTTTTTCAACCAGGATGTCGGCCGCGACCACCACCAGCCGCTTGGTTTTGCGGCGGCTTTCGTCAAACTTTCGGATCACGACCGCCGTGGTGTAGGGCAGCTCCTGCCGGGCAAACGACAAAACCTGCTCGCGGATAAACTCCGCCGTGAGGAACCTTTCGCTCCGGTCCGTCACCTGATCCGCAGCGTACAGGGGATCTCCCTCAGGCAGGTACTTGAAAACATGATCTACCAGCAGCTCCAGGTTATCCCCGGTCAGGGCCGACACAGGAATGATTTCCAGAAAAGGGTACTCTGCCGCGTAGCGCTGCATCAGCGGCAGCAGCCTGGGCTTGGCGATTCTGTCCGTCTTATTGATCAGCAGCAGCGACGGCATGGCGGCCTGCTTGAGCAGCCCCAGGACGAAATCCTCGCCGGCGCCGAATGCGGCAGAACCGTCGATCATGAGCAGAACCATGTCCACGCCGCGCAGCGACATGGTGGCACAGTGCAACATCCTTCGGTTCATGCGATATTCGGGACGGTGTATGCCTGGAGTGTCGACGAAAACGATCTGGCCGCGCGCTTCGGTGCAAATGCCGAGAATGCGGCAGCGCGTAGTCTGTGGACGCCGGGAGACGATGGAGACCTTCTGCTTCACCAGGGCGTTGAGCAGTGTGGACTTGCCGGAGTTCGGCCGCCCGGCGATCGTGACGATACCGGCTTTCATCGGGAAGGGATGCTCACGGCGACACCGGTCCCGCACGCAACGCACGCACGTGCAGCGCCAGATCGAGAATTCGATGGGCTATTTCCAGCTTGGGGCGGTTTTCGAGGGTCTCCCGTTCGCCGGCGGAACTCAGGATGTGAACCGTCGAGGTGTCACTGCCGAAGACACCGGCAGAGACGTCATTGGCAACCATCAGATCTACGTTCTTGCGGATCATTTTTTCGCGGGCGTGCGCCAGCAGATCCCCCGTCTCCGCAGAAAAACCGATGAGAACCTGGTGCTTCTTGGCGGCTCCCAGGCCGGCCAGAATGTCTTCGGTCGGAACCAGCGCCAGCGTGGCCGCCTGCCCGCTCTTCTTAATTTTTTCCGCTGCGCGACCGGCCGGGCGGAAATCGGCGACCGCCGCGGCCTTGATCACCAGATCCATATGAGGAAAGAGCTTCCATACCTCCAGGTGCATTTCTGCTGCCGAACGGACCTGAATGGCCGTAACACCAGCCGGCACCTCGAGCGCCGTCGGTCCCGAGACGAGCGCTACCTCGGCACCCCGCATGCGCGCGGCCCGGGCGAGCGCGTATCCCATCTTGCCCGAGCTGCGGTTTGACAGAAACCGCACCGGATCGATGTCCTCGATGGTCGGCCCGGCCGTCACCAGTACTTTCAGGCCCGCGAGGGATTCACCGCCGCGCAGCAGACCCAGCATGGCGCTCAGGATCAATTCGACCTGGGCCAGCCGGCCCTCACCTTCCATGCCGCAAGCCAGCATGCCGGGTTCCGGATCCACAAAGACGTGCCCTCGTTTCCTCAGGAGGTCGACGTTGGCACGCACTGCAGGATGATGCCACATCTCGACATTCATGGCCGGCGCCAGCAGCACCGGAGCGGCACAAGACAGGTACAATGTGGAGAGAAAGTCATCCGCGATGCCGTGGGCAAATTTGCCCAGGATGTTGGCGGTGGCCGGTACGACGGCAAGTAGCCCGATCTCCTGAGCCAGGTGAATATGCTCGATCGACCAATTCTGACCGGAGCGAAACATGTCGGTGATGACCGGTTGGCCGGAGAGGGCTTCGAACGTCAGCGGTGCAAGGAAACGGCGCGCGGAGCGCGTCAGCAGCACCTGCACTTGAACTTCTGCCTTTTGCAGGCCGCGAAGCACCTCCACGGCCTTGTAGGCGGCGATGCCGCCCGTCACTCCCAGCGCGACCTTCACCGTCCCTCCTGACCCTCCGGGACCTGCTCCGCCTGCGGAATCTCGAAACTGATCAAGCCGGCCTCTACCTCGCGGATGGCGACAAAGGCAGGCTTTGTCGAGCGCACCTTGACCTTCGGCCTGGCCTTGTTCTGCAACTGCTTGGCCCTTTCCGCGGCGATGATGATAAAACGGTATTTCGATCCGATGTTCTCAGGGATCTTCGGCATTCAATCCTCCAAATGTGGCGATGATCGACTCGGCGGACTCGGCCCGCGCCGTCATGCGGCATCGGGCCCCCAGGATGATGGCCTGCAACTCCTCTGCGGCGGCTTCCAGTTCATCGTTGATGATCAGGAAATCGTACTCGCGGTATTGCAGGATTTCCCGGCGGGCGATCCTCAGCCGGCTTTCAATGACATAGTCCTTGTCCAACTTCCGATTTTCCAGGCGGCTGCGCAAAATCCCGTAGGAAGGCGGCAGAATGAAAATGCTCACGGCTTCCGGCCGCATCCCGCGGATGGAGCGGGCGCCCTGCACATCGATATCCAGCAGGACATCGTCCCCCTGCGCCAGCCTTTCAGCGATGAACTTGCGCGAGGTGCCGTAATAGTTGCCGTACACCACCGCCCACTCGAGCCACTCGCCGGACCGGGTCAGGGTTTCGAACTGCTCCTGGGTGACGAAGTGATAGTCCACGCCGTCGCTCTCGTTCCGGCGCGGCTGCCTGGTGGTGTAGGAGATCGAAAACCCCAGGTTTGGTATCCTGCCCAGAACGGACGAAGCCAGTGCGGACTTCCCCGCCCCGGATGGCCCCGAAACGATGATCAGATTGCCCGTCCGCGCCATATCATTCCACGTTCTGAACCTGCTCGCGTAACTTCTCAATATCAGCCTTAAGCGCGATCCCAAGGCGCGTGACTTCCAGATGTCCTGTCTTTGACAGGACGGTGCTGACCTCCCGGTGCATTTCCTGCAACAAAAAGTCGAGCTTCTTGCCCGCTTCGCTGCCGTCATCCAGCACTGCGGCGTATTGATCGAGATGGCTTTCCAGCCGGGTGATTTCCTCGGAGATGTCGGTCTTTTCCGCGAGCAGCGCCACTTCCTGGGCCAGACGCTGCGGATCCGGAGCTACCTGAGGCAGGAGGTATTTCAGCCGTTCCTCCAGACGCTGCCGGTATTCCTCCAGGACGGCCGGCACGCACGCGCGGACGGCTGCGACTTTGTCGCGGATGCCCTGCAAATACCCCCTCATCTCCGCTTCAAGAGCCCGACCTTCGGTCCGGCGCATCTCCAGCACTGTCTCCAGAGCCTGGCGGACACCGCTCAAAACGAGTTCGCGCAATTCGGAGCCGGCAGTCGCCCCGTCCGCGGGCAGCGGATTCTGGTTCTGCAGCACACCCGGCAAGCCGAGCAGCGTGTTCAGGGTTATGGAATCGGCCAGGTGAAACTCATCCTGCAGCCGCGCGGCGGCTTCCAGATAACTGCGCGTGGTGTTCAGGTTGATCAGGCATTCCACGGGAAGTGTCGCTTGAATGGTCACGCACAGGTCAACCCGGCCTCGGCGTATGGCCGAGCGCACCAACTGCGCGATTCCCGGCTCCATAAAGCTGTACTCCCGGGCAAGACGGATGTGCGGGTCCAGAAAGCGGTGGTTCACGGTACGCGCCTCGATGTACACCACTGTATCCTGCTTCCGGAGCGACACCGTACCGTAGCCGGTCATACTGGAGATCATCTTTAAGAGATCCTCATCGATAAAATCCAAATATATTACCCTGATAGGGAACCATACGTCAAGAAATATCAGGTATTTACTGTGATCCTGAGTTTTTCTCTCAAGGTTCTAAGGGGGTGGCGGCTGCAGGAAGTCATCCCCGGTCTGCAGGCGGAAGAATCTCGAGTAGACGCCATTAGCCTCGAGCAGTCCGTCATGGGTCCCGCTCTCCACGATCCGGCCTTTGTCGAGGACGACGATCAGGTCCGCGCTGCGTATGGTGGACAGGCGATGGGCAATGACGAAGGTCGTGCGATCCTGCATCAGATTCCCCAGGGCCTGCTGCACCAGCTTTTCCGATTCCGAGTCGAGGGCCGAGGTGGCCTCATCCAGGATGAGGATGGGGGCGTCACGCAGGATGGCGCGTGCGATGCAGATGCGCTGTCGTTCCCCCCCCGACAGCCGTTGCCCGCGTTCGCCGATTCTGGTCTCGTACTGCTGCGGCATATGCATGATGAAATCGTGGGCGAGTGCCGCGTGCGCAGCCGCATCGATCCGTTCGCCGGCTGCGTCGATATCGCCGTACGCTATGTTCGCGCGCACTGTGTCATTGAAGAGGAACGTGTCCTGGGTGACAATGGCGATGTTCTTGCGCAGGGAGCTCTGGCTGTAGTCGCGCACATCCACGCCGTCGATCAGCACGGCTCCCGACGTCGCGTCGTAAAACCGCGGAATCAGTCCGACCAGGGTAGTTTTGCCCGAGCCGCTGCTGCCCACCAGCGCAATCACCTGATGCCGCCGCACCTTAAGGTTGATGCCCTTCAAAACCGACCTCTGGCTGGTGGAGCGATGGTACTCGAAGCTCACATCGCGGAACTCCACCATGTCCTGCACTCCGGCCAGTTCGCGGGCGCCGGATCGGTCGTGGATCTCCACGTGCGTATCCAGCAGTTCGGTGATGCGCGTCGCTGAGGCAAAGGCATTCTGGAACTGCACGTGCAGCCGGCTCAGCTTGCGGATCGGGTCATACATGCTGAAGAGCGCAAACAGCATGCCGCTCAGCAACCCCAGGGTCATTGTGTTGCTCTTGATACGGCTGTCGGCGTAAATGATCACCGGAATAAAACAGGCCACACCGAGAAATTCCATCACCGGCGCGTTGAGGAACAGGATGCGGGCCGCCCTCAGGTTGGCCGAGAAGAGGCTCTCTGCGGAGGACCTGAAGCGGTCTTCCTCGTGCCGTTCCATGCCGAACGCCTTCACGATGCGCATTCCCGTGATCGACTGCTGCAACAGGTCGCTCAGCGAGGCGACGCTCTCGCGGCTCCTGGTGCTCGCCTGGCGTATTCTTCGCCCCATGGTCAGGGTCAGGATCATGGCAGCGGGCGCAATCGACAGCGCGAGCAACGCGAGCCGCCAGTCCATGTAGAAGACCCAGCCGATCAGCGCGAGCAGCAGCACCACCTCGCGAAACAGGTCGGCCACCGCAGTCGAGACGGCCTCCTGGACCTGTTCCACGTCGCTGTTCATACGCGACATCAGGCGGCCCGTCGAATTGACCGCGAAAAAACCCATCGACTGGTTCAGCACGTGCCGGTACAGCAGCTTGCGCAGATCCATGACGACACTCTGTCCGACGAAGCTCATGCCGTAATTCGAATAGTAGAGACACAGCCCCTTGACGAGGGTAAACGCCAGGAGAGCGATCGAGAGCTGGGCAAGGGTGTTGCCGGGGAACAGCGGCAGCAGCCCTTCCTTGACGAATCTGAGGGGATCCGAATCGGTCTGCGCCTGCACGGGCTCCCTGACAAGGACCTCATCGAAAAGAATGCTGGGCAGGCTCGTTGTCAGCACCTGCGCAGCACCGGCAACCGCCAGCAGCGTGAACGAGATCGCCAGATAGCCGCGGTAGGGTTTGGCAAAGGATAAGAGCTTGCGGAAGTCTTCCATGCGCCCTGCCTGAATTGGGCATTGTAGGCTCTGGAAGCACGCCTAGTCAACGCATTCGCATGCCGGCGCAAGCCCATTGCGGCCGGAGCCTCAGCGATATCAAGGAATCTCAGGCCGCTGCTTCTCCCGGTTTTTCAGGCATGGGCTTAGTGCGGTTGGCGCCCCGCATCCTAGCGGCGGCGCGTTGCGGCGCCCGATGGACGGGCCGATCCGCCGCCGGCAGGAGTTGACCGGGTTGCCGGGGAACCGAACGAGGAACCGCCGCCCATGCTCCTGGAGACAGAAGAGCCCACAGAACGCGACCCCGAATAGCCTGAGCCCCCGCCCATGCTCCTGGAGACGGAGGAGCCCATGGAACGCGACACCGGATAGCCTGAGCCGCCACCCGTGCCGCTCCCGGGTGCAGAACGGACGCTGCCAGCACCGCTCCAGCCTGCCGAGGGGCGCGCGGCGGCATAGCCTGAACTCCCGTTCGCGTTCGATCCCAGGCTCCGCGCTGCCGGATAGCCGGCGCCTCCCCCCGTGCCGGCCGCGGGATTTGACCGGACGTTGCCGCCTCCAGACCAGGCTCCGGAGGGACGGGCGGTGGAACTGACTGAGCTGCCTGCAGCTCCCACGGAGCGTGGTTCAGCATAGCGTGCGCTGCCGCCGGTCACGGCCCCGGAGCGGACGCTGGCCTGAGGCTGCTGATAGCGTTGCGGCTGCGGTGCAGAATAGCTGGAGCGTGCCGGCTCCTGGTCGTTTTTCTTGATCACCCTCGAATCGGGCTGCTTGTTGTTGGCAGGCGGCGTCTGGGGCCTGGCGACTTCCTGTCGCTGCGGCGCCGCGGATCGTTCTGCCTGCGGCCTGGACGTCGGTGCCGCCGTCTCGTTGCGCGGCACTCGCGGCGTATCCGGATTCACCGAACGTTGCGGCTGCGATTCCAGCCGACGCGCGGAAACATCCGGGACGTTCCGACTGACGGCCGACGGCTGCTGGCCGCGGGGCACGGCATCACGAGCATCGGACCCTCTGGGCACATTTCTGTTGTTGGTTGCCGGGTTGTCCGCACCGGCCTGAACCGACGGCACCTGGTAGGTTCTGCCCTGGACCGCGCGGTCGGGAGCGCTGCCGGCGGCCGGCCTCGCGTTGCCGGCACCAGTGTCCCGGCCGGCGACATCTGCCCGGGCACGGGGCACAGCGGCGGCGGGATTCGTGATTTGCTGATACCTGCCGTCTGCAGACCTCGTTTCAGGTGCGGTACGCACTACGACCGCACGGGAGGCGCCATCACTCGCCGGCCGTGCCGCGGCGCGGTCCGGTGCGGGTGCATAGCTGCGCGCGGTCGGCTGAAGATCGAGATTGCCGGTGATCATCCGGTCGCCGCTGCCAATGTCAGAACCGCGTCTCGCCTCGGCGATATTGCCGGCAAAACCGCCTTCGAGGAACTGCTGCGGACGCACGCTGCGCATGGCGCCCGGAGTGTCCCGGTTTAGCAGGTCGGCGGGCCCGCGCCGCTGCGTAAGGCGCAGGTTGGTAAGGTAGTAGTTGTAGGTCGGATGGTAATAATAGTTGTTGACGTTGTAGTAGTCTCCGGGACCCAGCGGACACCAGGCAATCCTGTCGTATCCGTGATAGAAGCGTACCAGCCCGGGCGACCAGAAATGGAAGCCGAACGTCGGACCCGGCAGCCAGCACCAGCCGAACGATCCATGGTGATACCACCGTCCGTAATGGTATGGCAACCATCCCCAGGGCTCATAGGAAACCCAAGTCCATCCAAAATAGGGCCGATAGCACCACCTGCCGTCCCAGTACGGGCTCCATCCGAAGCCTACCTGCGGCACCCAGCCATACCCGTAACCGTCCACCGTGACCCATCGGCCATAGCGATCAAGATCCGAGACGCCGGCGTAAACGTAATCAGGAAGGTATCTTCGGCTGTTGTAGGAGACAAGATCGGCGTTGCGCCGGTCGTTCCACTCGTCCCACGAATCGCGCTCGGCATACCGGCTCACGGACTCGGTGGCATTTTCCGCTGCTGAGATCTGCAGCATCTCACCGGACTCTATCCGGCGGGTGAAGCGGCTGTTCGCGGCTTCCATCTCGCCTCTTCTGACAATTCCGGTGGTATCACCGTTTTCAGCGACCTCAAAGCGGTAGATGCCCTTATCCTCTGTGGTGAAGGCGGCCGCAGGAGTATTGATCTCAAAATCCACGCTGCTGCGATCGTTGAGGAAGCACAGGCCAAGCGACACCCGCATCTGAACGTGTTCTTCCCTCATGGCGAGCAGCTCGACATCCGTTCCGGATGCCAGCCGGATAATGGAACCGTCGTCGAACTCGATTTCGGCCCTGCCGCCATCACCCGTGTAAATCCGGTCCCCAGGCTCCAATGGCATGTTGACGGTGACCGCGCTCCAATCCATGTCGTTCGAGTGCTGGAAGCTGACCTTCCCTTCCACATAGGACACTCGCGCGATCCGGAAATACTCCGGCGAGCCGGCCAACGCATAGAGACTGAAGAGAGATACGAAAATTATGAGAAAGAGGAATCTGCGTGTCATAGCCACCTCCCGCTTCTCCTGATTCCTGAATCTGGGTCACATCCATATAGATGCAACCGATGCGGCAAAGTCTCATTCCGTGTGGCAGACGAACAGGCGGTCGCGGGCAAACGGCTTATCGCCCGGCAGTTCCTCCACCGTTGCCACGCAGGCTTCCTCTGATTTCCCTGATGAACGGTGTAAGCTCAACTCTCACCATTTTGGAGACTTCCGCGATCAAATACTCCGCGATTTCCTGAGAAGTCGCGTACGCCATTGCCCTGTCGAACAGCTTGCGGGCGGCGCGAACGGTAACTCCTCGCGCAACGGGACGAATCGCCGGAATGAAGCTCGGATTCATGCTCAGCTGGTTAAATCCCATGCCCAGAAACAGGACGGCAAAAAAGGGATTTGACGACATCTCACCGCAGATGCGGGCTGGCTTTTTCAGGCTTGCCGCCGTGGCAGCGATGCGGCCAAGGCACTGCAAAACTGAGGGATGGAGCGGCTGGAACAAGTGGGACACCTGCGGGTTGTCTCGGTCAACGGCCATCAGATACTGGATCAGGTCATTGGTGCCCACGCACAAAAAATCGACCTCGCGCGCCAGGCGATCCAGAGTAAGGACAGCCGCCGGAACCTCGATCATGGCACCGATCCGGACCGGATCCGGCATGCCGTTGCCTTCCAGGCGAATGCTCGAGCGGACCTGTGAGATCAGCTTCTTGGCCTCCCAAAGCTCCTCGATCGTCGAGATCATGGGCAGCACGATCTCCAGCTTTCCATAGGCGCTGGCTCGGAATATGGCTTCAACCTGGATGGCGAACTGATCCTGCGCGCGGAGGCTGAGACGGATGCCGCGCAGGCCCATGCTCGGATTCGGTTCGGCTGCGTTTCCGGTTCTCGTCCAGGTCTTGTCGCCCCCGGCGTCCAGCGTGCGCACTGCGACCGGATGCGGCGCCATCTCCTGAGCCAGCATCTTATATGTCTCCAGCTGCTCGCTCATGCCGGGAAATCCCTTGGGGTGGGCAAAAAACAGGAATTCAGACCGGAAAAGGCCGATCCCTTCCGCGCCATATTTTTTTGCCTCGCGCACGTCGTGGGGCAGCTCCGTGTTCGCCAGCAGGTACACCCGGTGTCCATCCCTGGTCACCACCGTGTCCGCAGGCTGCTGCACAGCCTCGGCTGCCGCTTGCTGGCGTGATGCCTCAATTCTGGGCAGCATTTTCGCCAGGCGCGCTTCGGAAGGATTCAGGATCAACTGGCCTTCATCGGCGTTGACGAGGATAAAATCTCCGGTGGTGACGGTGGAGAGGAAACCCTTGATTTCCATGACGGCCGGCAACCGCAGGCTGCGGGCTATAATGGCCGTGTGAGAGGTGCGGCCCCCTGATTCGAGTGCCAGCGCGCGCACCTTCCGCAGATCCATGGTGGCGAAGGTCGAAGGATTGAAGTCGTGCGCTACGATAACCAGGTCCTGCGGCAAGGGACTCCAGCTGACCGGCGCGTCGCCTGTGAGATTCAACAGGATGCGCTCCACGATATTCTCAATATCGCTCACGCGCTCGCGGAAGTATTCATCATCCAGGGACTGATACGCGTTTCGGATCCGATCGGTCGCCAGCCGGACCGCCCATTCCGCATTGGCATGGTGGTCGCGGATGATCGATTCGATATCGGCGACCAGGCTTTTGTCCTCGAGCATGAGGATGTGGACATCCAGGATGTAACTATGCTCCGGGCCGAGTTTCTCCTGCAGGCGGAGCTTGAGGCCCGCGAGTTGCTCCCTGGAGGTCTGGATCGCCTGCCGGACGCGCTGAATCTCCGCCTGGACCGAGGCGTCATCAATCAGCATCTTGAAGATGACCCGGTTGTAGCTGTCCAGTTTTAGTGCGCTGCCCAGGGCAATCCCCTGCGAGACGCCGTTGCCCTGAAACACCACCTCAGGCTTGGTGTGGATCAAAAGTCTTCTCCGAACCTGCCGGCGAAGAGCTGCAGGATCGCTTCACCGGCCTCGACCTCGTCAGGTCCGTTGATGGAGACCATCAGCCTGGTCCCTCTGCCCGCGGCGAGCATCAGAATCCCCAGGATGTTCTTGGCATCCATGGTCTCCGCTCGCCCCTCCCGCGCAAGGCGAACCTCGCTTTGGAAGCGGGACGCCAGATGGACCAGTTTGGCTGCTGCACGAGCGTGCAGACCCAGCCCATTCTCCACAACAAGGATCTGGCGGATCATGACTTCAGAAAATCGCTTGCCATCGCGATGCTCGACTTCCCCTGCTCGCAAACGGACCGTGCCAACGATTCCAGGGTTTCCCCCTCTTTCTGGTTGGCAATCTTGATGATCATCGGCAGGTTGGCTCCAGTCACGACGTCCACCTTCCCCGGTTCGTGAAAAGAGAATGCGATGTTGGAAGGGGTGCCGCCGAACATGTCGGTCAGAAGGAGAACTCCGCCTCCGGACCCTACGTCCGCGATACGCTTTTCGATCTCGGTGCGCGCGTCATTGACGTCATCGTGCCAGCCGATGGATACGGCCTGGATATGAGAGATCTCTCCGACGATCATCTCGGCGGCGGCCAAGAGTTCCTGTGCCAGCTGTCCATGGCTTACGACCAGTGCTCCGATCATAGAACTCCCCGGGACTCAAGAATACGTTTTGGCAGGCCTGCCCTGGGTTTCGTCCCGGTGGCGGACCTTGATAGTCACACCGCGGATCTTCACCAGCCGGGCCAGCTCCTCGACGACGAAGACCGACCGGTGACGGCCGCCCGTGCAGCCTACGCCTACGGTCAGGTACGCCTTCCCTTCTTTCACGTACAGCGGGATCAGAAAACTCAGGAAGTCCCGTACCTTGTCGATGAACTCCTTCGTCTCCGGAAAGGAACGCAGGTACTTGCTGACCTCGCGATGACGGCCGCTCAGCATCCGCAGCCCGGCCACGAAGAAGGGATTCGGCAGAAAGCGCACATCGAACAGCAGATCCGACTCCAGCGGCACCCCATTCTTGTAACCGAAGCTCACAAGATAAACCATGAGCCTTTCGGCGCGCGGATGTTCCCGGAATCGATCCGTGACCAGCGCCTTGACCTCGTGAATCGAATACTCCGAAGTATCGATAATGACATCGGCGAACTCACGGATGGTCCGCAGACGCTTGCGCTCGAGGCGGATGGCCTCGCGAATCGACTTGTCGATGGCCAGCGGATGCGGCCGGCGCGTCTCACTGAAACGCCGCACCAGAATCTCATCACGGGCTTCAAGATAAAGCACAAAAAGGCGAAATTCGAATCCGCGCAGGCTCGAAAGCATCGTCTCCAGGTCGTGCAGTCTTTCGCCGGCGCGGATATCAATGACCAGCGCCGCGCGTTCCACAACGCCGCCGCTTACATGGATGCCCTCGATGAACTTTGGAATGAGCGGTACCGGCAGGTTATCAATGCAAAAGAAACCCAGATCCTCGAATGCCTTGAGCACGGTTCCTTTGCCGGAACCGCTCATTCCGGTGACAACTACCAGCTGCTGAAGGCTCATATTTTTCCCATTGCGGCAGCGCTCTCCGGGATGTTCGCTCCCAATCGGGAACGATCACTCGACTTGGCGGGCCGGCTATTCCTGAATCAACCCGAGAGCACCGTCCTTGCGGCGATACAGAACATTCACGGATCCCGATTCCACATTCCGGAAAACCACAAACGGGTAATCCGACTGCCCAAGTTCGACTACCGCGTCTTCGACGACCATGGGCTTCCTGGAAACCTCCTCCTCGACAACAACCGGGCTCCGTTTCGGCCCCACGGGCGGTTTCAGAAGGCGGATTCCGGACTTTTCCTCAACGGCCTTGGCTTTGGCTTTCTGGCGCTTGATTTCAATGCGCCGCGTTTTGCTTTTGATGGCCTGCCGTTCCAGTTTTTCTATGGCAAGAACAATCGACGCGTACATGTCGTTGGTCTCTCCCTTGCCCGTGAGGTCAAGGATCTTCGACTTGAGTAGGATCTCCGCGGTGTGCCGTTCCTTGACCACATCGATAATGACGTGAAAGCTGGTCTCGCTGCCGAAGAATTTGTCGAACTTCCGCAACCGCTTCAGTACATAGGACCGGATTGCCGGCGTGATGACAACATGCCTGCCAGTGATTTCCACGTTCATCGTGCGATCCTTCCATGAGGTGCGTTCGTTTGACGGCGGGCGGAAGTCGAGATTCTGCGGGCAATGCGCCTGAGCGACCGTTGCCCTTGGCGCCCCTCAGCCGTCAGTGCGGAGGAGATACCCGATCTTCCGTTCGCGAGAGCCCTGGATCTGCATCTGCTCCCGATATTTGGCCACGGTACGCCGGGTGATAAAGATATTGTCACGTCGTAACAGCTGCCCTATCTGATTGTCCGAATATGGTTTAGCCTTGTTCTCCCCATCGATCCATTTCTGTATTTTCAGTTTGACCTGGACGATGGAGAGCTCTTCGCCGTCGGGGCTTTCCACTCCCATGGTGAAAAACTTCCGCAGTTCCATCACCCCTTGCGGCGTGTCCACGTACTTGTTGGTGACCACTCTGCTGATCGTGGAACTGTGCACCCCGAGCTCGTTGGCCACATCCTTGATCAGCATGGGATGCAGCGCGGACGGGCCACGCTCGAGAAACTCGCGCTGACGGTTGACGATGCACTCGCAGACCCGGTAGATCGTCCGTTTCCGCTGGCTTACACTCCTCAGGAGATCGACGGCAGAACGAAATTTCTCGCGCAGGAATGCTTTGGTTTCACTGCTCACGCCGTTGCTCTTCAGAAGCTCGCGATAGCCCGCGTTCAGGCGCAGCTGCGGCATGCCTTCCTCGTTCTGGATGATTACGAACTCACCGTCGACCTTTGCAATGGTGACTTCGGGCTGGACATAGTTGACCTTCTGAGGATTGTACTTCTGGCCGGGTTCCGGAATCAGATGCTTGATGGCATCCACTGCCTGCAGCACAGCCTCGAAAGAAGCACCCGTGCGCGCAGCCAGCTCCTTGAACTTGTGGTTTTCGAGCAACGCCAGGTGTTCATCGACGATCTTCCGGGGCAGGCTGTCGCTGAGACCGCGCGCATCCAGCTGCAGCAGAAGGCACTCCCGCAGATCGCGCGCCGCCACGCCCAAGGGATCAAAGCTCTGAACCAGCCGGAGGGCTTTCTCAGCCTCCTCGGGTGTCGCCGCGGTGAGCTGACACAACTCTTCCATGCTCAACAGCAGATAACCGGCCTCATCAAGGTTGCCGATAATTTGCCGTGCGATCTCTGCCGTGCGTGGATCAGCGTCGGAAAGGCCGAGCTGGGACTCCAGGTGATCCGTGAGCGAGGAGGGCCGCACCAGGAAAGTTTCAAAGGAAGGCTTTTCAGAGTCCTCCACCTCACGGTTCTTGTAGCCTGTGTCCAGGTATTCGTCAAAGAAGTACTGAAAATCGATTTCCTGAAAGGAGTCACGCTCTTTGCTCCGGTCATGCACATCCGGAGCCGGTTCCGGCGCCTTGTCCTCAAGACTCAGATCCTTCAGCGGTTCCGGCTCGACGACTTCCTCCAGGATCGGGTTGTCAACCAGCGCCTGTGTGAGCATTTCCTGCAGTTCCAGCTTGTTCAACTGCAGCAGCTCGATCTTCTGCAACAAAGAAGGGGTGAGCGCAAGCCGCTGCGTCAGACGCAGGTCGAGAGATTGCCGCAATTGATTCCGCCGGTTGTTCATCGCTAGTTCAGCCTGAAATTCTCACCGAGATAGACCTTCCGGACTTCCAGGTCGTTCGTCAGTTCCTCGGGGGTTCCTTCACGTAAGATCTTGCCCTCGTTTATTATATAGGCGCGATCCGTTATATTCAAAGTCTCCCTGACATTGTGATCCGTCACCAGGACACCGATCCCTCGTTCTTTCATCTGGCCGATAATCCGCTGGATGTCCAGCACGGCGAGCGGATCAATTCCTGCAAAGGGTTCGTCCAGCAGCACGAATCTGGGGGTCAATACCAAAGCCCGTGCAATTTCCAAGCGCCGCCGCTCACCTCCCGAAAGCGTGTACGCCCCCTGGCGCCGCAAGGGCGCGATCCCGAATTCCTCAAGCAGGAATGTCACCCGCTCATCCTGCTCCTCAACAGAGATCGGCAGGGTTTCGGCGATACTTCGCAAATTCTCTTCCACGGTGAGTTTTCTGAATACCGACGGTTCCTGCGGCAGATAGCTGATTCCCGAACGGGCTCTCTGATACATCGGCAGGCTGGTCACATCCGATCCGCCCAGGAGGACCTTCCCGCTATCCGGGGAAATCAGACCGACCACCATGTAAAAAGTCGTGGTTTTCCCTGCGCCGTTAGGGCCCAGAAGCCCGACGACCTCTCCTTGACCGAGCTCGAGGCTGACTTCGCTGACAACACTTCTCCCTCGATAGGACTTCTCCAGACCCAAGGCCTGCAATGTGAAACGTGTCATTCTAAAGCTTTATGTATCTATATATTAGGACGACATCACCGGATTCCGAATGAGATCCTATCACCGGCGGTAAAAAATGTCAATTGAGGCGCGTAGGTCGTACTCCTGCCGCTATCTCTTAGCTCTGCAGGATTTCCGGCCACGACGATCCTTCCTTCAGGAAGAAAATAGTCTGCCGTCATCCCCTTGATCTCCCTGCCCGGCTGATGGATTGCCAGGTTTCCGCTGGCGTGGCAGCGATCCACCTTGCGTCCTGACGAATCAAGCAAGGCATCCAGGATGTCTGCCCGCAATTTCATTTGGGCCGATTCGAGAAAAACGCTCCCCTCATAGTGAATGAGATTCGAGTTACGCGTGTATTGAAGTTGGGCGCTCCGAATCAGGGCCTGGTCGGAACCCTTGGATTTTGCATCGGCTCCGGCGGGCTTTGCCGGCGCTGAGGGCGTACTGCTGGCCCGGTCCAGGCTCTTGAATCCCAGAATGAGATGCTTGACATTCCCTTTGGCTTCAATCCGTTCGCCGCGGTTGTAGATCTCAAGCACATCTGCCTGCAACTGGCTGTTCGCCGAAAGCAGATTCAGGCTCCCGCTGTACTGGATCTTGTCCTGCCCGGTCCAGTACCGCATCTCTTGTGCGGTAATCATGCTCGGCGGGGAGGAGTTCTCGGACGAAGTGATCAGGCCCTGTGTTTTGCCGCCGGAGGAGCGGAGAATGGATCGCACGGCACCATGGACGGCAAGTATCTTCTGTTTCAGATCGTATTCGACCACGTCGCCGGTCGTGGACGAATCGTTGTCGCGGATGCTCGGCTTGTCGCGCAGCACCAGCAGCTGGTTGCCGGCGCTGAAGTCGCATGTCCCGGAGGCAGCAGTTCTGGTATCGTCCTGATATACAAAGTCGCCGGACTGGGTCACCGATTCGGCGGCGCCGTCCTCTTTTCGAAAGCTGGCCCGGAGGGTCTCGCTTGAAGTGCGGGAGATCTCGCCTGGCTTGCCGGTATCCGACCGCCCGGTTCTTTGGTAAAGGACGCGGACGTTGCCCTCTCCGGTCAGGGTCTGCAGCTGATTGCTTTCCGGATAGAACTCAAACTCGACCCGGTCGCTTTGCATGCGCTGTATTTGCGAGTCCTGCTCCCCCGCAAGGGCCACGGCAGAGATGGTGACTCCTCCCGCGGCGAACCCGGATTGCAGCCATTCTCCTGTCTGAGCATATTGCATGCGCAATGAGGAAGAGGTCAGGGTTCTTGCCGGCTGTCCCTTTCCGCCAGACTTGCCGGGACGGGCCGGCGAGTGCCACCGGACGGCGTTCTCGGCCAGCAGTTCCACGGGAGTGCTGCGGCCCTGCTGACTGCGAAATGAGATCCTTATATCCTCGGCGCGCAACTCATCTGAACCGGCGCTGCGGCCGCCCATGGTCATACTCGCGTTGCCCTGTACGTGCATGTTTTCAAGCGCTTTTCCCGCGGCCGCGAAGCCGGCTTGCAGCGATTCGCCGGTGACGATGGTTGTCTGCCCGTCCCGGGTCATCTCGAAGCGAACGTCCTTGCGGCTCGACACGTTTTGTGGAGTGCCGGCTGCGGGATCCATGGCAAGATCGATTTCGGCGGCAGACAGATTCTGTTGCCCGGACGCGGACGCGACGGCAAAACGGGCACGCTCCAGGATGCGAATGCGCTCCAGCGCCTTAGGCTGCTTGCCGATGCCAAACTCGATTCTCTCCCCCTGAAGCGTGCGGGATTCCCCGCCTTCGGTGGACTGATATAGGGCATCACCCTGACAGATCAGACTGGTGATATGCCGTTTGTCATCGGTCAGGAATGCTTCAATGCGTTCGCCGGCCAGCGTGCCGCCGGCCGACGCGAGGCGCGCAGCGCCTTCCAGGCGGATCACCAGCTCAGCATCAAGGTAGTATCCGTGGCGCGCAGTCAGCCGCCAATCCTCCGCGCGGACCGATCCGTCCGCCTGCGCCACGGGACGCTGCAAGTGAAAATCCAGATCCTGCTTCAGTTCCAGGTTTCGGCGGGCGACGTCGCAAATAACGCCCCTCGCGGTCCCACTCACCTTCGGGGATTGAAGCTGCAGGCGGTCGTCAGAATATCCGGTTTGCGTCCCATGGTCATAGTGCAGCGATTCCATGGTCAAGGTGATATCTGAGCCCAGGAGCAGGCGGACATTGCCCGAGAAAAAAACCCGTTTGCCGGCGGAGTCATACAGGGCTGTCTGACTCTGCACACGGTTGCGGATGCTGCCGTCGGGATTGAAGTCGTACGCCTCGATTCCCTGCAGATGCTGCTTACCTTCTCTGGTTTCCAGAAGTTTCTGCGCCCGGATCGCAAAGGTTTTGCTCCCGTCTTTGTGCGCGGTGTATTCGATGACATCCGCGGAACGCAGCCACTGCGGGCTGAGGATCTGCGTCTCCGGCCGGGTCCCGGCGCTCCGGTGGCGCCGGCTCTGGACGAAATTGACCACGACGGCGAGCGACACCACGGCAATCAGACCGATCAGGAACCTGCGCAAGAGTCTGATCCGGATTACCCGCAATGGCGCTCCTGCCTATTTGGAAATGGACATGGCGTAGGCGCTGAGAGGAATGACCTCCTTGGTAGCCACCTTGACATTCCAGATATATTTGCGGACCACCTGATCGGCCGTCTGCACGAAAGTCACCATCACGTAGAAGGAGCCCTCCCCCATTATGGCGGCAGACCAGTCCTGAAACTTCAAGGTCGCGTCGTTGCCCTTCACCATGCCCGCAAGCGTCTGGTTGGCATTGACCAGCAGGTCATAGGCCTCCTGCTCGTCCTTGCCCTTGCGAAACTGGGGCTCGGCCCCCGTCTCGGCAGCAGCCGGCTCGGCGGTCGCCGCAGCAGAGGGCGGCAGGATGAGTTTTGGCTCCGCTTTGCCTGCGGGGGAGACCGCGCCACTCGCCCGTGCCGGCCGGCGCTCTGAGGTCTGAGGTTTTGCAGCGGCGAGGGACGCGGCGGCATCCTCGCCGGCCGGCGTGATCCGAAGCGGAGTGACGGGGGCGCGCGGCATGATTTCCGGCAGCGCGGGGGGCAATGGCACCGGGCGTTCATACTCGCGGGGAAACGGCGCGCGGTTTTCCCCTACGCCGGCCAGAGCCGGAGGCTGAACGGCGGGCTCGCCCGCGTATGCGGCGCGCAGGCCCTGCAGGCGCGTCCGCAAACGGTACCGCAAAGACGGGACGCCGATCATCGGCAACCCGGCAAGCACCACGAAAATCAGCATGCCGAGATAGAACTGACGCCGTCTTCGATTATGCCGCGACCATCCGGCATCCCGGCGGGCTTTCCGCATGCCAGCGGCAGCCGCGTTGTTTTGGCCGCTATCGTCATGAGTATTCACGCCTCTTTTTGCCCCTATCTGGCCGCTTTGGCTTTGCTCTGATACCTTCTGGCCGTCTCTCGAAAGATCAGAAACTGATAGATGAATTCATCCAAATCGCCGTCGAGAACGCGATCCGTGTTCGAGGTCTCATACTTGGTGCGATGATCCTTTACCATGCGGTACGGATGCAGCACGTAGGAGCGGATCTGACTGCCCCAGGCGATGTCCATTTTCGTGTCTTCCACGGCCTGAAGTTCCTTCCGCTTCTTTTCCAGTTCCAGGTCATACAGGCGGGCGCGGAGTATCTTTCGGGCCATATCCCGGTTGCGGATCTGTGAACGTTCGTTCTGGCAGGAAACAACGATACCGGTGGGAATGTGGGTGATGCGCACGGCGGAATCCGTCACATTGACGTGCTGCCCGCCGGCGCCGGAGGACCGGTAGGTGTCAATCCGCAGGTCCTTCTCTTCGATCTGGACTTCGATCTTGTCGTCGATCTCCGGATAGACAAAAACGGAAGCAAAACTCGTATGCCGCCTCGCCGCGGCGTCAAATGGGGAGATCCGGACCAGACGGTGAACCCCGATCTCGGCACACAGGTAGCCGTAGGCATACTCCCCCTTCGTGAGGAAAGTCGCCGACTTGATCCCCGCCTCCTCGCCCTGCTGGTAATCCAGGATGTCGGTGCCGAAGCCGGACCGCTCCGCCCAGCGGAGATACATGCGCACCAGCATCTCAGCCCAATCCTGAGATTCGGTGCCGCCGGCGCCCGGATGGATGGTCACGATGGCGGGGGCTTCATCATGCTCTCCGGAGAGGAGCGTGCGGCTTTCAGTCTGATGAATCTCATGTTCAACGCGCGCCACCTCAGCCCGCAACTCAGCGAGCACGTCTTCCCCCTCGGCGGCAAGATCCAGAAGAGCTCCCAGGTCCGACATGTCACGCGCCAATTTGGCGTCGATCTCTACGGCGCGCTCCAGCTTCCTGCGCGCCTGCAGAATCGACTGAACTTCATCCGGCTTGTTCCAGAAGTCGGGATGCGCCGCCTTCTTTTCGATCTCCTCGATTTCCCTGCGCTTGTGTTCTGCATCAAAGATACCCTCGTACCTGTTCAACCTTCTGCGTCATCGCGTTCACCTTTTCGCGCAGTTCCTCGAGCATGCCTGCCTCCACAATCATGAAGCCGAAGCCTCCGGTTTCGTGACCCTTCTGCCAAAACTAACAAACACGATCAATAACGTAATGATAACACACAGGATGGGCAAATACCCCGGATGGCGGATGTAGAAGGTTTCACCCGCGAGAAACGCGAAGCGGCCGACCGCAATATCCTGGCGCAAAAGTGCGGTCTGCGACTCAATTCTGCCGCCTGGCGTGATCACGGCACTGATCCCCGAGTTGGCGGCCCGCAGCAGGTACCGCCGGCTTTCGATGGCCCGCCAACGCGCCATGGTCAGGTGTTGATACGGCGCGGAGGAATCGCCATACCAGGCATCGTTGGTAAGATTCACGATGAGCTGGCTGCCCCGGCGGACAAATTCCCTGGAAAGCTCGGGAAAGACAGCTTCAAAACAGATAAGCGCGCTGAGCACTCGGCCTTGAAGGGCTACGGTCTGGTAGCGGCCGCCGGGGTAGAAATTTCCGACGTCCCGCGAGATTGTCTGGCTGAAAAAGAAGATCTTCTGCAGCGGGATGTACTCGCCGAATGGCACAAGGTGGATCTTGTCGTACCTGCCCACCTCGGCGCCCCGGCCGTCAAGAAAGAAAGCGCTGTTGCAGTATCGCTGCGTGCCCTCCACTTCCCGATAGCTGATGTTGTTGAAAATCAGACCCAGGGGATAGCGCCTTGCCAGCGCGCTCAGGGTCTCACGGTAGTCGGCGTCGAATTGATATATGACGGGCGCCGGCGCTTCCGGCAGGACCAGGAGGTCAGGCTTTGCGGCAGCAGCCTTGTCCGCCATTCCGAGATAGCCCTGGATATATTTCCATTTCAGCTGCGACTGCGGCTCATCGATCGACAGGTTGCCTTGCAGCATCGCCACCCGATAGTCGGGCTGGAGCGCATCCCATCCCCGGAGCGCGGCGGAGCCGTAGGCCAGGCAAAGCGCCACCAGGGTGGCAGTCACGACCGCGGGAACGACCGCAAGCCATTTTCGATCCCGGTACATCACCAGCCAGACCAGGGCGACGTTCGCCAGTACGACCAGGAAGGAGAAGCCATAAACACCGACCAGATCGGCGGCCTGGATCAGTCGCGCATACTCGCTCAGCGAATAGCCCGTCAACAGCCAGGGAAAGCCGCCGAAAGGGAGATAGCTGCGCGCATATTCCAGGGACACCCACGCGGGAATGAACACGAGCAGCAATGCTCTGCCCCGGCGGTTCATGGCATGGCGCGTCACCATGCAGGCCAGTCCTGCGAAGCTTCCCAGGATCGCAACCATCAGCAGAAAAAGTATGAAGGCAACCGGAGACGGGGCGCCGCCGTACGTGGCCACGACGGCGGGAATCCAGTACATGGACGCACCGAATTGAACGATTCCCGCAGCCGTGCCGCCGCAAAAGGCGGCCATCGGTGTCCGAATGCGCAGGATGCAGACCAGGAGCGGCACCAGGGCGATCCAGGCGAGATAGCCCTGGCTGACCTTGGGAAAGGATGCCCAGGCAAGCATCCCGGAAAGGATAGGGAGCAGCAGCACGATCGCGGTTCGAAGCGAGGCAGCGTCAGAATGAGGAAAGCCCTCGCCGCTCATACCCGCTTGATGCCTCAATTCACCTTGATAAACGAAGTGAAACCGTCCTTGCTCAGCTGGAGCTGCACGGCCTTCGCGTCCGCGCGCGTATCAAATCTCCCGACTTTGACCAGATACAGCTGTTCGGCCGATTTGAAATCGATTACGCACAGGTAGCCTTTGGCCTTGAGGGCCGCCGCCCTTACGTCCGCCTCATGCTTCTGCTTGAACGCGCCCACCTGCACCGTATATGTGACGTTGGCGGCCGGCACCATGGAGCGCACGTCGGCGGCTGCCGCCCCTTTGGAGGGCTGTGGCTGCACGACCGCCGGCGGTTTCGCCGGCGCCGGTGCAGGCTTGGCCACCTTCGCCGACGAGCCAGCCTTCTGCGCCGCGGAATCCTTTGCCTGCGCGTTCTTGTACCATTCCAGCTGGGCGCTCCCCGGCCGCTCCTCGAGCGCCTTGCGGACTGTCGGCTGATCCGCAGCCTTCACATTGGGCTGATCGGGCGCGGAGCCCGTTACCGCCGCAGGCACGGAGGGTGCTTTCTCGGTGCGCGTCGGCACGGACTGACGCTTGCCTTCCATGAAACCAATGACAAAAAACGCGCCGCAGACGACGACCACGACCAGGAACGTGATGATGAGCTTTCGATTGTCCAGGACGAATTCGGTCCCGGAATCGGCACCCGGTTGATTCATGATTGTTCAGCCTTTTTGTTATTGTGAAGCCATTGCGCAATAATATCAATCGGGAGCGGAAAAACAATCGTCGTATTTTTCTCGTTCCCGATGTCCGCCAGCGTCTGCAGATAACGGAGCTGCAGCGCGACCGGTTCTGCAGCGATGACATCGGCAGCTTCGCGGAGTTTGGCCGCAGCCTGGAATTCGCCGTCAGCATGGATGACTTTGGCGCGCTTGTCCCTCTCGGCCTCCGCCTGGCGCGCCATGGCCCGCTGCATCTCCTGCGGCAGGTCCACCTGCTTGACTTCAACCAGGCTGACCTTGATGCCCCAGGCGTCGGTGTGCTGGTCCAGGATTTCCTGCAGTTTGATGTTCAGTTTCTCGCGCTTGCTCAGCAGGTCGTCAAGGTCCACCTCGCCGAGCACGGAGCGCAGGGTGGTCTGCGCCAGCTGCGAGGTCGCGTAGAGATAGTTCTCCACCTCGACGATGGCCCGCGGCGCGTTCATCACGCGGAAGTACACGATCGCATTCACCTTGACCGACACGTTGTCGTGTGTGATGACATCCTGCGACGGCACTTCAAGCGTGACCGTACGCAGGCTGACACGCACGATCTTGTATATGGGCCAGAAAATAAAGATCACTCCCGGCCCCAGAGCGTCTTTGGCCAGACGGCCCAGGCGGAACACGACCGCCCGTTCATATTCCTTCAGGATGTTGATCGTGCTCAGCAGATACAGGATAACGATTGCCAGTCCAAACAGCAGCATCTGTGTGGGTGTCATAGTTTACCCCCCGGAAAGATGAGTTTGCTGCGCCTGTGCCTCACGGGCTACT